>Ga0272442_10000642_pt1 | contig 54842 bp, 43 predicted proteins | sample SSMForm2O_FD_200262 | JGI IMG/M metagenome (GOLD analysis project Ga0272442, IMG submission 200262) | Marine sediment archaeal communities from Little Sippewissett salt marsh, Falmouth, MA, United States - SSM-Form-2O | ecosystem: Environmental > Aquatic > Marine > Wetlands > Sediment ... | reverse complement strand
CTCCGAAGCCTGAATGCTCCGAAGCCTTGGCGAAGGAGGATGGTGAAGGAGGATGGTGAAGGAGGATCGACAATCCCTTGCCGTTTCCCCGCCCGCGCGCGAGAATCCCGGCCATGGGCAGGATACGGGCCGTCAAGTCGGGGCGTGCGAACCCTCTGGCTGAACCGCCACGCGCTCGGCCGCAGCATGGCACCAAACAGAAAATAGTAAGGCGTCCCCGGATATCAAGGCGTCCCCGGATATCCAGTGCGTCCTGGTCCACATCGCCCATCATGACGATGCTGCCGGTGGGGCCTGCCGAGGCGAAGACGTCGACTGCCGTGCCCGCAGCGTTGCGGCTGATTGCCACGCTGGCCTCAGCGAGCTCCTTCGTGCGCTCCGCCGCGTTGTATTTGGCGAGACCATAGCGATTGGCTCCGAAGGTATTCGTAAGAATGATCTCGCTGCCGGCTTCCACATAGCTGCGAGCCACAGCTTCCACAGCACCGGGGTTCTCGCGATTCCACAGTTCCGGGGATGCCCCGGCCGGCAGGCCGCGACGCTGCAACTCGGTGCCCCAGGCGCCGTCCAGGATACGCACCTCACGGCTGAATTCGCGTAAGTTGAGTGTCATTCAACGTCCTCCTGTCCGGTCTTTGGCTCCGGGGCCCGATTGCCTTGGGCGCTCGGCGTGCACGGACCGCATGCCACGTCCCCTCGCCTCGGTTCACAAAGCGCGCACGCGCAGACGAACGCGGCCAGCAGGAGCGATCCTCCCACCAGGAGGGCGGGCCGATACCCATAGCCATCCACCAGCAATCCACCGAGGAGGGGCATAAAGTACAGCGGCATCAACAACGTATCTTCCAAAGCGAACAACAGGGGGCGGAGTTCCGGAGTGCCAAGCTCCAGGATATAGCCGCTGAACCCCACGATCATGGCGCTCATGCCGCCGCCCGCCAGCCCGAAGGCCACGGCAAGGGCGATGGCGGATTTGGAGACGAGGATGGCCGCAAAGCTCACAACAGCCAATCCGAGCCCCGCGAGAATGACCGCTCGCGTTCCAAGCCTGTCTCCCAGCGGCATCCACCCAAGATTGCTCAGAATCGCCCCTGCCTGCCGCGCGGCGACGTAGACCCCGACCCATGTCAGGGAGATGTGCAGCTCGCGGGTCGCGTATAGCGTCAAGAAGGGGAACGCCAGTGGCAAACCTCCCGACAGAAGGCGAACGGCAATGAGGCGTTTCAGGATTGGATACTCTTTGAAGGCACTCGCGACTTCCTTGCGAAGTGGGCGAAGGCGAGCATCCTGGACGCTGTCGGAGCGGTGGGCAAACCGTAGCTGAGACATTGCTGTGTATGCTACCGCCAGGCTCACGAATGACAGCCCGAACAAAATGCCGTAATTGCGGGGCCAGACAAGAGCGTCCGACCCCAACACCTGCGTGACGACCACTCCCGCCAGAATGGCCAGGATGCCCCCAATCAGCAGACGCCGTCCGAAGAACGTGCTCCGGCGATCCGGCGAAATCGTGTCCGTGACGACCTGCTTGAAAGGAAGCACCGCAATACCGCCGCCCAGAGAGTAGATCGAGATGAGGCCCATGAAGACGATGAGAATCCACACGCTCTGCACCGACATCAGCAGGGCAATGAGAGCGATCACCCCCCACATCCCGCATCGCGTCCAGATGGCCACCAGCATGAACATCTTTGCGGAACCCGGGTTCCTTCGAAGCTGGCGGGACATGCCGAGCTGAGGCACAACGCCCACCGCGCCCGCAAGACTGACAACGAGCCCGACAAGAGCCCGTGATTCCGTAAAGCCCGCCACAAAAAGCGGAATAACCGCATATGGGTCTGCGAATGCCGTTGCCATATGGAAGGCTGCACCATGCAATACGCCATAGCGCATATTGTGCCTGCACAGCGGGCCCCCGCCTGCCGGCCTGCTTCCGCCGACGTAGCCGACCGCCTCAACGGCTTCGGTTTGTGCCTTTTCCTCGTCCATGCTCATTCGCGCGGCCCCCGATCGCTATAGCACCTGCCATGCCCCTGAACAGTTCCACCATATAGGACTCGCCGATGTTCATTCTCTTGTCCCAAAGATGGCCGTGCCTATTCGCACCATATTCGCGCCTTCCTCAAGCGCGATCCGGTATGAGTTCGTCATGCCCATTGACAAGTACCGCATGGTCACTCTGTCCAGACGGAGGGCTGATATCCGATCAAAGATATTCTTCACCCGGCTAAAGCGTAGCCGGGACTCTTCCGGATTCCCTACACGGGGGCCCATGGTCATCAGCCCCTCGAGTCTGAGGTGCTGAAGGCCTGATATCCGTTCAGCGCACTGCTCCATGTACTCCTCGAAGGGCTCGTGCTCTGCTGGCGACAGACCTGCTTTTGATTCCTCGCTGCCGATGTTTATCTCGATGAGGATAGGGACAGTCTGTTTGCCGGCTGCTTCGACACGCGCGTCAATGGCTACCGCACGATCCACAGAGTCAACCGACTGAAGAACGTCGAACGTACGAAGGGCTTTGTTGATCTTGTTCTTCTGCAAATGACCAATCATATGCCAGGTGACCCCACGAGCCTGTCGACCAAGCGCCGTTCGCATGCGCATGCCTTCTTGCACGTAGTTTTCTCCGATATGTGTGGCTCCCGCGTCGATCACGGCGGCCACTTCGTCCTGCGTACGAGTCTTCGCGGCTACGACAATCTCCGCGAATGACGGAACCGTCTCTCTTATTCGTTGATAGTTGTCCCTGATACTCATCACTCTATCCGATGACTGCCATATGTTCCGCGTGGCCCTAGAGTCGGCAACGCTTGGAGATGGTCGTTGTGTACAAGAACCCGGATGTTCTTCTGGTTAGCTGTCTCATTTGGAGGAAGCCTCCGTATCATGCGCTCCGCTGTAGAACGTCTTGCTGTGAAGGGCGGAGTAAAACCGTGGCGCGGGGCGGAGCAAAAACGTAGCGCCCAGCCGTATGCCTACCCCGGACCGCCCGGGGCGTCAAGTTCGTGAGCTATTCCGTTGTCGATCAATACCGCTGTGTGTCTGGCCCTGCGGCTGCGGAGGGCGGAGCGAAACGGAGCCCGGAGCGGCCGGAGGGCGACCCGGACCATCCGGGGCGTCCATCATCAACTCGTCTTTGTTCGTCGGCGTTTCATCCGCCGCTGGCTGTCCCGAAGCCGGTAGGTCTCGCCGTTGGCCTCCACGATGTGCACCCGGTGGGTCAGCCGGTCCAGCATCGCCCCGGTCAGCCGCTCCGAGCCGCACACCTCCGGCCATATCTGGGGACATCTTCCCATATCTGGGGACATCTTACTATTTTCTGTTGCGGGACTTCTTCAGGGCGAGCGCCGGGCGGTTCGGCCGGAGGGTTCACACGCCCCAGGTTGACGGCCCGCGTTCCGCACCTGTCTGGAATTCTCCCGCGCGGCACACGCGGGGTCAACGATTCCGATGGCCGCGCGGATTTCAGCGAGGGAAGCAGGTTGCGCTTCTTCAGGGCCTTGCGAATAGAACGGCCCGGAACCGAGGGCGGCGCTCCCTTCGGTCGCTCTGCCGTGGGTGGCCCTGAGGGCGGCTGATGAAGGTGAGCCCTTGGGGCTCAGCATAGGTCGCGTGGTCTCTGAGGGGCGCGGCAGGGCCGGCCTTGCCCTGGATCGCCGCTTCGCTGGACAGGCGAGGCGCCTGCCGTACGGAACCGCACGGGCGGGACCCCCGTGGCACGCGTGGCCGGGGCAGCCATGCCACGGCGACGGACAGCCCGGCCCGCGTTGACGCGTTCACACATTCAAGCGGACACGAGCGGCGGCGGCTATTCCGGCGTCCAGAGGTCCAAGCGGGTGACGTCCTCGAGGTTGATGACCTCGGTGTGGAAGTCGAAGAACATCACCGGCGCCAGGCCGCCGTGCCGGTCGTCGTCGATCAGCCGGTCCTCGAACGCCCTCGGCCCGTCCACCTCGCGCACATCGTGGATGTCGTAGTTCGTCAGCGGCAGGAAGTCGTAGCTGCCGTCGGTCAGCCACGCCAGGGCGTCGCGCGGCTCCAGCCTGTGCACGGCCGTCAGCCCGGCCGAGTTCGTCCGCGTATAGACGCCGTTGAACTTGAACGAGTTGACCACGTAGCTGTACATCTGCCGCTCGATGACCACCGATTCGCCGGTGAACGGATGCGTGACGGTCTCCGGCGGGTCGGGGTGCGCCGGCTGGGCCGGGCACTGGAGAATGCCCATCTCTTTGAAGACGGCCGAGAGATAATCGTCGCGCTCGCGCTCATAGTACGCGTCCACCGTGGGGGCCGGGACGCCGCTGGCGGGGTGCACGGGCTCGGAACGGAAGTCCGGCCCGCCGAGATACTGGGAGAGGACCTCGGGCACGAGCACGTGCAGGGGGTAGCGGTCGCGCATGCCGCTGTAATAGTCGCGGGGGATGTAGGGGCCCTGCTCGTTGAGGTACGTGGCGTTGGCGATGCCGATGTCGTGCAGGCGGGTCGTGCACAGCACGGTTCGCGCGCGGACCTTCACCATCTGAAGCGACGGCGAGAGGATCATCACCAGCACGGCGATGATGGCGATGACGACGAGCAGTTCGATAAGCGTAAAGGCACGCTTCCTCACCGCAGGCAGTTCGATAAGCGTGAAGGCGCGCTTCCTCACTGCAGGCAGTTCGATGGGGCTGAGTCCCGGCGGGCGCGGGCGGACTCGGCGTTCCGGCTTGGCCATCTTGTGCCTCCCGGGCGCTGGTTCGTGGGGGCCAACAACCCTATTGTGGCCCGAGGCCGAGCGGGCGTCAAGGACGGTATCTTGCCGCCGCAAGTGAGGTCCGCTTGCCCGGCGGGCGGGCGGCGCGTATGATGGTATTGCCGTGCTAGGTGGGGCGCTAGCGGTGCCCTGACTGCCGACTCGTCGGCACGACCCGCAATCCGCTATAGCGGGACCGAATGCTCCGCCGAGGGTCTTTCGCGGCAGGATCACCTGTCCGGCGAACGGCGTTGAAGGCTGGGTCCTCTGCAACGCGGCCCCGTGAACCTGGTCAGGTCCGGAAGGAAGCAGCCATAAGCGTGACGGCGGCGTGTGCCGGAGGATCGCCTGGCTGGAGCCGTTCCGTTGGGCGGGCCCTGACGCGAGGATTCGAAGCGGAGCGCACGGCGTTTTTTTGCCTGTCACGGCGTGGCCGCAGGCGAAGCCGGATGGATTGCTTGCCCTGCGATTTGTCGAAGGGCGCATTTCGGAATTCGGATTTCAGGAGACGGGGCGGCGTTCTGCTTCAGGCCGACCGGCGGTTGGTGCGGGGGATTGATTCTGGCGCGTGCTCTGGTAGAGTGACCCCTCGGCGCCGCGGCGTGCGGCGGACAGTGAATCCACGGCCCGAGACTTGTCCTCCGTAGCCTTGGCGAAGGAGGACCCGAATTCCGAAATGTCTTATCTCGTTCTTGCCCGGAAATATCGCAGCACCACGTTTGACGAGGTGGTGGGCCAGGAGCCGATCGCCCGCACGCTGGTCAACTCGCTGCGGACGGGACGGATCGCGCACGCATACCTGTTCACGGGCACCCGCGGCGTCGGCAAGACGACGATGGCGCGGATTCTCGCCAAGGCGCTCAACTGCCTGAAGGCGGATGCCCCCACGCCCGAGCCGTGCGGCGAGTGCGACGCGTGCCTGGGCATCGCCCGCGGCGACGACATGGACGTGATCGAGATCGACGGGGCGTCGAACCGCGGCATCGAGCAGATCCGCGAGCTACGGGCCAACGCCATCTTCCGCCCCGCCCGCTGCCGCTACAAGATCTACTACATCGACGAAGTCCACATGCTCACCCGGGAGGCGTTTAATTCGCTGCTGAAGACGCTCGAAGAGCCCCCCGAGCACGTGAAGTTCGTCTTCGCCACGACCGAGCCGGAGAAGCTGCCGGCCACCATCATCTCGCGATGCCAGCGGTTCGACTTCCGCAACATCCCCACGCCCCGGATCGCCGAGCACCTGAGGACGCTGTGCGAGGCCGAGGGCGCCGAAGCCGACGACGACGCGCTGTTCCGCATCGCGCGGGCGGCGGCCGGGTCCATGCGCGACGGGCTGTCGCTGCTGGAGCAACTGCTCGCCGGCGGGGGACGCGTCACCGATGACGAGGTCATCCGCGTGCTGGGCACGCCCCCCGACGAGCGCGTGCTCGCGATCGGGAGCGCCATCGCCGAGGGCGACGCGCCGGCCGCCCTGGGCGAGCTGGACGCCGTGCTCGCCGCCGGCGTGACCCTCGTGACGGCCGCGGGGGCGATGGGCGATTGCTTTCGGAACCTGCTGATCGCCTCGACCTGCGGCGGCGACAGCGAGTTGATCGAGCTGCCCGAGACGCAGCGGAAGGCCGTGGCGGAACTCGCCGAGCGGTTCTCCACGCCCGTTCTCGTGCAGGCGGTGGGGGTGCTCGAGACGGCGGCGCGGAACGCCCGCTACTCGAGCGCCGGGCGGGTGCTGGTCGAGGCGGCCGTCATCCGGCTGGCGCAGGCGGAGAAGTTTGTCGATCCGCAATCGATCCTGAAGCGTCTGGAGGCGCTTTCGGGCCGGGGCCGACCGAGCGGGGCGCCCGCGCCGCAAAAAAAAAAGCCCCCGCCGCCCGTAGGCCGCGGCGGTAGGCAGTCGCGTCGCCCGGCGCCGGAAGCGCAGCGCGGAAGCCCGCGGCCAGGCGCGCGACGCCCGCCGCAGGAGCCCCGTCGGCGCCCGGCGCCGAAGCGAGATGAGCCGCCGGGCCGCTACGAGCCCGCGCCCGAGCCGGAAGCGGCCAAGCCGCCGGCCCCGCAGCGCTCGGCGCTGAACACGGCCGAGAAGAACGCCGTGGCGCAGGACCCGGCCGTCCGCGAGGTCGTGGGGCTGTTCGGCGGAGACGTGGTGGATGTCGTGGCCGTTCCGCACGCGGGGGCCGCGGATGAAGAGGACGCGCGGGCAAACGAAGATGCCGTTGAAGGTGCGGACGACGTCGGCGCCTGACTGAGCTGTGTGGTCCGTTGTCCTGCTCTGCTTCCTCTGTTACCTCTGTGACCTGCATTGAGGCGCCCGCAAGGAGAACCGATGTTCGGCAATCTCGGCAAGATGATGAAGCTGGCCGGCGAGATGAAGACCCGCCTGCCGGAGATGCAGGCGAAGCTCGCGGAAACCGAGTACCCGGGCGAGGCGGGGCTGGTGGAGAACGGCCCCAGTGTCCGCGCGGTCGTCAACGGCAAGCTGCGCCTGCTGGAGCTTCGGATCGCGCCGGAGCTTCTGACGGATCCGGCCGTCGGCGCGGAGACGCTTGGCGAGATGGTGGTCGCGGCCGTGACCGCCGCCCAGGAAACCGCCGGCGACGCCGCCAAGGAAGCCATGCGGGAGCTCACCGGCGGCATGGATATCCCCGGCCTGACGGATACGCCGTAAAGCGCGGCTATCCTCTTTGTGCGATTCGTGTGATTCGTGGACCCGGGCCTGCGATGGCGAAATACAGCGAGACAATCGAGCGGCTGATCGAGGAGTTCGGCAAGCTGCCTGGCATCGGGTCTCGCACGGCCGAGCGGCTGGCGTTTCACGTGCTCAAGAGCGCCGACGACGAGGCGTTCGCCCTCGCCGACGCCCTCCGGGACGTGAAGACCAGGATCCACCCGTGCCGCGTGTGCTTCAACCTGACGGAGCATGACGTGTGCTCGATCTGCGCGGACCCGCGGCGCGACCGGAACGTGGTTTGCGTGGTGGAGCAGCCGAAGGACCTGCTGGCCATCGAGGCGACGGCGGCGTATCGCGGCGTCTATCACGTGCTGATGGGGCAGATCGCCCCGCTGGAGGGCAGCGAACCGGAGGACCTCACGCTTGACGCCCTGGAGCAGCGCGTCCGCGCCGGCGGCATCGATGAAGTCATCCTCGCGACGAATCCGACGGTGGCCGGCGACGGCACGGCCTTGCACGTGTCGAACCTGCTCGCGCCGCTGGGGGTGCGCGTGACGCGGCTCGCACGCGGCCTGCCCGCCGGCGGGCAGATCGAGTACGCGAATAAGTCCATTCTCACAGACGCCATCACCGACCGACGGAACGTCTGACCCGCCGCACGCGGGCCTCTCGGCGGTGGGTGTCGTGGTTTGCGGAGTTCCGATTCCCATCGGGACTCCGCAACCACGTTAAGGGGAACTGTCCCAAATTGTGTGGTTGGCCTTCCGCGGCCCAATAGGTTGGGTCCGCTATGCGGCGGAAACCTCATGATGATGGGCCCGGAAGGAAGCACCACAATCCTTGGGACAGTTACCGTTAAGGCGCCCGGATGCCGCTCGCGCGCACGTATGCTATAATGCCTTCGGCATGAGGCTCGACGTCGCACAACATCTCCGGCTCGAACAGCAGATGAAGCTGTCGCCGCGGATCATCCAGGCGATGGAGATTCTTCAACTGCCGATGCTCGCGCTTCAGGAGCGGATCGACGAGGAGCTGATGGCCAACCCCGTGCTTGAGATGCGCGAGGCCGGCGTCGATCCCGAGGCGCCGCCCGACAAGCCCGACGAGGAGCCCGAGCGCGGCGAGCAGGACCTCGTCGTCGAGGAAGACAACGGCAACAGCGAGGACTTCGAGCGGCTGGCCGAGTTGACGGAGGAGTACGGGCCGGACGTGTTCAGCGGCGATTACCCCGCCCGGAGGCCCGCGCCGTCCGGCGAGCGCGACCGCAAGCTCGACGCCATGGCGAACACGGCCGCCCGCGGCGAGACCCTCAACGAGTACCTGCTTCAGCAGTGGACGTTCGTCGAGGCGCCGCCCGAAGCGAAGGCGGCCGGCGAACTCATCATCAACCATCTCGACGACGACGGTTACCTCCGCGTGCCGCTGGAGGAACTGCCCGCGCGCGTGGACGAGCCGGTGACGGAAGAGATCCTCGCCGCGGCCCTTCCGCTGGTGCAGTCGCTCGAGCCGCTCGGCGTGGGCGCCCGCGATTTGCGCGAATGCCTGATGATCCAGTTGATCGCCGAGGTCGCGGCCGGGCGCGACGTGTCGCTCGAGATGGAAATCGTCTCACGGCACCTCCGCGACGTGGAACTCAACCGCCTGCCGCAGATCGCCAAACGTCTGGGTCGCACGATGGAGCAGGTGAAGGCCGCCATCGAGAATATTTCGCACCTGAACCCGCGGCCGGGCCTGCTGGTGGGGGAGCGGACCGTGCCGGTGATCATCCCGGACATTCAGGTGGATCTCGACGAGGACGGGCAGGTCACCGTGACGATGCCGGAAGGGAACACGCCGCAACTGCACATCTCTCGCGCCTACCGAAAGTTGGCGCGGAACCGCAAGACGCCGGCCGAGGTCCGCCAGTTCCTCCAGAAGAACGTGCGGTCCGCCCAGTGGCTCATCGGCGCGATCTCGCAGCGGCGCGAAACGGTCCGGCGCGTGGTCGAAGAGGTCTTCGCGGTTCAGCGGGAGTTTCTGGATCGGGGGCGGGAGGCACTTCGGCCGCTGCCGATGGTTGATGTGGCCGGCAAGGTGGGGGTCCACGTCGCCACGGTCAGCCGCGCCGTCGCCGGCAAGTACGTCCAGACCCCGCGGGGGATTTTCCCGCTGCGGATGTTTTTCTCGGGGGGGACGCGGACGACCCAGGGCGAGGAGGTGGCCTGGGACGCCGTCAAGGCGAAGCTCAAGGAAATCGTCGATGCCGAGGACAAGAGCAATCCGCTGAACGACGACCAGTTGTCAGAGGCCCTGAAGGCGAGCGGCGTGGAGATCGCCCGCCGGACTGTGGCTAAGTACCGCAACCTGCTCGACATCCCCTCCGCACGCAAGCGGCGCGAATACTGAGGCGCTCTACCGCAACCCCTCTACTGTCATCTCTCCCTGGGGATTTCCCCGAATTGGTAAGCCCCTTGTAGGGGTATAATTGTATAGTGGGAGGGTCGAACGCCTGTCAGGCAAGAGGCAATGTACGCAGAATCGAGAGAACGTATGGGCACTAAGCGAAGCGTCCGCGGTTTCACCCTGATCGAGTTGCTGGTCGTGATCGCCGTCATTGCGCTGTTGCTGACGATCCTCTCGCCGATCGTGAAGCGTGCGAAGGTGATCGCGCGGTACACGGTGTGCGCGACCAGGCTGCACGAGATCGGCAACATCGCGGCCGCGTTTGCGGCGTCTCACAAGAGCCGGTTCCCCATGGCCTACGTCTCGGACTGGGACGGCAGCTTCGCCTATCCCGTTCACTTCAACTACGGGACTACGGTGGCCACGGGCGACGATGCCCTCGAGTGGGATCGCTGGACGCGCTACGGCACGCCGTTCCAGCAGCTCGAGGAGGAATACGGGCTGAGGGCGGAGAACGTCACGTGTCCGGGGCGCGAAGACCCGGTACGCGGCGCTTTCCAGGCCGACATCAACTGGAACTGGGTGTACAACCAGCACTACATGTACGTCGGCGGGCTGGAGTTTCCCAAGCCGCGAGACCCGTTCGGTCACCACAACCCGTATCCGCAGCAGACGACCTACAACTGGGGCACGAAGCCGCCGGCCAAGACGCTGCGCAGCGCGAACCTGAGCGAATCCGTCCTCGCGGCGGATGAGGTGTACTGGGGCGGCATGGTGGGGGGCTGGCAGGACGCCTACCGCATCAACCACGTGGACGGTCCAAACAAGGGCTCGCAATACAGCCTCGTGCTGGCCCGGCCGCTCTACCAGAACATCGTGTTCGGCGACGGGCACGTGGAGGGAATGGACGAGGGCTACTACCCCGAGCCGCTGGAGATCGGCAACCACGCGCTGCGGCACGCCGGCAACGGGGCGTTCTTCTACTGGAACCCGACCGAGGCGTACGCGCCCTGAGGTGCCGCCCACGGGCGGTGCGGTGGTTCTTCGCGGCGAATCCCCCTGAATTCCCGAAAAAAGCCCGCGCTCGCGGCGCTCGCTTGTGATAGGATGACTCGCGGCGAGAAGTGCGGTCGAGGAGCCACGCTCCGAAGCTCACGCCTGCCTGACCGGCACCCGGATTGGTTGCGGGACGGGTGTTGACTCCCCACAGGGCAAAGGGAACCCTATGGGGAAGGTCGTTATGTTTGATTGTGAAAAACTTCACGAGCTTTGCCGTCGGCTGGTTCGCGGGGGGGCGGCTCCCTCGCCGGATGCGGCCGTGCGGATCATGGAGATCTGCGGCACGCACACGATGGCCATCGCCCGAAGCGGGCTCAAGGCCTTGTTGCCGCCGCAGCTTCGCCTGGTCAGCGGGCCCGGATGCCCGGTCTGCGTGACGGACCAGTCGTACATCGACCAGGCCGTCCACTTGGCCCGGCGCGGCGACGTGACCCTCGCCACGTACGGGGACATGGTCCGCGTGCCGGGCCGTCTCGGCACACTGGCGGATGCTCGGGCAGGCGGTGCCGAAGTCGAGGTCGTGTACGCGGCAGAGCAGGGCGTCGAATTGGCCAAACAGCGCCCGGACCGCGAGGTGGTGTTCCTCGCGGTCGGGTTCGAGACGACCGCCCCGGCGACCGGGCTTGCCGTGCGGCGGGCGGCGCGCGAGGACGTGGCGAATTTCAGCGTCCTGACGGCGCACAAGCTGCTGCTGCCGGTCATGCGGGCCCTGTTGCAGGCCGGCGACGTGAGGATCGATGGCTTCTTGTGCCCCGGGCACGTCAGCGTGATCCTGGGCTGGAACGCCTACGAACAGATTGCACGAGAGTACGCCCGGCCGTGTGTGGTGGCCGGGTTTGACCCTGGCCAGGTGGTGGCCGGGATTGAGGCTATTTTACAGCAGATGGCTGACGGCGAGCCGCGGGCGGCGACGGTGTACCCGGCCGTGTCGGCCGAGGGCAACGCGGCCGCCAAGCGCCTGCTCGACGAGGTGTTCGTTCCCGCGGACGCCGTGTGGCGGGCGATGGGCAGCGTGCCGGAGAGCGGGTTGGAACTGGGTGAGGAGTATGCGGCGTTCGACGCCGCGCGCCGGTTCGAACTGCCGGACTTCGAGAGCTACGAGTTGCCGGGGTGCCGTTGTGGCGACGTAATCTGCGGGCGGTGCGCCCCGGCGGACTGCGACCTGTTCGCCAAGCGGTGCACGCCCCGCGACCCGGTCGGGCCGTGCATGGTGTCGTCGGAAGGCGCCTGTGCGGCCGCCTACAGGTACGAACGACATGGCTGACGCGGAACGCATCCAGTTGGCCCACGGTGGCGGCGGGCAACTGACGGGCGAACTCGTCCGTGACGTGATTCTGCCCGCGTTGGGCGCGGGCGGATCGCAGGCGGCGGAAGGGCTCACCGACGCGGCCGTGCTCGAGGTGCCGCCCGGGCGGCTGGCGTTCACGACCGACAGCTACGTCGTGCAGCCGCTGGAGTTCCCCGGTGGCGACATCGGCAAGCTGGCGGTGTGCGGAACGGTGAATGACCTCGCCGTCGAGGGTGCACGCCCGCTGGCGCTCAGCCTGGGGCTGGTGGTCCAGGAAGGGCTGGAGATCGCCCTGCTTCGGCGGGTGCTGGAGTCGGCGGGACGGGCGGCGGCCGAGGCGGGCGTCGCCATCGCCACGGGCGACACGAAGGTCGTCGAGCGTACGGCGCTGGACGGAATGGTGATGAACACGGCCGGCGTCGGCGTGGTCAGCGAGAAGGCGAGGCTCGGCTTCGATCGGATCGCCGCGGGTGACCGGGTGGTTCTTTCCGGCCCCCCGGGCGAGCACGGGCTTGCGGTGATGTGTCGTCGCGAGGGCCTGAGCCTGGCGACGGAGCTGTTGAGCGATTGCGCGGCGTTGCACGAGTTGACGGCCGGGCTGATCGAGCGGCTGGGCGGCGCAGTACGGTTCCTGCGCGACCCGACCCGCGGCGGCGTGGCCGCCACGCTGGTCGAGACCGCCGAGGGCGCGAAGCGCGACGTGGAGATCGTCGAGGCGGCGATCCCGGTCAACCGGACGGCGAAGTCGGCGGCGGAGATGCTCGGCCTCGACCTGTTGACGGTGGCCAACGAAGGCAAGCTGGTCGCGGTCGTGGCGGACGACGCGGCCGAGGATGCCCGGGCGCTGCTGGCCGAGAGCCCGCTCGCGGCGCGGGCGGCTGTGATCGGCACGGTCGGCGAGACGGCCGACGTGCCCTGCGTGGAAATGGAAACCGAAATCGGCGGCCGGCGGATTGTCCAGATGCCGTACGGCGAGGAACTGCCGAGGATTTGCTGACCGGCGCGGCGCCGCGGGGCGCCGCCGGATAAGGAGCGATTGATGCTGCCACAGGTGTTGAGCAAAGAGGACTTCGGACCGTTCGTAACGCGTCTGATGCAGCAGTATCGCGTCGCGGCGCCGATGGCGAAGGGCCCGGACTTCGCGTTCGAGGTGCTCGAAGGCGAGGAGGAGGCGGCGCGGGTCCGCATGGACTACGACATCACCATCCTGCCGCCGAAGAAGTTCCTGCTGCCGACGTACGAGGAGCTGCTGGACTTCAGCGGCCCGCAGCCCGGCGCCGCCCAGCCGCGGGTAGAATCGCAGGAGACCGTGATCCTCGGCGTGCACCCGTACGATCTGCACGCCATCGCCACGATCGATGCGGCCTTCATGGCGGACCCGGTGGACGCCAACTACGTCGCCCGCCGCAAGGCCACGCGAATCATCGGCATGAACATCCAGCAGTACGCGAACGAGCATCAGTTCATGGCCGACATGGGCACGGTGGAGCCGCCGGACGGCGTCGCGGAGATGATGCTGACGGATATCGGCGACCGGTACTTCGTGGAGGGGACGACGGACGCGGGCGAGGAGATGCTGAGCGATTGTCCGTTCTGCCGCCCCGCGGGTCCGGAAGATCACCGGGCGCGGCAGGAGTACGACGCGAAGAAGGCACAGAACTTCCCCAAGCGCCTGCCGTACCACGTCCGCTACCTGCCGGAGCTGCTCGACGCCAGCTACGACTCGCTGCTGTGGGACGCCGTCGCGCGGCGTTGCTTCAGTTGCGGCACGTGTACGAACGTCTGCCCGACGTGCTACTGCTTCGACGTACAGGACAAGCTGAACCTCGACGCCACCAGCGGCGTTCGCCGGCGGATGTGGGACTCTTGCCAGCTCGAGGTGTTCGCCGAGGTCGCCGGCGGCGAGAACTTCCGCGAGCACCGCGCCAGCCGCCTGCGGCACCGCATGTTCCGCAAGGGCAAGTACATCCTGGAGCGGACCGGCAAGCCCGGCTGCGTCGGCTGCGGGCGGTGCAGCAAGCACTGCGTGGCGAAGATCTCCATCCTCGAGACGTTCCAGCAGATCGCCGGCGAGGCGGCCGAGGTGAGCGCGTAAGCGACGATAGCGGAGCGCCCCCCGCGGGCGCGCGATGAGGTGAGGCAATGACGCAGACACTGAGCGAAACCGAAGTTCCGCGTTCCCCGTATTTGCCCCGCGTGGGCTGCCTGGACGAGGTCGAGGCGTTCACGGAACACGAGAAGTATTTCCGCCTCAGCTTCGAGGACGGAGAGGGGATCGACTACAAGGCCGGGCAGTTCATGGAAGTGAGCCTGTTCGGCATCGGCGAGGCGCCGATCTCGATCTGCTCCGCGCCGGGCAAGCGCGACGACCTGGAGATGTGCATCCGGGCCGTCGGTGACGTGACGAACGCGCTGCACGAACTGGAGGCCGGCGCGACGGTCGGCCTGCGGGGGCCCTTCGGCAACGGGTTCGACATGGACTCCGTCGCCGGCATGGACCTGCTGTTCGTCGCGGGCGGGCTGGGGCTGGCCCCGTGTCGCAGCTTCATTCTCGACGCGCTCAACCGCCGCGACAAGTTCAACCGCGTAACGATCCTGTACGGCGCCCGGTCGCCGAAGGACCTGCTGTACCGCGACGATCTGGCTGAGTGGGAGGCCCGCGACGACTGCGAGTTCCTGATGACGGTCGATCGCGGGGACGAGACGTGGCAGGGCAACACGGGCGTGATCACCACGCTGTTCCCGAAGATGAGGAAGGTCGACCCGGCCAGGACTGCGGCGTTCATCATCGGCCCGCCGATCATGTTCAAGTTCGCCGTGCTGGAGGCGCTGGCGATGGGGCTGCGGAAGACCAACATCCACTGCTCGTTGGAGCGGCGGATGAAGTGCGGGCTGGGCAAGTGCGGGCACTGCCAGATCCGCAACGTGTACGTGTGCCAGGAAGGTCCGATCTTCAGCTACGCTGAGGTGATGCGCCTGCGCGAGGGAATCTAGCGAATACCGAATCGCGGGTCGCGGACGGCGAACCGCGAGAGCGGACAGACGGAGAGACGGAAGATGGCGAAGAAGCTCAAGGTTTCGTTCCACGACTTCACGAGCTGCGAGGGGTGCCAGTTGCAGTTCCTCAACTGCGAGGACGAGCTGCTGGAAATCCTCGGGCACGTGGAGATCACGCAGTTCCGCGAGGCCATCGACGAGAAGAGCGATAATTACGACATCGCGTTCATCGAAGGGGCCTTCACCCGCGAAAGCGACCGGGCGCGCCTGGAGCACATTCGCAAGTGCGCCAAGGTGGTCATCGCCTTCGGCGCCTGCGCGTGCACCGGCGGGCTGAATGTTCTCAAGAACTTCCGCGGCGTGAAGGAGGCCATGAGGACCGTCTATGGCGACCAGGCCGACTGGTATGAGACGTCGGTCGCCAGGCCGATCGAGGCGGCCATCAAGGTGGACTACAAGATCCACGGCTGCCCCGTGCCCAAGCAGGAGATTCTCGAGGTCGTCAAGTCGGTGGTGGCCGGGCGGACGCCGCAGATTCCGGACTATCCCGTCTGCGTCGAGTGCAAACTGAAAGAGAACGTCTGCCTGTTCCACAAGGGCCAGTACTGCCTCGGCCCGATCGCCCGTGCCGGCTGCGGCGCGTGGTGCCCCAGCTACGGCGGGCGCTGCTACGCCTGCCGCGGCTTCATCAGCGACCCCAACAACAACGCCGCCAAGGACGTGCTCGAGGAGTTCGGCCTGACCGTCGAAGACATCCTCAAGGAGTTCCGTCTGTTCAACGGCGTCTATGATGTAGCGGAGCCGCCCGAGGGCGCCCGCGTTTCCTGACGTACGGAGTTTGACGACTCGCGGCGGGCTCGCCCCGTCCGCTTCGCTGCTGGAGACCATGCAATGCCCAAAGACCTGGACATCAACGTACATCACCTGACCCGCGTCGAAGGCCACGGCAACATCGTCGTGCGGGCCGCCGACGGAAAAGTCGAACGCTGCGTCCTCGAAATCGTCGAGACGCCCCGCGTTTTCGAGAGCATGATCGAGGGCCTCAACTGGAGCGATACCTCGCTGCTCACCTGCCGAATCTGCGGCATCTGCTCGGTCGGCCACACGCTCGCCAGCATCCAGGCCACCGACCACGCCTTCGATACCGAGATCACCGAGGCGTCGTTCGTCGTGCGGCAGATCATGTGCATGGCCGAGCAGATGCAGAGCCACACACTGCACGTGTACTTCCTGGCCGCCCCCGACGCCTTCAGCGCGCCGAGCGTCATCCCGCTGGCCGGGTCGCACCCGGAGGTCGTCAAGCGGGCGCTCAAGCTCAAGAAGCTCGCCAACACGATCTGCGCCGTGCTGTGCGGTCGGCACGTGCATCCGATCTCGATGGTGCCCGGCGGCTTCACCTACGTGCCGTCCAAGCGGCGGCTCGTTGAGTTGAAGCAGACCATGCTGGACTGCTGGGAAGACATCGAGGCGACCGTCGAGACCATTGCGTCGGTGAAGGACAAGTTCCCGGCGTTCGAGCGCGAGCGCGAGGATATCTCGCTCACGCACCCGGACGAGTACGCGTTCTACAGCGGCAGGATCAAGAGTTCGAAGGCCGGCGTGATCGATTCCGACGACTACGAGCAGTTCCTGCACGAGAAGTGCGTCAAGCACTCGACCGCCAAGCACGCCTGCAACGTGGACGACTCGTTCGCGGTGGGGGCGTTGGCGCGGTTCAACAACAACGCCGACCAACTGAACGAGAAGGGCAAGGCGGCGGCCGAGGCGCTCGGGCTTAAGGCCCCGTGCTATAACCCGTTCGCCAACAACTTCGCCCAGACCGTCGAGATCGTCCACTGCTACCACGAGGCGCTGAAGTGGCTGGACAAGCTGATCTCGATGGACCTGAGCGAGGCGGACCTCGCCCCGAACGTGGTGCCCAAGGCCGGGCGCGGCATCGGCGTGACCGAGGTGCCGCGCGGCATGCTCGTCCACGATTACACCTACGACGAGAGCGGCACCTGCATGAAGGCGAACTGCATCATCCCGACGGGCATGAACCTCGGCAATATCGACCACGACATGCAGAAGTACGTGCCCGAGGTCATCGAGTCGCGCTCGCAGGAAGAGATCACCCACGACCTCGAGATGATGGTGCGCGCGTACGACCCGTGCATCTCGTGCTCCGTGCACCTGCTAAAGGTGGACTGGGTGTAGGGATCGCCCGTCCTGAGCCAGTGCCCGAGGCACGAACCGAAGGGACGATTGGCGAACGACGATTGGCGCGGCCTTCGGGCCGCGCGTTTCTGCGCCCCGCGACCGCACGGGAGCGGGACTCCTGCGCCGTCGCACGCCAACGACCCCGCTCCCGTGCGGTCGCGGCTCGCATCTCCACCTTGCGGCGGCGGCTCGCATCTTCGGCCTTCCCGCGCGCATAATGGCCGGCGAACCCAAGGGAGCCCAGCCATGCGAAACGCACTCGCGGTCGCTGTCCTCGTCTTCGCCATTCCCTCGGCCGCGCCCGCCGACGAGACGTATGTCTGGTGGGAGGGCGAATCGCCCGCCGGCACGAATTTCCCGAAACGGTCGGCGTTCTCGGCCGGCAACTATCCCAAGACGCGCCACCTGCTCTCCGGCGGCGACTGGCTGACCAGCTCCGGCGACCGCGGGCGCGAGGAGTTGTTCGCCCGGTACGCCGTCGCCGTCCCCGCGGCCGGCGAGTATGCCCTCTGGTGCCGCAAGTTCTGGAAGCACGGGCCGTTCCGCTGGCGGTTCGGGCAGGGGCATTGGCGCGTCTGCGGCCGCGACGTGGCCCTCGCCGACAGCGCCACGCTCGCGACGCACATCGGGGCGAACTGGGTGCACCTGGGCGAGGCGAAGCTCCCCGCCGGGCGGCAGACGTTCGAACTGCGTCTGCTCGCCGGCGAGAGCGAGGCGGCCACCGCCTGCTTCGACTGCTTTATTCTCACGCGCGGCACGTTCCTGCCCCGGGGCAAGCTCAAGCCCGGCGAGCGCTCCGGCAAGGCCGACGAAGGCTTCTTCGCCTGGGAGCCCGGCATCGATCCGTTCGACGATTCGGCGCTGCTGGACCTTCGCGGCCTGAACGAGCCCGTCGCCGGCGGCTCCGGCCGCGTGACGTACGACCGCGCCACCGGCGATTTCCTGCTCGGGGACGGCAAGCCCGTGCGGTTCTGGGCGGTCAACGTCGGGCCGAACAACGTCGAGCAGCCGCACGAATCGCTCGACTATCTCGCCGCGAAGCTCGCCAAGCTGGGCGTCAACATGGTTCGCTACCACGGGGCCATCTTCGACCGGGCCGACGGCGACCCGACCAAGGTCAACGCCAAACGCCTCGACGGCGTTCACTATCTCGTCGCCGCCCTGAAGAAGCGCGGCATCTACGCCAAGCTTAGCTTCTACTTCCCGCTCTGGTTCGGCATCCAGCCCGGCTACGGCCTCCCCGGTTACCAGCCCGGCCAGAAGCCGTTTTCCCTGCTCTACTTCGACCCGCGAATGCAGCAGATCCATCGCGCGTGGGCGAAGGCCTTGCTCACCGCGCCCAATCCGTACACGGGCGTCCCGCTCGGCAAGGACCCGGCCGTCGCTATCGTCGAGATCGTGAACGAGGACAGCCTGTTTTTCTGGACCTTCTCGAAGAAGAACGTTCCCGACCCACATTGGACGCGGCTGGAGGAGCGTTTCTCCGCGTGGCTGGCGAAGCGCCACGGCTCGTTGGCGAAGGCCTACGGCGCATGGGGCGGCCGCCGCGGCGGCGACACCGCCAAGCGTGCGGGCCTGCTGGACGCCTGGTTCATGACGCGTGACGGCGTCGCGAAGTCCGGCGTGCCGCGGCAGCGGATCAGCGACCAGGTGCGGTTCCTCGCCGAACTCCAACGCGGGTACTACGCGGACACCGTCGCGTATCTCCGCGAAGAGATCGGCTACGCCGGCCTGGTCTCGTGCAGCAACTGGAAGACCGCCGATGCCGAGATGCTCGACGCCCTCGAGCGCTACACGTACGCCGCCGGCGACGTGATCGACCGCCACGGCTACTTCGGCGGCAAGCACGAGGGCGAGGGATCGAGCTACTCCGTTCGCGTTGGCCACACCTTCGCCGACCGCCCGGCCGTCCGGGAGCCGCAGAGCATGCCGTTCCAGGTCGTACAGGTCGAGCGACGGCCGCACATCGTCAGCGAACTCGGCTGGCCGACGCCCAACCGCCGTCGTAGCGACGCCACGCTCCTCGCGGCCGCGTACGGCCGCTTGCAGGGGCTTGACGGACTGTTCTGGTTCGCCGTGGGCAGCAACTACCTCGCCGACCGCACGATGAACAAGTTCCCGGTCTCGACGCCCGCCGTGGCGGGCACGTTCCCGGCGACCGCGCTGCTGTACCGCCGCGGCGACGTCCGCACGCCGCAGCCGGTCGTCCGACGCGTCCTCGCCCTCGACGACCTGTACGCCCTCAAGGGCTCCGGCGGCGCGGCGGCCGAGGGCTTCGACAAGCTCCGCGACCCGGGCAGCGCAGCCGGGACGGTCGCGCCACACGATGGGCTCGCGTTCTTCGTCGGCCCCGTCCTGCGGACGTTCGGCACGGGGGCGAAGCCGGTCCGCGCCGATCTCCGCAAGTTCATCGATCCGGGCAAGAGGGTTGTCCGCAGCGCGACGGGCGAACTCGTGTGGGACTTCGGCCGCGGCGTCGTCACCGTCAACACGCCGCGGTGCAAGGCCGTCGCGGGCTTTCTTGGCAAGGCCGGGCCTCTGGACGCCGGGGGGATGACCTTCGAGTGCGGCAATGAGTACGCGTCGATCGTCGTGATCAGCCTCGATGACAAGCCGCTGGCCGAGTCCGGCCGCATCCTCATCCAGGCCATGGCCGAGGACCGGCCGTACGGCTTCCGGGCGGCCCGCGGCAGGATCACGGCCATGGGGGGCGCGCCGATGAACGTCCGCGAGATCGACGGGGCCGTGACGCTCCGGATCCCGCATCTCAAATCTGAGATCTCAAATCTCAAGACGGTTGCCTTGGACGAAAACGGATATGCGACGGACCGGCCCGTGTCGGCCGAGAGGGCTCCTGACGACCGCGTCCGCATCCAACTCCGCCCGGACACCGTGTATACCATCATGACGCGCGATGCGCGTTAGCGGGCCCGGGCTGTCGTCGGGAGCCGGTCCCCGTGCGGCTCAGCCCCGCGCGGTCGGCAGGTAGAGGCGGAATGATGTCCCTCGCCCGGGGGCGCTCTCGACGCGGATGTGCCCGCCGGACTGCTCGACGAAGCCATAGACCATCGCCAGCCCGAGCCCGGTCCCCTGGCCCACCCCCTTGGTGGTGAAGAACGGCTCGAAGATCTGCGAGACGGTGTAGCTGTCCATCCCGTGGCCGGTGTCGGCGACGGCGAGCAGGACGTATCGCCCCGGCGCGACGGACATCCGCCCGCGGAGGTCGGTGTCGGACAACTCGACGTTGGCCGTCTCGAGGGTCAGTCGCCCGCCGTCCGGCATGGCGTCGCGGGCATTGACGGCGAGGTTCATCAGCGCCTGCTCCAGCCGTCCGCGATCGATCATCGCGTCATCCAGGTCCGGGTCGAGCACCGTCTCCAGGCGGATGTCCCCGCCCAGCATCCGCGCCAACGGTTTGTGCAGTCGCTCCACCGCCTCGTTCAGGTTGAGCGGCTTGGGGTCCAGTTCCTGCTGCCGCGAGAAGGCGAGCAGGCTCTCGGTGAGCTCGGCCGCCCGCTCGCCGGCCGCCCACACCTCTTCCACCATCTGCTGCACCGAGTCGTCCAGCGCCTCCTGCTCGCGCAGCAGGTCGCAGTAGCCGCGGACGACGGTGAGCTGGTTGTTGAAATCGTGAGCGATGCCGGCCGCCAGCCGACCGATGGCCTCCATCTTCTGCGCCTGGACGAAGCGGGCCTCCGCCTGCTCGCGGGCCGTCACGTCGCGGGCGTACAGGTTGACGTATCCGCCCGCGGCGACCGGCGCGAGGATGACGGCGTACGTCCGCCCGCTCACCTTGAACTCGACCTCGTGGGCGGATGCCGACTTGAGCGCCTCCTCCACGTGCCGCCGCCAGCTCTCCGGCAACGGATTGCCGATTCGGATGTTCCAGGCTTGCAGCAGCGGGGCGGCGGCGCGATTGGCGAACAGCAGCGCGCCGTCCGCGCCGACACGGAGGACCGGATGCGGGTTCTCGGCCGGGAACTTCGCCATGTCCTCCAGACGTTTCCGGGTTTCGTAGCGCTCCGTGATGTCGCGGGCCACGCCCCAGAGATACTGCAGTTCGCCGGCCTCGTCGCGGACCGCGTAGGCCTGGAGTTCGACGGGAAACACGGTGCCGTCCTTGCGGATGTACTCCTTCTGGTAGACTCCCGAGTAGCCTCGCTTGAGCAGACGCTTCTCCCAGATTTCCCGCTGTTCCCACTCGCGCCAGCGGGCGGGCGTGATTTCGTAGAAGTCGGCCATTCTCCGCAGTTCGCCCAGGTTGTAGCCCAGCATGCGACAATAGGCGTCGTTGGCGTCGATGATCCGCCCCGAGGCACTGACCATGACGAATCCGTCCCGACTGCCCTGGAACACCTCGCGGTACCGGCGCTGGGTTTCGCGGACCTCCTGCTCCGCCTGCTTGCGCTCGGTAATATCTGTGCACGTTCCGCTCATCAGCTTGACCTTGCCGGAGGGATCGGGCACGGGATACCCCCGCTCGTGGATCCAACGGACTTGCCCGCCCTTGCGGACGATCCGGTAGTCGCACTCGTAGGGGCGACCTTTGCTGTGGTACTTCTCTATCGCCTCCCGCAGAGCCTGCCGGTCATCTGGGTGCACGGCTTCAAGAAACGACTTCGGATCTCGATAGAGACTCTCCCGCGAATGCTGCCAGAGCTTCTCGTAACCGGAGCTGATGTAGAGCATCTCCTCGACGCCGGGCGTACTCATCCAGAACACGTCCTCAATGGCCTCGGTGACGAGCCGGAACCGCTTCTCGGCTTCGCCGGCTGCATTGCCGGACTGCCTTTCGACGGCAACGGAAGCCTGGGCCGCGAATGACTCGAACAGACGTGCGCTCAGGGGCGCCTTCGTGCGAGTGAACAGCGTGATGCTGCCCAGTAGACGCTCGCCGTGACGCAGTCCAACCGAGTACACGCGGCAAATGCCCAGCCGCCGGGAGATCCTCTCGCAAGGCTCCGGCGGAACCTGGCCGAACATCGCCGTCCCCAGGCCCCCCGGCACCTCCGTCAGAACCCCGGTTGCCCAGCTCTTGCGCGCCTCTTCGGGTATGCCGGGTAGCGCAATCGCTTCCAGCGGCGTACCCAGCAGCCGCTCGACGGCCTGGCGGTCGTCCGCCGCCAGGCCCACGACCGCCCGCACCCGCAGCGTGTCGTTCGCGATCTGGTTGACGGCCGCCACGGCGTCGCCGGCCATCGCCCGGGCCTGGTCTGCGATCATCGCCCAGATGTCCTGCTCCGGGCGGAGTTCGACGAAGGCCCTGGCGGCCCGGCCCAGCGCCGTCCGCTCGGCTTCGGCTTGGCAACGCTCGGTGATATCCCAGTCCACCCCCGTCCACCGAACCGGCCGACCCCGTTCATCACGGATCAGCCCGCCGCGGCTGTGGATCCACCGCCAGGAGCCGTCCTTGTGCTTCAGGCGGTACTCGACATCGTATCGGTCGGTCCGCCCGGCGAAGTGGTCGCCGACGATCCGCCGGATTCGCGTCAGATCTTCGGGGTGCTGAAGGGCCTGCCAGGCGCTCATCGAGTTCGGCAGTTCGTCGTTCTCGTAGCCGGCAAGGCGCTTGAGGCCGGGCGAAAGATAGATGCGGTCGTCGTGCTGCGCAGGGCGCTCGGGACCGAGAGGTTGGTCCCACACGCCGGCCTCCGAGCCTTCGATGGCCAGTTCCAGCCGCTTCTCGCTTCGGCGCAGTTGCTCTCTGGCTCGCCTTCGCTGCGTAATGTCCTCGCCCGAACTGAGCGTGCCGAGGATTTCCCCCTCGTCGTCACGAATGAGCGCGTGGTGCCAGGCGATGACCCGCTCGCCCTCGGGCGTCACGACATGGCCTTCGGCGAATTCCCGCAACTGCTCCTTGCCGGCCAGGAGGTCCGCGAAGATCCGCCGGACCTCCGGGCGCTCGCGCTCGGCCAGGAACGTATCGAACCAGTTCTTGCCGACGATGTCGCGGCGGGAGCGTCCCAGGACTTCGCATCCCTTGTCGTTGACCATGGTCACGCGGCCCTCGGTGTCCAGGGCGAGCATGACCACGGCCGCGACTGTGAGATACTGCTGGGCGCGGTCGCGCTCCTGCCGCAACTCGCGCTCGGCGATATGGGTGCGCGTCACGTCGCGCGCGAAGACCGTGACCCCATCGGCCGCGGGATAGACGCTGATTTCGCAGTACGACTCCTCCGAGCCGAACCGGAACTCCGTTCGGAAGCTCGTCGGCTCGTGCGTGCGGAGCACCTCCTGGAACGCGTCCTCTGCCCGCGAGCCCTGCGTGTCGGGGAACAACTCGTAGAAGCTCCGCCCGACCGCAGCCGCGGCGGGGATGCCGGTGAGCGCCTCGGCCGCCCGGTTCCAGTGCGTGCACATCAGGTACTCGTCCAGGGCGAAGAAGACGTCGCCGATGCTCTCCGCGAGGGAGCGGTACCGCTGCTCGCTTTCGGTGAGCGCCATCTTGGTTCGCTTGCGGGGCGTGATATCGAGCGCGGTGAACGCCACGCCGGCGGACAGGTCCTTGCCGTCGAGCGCGGCCGAACGGAGCAGCACGTCGAACACCGTGCCGTTCTTGCGCCGGAATCGCGTTTCGACGCTGGCGAAGCCCGTCCTGGCGATCTGGGCGTACTTCTCGCGCCCGACGTACTCGTAGTCATCCTCGGTGGGGTAGAGGATGCGAGCGTCTTGCCCGATGAGCTCCTCTCGGGCGTGCCCGGTCATCTCGCACAGGTGATCGTTCACCTCCTCCAGCACGCGATGGACCACGAGCCCCATCCCCGCCGGGGTCGCTCGGTAGAGCCCCTCGACGAGCGCCTCCCGCTGGCGCAGGGCCTCCACCGCCCGAACGCGGGCGGTCTCGGCCGAGCCGCGGCTTGCCATCTCGCGCCGCAGGCGTTCCGCGAGCCCCCCATCGGGATGGGCGCTAGGGAGCTTCCGTTTGGCCATGGGGTTCGCCCCGAGTTGCCCGGTGCCCGGCGGAGGAAGAGCCGGGCTTCCGTGGGGGACCGATCAGATCCAGCCGGGCCATAGGTCGTGTGTGCGGTTGCGGCCCCGTCGCTTGCCAGGACGGAGATGACGTCTCGTCGACCGACGGGTTACCGCGGGCGATGCAGGGGCAGGGCATTGGCTGGCCTTCTGTTCTGGCTTCCCCGGTCGGGCCTCGGGCCCGAGGGGGAGGAGCCGGTTCACTCAAGCGACGCAGACCAGTACGGCCTTCACCTTACCTTCGCTTTGATTATAGGCCGCCAAGACAAGCAGGGGACGGGGAATTACGGAAAATCTCTTCTCGAAAAGCCTACTTTGGCACTCAGGTGTGTGCCCCAGGTACAAGCCAAGCCTGGCCGTGAGCATACCGAGCCTGCAGGCCTGGGGAGATTGCCGGGCCGGCCTGGGCCATCCCCCGCCGCGGGGCTTGGCTCCAGCACCCTCAGAAGCGCAGCGCCAGGGCCAACTGGATGGTGTGAGACCGTCCGAATTCCCGCCGAAGCTCCGGGTACATGTCGTACTGGTACGCCGCGTCGAACGACAGCCACTCCGCCAGGTGGGCGCTTACGCCCGTGGAGAGGCCCACGTTGCCGCGCGCGTCGACCGACAGGCCGAACCGTCCCCAAAGGAACTCCAGCAGCCGGTGATCGACGCCGAAGTTGAACCGGTGGCTCTTGAGCGTGTCGTGGCCCTTGGTGAACGCGCCGAACTGGTAGTCGCAATAGACCGACGACATGTCGCCGTACTGGTACGACACGCCCGGCCGGAAGACGTACTGGTGGGGCACGCCCGAATCAGGAATCGCCCTGCGGACCGGCTGGTAGAGGAACGTCTTGGCGTCGTACGGGGCGAACCCGTACTCGAAGATCGCCCCGGTGAGCAGCTTCTCGCACGGCTCCCACAGAGCGCCGAAGCGGAGCCGGTAGCTGTCGGCGTCGGATTCCGAGACGCGCATCGGCCCGAGATCGTGCGTGACGCGGGCTCGGGCGTAGTTGAACCCAACGCCGAACGCGACGCTGTCGCAGCGCTTGGCCCACTGCAGATCGACCGTATCCACGTGATAGCCGAAGTCGAGGCCCTGGCGGTTGGTCTTCTCGTTCACGCGGATCTGGCTCAGTGACGGCTGGAACGTGCCCCACTCCTTCAGGTCGATGCGGACCGACTCGCCCCACAGGTGCAGGCGCATGTCGTTGGCGAAGTGGACCTGCGAGTAATACGCGGCCGGCACGATGCCGAGTTTCGACGGCACGGGTGTCCAGCCCGCCGACGCCGGGTTGATGGCCGAGGAGTAGCGGTTGGCGACGGTTTCGGCGCCCATGGTGGTCACCTCGCGAAAGCGGATGAAGGCGGGGGGCAGGCGGACGCCGAAGCCCTTGTCCTCGTAGTTGTCGCCGGCGTGGGCGACGACCGTCAGCGAGGCGAGGGCGAGCAGGGCGAGCATCCCCCGGGACGTCACGGCGCGGCGGTGGATTTGGATCACCTTAAGCCCTTTCATGCGGTCAAATGCCGACGATCAGGCCTGCTGACCGCCGGTCAGCGAGTGAATCTTGCCGTGTCCGAGGTAATCCCGCAAGAGAGAATTAGGGGAAATCCTCTGCCCGAGGACCGCGTCAACTGGGGGCGTCCTCGCGCCGTGCAGCGCCTTGCCCCGCCCCGGGCTCGGGCTTTGCGGCTCTCGTCGGCCCGTGGAGAGGGGGCCGGCCGCGGCGCCAGAACAGCACCAGGCACGCCGGCAGCAGTAGCAGGTCGCCGACGAGGGCGGCCGCCATCGTCACGCTGGTCAGCTCCGCGAAGCGCCGGCTGGGGACGAAGCGCGACAGGAGGAGCGCGGAGATTCCGGAGATGATGAGCACGCTGGTCAGGACGATGGCCCGCCCGGCGCCGCGGAAGGCGCGGCGGATGGCGAGCAAGACGTGGGCGTCGTGTCGCACTTCCTCGCGGAATCGAGCGAGGAAGTGGATCGAGTCGTCCACCGCAATGCCGAGGCTGATGGCGAAGACGACGACGTTGGCGGCGTTCAGGTCGTAGCCGCGGGCGCCGATGTAGCCCAGCGTCAGCAGCAGGGGGGTCGTGTTCGGCAGGATGGAGATCAGCCCCAGGCGGATGGAGCGGAAGAGCACGGCGATGACGACGAAGATGACCCCCGCGGCCGCGACCAGCGAGTAGAAGAAGTCGCGGACAAAGCGGTCGAATCCGACGGCGTGAAGGTAAGCGTCGCCGGTGAGCCGGGCGGTGACGGGGCCGTCCGCGGGGAAGTGCGTGGCGAGCTGGTCTTCGAGCCGGCGGATCAGGTCGAGGATGCGCGTGGTGCCGAGGTCGCGGACGCGGATCATGAGGCGCGCCCGCCGGCCGTCGTCCGTGAGGAACATCGGCAGGCCGACCGTCTCGGGCATCGTGCCGACCACGCGGTCGGCCAGTGCAAGCTGCGGCGCGGTTGGCGGCGCGCCCCCGGAGGCCCCGAACGGCAGGTTCTTCAGCACCTGGTCGCAGATGTCGGCGTACGACCGCGTGAGGATGACCTCTTCGTATCCGCCGGCCGCGGACTGGACGTCGCGGACGGCCGCGAAGACTTCCGGCTCGAGGAACCGCCCCGGCCGATCCGCGCGGAGATCGACTTCGATGGCCATCAGACCGCCCATGCGTTCCTCGAGCATCCGCATCGTGCGGATGACCGGGTGCTCGGTGTCGTACGTGCCGACCATCCGTGTATCGATGCGGACGTTGCGGGCGAGCAGCAGGGCGGTCGCGACGACGAGCGCGCTGGCCGCCAGCGTGACCCAGGGGCGGCGGGCGACGGCGTGTCCGGTGAAGCTGACGAGGCGTGCGATGGGATGGGCGGCGGCCGTCGTGGCGTGCGTGTGCCGCGGCGCGCGGAAGCTCGGCAGCGCGCAGCCGAGCAGGAACACGGTGCTGATGTAGAGCAGCATCATGCCCATGAGGGCCTGCCAGCCGACGCTCTGGACGGCGTCGCTACGGGCGGCGATCAGCGTGGTGAACCCGATGGCGGTCGTCAGGTACGTCAGGAGACAAGCGGAAGCCATGTGCGAGATTGTTCCCCGCCCGGCCGCCAGGAGGTCACCGCCGCTGCGTTCGGCCTCCTCGGCGTAGCGGCTGACGATATGGACGCAGTTGGCCATGCCGATGACGAACAGGAGGACGGGCAGGATGTTGCTGATGATGTTGAGCCGCTCGCCGGTCGCGACGAGGATGCCGAACGTCCAGGCCAGCCCCGCCCCGACGGCGAGGACCGGCAGCAGGGCGCCGGAGACGCGCCGGAACAGGAGGGTGAGGACGACGAGGAACGTTCCGGCCGCCAGCGGCAGCAGGCCGTGGAGGTCCGCCTGCAGGTTCTCGACGATGTCGGTGCGGACGACGGGCAGGCCGCTGAGATGGAGTCGGTAGCCGCCCGGGACGGGCCGGTCGGCGAGGCGGGCCTCGATATCCCGCACGATTCCGCGAGCCGAGTCGAGGTCGCGGGCGGCAGGTTCGAGCAGGACGGTTGTCGCGGCGAGGCGTTTGTCGGGGCTGAACAGCATGCGCTCGGCGAGCGAGGCCCTGGTCAGGGCCCGCCGGATGCGGGCCTCGTCGGCCTCGGTGACGGGAAGGTCGCCGATCAGCGGAACGGGCTTGATCGAGAGGCCGACGAGCGGGTTGCGCCGGCTGGGGCGGTCCGTCACTTGCGGCGCCGGCAGCCGCAGGACCGCCAGGCTGCGCACGTCCTCCACGCGGGGCAGGCCCGCCAGGTCCCGGGCGACTTCCGTTTGCCACGTCAGCGCGCGGCGGTCGAGCACGTCGCGGTCGCCGGTGGCCTCCAGCACAACCAGCACGGCCGTGTCGTCGTAGCCGAACGCCCGCTTGAAGTCTTCGCTATGGGCGACGAGGTCGTCGCTGCCGTTCAGGACGGCTTGGGGCGAGAAATCGAAGTCGATGAAGGGGGCGAGGACGCCGCCGGCGACGGTGGCGGCCCCCAGGACCGCAAGCACGATCCATCGTCTGCGGATCAGGAATGCCGCCAGTTTCCGGAACACGTTCGCGCGGGCTCTCCTTGGGCGCTTAAGCGTATTCGGGCGGGGGGCCGTCGGCAACGGGAATCACCGGGCGCCGGCGGCGCGAAGAAAAGGCCCGGTGAGGGCCTGAAAGCGGGCGATCGGATTTGAACCGACGACATTCACGTTGGCAACGTGACGCTCTACCACTGAGCTACGCCCGCGCGTTCCATACAGGATATCGGATGCCCCGGTCGGGTCAAGCCAGGATTTGCCGCAGTCGGGCAGGGGCTACCCGGCGGCCGCCTGGAGGGCCTCGACGAGGTCGATGCGTCCCTCGTACCAGGCCCGGCCGATGATCACGCCGGAGCAGCCGATCTCGCGGCAGCGGCGGACGTCCTCGACGCCGGCCACGCCGCCCGAGGCGACCACGGGAACGTCCGTCGCTTCGATGACCTCGCGTGTGGTGCCCAAGTTTACCCCGGTCAGCATGCCGTCGCGGGCGATGTCGGTATAGACGATGGCGCCGAGCCCGCTGCCCGCAACGCGGGCGGCGAGCGCCACCGGCGTCTGGGCGACCGGTTCCGTCCAGCCCTCGGCCTGCAACTGCCCGCCGCGAGCGTCGAGGCCCAGTGCGAGCCTCTCGTTCGGGAACGCCTCGTCGTCGAGCAGCCCGCGGAACCAGTCCCAGTCCTTCATCGCGGCCGAGCCGATCACCAGACGCGAGACGCCCAGCGCCTGGTACGCTTCGACCGTCTGCGTGTCGCGAATGCCGCCGCCGAGTTCGACCCGCAGGTCCACCGCGTCGCGAACGGTCCGCACGGCGTCGGTGTTGGCGGGCTTGCCGGTGCGGGCGGCGTCGAGGTCCACCACGTGAATCCACTTCGCTCCTGCGGCCGCGAAGGTCCGCGCGACTTCCGCGGGGTCGTCGGCGTACGTGGTCTGGCGGTCGTAGTCGCCCTGCGCGAGGCGAACCACCTTCCCGCCCCTCAAGTCAATGGCCGGCAGAACGTCCATAGTCTTCGCCGGCAGCCGCCGGCCTCTTCTCTGTACCTCTGGATCTCTGTGTCGTAACAAGGGACGCCCGGCGCGCCTCATCCGCTCGGGCCTTCAAAGCCTCACAAAATTCTCCAGCAGGCGCAGGCCCACGGCCTGGCTCTTCTCGGGGTGAAACTGCGTGGCGAAGATGCTGTCGGCGTCGACGGCTGAAACGAAGTCGTGGCCGTAGTCGGTCGTGGCGGCGATGACGGATTCGTCCTCGGGCACGACGTGGTAGCTGTGGGCGAAGTAGACGTACGCGCCGTCGTCAACGCCGTCGAGCATGGGGCAGGGCCGGCGGATGTGCAGTTGGTTCCAGCCCATGTGCGGAATCGTCAGCCGCTCTTTGGCGTCGAGCCCGGCGAAGTCGAATCGCGACACCTTGCCGGGCAGCAGGCCGAGACCGCGATGCTCGCCGTGCTCGTAGGAGACCTCGAACAGCAGTTGCAGCCCGAGGCAGAAGCCCAGATAGGGCGTGCCCTCGCGGACAGCCCGCACGATGGGCTCGACGAGCCGGGCCTTGCGGAGCTGCTCCATCGCGTCGCCGAACGCGGCCACGCCGGGCAGAACGATCTTGTTTGCCCTCGCTAACTCCTGGCCCGTGCGGAGGATTCGCGCATGCCCGCCCATGCGCTCCAGCGCCTTCTCGACGCTGCGCAGATTCCCCATCTCGTAGTCAACGATGGCGATCATGCGGCACCGCAATCAGGAGGGTACACCACCGGGCGGCACGGCGCATCGCCCCGCGCCGGCGGCACGTGAGTAGAGATATCGCGAGATTGTGCCAGCCGTGGCTACTTGACGACGATGATCTCGACGCGCCGGTTCTTGGCTTTGCCCGCCTTCGTCGCGTTGGAGGCCACCGGGTTCGTCTCGCCCATGGCCACCGTTTCGACGCGGTCCGCGTCGATACCCCGGCTGATCAGATATCGCGTCACGGCCATCGCCCGGTTCGCTGACAGATCCAGGTTGTCCTGCCAGAGCTTCTTGGTTTTGACGATCGGGTCGCTGTCGGTGTAGCCGTACACGCGGACGGTATGGCCGGCGTAGCTGACCTTGAGCGTGGAGACGACGCTGTCGAGGGCGCGCTGGCCGGCGGCGGTCAGTGTGGCGCGACCGGCGGAGAACAACACATCGCTGCCGACGGTCTCTTTGTACAGCGGGCGACCCTCGCCGACCTCAATCGGCCCCGGTCCCGGCTCCGGTCCGCCTTCCGAAAGCTTCGCCTGGGCGTCCTGGAGGTCGCTGCGCGTGCGGGCCAGTTCCGACTGCGTGCTGTTCAGTTGCATGCGCAGATCGTTGACGGCCGTCTGCGATTCGCTCGCCTGCATCCGCACCGCCTGGAGCTGGTCCTGGCAGCCGTTGTACTTGGCCGTCAGGTCCTGGTACTCGACGTTCAGCTCTTTGTACTTCTTCTCCCAGTCGGTGCATCCGACGCTGGACAGACCGACCACCGCCAGCAATGTCGTCAGTACGATTGATCGTGAGACCGCCATAACCGCGTCTCCTTCCGTCAAGGAACCCCAGTTCGGAATATCCGTAGGGATTATACCGAGCGTTCGCCGCGATGACAGGAAAAGCGCGTTTTTTCGCGCCTTGAGGCGGTTCCGGCGACGCTTACCGGCCCGCGAAGAACGCCAGCGTCTCGCGGTAGGGCGCCACCAGCTCGGCGAACAGGTCATGGAAGATCATCACCACTCCCGAGGCCAGCGCCAGCCACGGTCCGTACGGCAGTTCGCGCTGCCCCTTGCCGATCCAGGCCGACAGCGCCCACAGCAACCCGAGGAACGGCGCGACGAAGAATGCCACCGACGGCACGAACCAGCCGGTCACCGCTCCGACGCCCGCCAGAATGTGAACGTCGCCCAGGCCCATGGCCTCCTTGCCGAACCCCAGCGTGCCCAGGATGCGGATTCCCCAGATCCACAACCCGCCGATGAGGTAGCCGAAGACGGCCGACCCGCAGCCCGTCAGCCGCGGGGCGAGTTGGGGATGCCGGGTCGAGTCCAGCAGGCCCGCCCAGGCCTGCCCCGCGCCCGGGACGTAGCGGAGCACGAGCCACGCGGCGATCGCCATCGCGAACGGCGGCGCCAGGAACAGCAGTTCGCGCAGGATTTCGCGGCGCGGGTTGACGCCGTGCTCCGTGGTGATGGCGACGGAGGGGGGCTTGGGCTTCTGCTTGCCGCGGGCGCTCCTGTCCGGCGGGGGCGGCTCCTCGGCGTCGAGGAAGCTCGGCTGGATGAGGTTCGCCCGCACGAGCAGCAGGGCAATGACGAGCCCCACGGCGGCGGCGAAACTCATCGCCACGAGCGTCGGCGACACCATGGGCAGGAACGGATGCGGGTCGGCGGTCGCGGCCGCCACGCCGATGATCGAGCAGACCCACATGATCTCCAGCGGGATGATCCACATCTCGACATCGACGAGCGAGCAGGCGAGCAACCCGCACAGCAGCGCGGCGTGCGCGGCGTACATCGGCCAGGCGTCGGCGAATTTGCCGGCGCCGTCGCGCAGGTCGAGCAGGAAATAGCCGGCGTAGAGCCCGGCGACGAGCACGGCCGTGGTGAACTCAACCGCGAGGTATCGCGGCGAGATCTTCGCCTTGCAGTCTCGGCAGCGCCCGCGGAGGAGGAGCCAGCTCAGGATCGGGATGTTGTCATGCCAGCGGATGGGCCGGCCGCACCGCGGGCAGTGGCTGCCGGGGAAGACGATGCTCTCGCCGCGCGGCAGCCGCCAGATGATGACGTTCAGGAAGCTGCCGATGCAGGCGCCGAGAATGAACAGCATGACAAGCCAGAAGATGTCCATCCGTGCCCTTTCGCGGCCGACAGGATAGCAGCAGGGGAGACAGGATAACAGGATTCACAGGACAGAGACGGCTACGGAGAAACAGCGGGACGGCCCGCGGCGCGAGCCGCCCCGGCTACTTCCGTATCCCATGCATTCCCTGCGATTGTTTCGCGGGATCGCCCCTGAGGGGCATTCCTGTTATGCGTGGCCCCGGCCGCGCATCTGGAGTCCGAACAGGCGAATGAAGCCCGTGGCGTCCGCGGGCGTGTAATCGGCGCCCATCGTGAAGCTCGCCAGCGAGGTCGAGTACAGGCTGCTCGCAGAGCTGGCGCCGGCGACGGTGGCGCGTCCTTTGAAGCATTTGACGCGCACGGAGCCGCCGACGTTCCGCTGCGTGGCGTCGAGGAACGCGTCGAGCGACTCGCGCAGGGGGCAGAACCACTGGCCGTTGTAGACCATCTCGGCGTACTTGAGCGCCACCTGCTGCTTGTAGTGCAGCGTGTCGCGGTCGAGCGTCAGGGCCTCCAGCGCCCGGTGCGCTTCGTACAGGATGGTCCCGCCCGGCGTCTCGTACGCCCCGCGGCTCTTGATGCCCACCAGGCGATTCTCCACGAGGTCCACCTGCCCGACGGCGTGCTTGCCGCCGACGGCGTTGAGCTTTGCGATCAGGTCCTCGCCGTGCAGCCGCACGCCGTCCAGCGCCACGGGCACGCCCGCCTGGAAGTCGATCTGGACGTACGCCGGGGTGTCCGGCGCCGCCGACACCGGCACCGACATCACCCACAGCGAGTCCTTCGGCTCGTTGGCCGGATCCTCGAGGTCCGCGCCCTCGTGGCTGATGTGCCACAGGTTGCGGTCGCGCGAGTAGATCTTCTCCTTCGAGACCGGCACGGGAATGCCGTGCTTCCTGGCGTATTCCACGGCCGCCTCGCGGCTGGTCAGCGTGAAGTCCGGGTCCTTCCACGGCGCGACGATCTTCAGCTCCGGCGCGAGCGCCATGTACGTCAGCTCGAAGCGGACCTGGTCGTTACCCTTGCCCGTCGCGCCGTGAGCGACGGCGTCGGCGCCGCACTGCTTTGCGCACTCGACTTGGGCCTTGGCGATCAGCGGACGCGCGATGCTCGTGCCGAGCATGTACACCTGCTCATACGTTGCCTGGGCCTTCAGCATGCGGAAGCAGTACTGCTCGGCGAACTCGCGCCGCAGGTCGGCCACCTCGCAGGCGCTCGCACCCGAGGCCAGGGCCTTGTCCTCGATGCCGGCAAGCTCCCCCGGCCCCTGGCCGAGGTCCGCGGCGAAGGCGATTACCTCGCAGCCGTACTTCTCCTTCAGCCACGGCAGGATCACCGAGGTATCCAGCCCGCCCGAGTAGGCGAGCACGATCTTCTGTATGTTCTGGTCTGCGTCACTCATATCGATTTCTCCGTGCGCCGCCCGTGCGGGGGCACAGTATTCGCGGGGAACGAAACGGCGGATGATAGGCGCGGACGTCGGGGGTTGGCAAGGGCCTGAGGCCTCAGGCCCGTCGCCGCAGGCGGGGGGGGGCAAAGATGGGTTGCACCGTGGCCGGGTTCATCGGTGAAGGCATGATACGCCCCCGCGGCTGCCCGGTCAATCCCGCTGGCCGGGCGCGGGCCGATCTGTGGGGGCCCTGCCGAGACCTACAGATCCCTGTGCTCGGGGTCGTTCGCGTCGAGGCGCCCGGTGTTGGAGTCGACCCACCATCCGCTGGTGCGGTCGCCGGGGCAGGGGCCCTCGCCGCCGCGGAGCTGCGTGGCCACGTTCTCGGGTACGAAGGGGTTGGCGGGCATGGTCCGGAGGTACGGCCCGTACGGGAAGTCGCCCTCCCGGCCCTCGCGCTGGACGGCGCCTTGCGCGTTGGTTCGACCCAGAAGCTGTGCCTCGAACAAACGTGGATCGAACCGCCCGTCGCGCACGCCGGGGTATTCGTCCAGATGCTGGACCTTGTAGAGCTCCACTTGGCTGCGGAGCGTCTGCAGGTCGCTGTGCAATAAGGTGTCGCGCCAGTCCGGTTCGCTCTGGCGCCGCGGCCGGCGGTTCTCCCGGGCCTCGCGCACGCGGTTCAGCTCGGGCACTTCGCCGGGGTCCTGCCGCGGTTGTTCGGCCCGCGCGCGATCCCGGCGTCGCGAGTGGCCGCGTTCGGCGGAGGCCTTGCTGGGCCCGCCGGCGGTCACGGCGATGACGGTGGCGATGGAGGCGATCCCGACGATCCAGCCCACGACGGCGACGATGACGACGTTTTGCTTCATGATCGGGTCTCCCGTGGTTGCGGGGGTTCCCCGCCCGACGGTCCGCTTTTGGGCATATCGGTCGGACGGCGGGGGGGATTGACCACGGGCGCAGAAAAGGGCGGCGCCCGAACCGGGCGCCGCCGCGTGCTCCGCTGAGTCCGTATCGACGCGCTCCGCGCCGCGGGATTCTGCCTACTCGCGCTCTTCCCGGCGGTGCTGGGCGGCGTCGTTCTCTTCCAGCATCTCACGCATGTGCCTGAGGACCGTTTTCTCCTGGTGGTCGATCTCCAGATAGAGGTCCTTGAGCGTCAGGCGGATGGCGTTGCGAACGCCGATCGACTTGGTCTGCTTCAGTTGCCGCTCAAGGTCCTCGACGATCTCCTGCGGCTCGCGCTCCACGTCGTCCCGCAGGCTGCCGATGGCGACCATCGCCGCCTGCGCCGGATCGAAACACACGTCCCGCAGCCGCTCGAGCATGATGAAGTGACGTTCTTCTTCCTCGGCCTCGCGATGCCGTCCCCAGTCCTCCTCTTCGTCATCCTCGTCGTCGTCCCGCCAGTCGTCTTCGTCCTCGTCGTCCTCGTCCTCCTCGTCCCAATCTTCCTCTTCCTCATCTTCCTCGTCGTCTTCGTCCTCGTCTCGTTCCATCGCGAGGAGGGGCGGTGCGGCAGCGCTTCGCCCGGACAGTCCGATCGAAAGCGGCGCCGCGCCGGCATCAGCCGATGTGTCGGTCGCCAGGAGGCCCGCCGTCAGCGCCAGGGCCAGGACCAGCAGGAGAATCGCGATTCGGTTCATGGCTTCTCTTCCTTTCCGTAGGTTTGGGCATGGAGACCCTCGGGATTCTGAACCGCCGCCCGCCCGCCAACGAAGCGGGGGACGTCTTGATCTTCGGGATCTTCGTGGGAACCGCCGACGCGGCCGTGGGACTGATGTCCGATGGAGCCGACCAGACGGACGGGTGCGTCGTCGGGCGGGTCGTCGCGGCCGCGACCGGCGCAGCGGGGGGCTCAGCCCTCTTGGCCGTGGTGACCGGCCCGGGCCGAGTAGCCAGGCATGCGTATAGCAGCAGCCCCGCGACGACGGCCGCCGCGGCCGCCGCGCCGAGGCCCCAGCAAAGGCGCCCGCGCGTTGCGGGTGGCCCGGTCCAGGCCGTGCCCGGATACCGCTGCCGGTCAAGCGCCGCCGCCAGCCGCCGAAGGGCCGCTTCGGCTTCCGTGTCTCGGGGCTGCTTCGGGGTGTCCGTGCTCGGGTTCACGCTTGTCCGAACGCCTTTCTGAGATTCGCGATCGCCGCGGCCGTGGCCGCCTTGACCGTGCCCGGCGCGCAGCCCATGGTTTCGGCCGTTTCGAGCACGCTCATCTGCCGCAGGTAGCGGCACGCAACGGCCTCTCGCTGGCGCGGCGGCAGCTTCGAAAGCGCCGCCGCTAGAAGCCCAAGCTGCTCCCGCGAGGCCGCATCCGGGCCGTCGTCGCCGCGGAGGGCTTCAGGGTCCAGCCCTGGGCGCGGTGTCCGCCGTCGGCGGAACTCCCGCACGACGTTCATGGCGATTCCGCGGAGCCACGCTGCGGGGTCGCCGTCAGGCCGCCACTTGCGCCTCCCGCGCCAGGCTCGGGCGAGCGTCTCCTGGACGGCCTCGGCGGCGTCCTCCGCCCGCAGGCCCGCCGCCAGGGCGAGGCGATACAGGTCATCCTGCCGCGCAAGCCCCAACTCGCCGAAGGCATCGACGTCGCCGGACGCCGCTCGGCGCATCAGGTCACCGCAGGTAGGCCCGTCGGCTGCCATCGGCTCACTCCCTATTGAGCGCAGAGACGGTTCGGTTTAGCGGCCAGCTTAGATTCGCCGGCGATGGCCCGCAATGGACACGGTCGCCCGGGTCGAGCGAGGGCTTGACCACGGCCGATAGAGCTGGTAGATAGATGGGTACCCGCCCGGGATGCCGGGCGGGACGCCGGGGCCGTGGCGCAGCTGGGAGCGCGTCTGCATGGCATGCAGAAGGTCAAGGGTTCGAATCCCTTCGGCTCCAGTCCCCGTTCGCCCAGGCGAACCGGGGCTCCCGCGGCGAAGTCCCGACGCGTCGGGGCGAAGCCGGGCTTCCCTGACTCGTCCGCTTCAGCTTCCAAGGAGCGCACTTCATGGCGAAGATGCTGATCGGCTACTACTCACGCACCGGACACACCGAGCAGATGGCGCAGGCCGTCGCGGAAGGCGCGAGAGAGCTCGAGGGCGTTGAGGTGGACCTGAAGCCCGTTGCGCAGATCGAGGCCGCCCAATTGCTCGACTACGACGCCATCATCCTCGGCTCGCCCACGTACTACGGGACGATGGCGGCCGAGCTGAAAAAGCTGCTCGACGAGTCCGTTTCTCTTCACGGGAAGCTCGCCGGAAAGGTCGGCGGGGCGTTCGCCAGCAGCGCAAACGTAGCAGGGGGCAACGAGACGACCGTGCTGGACCTGCTGAAGGCGATGCTCGTCCACGGGATGGTGATTCGGGGCGATGCGGTGGGGGACCACTACGGGCCGGTGGCGATCGGCGCCCCCGACCAGCGGGCGACCGAGGGGTGCCGAAAACTCGGGCGGCTGGTCGGCGAACTGACCGTGAAGCTGCACGGGTGAGCCGCGCCAAACAACGTCCGGTGCTGGTTAGGCCGGCGCTAAGAGTCGGCGAATCCGCCAAACCTGAGCTTGACGGAACCGAGGCATTCGGGTAGACTGGTTTCCGTAGGAAGTGGCGGTGCGGCAACGCTCAAGCTACACGGTCACGTGAGGCTCGTCGCTCTTTGCCTTCAGTTGTGCCCGCCCTCGGCGGGAATCGAGGCAAACCGGGAGTGAAGTTGAGGGTCGTAAGACCGCTCAGCGGTTGCGAAGTAGAGGGAACCTCGACGGTGTCGAGGCTGCGGAGCAACCGGCGAACGGTCTTCTTTTTTGCGCCCGCCTATCCGCCCAGCCCCCATTCGACCAGAACAATCGTGTTGAACAAGGCGTGGACCAGAATCGGCGACAGCAGCCGCCCGCACCGCTCGTAGTTGTATCCCAACGCGATGCTCAGCGCGAACAGCGCCGGCAACGTATGCCACAGGGGGATGTGAACCGCGACGAAGAATAACGACGCCAGCACGATGGCTACCCATGGCCTCCCCGTGTACTGGCGGATCATCGATTGCAGCAGCCCCCGGAAGAACAACTCCTCCGCGAGGGGCGCCAGCACAGCGGCCGAAACGACGGCCAGGACCCGCCAGCCGGCCCCGACCTGCTCCATGTAGACGAATAGATCGTGCGGCTTCACGAGGTCCGGCGGCAAGGCCCACGAGGCCAGTTCGAGCAGGCCGCGGCAGATGGGCAGAATGAGCAGATACGTCAGGGCGGCGCGGGCGGCGTCCCACAGCCAATGGCGGGCACTGAGCCCCAGCCCGCGGCGCAGGCCTGCGCGGAACGTCCGGGCGGCGACGGCGAGCCCGGCCGCGAACCACAGCAGTTGCCCGGCGCTGCCGGCGAGCAGGGCGGCCCGGGGGGAATTCTCGCCCCACAGCGGCGTCAGGGCCGCCAGGAGCAGAGGGGGCGCTCCCAGCCAGACGACCAGCAGGGCGAGGATGTGCACCGGGTGGACGGTGTTGACCCGCCCGGGAGTGCTTGTCAGGAGAAGCTTGCGTGGGTAGGCGGCTCGGCGGATGATCCAGACGACGAGGACGCACACCCCAACGGCGAGGAGCACCACCTGCCAGTGTGCCAGGGGGGGCAGGTTGGCCCCGGCGATCGGCACACGCCCGGACGGCGTACCCGACAAAGCGTTTGACACTGTTGAAGACACGTTAGTAACGTGAGTCCTGACAAGGCTTTTCACGCGCGAGACGGACGATGCCGCAGACTATATTGGACACCATCCTCGCAACCAAGCGCAAAGAGGTGGCGCATCTTCGGGCCCGGACGAGCGAGCGGGAACTGCGAGCACGAGCGTCTGAAGCGCCGCGGCCCAGGAACTTCTTCAAGGCGGTTACCAAGCCCCCGCGCCGCCTGCTCAACCTGATCGCCGAGGTCAAGCGCGCCTCGCCGTCGGCCGGCGTGATCCGCGAGGATTTCGACCCGGTGGCGATCGCCCGTACCTACGCCGAGGCCGGGGCCGACGCGATCAGCGTTCTGACGGACGCCGAGTATTTCCAGGGCAGCCTGGACTTCCTTCGCCAGGTCCGCGAGGCCGTCGAGTTGCCGGTGCTCCGCAAAGACTTCATCATCGATCCGCTCCAAATGTACGAGAGCCGGGCCGCGGGGGCGGACGCCATCCTGCTCATCGTCGCGGCCATGCCGGTGGGGCGCTTGGCGGATCTGATGATCCTCGCCGCCGAGCTGCGAATGACGGCGCTGGTGGAGGTGCACGGGGCCGACGAACTGCTTCAGGTGCGGTCGATGATCGGCTTCCCGCACGCGGGCTACAGCGTGTTGGGGATCAACAATCGAGACCTGACGACCTTCAACGTGGACTTGGGGACGACGCTGCGGCTGGCGGAACTCGCCGGCGAGGGCGTGCCCATCGTCAGCGAGTCGGGCATCCGCACGCGGCAGGACGTGTCGGCGCTGCGCCGGGCGGGGGTGCGGGGGGGGCTCGTCGGCGAGACACTCATGCGCTCGGACGACGTCGTCGCCGAGGCGGAGGCCCTCTTCGGCCTGGAGCCGCCCGATGGGTGAGCCACGGCCCGGACAACCCGACGGCCAGGACCGCACGCGGCAGCGCGGGCGCCGCGAACTCGCCGTTGTCCTGCTCCTGCTGGCCGGGGCGGTTGTCGCCGTCTCGGTGTACGCGCTTGTATCGGGGTCCGAGGGCGGAGCGCCCGACGGCCGGGATGGTGACGGGAAGACGTCGGGCGTTGACACCCCCACGCTGGACGATGTCGAACGCGCGGCCGAGGAATTGCGGGCCGTGCTGGAGGAGGATCTGGCCGCCGCCGCGGACGCTGCAGACAATCCCGAACCCGTGGCGCAGGGCCTGCGGCAGAAGCTGCTGGAGGAGGCCCGCGACCGGACCCGCCGGGCGGTGAAGGCCTTCCCGGCCGATGTGATTCTGCGGCCGGTGCTGATTCGGGCCCTGTTGGCGCTGGGGCAGGTCGAGGAGGCCGAAGAGGTCCTGGCGGAACTGCGGCTTCGGGTGCCAAACAAGCCGGAAACGTTGTACCTGGCGGCGGAAGTGGCCAAGCGCCGCGGGCGGCCGCATGTGGAACTGCTTCGCCGGGCGGCTCGGTCCGAAGTGCCGCCGCGCGCGGGGGTGGACGCCGAGATCTGGGGCGCGTACGGCTTGGCGTTGCTGGCGGAAGGACGGGGGGGCGAGGCCCGGCAGTACCTGCGCGGGGCGGTTCTGGCCCGGCACAACGCCCCCGGCGAGCTGGGCCGGAGAGACCTTCCGCTGCTGACGGCCCTGGGACGGATGGAGTACGAGGCCGAGCAGTACGCGGAGGCCGGCGTGCTGCTGGGCGACGCCGCGAAACTTGCCCCGCAGGACTACGAGATCGCCACGCTGCTGATCGAGTCGAAGCTTCGCGCGGGCGAACTGGACGCTGCCGAAGAGGCGCTCACGCGGGCGCAGGCGACCTTCGGCAAGTGGATGCGGCTGATGGAACTCAAGGCGATGGAAGGGCGGCTTCGCCAGCAGCAGGAACGCTGGGCCGAGGCGGCCGAGGCGTTTGTCCAGGCCTCGGCGAATCCGCCGCTCAAGGCGCGGGCTTCCCTGCACGCCGCCGTTTCCTATCACAAAGCCGGGGAGTCTGCACTCGCGCGGGAGCAGATTCGCATCGCGGCCGAGCTTCGCCCGAACGATCCGGACGTGCGGGCGTGGCGGCGGGAGATCGAGGCGGCCCCGTAGCCTCCGGGCCCCGCTAGCTCAGGGCGAGCCACAGGCCGAGCGCGAGGGCGGCGAGCAGCACGATCACCACGACGGCGAGCACCGCCTTGTTCGCTTTCGTCCCCCCCGCGGGGCGCTGCGCCCCGCGTTTTTCGCTCTTGCCGGCGCGGATCACGCCGCCGGTCCCGCGCGGCCGGCCAACCCCCTTTGGGGGCCCCAGGGGCGATGGGAGAATGTCCGTATCGCCGATGTGGTCCTCATCGCCGGGCGCGTCCGGGCTGAGATCCAAGTCCTCCCCGTCTTCCTCCTCGCGAACGGACGGCGGCGGCGGAACGCCTTCGTCTTCGAGCGGGATCTCGACGACCCGCTTGCATGACGGGCACCGTCCCTTGCGCCCCGCGTGGGCGGAGGGGACCCGGACGGGGCCCCCGCAGTACCGGCAAACAAAATGGATCATGTCCACAGCGTATCCCCACCTGCGCGGCCGTAGCCGGCGGCGCGCGGCCGCGATCAGCACCGATACTCTAAAGCCGGTCGCCGCCGCCAGACAAGCCCAATTCCGCAGGACCTGCGCCCAGCCGACCCGCCGGCCCGGTCCGGCCGATCCTAGCGCGTCAGTTCGACGCAGAAGACCGGCTTATCGTTGGGGATCACCAGCACGCCGCCGGCGACGGTGCCCTCGCCGATCGCATTGTTGTGCCAGTCGCGGAAGACGTACTTCATGCCGTCCAGGGCGTCGCACTTCACCTTTCCTGCGACCCGGGCAACCAGCACCGGCAGTTCGCCTTTGACCGTCTTCTCTGCGCCTCCGCCGAGCTTGAAGCCGCTGTTGAAGCTCGTGCTCATCAGCGAGACGGAAGCCTTCTCGCACTCGGCGAGCGACTTGCCGTCCTGCGAGTAGACAGCGAAGGCGATGTACTTCTCATCGTCGGTCACCGGGCTGTAGATGCCGTCGGGGTTGTGGATGCGCACGTCGGTCAGGCTCACGCCGTGGCGGAAGTGCACCTTGTTGCCGCACCTGGCGAGCAGGCCCGTCCAGGCCATCGCCGCCGGCGAGTCGAACGAGAGCGAGCCCTTCTTGTGATCGAAGTTGATCTCATCCGTCGGCGAGTACGGGTTGTGCGTGTTCCGGTCGTCGTACTTGACCACCGGGCCGATCACCTCGTCGTCCTCGCGCGTCGGGTCGATCTCGATGCGCATGCCGTGCTCGTACACGGTCTGGAGCATGTCCATGCCCGTTTCGCCGTACGAGCCGCCATACGGGATGCTGTCCGGGTCGTACAGGCTCTTGCGGCCGTAGATGAACTTCGTCGGGTTCGACGCAGTCTTGAGCAACTGCTGCCGCCAGATGTACCCCGCCGCGCGCATCAGCGAGTTCTGCACCTCGTCGTAGGTGTAGTGGTAGCCCTGCGGATGGCTGCCGGTGGTGATGTCCATGGCCTGCTCGAACGGCTTGTCTTCGACGCCGGCCTTGTTCATGGAGCCGTCGCCGAAGTAGTGCCAGGCGACCCAGTCCCAGTCCTGGATGGTCGCCAGCGCCGCGATCCGCAGCGGGAAGTCGGCCCGGTACTTGGCCGGCTGCTGAATCTGCGTCTCGTAGCAGAAGTAGGGCTGCTTCTCGACCCGGTTATGTTCCAGCCACGGCACGCCTTTGCAGATCCCCGGGGGCTTGAGCAACCAATTGACCCATCGCCCGTTGGTGGCGGCGGGGCGTTCCGCATCGAGCACGGCCCGCATACGATGGACGCCTTCCTTCTCCTGGGGCTTGGTCTTGGCGAGCATCTCCTCGAGCGGCTTGCCCGTGCCGCCGACGTACGCGTCGTGCGACGTGACGCCGGCGACCTGATGCATGTACTGGCACTGGATGCGGTAGCCGATGCCGGTGTCCCACACCAGCGGCGTGCCCCTGCAACTCTTGCCCCACGTCTTGACGGCGTTGTGCTCGCGCTGCTTGTGTGCCAGCAGCAGGTTCATGAAGAACTCGATTACGTCCGCCCCGCGCTGCCGGGGGAAGTCCTCGACGGCGTATTCCTGCTCCAGCCCCTCCAGCGCCGCTTTGGCGTGGGCGCTGGCGTCGTTGATCGACAGCGACGGGTCATTCTTGCCGCCGACCGGCGCGAGTAGGACCGTGCCCTTCTCGAGGCTCTCGCCCGGCAGCAGGTTGTCCCACGCGGCCGCCAACCCCACGTTCGAGCCGTACTTGCCCCGCAGGAACTGGTGCCACCTCGCGATCAGCGAGTTGCGGAAGAAGGCGGGGAGCTTCTGCCACTGCCCGCCCATCATCTTGCGGATCCACCACTCTTCGTTGCTCAGCTCCCACGCGCCGAACACGGGATCGTCCCCCCAGCGCATCTTCGTGTATTCGTTGTAGTGGTCGGCCACGTTCTGCATCCGGCTCAGGCCCAGCTTCTCCAGGCGCGGGTCCCAGATGCGGGCGAGGTTGCGGTGGATGGGTGTGCGGACGCCTTCCCATCGCCAACTCTTCTTCGCCATGGCCTTGACGGCGGCTTTCCAGTTTTCGGCCGTGGTCGGCTCGTCGATGATGTTGACGTCCTCGGGCATGACCGTGCCGGGGCTGTTGAGCCCCGCCAGCCAGATCTTCATCCCTTCCTGCTTTGCGCGGAAGATGAAGTAGTCCACCGAGTCGGCGTGGGAGCCGTCGCCGACGGTGTACTTGACCGGCTCGTTGAGGCCCCCCCAATAGCGGATCGAGTTGAACCCGCGGTACTTCAGGTGCGCTAGGATCACGTCCGTTGCCTTGCGGGCGTTGGCCACCTTCTCCTCGGTCGTGGCGCCGGGGGCGTCCTTGGCGAGGGCGTGGACTTTGCCGATCGCCGACCAGAACCGCACGCGTTCGCCGTTGACCGTGAGATGGCCGTCCGGGTCCACCACGACGTACGCGTCGGCGAATTGGTCCGCATTGACGGAAGAACAGCCGGCCGCGAACGCGAAGACGACCACGGCGCACAACACGCTTTTCAGCAGGAACTTGAACATCGGTGCTTCCTTCCGTTTCGGTAGTCAATCAAGCGGGTGGCCCTACGCGGGGCTGCGCATCCCTATACCCGACTGACGGGCTCAAGGCGAGAGGTTCTTCGGCCGGCGCCCGGTTTCCCGAATGCCCCCGACGACCGATTGGGGTTGCTTCGCTTGTCGCAACTGCCTACGCTTGCCACACGTGTGCACCGTACCGCCCGGCTTCGAGGCCCGGGCGCGGAGGGAACCCGACGTTCCATGGCCAAGCTGACCGACTACATCGACCCCGCGACGCTGCAGCAACTCCAGGACGCGTTCTCTCGCGTGGCCGGCACGCCGCTGCGCGTCCTAAACGCCCATGGCGAGCCCGTCGCCGAGCCGTCGCCCGCACATGAACCCGTTGAGCAGACGTCCGCGGTGGGGCGGTTCTTCAGCGAAGGCATTTTTGGGGGCAAGGCGACCGAAGCGAAGTCGGCCGGCGCCTCATCGGGCGCTCCCGTCGAGGCCGCGATCCTCGTGGGGCACACCGCGGTCGGACGCGTGGCCGCGCCGAAGGTCGGAAAGACGCCGAAGCCCGCACTCGAGGCGACGGTGCGACTGGCCGCGAACGTCTTCGGGCGGTTGTGCGACCGCGAGCGGCAACTTCACACACGCGTGGAAGAGTTGGCGACCCTGTACCACCTGGCGGAGGAGTTCGCGGCCCAGGCCGATCTTCAGACCGTACTGGATCGCGTGGCGCAGACGGTCGTACAGGTGCTCCAGGCGAAGGCGTGTTCCATTCGGCTGCTGAGCGACAATCGCGAGGAACTCCGGGTCAAGGCCGTCGCGGGGTTTTCGGCGGAGTACCTGGGCAAGGGCCCGATCCTGCTGACGGAGAGCCAGATCGATCAGGAAGTGCTCGCCGCCGGCAAGCCCTTTTACGTTCCGGACGAACGAACGGACCCCCGCGTGCTGTACCCCGCGGAGGCCCGCCGCGAGGGGCTGGTCAGCGCCCTGTGCGCGCCGCTGCTCTACCGCGGGCGGGCCGAGGGCATCATCCACGTCTATACCGGCGAGGTGCACGTCTTCGACTGGTTCGAGGTCTCGCTGCTGGAGGCGATCGCGGCGCAGGCGGCCGCCGCCATCGTCAGCGCACGCCTGCATGACGAGGCGGTCCGCGGCGCCGAGATGCAGCGGCAGCTCCGCCTGGCCGGCGAGGTGCAGCGGCGGATGATCCCGCCGGAAGGCCCGCGGGTGCCGGGGTTCGACATCGCGGCGACTTATGTGCCGTGCTTCGAGCTGGGCGGCGATTTCTACGATTTTATCGACCTGCCGCCGGACAACCTCGGCGTCGCGGTGTGCGACGTGGTGGGCAAGGGCGTGCGGGCGTCGCTGCTGATGGCGACGATCCGAGCGTCGCTGCGGGCCCACGCCAAGAACGTGTACTCGATGTCCACCGTGCTGGCCGAGGTCAACGCCAACCTCTGCGCCGACACGCTCACCAGCGACTTCGCCACCCTCTTCTACGGCGTCATCGACTACCGCCAGCGCCGCATCACCTACGCCAACGCCGGCCATACGCCGCCCCTGCTGTTCCGCGGCGGCGAGGTCTGCCACCTGACCACCGGCGGCGGAGTGCTGGGCATCGACCCCGACGCCCGGTTCCGCCACGAGAACTTCATCCTCGAACCCGGCGACGTGATCCTTGCCTGCACCGACGGGCTCGTGGAGGCCATGAACTTCGATGATGAGGCGTTCGGGCGGGAGCGCACCGAGGCCGCAGCACTGGCGGCCATCGAGGCCGGACGCACGGCCGACGGCATCGTCAAGCACGTGCTGTGGGAGATGCGCCGGTTCGCGGGCCTCCAGACGCGTTTCGACGACCTGACGATCATCGCCGTCAAGGTGCTCTAGGGGGGCGAGGCCCCGCACCCAACAGGCCAGGGCGCGGCTGCCGACAAGGCCCCCGGGCCGGCGGGGACCCTACGCGTGGGATTCAAGCCCCTCCTGGAGGACTTGCTCGGCCAGGTAGCTGCTGCGGACGAACGGCCCGGCCGCGACGGAGCGGAAGCCCATCCGCTTCGCGCGGCGCTTCCAGGCGTCGAACTCGCCCGGCTCCACGAACCGTACGACGGGGGCATGACTGTCCGACGGCGCGAGGTACTGGCCTATGGTCAGGAGGTCGCAGCCGACGCTGCGGAGATCCGACAGCACCTGCTCGACTTCGTCCTCTTCCTCGCCGAGGCCGACCATCAGCCCGCTCTTGGTAAAGAGCGTTCCATCGAGCTCGCCGGCCGCCTGCTTCGCGTGTGCCAGGACGCCCAGGCTGCGGCCGTAGTCGGCCTGCGGACGGACGTCGGGGTACAGGCGGGGGACCGTCTCGACGTTGTGGTTGAACACGCCCGGCCGGGCCCGGATAACGGTCTCGACGGCGGCGAGGTTGCCGCCGAAGTCCGGCGTGAGCACCTCGACGACGGCCGTCGGCAGCCGCCGGCGGATGGCGCGGATCGTCCCGGCGAAGTGCCCGGCGCCACCGTCGGCCAAGTCGTCGCGCGTGACGCTGGTGACCACGACGTGTCGCAGGCCGAGTCGCACGGCGGCCTCGGCGACGGCCTCGGGCTCGTCGGGGCGGACGGGCGTGGGCTCGCCCCCGGCGACCGCGCAGAAGCGGCAGTTCCGCGTGCACACGTCGCCGAGGATCATGAACGTCGCGACGCGCCGCGAGAAGCACTCGTGCTGGTTGGGGCAGTGGGCTTCCTGGCAGACGGTCGTCAGCCCCAGACCGCGCAGGATCTCCGCGACCTCGGCCGCGGCGGCGCCGGTGCCGATCCGCCGCTTCAGCCACGGCGGCAGGCGGCGCTTGCGTCCGGGCGTGTTCTCAGCCTGGGTTTCCATCGGTTTGCACGTCCTCGAACCCGAAGGCCTCCACGAAGCATTCTACCACGACGGGTCTCACCTCTTCGACTGTGATGCGACGGCCCAGTTGCTGAGCGAGGCTCGTCACCGGGTGGCCGTGCAGCCCGCACGGCACGATCAGGTCGAAGTGCGCCATGTCGGGGGCCACGTTCAGGGCGAAGCCGTGATACGTCACCCATCGCCGGACGGCGACGCCGATGGCGGCAATCTTCTCGTCGCCGACCCACACGCCGGTGAACCGCCCGCTCCGGGCGTCGGCAGGGCTTCCCTGCCGACGGTCCGCCCCGATCCCGAACCGGGCGAGCGCCCGGATCAGGACCTCCTCCAGATCGCGCAGGTACTTCCGCACGTCGCGAATCCGCAGGATCGGGTACCCGACGAGCTGCCCGGGCCCATGGTATGTCACGTCGCCGCCGCGGGTCGTCTTGTGCACCTCGACGCCGGCCGCCGCCAACTGCTCGGCAGACGCCAGCACGTGCTCCGCCTTCGCCGACTTGCCCAGCGTTACGACCGGCGGATCGTGCTCCAGCAGTAGCAGATACGCCTGGTCGCGGTCGGCCTGCACCCGCTCGACGAGCTTCGTCTGGAGGCGAAATGCGTCGGAAAAGCCGACGTGGCCGAGGTCTCGGACCGTCAATCGGGCCATGTGCGAAGAGCCTCCATCGCCCGGGTCGTGAGGGCGATCAGCGTCTCGGCGCGTTCGTCGGCGTCGTGGCCCCACGCGCTGCGGAGCATGCGGCGGATGTGGCCGGGGGTCAACGCGGCCGGGCTTGCGGGCCCGTCCGATTCGCGACTCAGCGCCAACACGGCGCCGGCCGTGCCGAGCGAAAGAGCAACCGGATCGAGGCCCGCATCAAGTGCGAGACGCATCGCGCCGCACAGCCGGTCATCCCAGCCGAGCTTGCGGCGCGGGTCGCGACCGACGCGCTCGACGAGGTCGTGCAGGTGCGGGCAGACCATCCGCTCCAGCACGTTTCCGGCGTGCGCGCGGAAGCCCGGGGGCGTGAACAGCGGGTCGCCCGTATGCCCGTGCCGGCGGATCATCGCAGCGCCCGATTCGTCGATGAAGGCCCGCCGGGCGGCGTCCAGGATCGCCGCGTCGCGCCCCGCTTCGGCGACGGTCCGGTGCCCGCGAAGGGCGCCCAGATACGCGACCAGCGCGTGGACGGCGTTGTAGCCGTACAGCTTGGCTTCGGCGAAGGGTGCCAGATCCGTCTTCTCCTGCAGGAACGTCAGTCCGCGCCCGGGGCCGCCCGCGTTCGGCCGACGAACCAGGACCTCGTTGCATTCCTCCATCAGGAGCGCCCGATCCGCCTGCGGCGTCAAGCGGGCCCGCCCCGGTTCGGCCATCTCCGCAGGCTCCGTGATTTTGCCGCACATCTTGCGGATCACCGTGTTGACCGGCGCGAGTCGCTCTCCGAGGCCCAAGGGCGCGCGGGCGCGGAACGCGTTGCCCAGGATCTCCGCGGCGCGGTTGTCGTTCTCCGCCGCGTAGAGCACGAGCGGCTCCGCCCGTTTCCGCCGCCGGAGCCCCTCGATCAGCAGGTCGGGGATGTTCTCCGCGCCGGGCCTCGCGTAGTCGCCCACGGAGCCGACGGCCGTGACGCCATGCGTAGCCTCGGCGATGGCTGCCGCCAGCACTGCACGGTCTTCGGGAACGCGCGGGTCATACAGTTCCACGCCCTCCACCTTCACCGGCTCGACGGACTGCGGGCGTGCGAGATTGAGCGTGCAGCTTCCCCCGCTTCGGCGAAGCGCCGACACCAGGGCCGGGTCGATCTCCGAGATGACATACCGATCGAAGTCGCCCGCCCGCCGGGCCTCATGAACGAACAGCCCCGCCTGGATGGGGCCGAAGCCGAATCCGATGTAGGTTCGCCTCACGTGTTTCGTCCGGCCGTGCGGAGCAGTTCCTTCTCGGCCGCTCTGCACCAGGCGCCGCCGTCGAGTTTGGCCGCGACGGAGGGGAAGCGATCGGCCAGTTCGGAAAGCGGCGTAAGCGGCACGTCGTGCAATTGCGGATACACGATGATCTTGCCCGCCAGCGTGCGGTTCTCGACGGCGTGGATACCCTCGATCGCCCCGGCCATTCCGCTGACGGCGTCCACCGATGCGTTGGTGTCGAGTTGCCCGGCACTGAGTTTCTCGAGGACGATCTTCATGTCGCGGATCACCGATCCGCTCGTACCGAAGATGAAGCAGCGATTCGCGATGCACGCCTGAAGGTCGATCTCCGCCTCCACCCCGGCCGGGATGCCGGCGAACACGTTAATGCGGGCGTCCGGCAGACAGTGCTGCACGGCCGAGGCGACTAGCGCCGGCACGGGCGCCATGATCGCGTGATAGCTGTAGGCGGAGTCGTCCGGGGCGTCCTTCGTGTTCAGCACGCGCAGCGCCACGCCGTTGGCCTGGGCGGGTGGCCCGGCCTTCGCCCGCAGCGACTCCAGCCGCTCGCCATCGAGGTCTGTCGCCGTCACGCTCACGTCCTTGTGCCCGGTGGCGACGTCGCGAAGGACGTGCATCTGCCCCATCGGCCCGCCGGCGCCGACGATGACCACGCTGTCGCCGTCGCGGATCTCGCCGTCGGGGGGGATGGCGCGGTAGCTCTCGGCCGCGTTCGAGCCGGTCGTGCCCACCCAGCGGCACAGGCCGTAGTGCGTTCGTCCGATGCTGATGGACACGTCCCGCTCGATCCTCTCCCCGCCGAGGACGACGTTCATAATGCCGCCATTGGCGAGAAACGCGGCCGAGCCCTCGATGGACGCGGCGCTGCCGCCGTAGAAGACCACGTCGTCGAACTCCGCTCCCTTGGGCAGGTGTCCGAGGCAGCGGTGGGTGTCGAACTCCAGCCCCAGTTCGTTGAGCTGGCGCTCCTGGGCGTCGTCAACCACGGCCGTGATGTGCGAGGGCGGGCCGTCGGGCGAGAAGCTCTCCACGAGCCCGTCGATCCGCCGCGGGTCAGTGCAGACCACCAGCAGCCGCCCGCCGGCCTTGACGCTCTGCCTCTCCCGCGTGACGTACGAGTCCTCCACGCACGCCCAGGGCTCGACAAGGCAGATCGCCGCGGCGCTGGGCTCCTCGCCGACGGGGATCAGCATGCTCTCGCCGCTTGCCGGATCGACGATCACCCGCTCGTCCATGAGGACGTATTCCTGCAGGGCGCCCTCGAAGTTGTACCCGAACGAGCCGTTGGACTTGCCGGTCGGCAGCCAGCGGTAGTCCGTCTGGACGAGATAGCGCCCGCCGACCTCGGCGTGTCGCACCTTGTCGCCCGTCGCGACGATTCGCACGACCGTCTCGTGGCCCGGCACGGTCGGCGCGTCGCTCGGCACGTAGCTGGGGATCTCCGCGAGTACCTCCGGCGCGATGCCCGAAACGATGGGCAGCTTCCGCCCGTGCTCGCCGAACTGCTTGAGCAGCTTGAGGTCCGAGAAGCACAGCCCCACGGCCTCGACCTTCGCGAGCACCTGGTGCGGCCCCGGTCGGTGGACCGCCTTCGCGGCGTTCAGCCTCAGCTCGCCCGGGCCGACGAGCTGGACCGCGTGCTGCGTGTGGGGGATTCCGGCGATCTCTTGGTTCATGGGGGTCGGTTCCGTTCGGGTCGCGGGCTAACGCGGCGTGGCGTCGGGAAGCCCCCCGTCCACCGGGATCGTCGCGCCGGTCGTCGGCGTCTTGCGGGTCACGAAGAACAGCACGGCGTCGGCCACGTGCCGGGCGGTGACGCGGGCTTTGAGGAGGTTCCGGTTCCGGTAGTACTCCTGGAGGCCCGCGTCGTCGAGGCCGCGGGCTCGCATCCGCTCGGGGCCGACCTCCGCCCACAGCCCGGACCGGTGGATCCCCTCGCCGAAGACCGCGTCCGGCGAGACCATGTTCACGCGAACGCCGAACTCGGCGAACTCGAGGCTGGCGATGCGGGCGAGTTGGTGGGCGGACGCCTTCGTTGCGCTGTATGCGCCGAAGCCCGCGCCGGGGCAGGGGACGTTCTTGGTGGACATGACGACGATGTCGCCGCCGGTGCCCTGAAGTCGCAGGCGGCGCCCCGCCTCGGCGAGGGTCAACAGCGTGCCCTCCACGTTGACACACTCTAGGCGACGGAATGCTCCCAGGTCGAGATCTACCAGCCGGCGGGCGAGCGCGATGCCCGCGTTGGCGATCAGTATGTCCACGCCGCCGAACCGCGCCGTCGTAGCGTCGAAGCCCGCCGCGACGGAAGCCGGGTCGGTTACGTCCACGGCGGCGCCCATGACGCGGCCGTCGGCGCCCGGTTCGAGTTCAGCCACGAGCGCATCGAGGCGCTCGCCGGGCAAGTCCGTGACGGCCACGCAGGCGCCCGCGTTGAGCAGGGCCCGGCAGATGGCGTGTCCGATGGCGCCGGCCGCCCCGCTGACCAGCGCGACGCGGTTCCGCAGCGGCGCATCCGTCGGGGCGGAAGTCTCGATCACGCGCAGCGCCGCCTCGGGCAGCAGGACGACGCGCGGCTTCCGGCCGTGCTCCGCTTCATACGCTTTGACGGCTGCCGCGAGTCCGTCCCGCGCCCCATCAGCATCCGACGAGGGGGCGATACGCAGCGGGGGGCCTTCGGACTCGCCGGCGGCCACGTCGCGCGACACCGTCTCCAGCACTACGGTGTCAAACGGTTGGTCCGCATCTCCGCTGGGCGTTGCGAGCAGGCCACGAATGAGCGTTGTCCATTGTGCCGGGCGAAGATCAGGCATGGCGCGTTCCCTTGCGGCCGGCCGAAGCGGCGTCGAGCATGGCCTTGGCGCCGGCGGCCGGGTCGCCGTCGCGGAAGACGGCACTGCCGGTGACGATGACGTCGGCGCCCATCCCGGTGACCTCCGCGATGTTCTCACGGGTGACGCCGCCATCGACCATGATCACGGCCTCACGGCCGGCCTCGTCGAGCATCCGCCGCGTTTGCGCGATCCGCTGCCGCGTTTGCGGCAGGAACTGCTGCCCGCTCCAGCCGGGGTTGATGGCCAGCAGCAGCACGACGTCCAGCTCGTCGAGCAGCGGCTCCAGAACGGTCAGCGGGGTGCCCGGGTTCAGCGATACGCCCCGCAGCAGCCCGCGAGACGCGTCGTTGGCGTTGGTCATGCCGCCCAGTGTCTGCAGCACGCGGTGGGGGTGGTCGGCGCCTTCGACAGCGAAGGTGAGCAGGTCCGCTCCGGCCGCGACAAACGCCTCCAGCTTCGGCAGGGGATCACGAACCATCAAGTGAACGTCTTTGAGCATGGCGCCCTGAATCGCCTTTACGAGGACCGGCCCGGCCGTCAGCATGGGGCAGAAGCAGCCGTCCATCACGTCCACGTGGATGAGCCGCACGCCGGCCGAAGCCACGGCCGCGAGGTCGCGCCCCAAGTCAAGCAGGTCGGCCGACAGCGCCCCGACGCTGATCGTCGGCAGGGCGGGTCGCAGCTTGTCGAGAAGCGGCGCTGTCATCGTCTAGCGCCCCTTGGCCCTGGTCTTGGTCTTGCGCTTCCGCTTGCTCTTGAGGTCTCGATAGAGTTCGAGGGCTTGTTTGGGCTTCAGGTCGTTGTGGACCACTTCGCGCACGGCCGTGATCATCGCCTCCGGCGCGTCGCTCTGGAAGATGTTCCGCCCCATGTCCACGCCGGCGGCCCCCTCCTGGATCGCCCTGTAGGCCATCGTCAGCGCGTCGAGTTCGGGCAGTTTCTTGCCGCCGGCCATCACAATCGGCACCGGGCACGAGGCCGTCACCGTCTCGAACCCGTCCTCCACGTAGTAGGTCTTCACGAAGTGGGCGCCGAGTTCCGCACAGATGCGGCAGGCGAGGCGGAAGTACTTGGCGTCGCGGACCATTTCGCGTCCGACGGCCGTGACGGCCAGCACCGGGATGCCGTAGCGGAGACCCTCGTCCACCAAGCGTGTCATGTTGTGTACGGAGCGCGTCTCGAACTCGCCGCCGATGAACACCTGGATGGCGACGGCGGAGGCGTTGATCCGCGCGGCGTCTTCCAGGCTCATGGCGATCTGCTCGTTGGAGAGCTCCTTGAGAATGCTGGGCCCGCCGCTGGCGCGGAGGACGACAGCCTTCGTGCAGCTCGGCGGGACGGTCGTTCGCAGGATGCCGCGCGTCAGCATGAGGGCGTCGGCGTAGGGCGCCAGCGGCAGGATGTTGAGATCGATCCGCTCCAGCCCGGTCGTGGGGCCCTGGAAGTATCCGTGGTCGATGGCGAGCATGACCGTCCGCCCGCTCTCGGGGTTGAAGATCCGCGCCAGCCGGTTGCTCATTCCCCAGTCGAGCGATCCGCTGCCGCGGAGGAAGAAGCCCTGCGACGCCATCGGGACGTCCGCGTGGAACTGCTTCGGCTCCTTCCTGCCTTGGGTATCCGGCATGGTGGTTTCCCTTTCTCTTCGTCGGCCGGCGTCAGCGCAGCATCACCTGCCCGCCGGTGACGGGCACGGCCTGGCCGGTTTCGTATTGCTGTTCGATGACGTAGTAGATCGCCTTCATCACGTCGGCCGTCGTGCAGCCGCGGCCCATCGGCACCTTCGCCTCGTACGCCTGGCGGACCTGGGCGATGGTCTCGGCGCCGGGCACCTTGCCCGTCCGCAGGTACTGAACGAAGAGGCCCTTTTCGGGGTCCGACCATAGCGGCCCGTCGAGGAAGTTGCCCGGGCAAATAGAGTTGACCTTGATGCCGTCCTCGATGAGTTCCAGCGCGAAGGACTGCGTCAGCCCGATGCCGCCGAACTTGCCGCCGGCGTAGGCCGCGTTGCGGTTGCTGCCCTCGAGGCCCGACTTCGAGTTGATCTGGATGATGTCACTGAGGTACGCGGGGCGGGCAAGGTGCTGAATCGCCAGGATCGGCGACGCCTTCTGCACGCACAGGAAGTAGCCGACGTAGTTGATGTCTGTGACGAAGCGGAAGTCTTCGGGCGGCTGGCTCTTGACCGACCCGGCACGCAGCACCCCCGCGTTCGAGATGAACAGGTCAAAGCCGCCGTAGGTGCGGACGACCTCGTGGACCGCCGCCTCAACCGAAGCCGCGTCGGCGACGTTCACCTTCAGCCCGATCGCGCGGCTCTCGCCGTGCTCCGCGGCAAGCTTGGCGGCCTCGTCGCGGGCGCCGGCTTCGTTGATGTCCAGCAGGGCGACGCACGCTCCTTCGCGCGCAAGGTTCTGGGCGATCTCCAGCCCGAACCCCTGCGCCGCGCCGGTCACGACAGCGACCAGCCCCGCCGCCCGGCCCTTGGCGCCGGATCCCGCGGCCACGGCCTGGCGGAACCGCTCCACCTCCCAGTTCTCGATGAACCGCCGCATGTCATCCGGAAGCGGCTGGATGCTGCCCAGCCGCGCCGCGCCGGACATCACCTCGGTGATGTCGGCGAACACGTCGCGGGCGTTCCCGACCGTCGCGGCCGATTCGCCGATGGCGAACAGCCCAAGCCCCGCGGCCAAGACGATCTTCGGCGGAAAGCCGGTCACCTCGCGGTGGGCGGCGAGGGCCTGGCGAAGCCGCTCGACCGTCGCTTCCGGCGACTCCTCCGCATTCGGGTCGAACCACAGGGGATGCGATGCGCTGAAGGCGATCTGGTCGGGTGTGAGCGGCCCGCCGGCCGTCGCCTCGCGGCCGTCCGCGCCGCAGGCGAGGGCGAGAACGCGGGGAGAATCGTCGAATCGGACGACGTTGAGGCGTGGGCCCGCGGCCGTCAGGGCCCGCAGGGCGGGTCCGATGGTGTCGGTCTGTGCCCGGGCGTCGTCGGCGTCGAGTTGAGCGAGGGCGCCGAAGGGCGTCGCGTCGCGTGCGGCTCCGACGCGTTCGCGGATGGCGACGAGGATCCGGTCCGTACGTTCGCGGATTTCCTCGGGCGCATTGCCCGCGACGATCAGTCCGTGATTCTGCATGAGAATTGCCTCGGGCGCGTCCCGCCCGGTGCGCTCGCGGTAGTCGTCCAGCGCCCGTCCCACCTCCCGTGCCAACAGGAAGCCGGGGTCGACGCAGCGCACCCACAGCACGTCGTCGCTGAACAGTTCCCTGGCGATCTCCTCCCCGCGGCGACAGCAGCCGATCATATTCGCGTACGTCGAGTGCGTGTGGACGATGAACCGGTCCGGCAGCAGGTTGTGCAGCAGGGCCTCGATGCTCGGGCGCTGCTCGCTGCCGGCGTTGGAGCGGGCCGCCAGAAGGCCGCGCTTCAGCGCCGCCTCGCGCTCGTCGCGCTGCTCCGGCAGGTCGGCGGCCAGCAGGGCGTCGAGCTTGCCGCGGTCCATCGCGACGAAGTCCTCTTCCGTCACGCACGCCAACGCGCAGCCGGACGCCTTCACGTACAGTACGTCGTCCGTCTTGACGGAGGTGTTCCCGCCGCCCGCGAGCACGAACGACGGGTCGCCGCCGTAGAAACGCGACAGCTTCACCAGCGTCTCAAGCGGGTTGTCCTTTGCGGAGAACTCGGGCCATCGGTTCTCTTGCGACATCGTATGCTCCCGGCTATCCGCGCTTCTCGAGCACGTCGCGCTGATAGCTGCGCACCTCGTCGAGCCAGGCGAGCCGAACGGGCGTGCCCCGCGTCATGCAGTAGTAGTCCCAGACGGCGTCCAGGGGCAACGCCTTCAGTTGCTCCTGCATGGCCAGGCGTCCGGTGAAATCCCCGGCGAGTTCCATCTCCCGCAACTCGTCGGTGGGCTCGAGCAGGGCCGACAGCAGCGCAAGCAGCACGCTGCGGACGCCGATGACCCAGGCGGCGACGCGATTGATGCTTGCATCGAAGAAGTCCGTGCCGATGTGCACCCGGTCGAGGTAGCCGCCCCGGACGACCTCCCGCG
>Ga0272442_10000641_pt1 | contig 54849 bp, 66 predicted proteins | sample SSMForm2O_FD_200262 | JGI IMG/M metagenome (GOLD analysis project Ga0272442, IMG submission 200262) | Marine sediment archaeal communities from Little Sippewissett salt marsh, Falmouth, MA, United States - SSM-Form-2O | ecosystem: Environmental > Aquatic > Marine > Wetlands > Sediment ... | reverse complement strand
TTTATACCATTGTAGATTAATACTTGTTGTACTCTTTGTTTTACTTTTCCTAAGTTTAGATATACTTCAATTCCATTTTTCATTGTTCCTGAGAATAATCTTCCAGCTGCTATTTCCTTACCAGATCTTGGATCTATTGTAACTTTTGTAACTACAAAAGCTAGTTTTCCATTTGGATTACATGAAGTAAGATCTTTACCTAGTTCTGATTCAATATCTCCTCTCCATATTTTTGGAATTCTATATTTTTGAGCTTCTTTTGGAGATGGAAGATGCTTAATAACCATATCAAGTAATATCTCATATAAAGGAGCATTTTCCCAACACCAATCTTTTCTTTCATCATCAGGCATGTCATATAATCCTAATATGTCCTTGAAAGAAATTCCTTTTTTCTCCATAAAGGGAATACTTAGAGCCCAGTTATCTCTAGCAGATCCAAAAGCAACTGCTCCTTCTTTAACATCAACCTGCCATTCTTGTTTAAATTCTTTTTCAGCTATATCTGCTACTAATTTGTTGAAATCTGTAATGATTTTCATGAATCTTTCTTGCATCTGTTCTGGAGTAAGCTGTAATTCTTTGATTAATCTATCAACTTTATTTATGAATAATACTGGTTTTACTCTTTCTCTTAATGCTTGTTTAACAACTGTCTCTGTTTGAGGCATTATTCCCTCTGAAGCACATACTAATACTATTGTTCCATCTATAGCCCTCATAGCCCTTGTTACATCTCCTGAAAAATCTACATGTCCTGGAGTATCAATAAGATTGATTAAATATTCTTTATCCTGAAATTTGTGAACCATAGAAGTATTTGCTGCATCTACTGTAAGAAGTCTCTCTTGTTCATCTGAATGTTGCCATGTTGCCATTCCTCCCTCTAGATCACCAGCATTCTTCTCAGCCATATACCCACTTGCAGCAAGAAGATTATCTGTAAGAGCTGTTTTTCCATGGTGGATATGTGCACTTGTTGCTATGTTTCTTATCTGATCCTGGACCTTGCTAAGTCTTTCTAGTTTTTGTAATTGTGTTTCTTTTTGAGCCATTTTTTATATGTGTGCAGAGAATTCATATCTCTTATCCTCTGTTCTATGATCTCTTTCTCCTCTTCCCAATACTATCATATGACAATCAGGGCCGTTTACCTTAATATAACCTCTTAGTTGTTCTGCTTGATCTCTTGCTAAACAAGGAATTGATACTGCTCCATGCCTATCTAATGATCTAGTCACCTCCTCTCTTCTGGTTCTCAGCCAGTTTACATCAACTCTTGCCATTTTTTTATAAAAATTGATATAAAAGGTCGTTTTTAAAGTTTGTGGGAAAGGAATACTCTTCTTTAGAATTATTTTGTCTTTATTCCCATATTATTAAGTATTATAGATAGTTTTTCTAGAGGCAGGCCTATTGCTGCTGATCTTGATCCTTGTATATTGATTATGAATTTTTTTGCCAGTCCTTGTAATGCATAAGCTCCTGCTTTATCCAAAGGTTCTTTTGTTGCTATGTATTCTTCTATTTCTTTATTTGTTAGTTTTTTGAAAGTTATTCTGATTATCTCGCAATGCCTGATTTTCTTATTTGTTTCTGTGTTTATTACTGTCAGGCCTGTTAGTATGTTATGTGTTTTTCCAGATAATTTTCTTAGCATTTGTTTTGCTTTTTTTGGAGTATGGGGTTTGCCTAGTACTTCATTACCTAAGCTGATGAAAGTATCTGAACCTATTATTATTCCCTTTTGGTTTTTTGCCACATTTGATGCCTTGTTATATGATAGGGTCTTGGCTAGTTCTTCTGGTTTTAAGTTTAGAGTCATGTCTTCTTCATAGTTGCTGGGTATTATCTTGAAGTCTTTTATGATTGTTTTTAATAGATTATGCCTTCTTGGACTAGTCGAAGCTAGTATGATTGTTTGTTGTTTCATTTTCTTATTTTTTATATTGAATCTCTTAGGTCTAGTGTGTGTTGTACTTCCTGGATTTGCTCTGGTGTTAAGTTTCTTTTGTATACCTGTGTCAAGATGTTCATTATCTTTTCGCAGTATTTCTTGCTTCTTTGTAGCTGGTAGTCTTTGCTCATTGGGAATCTTGTGCAGTGCTGTGTCAGCTTTAGCCATTCAGATGCATTGTCTTGGATTTCCATTAGGTCCTCTACTGTTGCTTCTGCTGTTTGTTCTAGTGTTTGTGTTGCCATTTTGTTTTTCCTCCTGTTGTTTAGTTAATAATAAAGAGAAAAATTAGTATATTAATTTCTGTTGTAGGTTTTTCTACAACAGGGAAAAAGTATAAAAACATGTATTTACTATGTATAATATGGGATTTGAAGAAATAAGAGACACACTGAAGCAGATAGGATTAGGACATAATGAATCTAAAGTATATCTTATGCTCCTGAAGCTAGGGCCAAGCATGGCTGGAAGAGTTGCAAAAGAAGCAAATATAGATAGAAGTGCTTGCTATGATTCTCTTAAAGCTTTAATAAAAAAAGGACTTGTTAGTTATGCTATAGAAGCAAATAGAAAGAAATTTGCAGCTGCTGATCCTAATAAATTAAAAGATTATTTGAAAGAAAAAGAGGAATTAGTTGATAGTATATTAAATGGATTAAAAGAGATGTATAAAGGGCAAGAAGAAAAATCTCAAGTAAGCATGTATAGGGGATATAAAGGAATAAAGACTGTTTTTGAAGATATCCTGAAAAATGCTAAAAATAGGGAGAATTTAGTTATAGATTCTTCTGGCAACTTTACAGAAAAAATGCCATATTATGCTCCTCATTATGTTAAGGGACTTAAGGAAAATAAGATTAAAGTAAGAGCTATAGTCAGGAGAGATACAAAGAGAAATCCAAATGCAAGTACTTCTCATAGATTCTTTCCAAAAACAATAAAACAAGCTAAGATAACAACCAATATATATGATAATAAGATAGCTATGATACTTTGGACAGATATTCCAGAAGCAGTTATTATAGAGAATAAAGCAGCTGTAGAAGCATATAAAGATTATTTTGAAATGCTATGGAAGCAAGCTAAAAAATGAGAAAAACAAAAAAGAAATATATATCTGCAGAAGAATTTTACATAAGTTCTATAAAATTAGGAAAAATGGTATATGATTCTGGGTTTAAGCCTGATTTTCTTATTGCTCTATGGAGGGGAGGCAGTTTTCCAGGATGCATTGTTCAGGAATATCTTAAATTTCACAATATAAAAACAGATCATGTTGCTATAAGGACATGCGGGAGAAAAACAGATAATAGCATAAAAAAGAAGATAGAAGTGCATGCAGTAGATTATGCATTATCAAAACTTAATGAAAATAAAAAGCTGTTAATTATAGATGATATATTTGATAGTGGATTAACATTACAAGAAGTTCTAAAAGTTTTAAAAAGAAAATTAAAAAAAAGAGGAAAAAATATGCCAAAGGAAACCAAAATAGCAGTTGTATATTATAAACCTAAAAAAAATCAGACAGAAATTGAACCTGATTTTTATGTAAAAGAAACAGATGATTGGATAATACTCCCTCATGAGTTTGCTGGGTTAAGCTGCAGAGAGATAGTCAGCAATAAAGGAAAAAAACTAAGAAAATTTTTTAATAAAGAATTATAATCCTGCTAATGCTTGATCAAGTTCTTCTTCTGTAAAATCTCCTTCAGGAAGAATTTCTCTTAATCCCTCATCATTAATCAACTTGTTTGCAGGAATTCTTACTTCTTTGTGAACAAGACTTGGTATTTCTACTCTCTGTTTTTGAAATTCTACTCTTGGATCTGATGCAAAAGAATCCATGTCTGATTTTCCTTTTTTTTCCACAGTTACTTGAGGTTCTTGATTATACTCCATATCAAGAGTTACTAATCTAAAACCTGGGTTTACATAACAAACAAATCTTTTACCATCTGCTTCTCTAATTATAGGAACAAACATAGGCATATCTCTGTTTATATCTGGATCCTCCCTCATATTCTTTATCCATGTCTGTGCTGTTTTTCTATCTGCTATATTATTTTCTGTAGCATCATAAGGAACATGTAAGGAATCTCTTGCTAATAATCCAAATCCTGATAATAGCTCTCTCAATCTTTGAAATTCATCTCCAACAAGAGTATCTGTAAGCTCTCCATTTGCTAATAATCTTGGTTTTTCTAGAATATGCGGGATTTCAGATTTTACAACATCTTCTAAAAATCCTAAGGAATCTGCCATCCTCTCATATATTGTAAAAAAAGGTTCTACTCTAACTTTTGGAGAGAGCATTATTGGAGATTCTCTAACAACACAAGAAGCTAATCTCATATTATGGTTTATGCTTCCGACATGAGTATGCCTTGTTGCAGCCCATTGAGATATGAACTCATTTTCCATTAAATCTTTATATCTTTCTCCTGGAAAATATTTCTTGAATTCATCTGTATCCATTCTAACTAAAGGACTTAATTCAAATAATTGTCTTGTAAATAATCCTGATGTAGGTTTTGGAGCTAAATCCACTATGCCTGATCTTACAGCCTCTGCAAAAGCTTTTCCTAAACCTTCTGGAATATCATCCCCTCTTTCTGCACTTAGTTCTTTGAAAAACTCTTGGTCAGGTACTTCTGCTTGGGGAAATAAAGAATATGTATTTCCACTAGGCTTGTCTGTCATTCTTGCATATACTCTTATTAAATCCTTGTATTCTTTTGATAAGTCTCTTCTGCTATCTATGGCTCTTTTTATATCATCTAATACCTGCTGATTAAAAGTATTATCTTCTTCTCTTCCAAAAAAGAATCCTGGTGCAGTACCTAATGCTTTTCTCTGTCTGTAATGTCTTTTCATTCTTTCAGTCCATAAATAAAATCCCTGAGGAAGAGATAATCCAAGCTCGTCTTGAAATCTTTCTAATGCTGCATGAACTAGTTCTCTTCTTGATGATTTTTCTCCTCTTCCTATTTTATTAACAATATGCATATAATCAGATGAGGCTGTGTCTTTGAGAGATCCATCTAAAGTTTTGACAAATCTAGGCACAGAAGGATAATCCCTTCCAGAAAGATGATTTTCAAAAGAAGCATATATCCAGTCTATGAATGGTTTTACTTTTCCAAATCTTACCAAAGAAGCAGAAGGAATTGTCATATCCCCTATCAAAGCAACTGGATTCCTATATATTCTTGTCTCTTGATGGCCTTCTGGAATCTCTGCATCAAGTGTTGCTTGTCTACCATCTATTGTAATCTTATATGTTGCAAAAGTTCTTTTTGCTGTTGTTTCTAATATACCTGTGCCTATTTTCTCCATATAATTTCATATAGTATATAGATTTAAAAGAATTGTTGTATTGCAAGGATTATCTTGCAGAATTAGCTTGTTTTTCAGCTTCTATTTTTTTGCTTACTGCAAAACTATTACTATCTTCCTGAGAAGCAAGTATTATTTCATTTGCTAGAGTATCTTGGATTTTTGTTTTTTTGTTAAAAGCCTTGTCATATGCTCCGTGGACTATTAATCTGAGAGTCAACCCAACTCTTCTAAGAGGGCTTGAATCTACAGCTTGAGGATATTTTGCTCCCCCATATTCTATAGTTGTTACTTCTTCCCTTGGAGATGCATTTTCTATTGCTTTTACTAATATCTTAACAGGATTCTCTTTTGTTTTTTCCTCGATAATCTTAAATGTTTCAAGTACAACATTTGCATTTTTGTTGTATTTGCCTGTTGTTCTTGTCATAACCTTATGTTTTTTACCCCTATGTCCAGGATGACATAAAATCCTTATAAGTCTTTCAACAAGATTGATTTTGGCTGCTGCAAACTTGCCTTTTATACTTCCATGAGATTTTAGCATTGTTTTAGGAGTTAAGTTAATAACTCTTTTTAGTCCTGGGTCTTCTACTTCTATTCCTTCTACTTCATATAAATCAAATATTTTTGTCATTTTTATGCAGCAGTCTTTAGCCTCCTAAATATAATTAATTCAGCTGAAGACATTCCTAGCTCTTCAAAGTCTCTAATAAAATATCCATATTCGCTATCAAAGCTAAATCTTTGGTTTTCAGAAGGGGTTTCATACCTATCTATTGGCAATCCACTTAATCTTAGATCATCTACTCTTGCTCTTGTTCTAGAGCCATCTTCCTTCATATGGATTCTTACAAAATATCCTCTAGGCATCTCTCTTAGCTCATCTATTGTTTTTTCTTGATTTAATATCAGAGTTGACCTATGAAGTTTATCTGAATTATGTTCTATATATCCTTTCATCTTCTTCCTTTCTCTATCTTACCCATCCAAAGTCTTGATAATGGTTGATCATTTACTTTTATAACTTGAAATCTCACTCCAGGAATATCTCCTTTACTCCTACCCATCTTGCCTCCTATTCTTTCTATAACAACTTCATCATGCTCATCTATGAATTTTTGAGCAAGATTTCCTGGAATAAATGCAGTTACAACCTTGCTATTCTTTATTAATTGTACTCTGCAGCATTTCCTCATTGCTGAGTTTGGCTGCTTTGCTTCTTTTTGAACTTTTTCTGTAACAATACCTTTTGCTTGGCTTTTTCCTTCTAAAGGATCTGATTTAGCATATAAACCAAGAGCTTTCTTTTTATATCTTTGATCCTGCCATCTATGTTTTCTTCTTCTCTTTCTTAAAGTTGTAGCACCTAAAAGTCCCATTATATCTATAAAATCATATAAAATATGCTTTAAAAAGATTTCTAAGCAAATCTCAATATTTTAATTCCGAAATATTGCTCTAATATATTCTGTAGTTCTTTTTGTCTTATTCTCCCCCTTCCTATGAGCCTTGCTTTTCCTTCTCTTCCTGCTGTAATCACTACCTCAGAATCTTTTGCTTCTATGCTCTTAAACTGAACAGGAGATACAACAGTTGTGACAAATTTAGTAAGATCTTCTCTTCCTTCTGGTTCAGCAACAATCCTTATTCTTTTTGATAATATCTCTGATATCTTTTTTAGATTGCTGTTATTAGGTCCTATTGCTTTAGCCACCTTATTTTTAGGAACAGCAAATATAACCATATTATTATATAAGAAACAGTGATTTGCTCTTATTCTAGTTACTCTATTAAATAAATTCAAATACCTCATAAATTGCATGCTTAATGTTTTCATTTTTATTTCTATTTCTTCTTAGGCTTATCTGGAGTTAGTTTTCCTGTTACTTTAACTAACAATCCAGGCAATCCTGTACCAACTGGAATAGGTTGGTTTAGAATGATATTCTCTATTACAGATGATAGCTCATCTTTAGTGCCTTTTAGAGTAGCATTGACAAAATGTCTTATTGGTGTTTCGAAACTTGCTCTAGCCAATACAGAAGATTTCTGACTTATAATACCCATTCTTGTACTTCCTTTTATTTCACCAGCAAATGACATAGCATCTGCAATTAGTTTTATATGCCTTATATCTATATCTATTCCTTGTGCTTCTATTGTTTTCTTTACTTCATTAATAATTGCGTTTCTAGCAGCTTCTACTCCCAGTACCCCTCTTATTTCATTAATATCATTAGTTAATGTTTTATCCTTATCAATTCCTTTCATTTTTAATATCTCTTCAAGATTTGATCCAGCTGTTAAAACTACAAAGTCATTATCCCTTTTAACAACAAGTATTTGTTCTATTCCCTTAATACCTGTTATCTGTATTGTTTTTATTTTTTCTTTTAATTTATATAATTCTTTGAAATCCATTTTAGGTTCCCAAAATACTATTGAATCTGATTTTACTTTATTTGAATAGCCTTTTTCTTTTAATTTTTGAGAAATAGTAGATATTGTAGTGTGGACTGCTCTCAAAGCATTATTATTTATCATAGCTTCTATTTTCTTCTCTCCAAAATTAATTTTTATAGAGTCTATTATTTCTTCAAATTTTGTTTCTTTTATTTTTTCTGCAATAATTCTAGCTTGTTTTTCATTGTTAAATGCCCTTTCTAGGTATATCTCCATACTTGGTGTAGATGGAGTTTTTCTAGCATCAAATATTTCTATTAATCTAGGCAGTCCTTGTGTAATCTGCATCTCTGATACACCTGCGAAGTGAAATACGTTTAGAGCCATCTGAGTAGAAGGCTCTCCAAATGACTGTGCTGTAAGAATCCCTATTGCTTCTCCAGGAGCAACTTTCTTTTTTGCATGAAGCCTACTTATATCTAAGCCGTCATCTCCATAGATAAATTGTATGATGTTATCACTTCCATCTCTTACTGTTCCATCATATCCTACCTTTAGATCCTGTAAAGCATTAGCTAATCTCCTATATAAATATCCAGATTTTGGTGTTCTTAATGCAGTATCCATAAGTGCATCTCTTCCAGTTATAGCTCCAAAAAAGAATTCATATGGTTTAAGACCTTTTAAGAAAGGGGTTTTTATGAAACCTTTTGCTTTTGGAGATAAATCATTTTCTTTAAAAAAAGATAATGTTCTATTTGTGAATCCTAATCCTATTCTCTTCCCCCATAAAGACTGTTGACCTACACAACAAGCCATCTGGGTAATATTAAGTATATTTCCTCCTGATCCAGATAAGATCATTGTATTAACAGGATTGTCTTGAGGGAATTCTTGTTTGACTACTTTACCTATTTTTGTTCTTACCTCATTCAAGGCCTGTATGATCTTAATCTCTCTTGTTTCTTCTTTAGATTTTCCTGGAATTATCTCGATAGTATTATTATAATAGGAATCAATTATTTCATTTGTTTTCCCCTCTGCTTCATTAATAACTCTTTCTGTAGTATTTTCCACTTTTTCATTAATCTTTAAGTCATCTATAGAGATTGTAAATCCTCTTTTAGATAAGTATTTAGTTCCTAAAGCAAAAACGTTTTTTATAGTTTGCAATGTTTTTTCTCTTCCTACTGATTTATCTAACTCTCCTATAAGACTAGCGTCTTCTATCCCAAAAACATGTGTATCTACTAAACCTGAAGTAAGTTTACCTGATTTGATGTTTAAGACCTCTTCAGAAGTTTTTGATTTTAGAGTAAAGTCTATATTTGGTAATGTTTCAGAGAATACTTCTTTTCCTGAAAGACTATTTTTAGATAAGGAGGTTGGAATTCCTGATTCATATAAAAGCTGAGAAGCTTCTTCTTTTTGAAGATTTATTGCACTAAGAAGATAATTTCCTGTTGTTGCATCTGCAATACACCCTATAAGATTTGTATTGTTTTTAGGAGACATTAGGTTTTGATTGACATTAAGGAGTATTTCAGCTTCTGCCCTTGCTTCTTCTGTTTGAGGAGCATGAATATTCATCTCATCACCATCAAAATCAGCATTATATGGAAAAGCTACAGCTGGATGTAATCTAAATGTTCTGTAGGGGAGTACCTTAACAACATGAGCCATTAGAGAAGCTTTGTGAAGAGAGGGGTGCCTATTAAATAATACTATATCTCCGTCTTGAACATGTCTTTCTACTATATACCCTGTTTCCAGTTCTTCTATAATCTCGTCTCTCAGATCTGCTGTAATTTTTTTTCTTTTACCATCTGGCCTGATAACATAATTAGCACCTGGATATTTTTTAGATAATATTAATTTTTTAAGATATTCCATATTCATTGAGTTCACAGACTCATTTACAGTTAATGTTTCAGCAATCTCTATAGGAACACCTATTTCATTTATACTTAGATTTGGATCTGGAGAGATTACTGTTCTTGAAGAGAAATTAACTCTTTTTCCAGCTAGATTATGCCTTATTCTTCCTTCCTTTCCTTTTATTCTCTCTGTTATTGTTTTTAGAGGATGACCTGATCTGTGTCTGGCTGGTGGGATTCTAGATATAGAATTATCATAAAAAGTTGTTACATGGTATTGCAATAAATCCCATAAATCATCTATAATTACCTCTGGAGCTCCTGCATTAAGATTCTCCCATAATCTTTGATTAGCTCTTATTATATCTCCTAGTTTATGTGTTAAATCATCTTCTGATCTCTCACCAGACTCAAGAGTAATAGATGGTCTGACTGTTACAGGTGGAACTAGTAAAACAGTTAGAATCGCCCATTCTGGTCTGAATATATTTGGATCCATTCCAGCTAATCTAAGTTCTTCTTCAGGGATATTCACTAACATATCTCTTATTTCATTTGGAAATAATCTCTTTTTTCCTTTTTTGAAGGTTAGAGGTTTTTCTAATTTGATTTTTTCTTGAGGGGCTAAACAGTGAGGGCATTTTTTAGAATCTTTTGCTTTTTTTATTCTTTCTTTTACAGCAGGATATTGCTGGAGTTTTTCTTTTGAAAGCAAGAATTTACCGCATGATTGGCAGAAACACCTTAGAGACATCTCTATTATAGGGATGTATTTTATATGAATAACAGGTCTTGATAGTTCAACCATTCCTGGATGTCCTAAACATTCCTTTAATCTTCCTCCGCATGTTCTACATCTTACTCCTGGATCTATTGCTCCTAATCTTAAATCCATAAGTCCTCCATCTACTGGATAACCATCAACATCATATAATTCTGGAGTAACTATTCTAGCTGATGCTATTTTTTTGATTTGTTCGGGGTTTAGTAATGCAAAATGCAATGCATCTATTCTTTTTCTTATTGGTTTTTTCATATTGAAAATAATCTCCTCCTAGTTTCTTCTGAGCAAGGTGTGGGGGATCTAGATGAGTCTCTAGTTATTCCTATATCTTGCTGTGCTATATCTCTAGTTAATCTTTCTTTAAGCGAAGGTGCTCCTAATAATCCAATTTTATCTGAGGGGCTATATTCATCATAGTTATATTCTTTCATTGTTCGTATTTATTCTTTAAATCAAATTTAGTAGCAAGATGTAATCCTTGTATCTCGTCTATAAGTAGTTTAAAAGCATATGATACTTCAACTGGTTCTGCTTCTAAACTTCCACACATAGGGCAATATATCCTGTTCCTTACATTGTCTTCTACAGCTACATATCCGCATTTTGTACATATGTGTATGACTACCTTATCTGAATCATATCTTTCTTTTAGTAATAAAGAAGCTCCATGTGCAACTAAAGCCTGCTGTTCCATCTCTCCTAATCTTAATGCCCCTCCTTTTGCTCTTCCTTCTATTGGCTGTCTTGTTAATAATGTTACCTTTCCAGAAGCCCTAGCATGCATTTTATTACCCACCATATATTTTAGTTTTTGATAATACATATTTCCTATGAATATTTTCACATTCATCATCTTGCCTGTGATACCGTTATACATTGTTTCTTTTCCATCATATCTGAAACCTAATTTTTTAAGTTCCTGTTCAAGATCATCTATAGTTGTTTTTGAGAATCCAGACCCATCTACTATGTTTCCAGATAAACAAGCTATTTTTCCAGCTAGTAATTCCATTAGATAACCTACTGTCATTCTTCCAGGTATTCCATGAGGGTTAAATATAATATCTGGTTTCACTCCAAGTGATGTGAAAGGCATATCATTATCATCTACTAATAATCCGACAACTCCTTTCTGACCATGTGATGTTGCAAATTTATCTCCTAATTCTGGTATTCTCTGATCCCTTGTTCTTACTTGTACTACTTTATTTCCTTCTCTGTTTTGAGTTACAAATACAGAATCGATAACTGCTTTTTCTTCTTGCCTTATCACCGAGGAAGATTCTTTTCTTGCTTTTACAGATATTTCTCTTGATTCAGATAAGAACTTTGGAGGGGATGTTTTTCCTATTACTACTTCTCCAGCATTTAGTTTAGCTTCTGGATATACAATACCGTCATTCTCTAAGAACCTATATGACTCTTCTGTCCTATATCCTGAAGTACCTTTTTCAGGAACAACTATCTCATCTCTTAATCCTCCAGCATAATTAAGCTCTGTTGAAGTATATGGTCTAAAGTAAGTAGATCTTCCAAATCCTCTTTGTACAGAGGCCTTATTCAATATTAGAGCATCCTCCATGTTATATCCTTCATGAGTCATAATAGCGACTACTACATTTTGACCTGCTGGATAAACATTTAGAGTATCATAAACAAAAGATCTAACAATTGGTTTTTGTGGATAATGAAGTATAGAAACATCAGTATCTATCCTACATAAAAAATTTGCTGCATATAAACCTAGAGACTGTTTTTGAGTCTTACTTCCCCTCATAAGTCTAGCTGACTGGTCATAATTTGGGAATGGGACTAGGGAAGTAATTGTTCCTAACAAATCAATAGGATCTATCTCTAAGTGTGTATGTTCTGGAGTTATGTCCTCTTTTATCAGAGCTACAAGTGCATTTTCTTCTTCAGCTGCATCTATATATTCTATTATTCCCTTGCTTACTAAAGTGTTCCATGATATCTCTCCTTGCCTTAGTTTTTGAATATAGTCCTCTGTTAATCTACTATTTCCTTGATCTAATATAATTAATGGTCTAAGTACTCTTCCAATCTCTGTAGATATCAAGAGGATGTTTAGATATTTATCATCTCTTATGCTTAATTCTAGAGGCAATTCTCCTGCTCTTCTTTTTTCTCTTAGAGCTTTGATAAAGGCTTCTTTGTCTTCTGCATGCCCTATAAATCTTCCATTGAAGAATACATCTGTACCTATCTCTTGTTTTTCTGTTTTTAATCCTATCTCAGATAATACATTTTTGAAGCTTGATTCTTCTAAGCTAGTTATTGTTGATATTTTTGCTAGTATGGCAAGATTTTTTCTTAATCCAATCTCTGTTCCTTCTGGAGTCTCTGTTGGGCAGAATCTTCCATAGTGTGTCGGATGGAGGGTTCTTGCTAAGAAATTTTCTTGCTCACCTGGGAGAGTAGAAGAAACCCTTTGAAGTTGTGATAATACTGCTAGATAATTTGTCTTATCCATGTTTTGAGTAACTCCTGTTCTCTCTCCTATCCAGTTTCCTGTTGCAATAGATGATTCTACCCTATGTGTAAATAAAGTAGATTTAGCTATTGTCTTTAAAGAATAGAATTTTTTTCTCTTCTGAATTTTCTGAAGAGTGTGCATTATATCTCTTAATAAAATATTTAGATTTACTCTAAATAAATCTGCTAATAAGTCTCCTGAAAGCCTTACTCTTTTGTTTGCATAATGATCTTTATCTGTTAAGTTTTCAGGATTTTCTTTGGCAACTAAGAATTGTTTTATGAACTTGCATAAAGTAACTGCTTTTTCTATTTTTGATTCTTTGTCTAATCCTATATGGGGCAGTAAGTAAGAATTAAGTCTTTGTTTTACCCTATCAAGCATTTCTTTTTTTGTTCCTTGTAATGATGTTTGTTCTGCTATATACATCATAGCATCTTCTGGGGTTGTTATTTCAGAGAATTCATATAAGTTAACTATTAATGAATCTGTTTCTTTTCCTATATATGAAGCAATATCTGCTTCTTTTGTTAGTCCTAATGACTTCAGGATTATTATAGCAGGAATATTTTTGAATCTTGAGAAAGAGAGTTCAATAATTCCATCTGGCCTATCTGTTATAGAGATAGGTATTCTGTAAGATCCCCTTCTTGAAAATAATCTGAGCATTAATTTTCCCTTTGATTTCTCTATAAATGGTTGGTTCTCAGCAAGGTCTTCTGTCATAACCATTACTCTCTCATTACCATTTATTATAAAATAACCACCAGGATCCATTGGATCTATATACAATTTTTCTAATTCTTCTTTGCTTTTATTACATATGTTACATACATTACTTTTAACAATTACAGGTATGTTCCCTATTTCTACTTCTTGAGATTCTATTTGGGATCCTTGTTTTATTGTTATCTCAAGATGCACAGGAGCAGAATAAGTAAGATTTCGTAATCTAGCTTCTGCAGGAGTTATGTGTGAGATAGAACCATCTGCTTCTATAATAATAGGTTTGCCTACTCTTATCTTTCCTAATTTTATTTCAATATCTCCTTCATTTGGTAAATTGCCTGCCAGCTCATCTACTATTTCCTGCATTCTTTTGTCTATAAAATCATTAAAAGAAGTAATATTCGATTCAACTAAGCTATGTTGCTCTAGGTATTTTCTTATTAGTAAATGGGATCCTTTTGATTTTAATTTCATATTATATAACAACTAGTCTATAATAGTCGTGCTCTCCTGTATCGTCCTTTCTTTGAATTTTAATAACATCTCCTATGTTTGCTCCTTCAGGAATGGCTGGATCTGTTATTTTTATTTTAGGAAGTTGTGTTATAGAAATATTGAATTTTTTTAGGATTTTTTCTACTTCTTCTTTTTTTAATGTTATATGTTTTGGCTGAAGTATATGCATTTTGGCTGTGTAGGATAGTTATGAAAAGACATAATTTTATTTAGTCAAAAACATCATTCACAACTTCACGATACTAACTTCAATTAAAATTGGGTATTTAAATCTTATGGTCAAGCAGCTTTTGTAAATATAGTATCCTGATAGGTATTATCATATAAATTTACAGTTGTTATTGGAGTATAGCCAGATCTTAATAATAAAGCAGTCATATTGTGTTGATCACTACGTGCATCACACATAATTAAGTCAAAATCCTTTCCAAGTCCTTGTTCTGCTTGTTTTAGTAAAAAACTTCCAAAATATCTCCCTCTGAGGACTGGATGCACTCTAAGGTTTCTTAATTCTCTGACTCTAGGAAGTTGTTTATGTTGTTGAAAAACAATATCTCCTACTAATCTATTGTCAGATAAGGCCATTATTGCTTGTTTTTGTTCTGCAAAAAGCTCTGCTTCTGCTTTTTGTACCCATTTTGCATAATCTGGATAGGTTAAAGGTTGTAATGCTAAGAAGTCTATAAGGTTTCTTATGTCTGAAGAGGATTCAGGTGTTTTGAATTGGAAGTTTAGATGCATAATAGTAATTTGTTATTTAAGGTTAAAAGAATTATTGTGATGAAGTTCAAATCCCAAATGGCCCCAGAGGGATTTGAACCCCCGACACCTGGCTTAAAAGGCCAGTGCTCTAACCAGACTGAGCTATAGGGCCATCCGTAGGAAAACCTAGGTTTTCCTAACAGGTCACCTTTCCTAAGATAGATGACTTGCCAGTCATATAGACTGCATGAAAAAATTAGAAGAATATAGTTTATAAAAGTTTATTTTTTCTTTCTCTTGTTCTTGCTTCTATATATAATAAGATATATTATAGCCAATATACCAAGATCATTCAAAACAAAAGCTGCTACAAACAGAACAACAAACCATGTTTTTTGATCTCTTTTTATAGATCCATATATTGCCAAGCCATACCATATCAATTTCCAAACAAGAAGAGCGAGTATAATATAAATAAAATAAGGATTTTGCGCTATCATTGCTTCAACTTGTGCATTAATCTCATCAAAACCTACCATCTTTTGTGATATTATAAATTATTTAGCATTTTTAAATCTATCCAATATGTTGTAGATAGATTGAAAAAAATCATGAAAGTATATTCTGAGGCATAGAAATGTTTATATAGTAGATCATATTCAAGATTTTGGAAAATACAATTAATAGTATTTTCAAAATAAAAGAGATACAATATGTTGTATATTGATTAAATAGAGGTGAAATAGATGAAATGTGTGTTTTGTGATGGAGAAACAAAAGTAACTAATAAAAGAGATACTGAGAGTGTAACTAGGAGAAGGAGAGAGTGTCTGAAGTGCAAAAGAAGATTTACAACATATGAACAACCTGAGTTAAAAGTTTTAAGGGTGATAAAAAAAGATGGGAATAGAGAAAATTTTGATATTAAAAAGATTAAAAAAGGCTTGCTTAGGGCTTGTGAAAAAAGACCTATAAATATAGATAAGATAGAAAAGATTGCTCATGATATTGAGACAAAGTTAAGAGATAGCAATAAAAAAGAAGTGAAAAGCCATAAAATAGGTGAGATGATTATGAAGGCATTAAAAAAATTAGATAAAGTTGCATATATCAGATTTGCATCTGTATATGAAGAATTTGAGGATGTTAAAGATTTTAAAAAGGAGATAAAGAATCTGTAAAATGAGTCCTGTAACTGAAGGAGAAGTATATGAAAGAAAACCCTTGAAGCAGACTAGATATTTTTCTGTAGAAAACCAAGATCCATTTGAGACTAGGTTTGGAGGAGGCAAGTTAGAATGGGAGACAAGAACAGCTCAAATAAAAGATGATAAAGGGCAATTGAGATTCGAGCAACATGATGTTGAAGTTCCAAAAAACTGGGGCCAACATCCTACAAATATTCTTGCCTCAAAATATTTTTATGGAGATATTGCTAAAGTAGAAGAAAGAGAGAATTCATTTAGGCAAGTTGGAGGGAGGATTGCTGATTTTATAGCTGATAGAGGGCTAGAAAGAGGGTATTTTGCTTCAGAAGAAGAAGCAAGGATATTTGCAGATGAATTAAAGGTTGTTTTTACAAATCAGCTTGGTTTTCATAACTCTCCTGTTATTTTTAATTGCGGGATATGGGATAAGTATAAAGTTGAATCAGGAAGTGAAGGAAGTTATAGGCATGATTTTCAGACAGACACTATAATTCAATTGGGAGAAAATGAATCTTATAAATATCCCCAAGCTGCTGCTTGTTTCATTAAAGAGATTACAGATGATATGCAATCTTTGGGAAAAAATGTCCTTGATGAGATGATGTTATTTAAACAAGGATCAGGGGTTGGGGCTGATTTATCTGAAGTAAGGAGCACTCATGAAAAACTTTCAGGAGGAGGAACGCCTTCAGGACCATTATCGTTTATGAAGATATTTGATAGAAGTGCTGCTGTTGTTAAATCAGGAGGCAAGACAAGGAGAGCAGCAAGAATGCAGAGCCTAGGAATATGGCATCCAAATATCATGGATTTTATAGAAGCTAAGTCAATTGAAGAGAAAAAAGCAGGTATACTTATGAGGTCTGGATTTTCAGGAGGAATGGATGGGGATGCATATGATACAGTTGCTTATCAGAATACTAATCTTTCTGTGAGAGTTACAGATGAATTTATGGAAGCACTTAAAGCAGGAAAGAGATGGCAAACAAGACCTATTCATAATGCAGAATTAGCTGATGAAATGCCTAATTATGATGCTAAAGAACTAATGTATGCAATAGCTAGGGGAACTAAAATATGTGGAGATCCTGGAATGCAATATGATACAACAATAAATAAATGGAATACCTGTAATAAAAGAAGAATCAATGCCAGTAATCCTTGTTCAGAGTTTATGTGGTGGGATAATTCTGCTTGCAATCTAGCTTCTCTAAATCTTTTGAAGTTTGTAGGTGAGGATGGAACATTTAATGTGAGGGGGTTTGAAAAAGCTGTAGAGTTATTTATATTATCTCAAGAGATATTAGTAGATGGGAGTAGTTATCCTTCATTGGAGATAGCTCTTAATTCTCATGAATCAAGACCATTAGGTCTTGGATTAACTAATATTGGAGCTACATTGATGTCATTAGGAATGCCTTATGATTCAGATGAAGGAAGAGCTTTTGTTAGCAGTGTTACATCTCTTATGACAGGACTTGCATATAATACTTCTTCAAAGATATCCAAGCACCAAGGCCCATTTAAGCATTATGAAGCAAATAAAGATAGTATGTTAGGTGTAATGAAAATGCATCAAAAAGCTACAGATGATATTGATGCAAGTAAACTAAGTGTAAAACACAAAAGTATTAAAGAAGCTGCTCAACAAGCATGGAAACTTGGAATAGCTAATGGGAACCAAAATGGTTATAGGAATGCTCAAGTATCCTTATTTGCACCTACAGGAACAATTGGGTTTATGATGGAGGCTGATACACTTGGAGTAGAACCAGATATTGCACTTGTTAAATATAAACAACTTGCCGGAGGGGGAATGATGAAGATTATTAATCAATCTGTTCCTAGAGCATTAAGATATTTAGGATATGACAATGATGATATTAGGAATATAACAGAGCATGTTGAAGAAAAGGGAACAATAGAAGGTGCTCCTGGTTTGAAAAAAGAACATCTTCCTATATTTGATTGTTCTTTTAGGCCCGAGAATGGAGAGAGATCAATACATTATACAGGGCATATAAGGATGATGGCTGCTGCTCAGCCATTTCTTTCAGGAGCTATAAGCAAGACAGTAAATATGCCAAAAGGATCAACAATAGAAGAGATAGTGGATGCTTATACCCTTGGACATGAACTTGGCCTGAAAGCACTTGCCATATTCCCAGATGGTGCTAAGAATGGTGCTCAACCTGTTACAACAGGAAGGGGTCTTGAATCTAAAGTAGGAGCAGATGGCAGAGTTAAAATGCCTCAGACAAGATGGTCTATAGCACATAAGTTCCAGATAGGGCTTGGAGATAAAGCACATGAAGGATATTTTCATGTTGGATTATATGATAATGGTAAACCTGGAGAGTTATTTATAACAACAAGCAAAGAAGGAAGCACCATAGGAGGATTTGCAGATGCATTTGCTACTGCTGTTAGCCTTTTGTTACAAGAAGGAAATTCTATTAAATCTCTAGCTAAAAAATTCAAATATATGAATTTTCCTCCTGGAGGATTATGCCCTCCTGAAAAAGTTCAGGGAATGTTAGATGCTCTTATAGAATCACCTCATGAATGTAGTTCTATGGTAGATTATACATTCCAATGGCTGCAAAAAGCTTTTCCAGAAAAAAATGATGAAAAGTTTATTGGAAACATGCCTTATATAGATGTTGATGCATTAGAAGAAAAGAAAAAGAATGGAAATAATGCAGAAGAAAAAGAAGAAGAAGAATCTAAAACAGAACAAAGAGGAGATGAAGGACTAGTATGCCCTGAGTGTGGAGGACCTGCAAAAAGAGTTGGAAGATGTGATAAAAAATGTATAGGTAAGTGTAAAGGTTTCTTTCCAGGGGAGTGTGGAGGACCTTAGTAATATTTATAAACATATTCCTAATATCTTTATTGATGAGGTTAAAGCAAAAAATGGCTGAAGTACATGAGTTGACACCTAATGAATTTACAAGTTTAAAGGATGAGAAGGATAAACTTATAGTTGTAGATTTCTATGCAGAATGGTGCATGCCTTGTTTGATGATGGCTCCTGTTTTTGAGAGCGTAGCTGATAAGAATAAAGATGTTAGGTTTGGTAAGATCAATATAGAGGATGCTCAAGATCTAGCAGAAAAAAATAATGTATCAAGTATTCCTTGCATTATCTTTTTTAAGGATGGAAAAGAAGTGGATAGAATAGTTGGAAGTGTTGGTGAGGAAGTATTAGAAGAGAAAATACAGGAACATGTAAAATGAATGAGAAGCTTAGATTCTTTATGACATTAGGGATATTAGTTGTTGTGATATTTGGTTTTTTCTTTGTTTCAAAAACAATTACAGAGGTAACAGGATATAGTATAGCTGGATGGATAATAAAAGGCTTACATGAGGAGGGGCAGGATTGCACAGATATAATGACATTATATATGAGACCTGGTTGTGGATATTGCACACAACAAAAAGAAATCTTAGGAGATAAAATAAATAATGTAAATGTAGTTGACTGTTCTATTGATATGGATGCTTGTAAAGAGATAAGGGGTGTTCCTACTTGGATAATTAATGAAGAAGAACATCTTGGGGTAAGGACAATAGAGCAGTTAAATGAACTAAGTGGATGTGAGTTATGATGGCAAAAGTAGATAAAAATAAATGTATCGGATGTGGGTTATGTGCTAGTGTTTGCAGCAAGGGATTTGAGCTAGTAGACGGAAAAGCAAAAGTCAAGGATTCTAAAGCCCCTTGTATTAAAGAAGCTATAGAACAATGTCCTGTTAATGCTATAAGTGCTTAATTTCTAACACCAGACATATAAGACATCTGGTAATGTTCCTTTTACAGCATCACAATCATCTGAAGCAGGTGTTCTTTGAAGTCTCAATGTTTCTAGATTTTCTAAACCTGATAAGGGTGATACATCAGATACTGCTGTATCATGTATCCAGAGTTCTTTTAGGTTAGTTAAACTGCTTAAAGAAGAGATATCTTCAAGTCCTGCAAAATAAAGTCCTATATCCAGACATTCTAAGCATGTTAGATCAGAGATCTCACTTATGATGTGATCTGCACTTCCAAATGGTTCTGCTGTAAACTTATCTCTGAGTTTTTCATAACTTTCTTTGTCTAATGAAATATAACCAGCTCCGCATTTATGATATGTTACTGCTTCTGAATTATTTATTGTTGAATATTCAGAGTTTGAGCAGAGATTGGCTGTTGCATCTCCTGTAGCAGGAGGAGTTGTATCTGGTTGAGTTGCTGGTGGAAGATCGATTGATTCTCCTGTTCCTAAAACATCATTGATTTGATTGGCAAGAGTTCTTGTTTTCTCCATACTAGCTTCATCTCCTGCAATATAACCAGAAATAAGATATTTGTTATTGGAAGTTATAAAGACTATCTGATTTCTGTTCGGAACAGCTATTGTTCCAGAAAGCTCTGTTGACTTAGTTCCAATATTATCTGTTGTTTCTTCTACTAGATCATCTCCAGCTACTGATTTTACTGCATTAATTGCATTTGTATATTTATCTTCAGTAGGGTCTTTTGTAATTGTGAAGTCTGCTGAGGCAGCAGCAGGAGAGAATTCATCTATATAGATATTAAATTTACAACTTAAATAATCATCATATATTGGTTTTGTATTTTCTGAAATATAAGTTAAACTCCCTTCAAAAAGAGGTTCTATCAGGCTTGCAGACATTATCTCTCCGCAAGTTATATCTTCAAATTCTGATCCTGATGTTTGATCGGGAGTTGTATCTTGTTGTTGGTCTTGTTGTTGAGATTGGTTTGTAGCTGGAGGAGTAGTATCAGGTGTTGTGTCTCTGTTCCTTAATTTTACAAATGCGAAAATACCTCCTCCAATTAGTATTAATATAACTATTCCTACAATAATCCATGTAAAATTAAATCCTTCTGATACAGCAGGTGTTGAAGGTTGATTAGGATAAGGGGATTGAGGATAAGAAGGTTGGGGTGGGGGACTAAGATTAGGAGGAACTTGAGGTTGAGGATTAGGATAAGCACCAGTCATTTTATGATAGTTAATAGAAAGATTCTGTTATAAATGTTTCTGTGAAAAGTTTTATAAGCTAAGAATATCAAGATTAATTATGGCAAGAAGTACAAGAGTCAGAAAAGCAAGAAGCAGGAGAGCTCAGACAAGAAAAAAAGCCCAGAAAAAAAGATTGAAAAAATGAGCAAAATAGAATTATTAGCTCCAGCAGGAGATTTTGCTTGTATGCAAACTGCTGTAAGGGCTGGATGTGATGCTGTTTATTTTGGATTGCAGGATCTGAATATGAGGTCAACAGGAAGGAATTTTAAGATTTCTGATTTAAAAAAAATAAAGGAGATTACAGGCAGAGTTAAAAGATATTTGACATTAAATACAATTATTTATGATGATGAAGTTAAAAAAGTAGAGAAGATCATTAAAAAAGCGAGGCCTTTTGTTGATGCTATAATATGTTGGGATACTAGTGTTATTAGCCTTTGTAAAAAGTATAAGGTTCCTTTTCATATATCTACTCAGGCTTCTATAAGTAATAGTGAAGCAGCTAAATTTTATAAAAAACTTGGAGCAAAAAGAGCTATATTAGCTAGAGAGTTAAATATAAAACAAATTAAGAAAATAAGCAAGATTATAGATACAGAGATATTTGTTCATGGAGCAATGTGCGTTAGTGTTTCTGGAAGGTGCTTTACTAGTCAATTTTTGCATGGAAAAAGTGCTAATAGAGGTATGTGCCAGCATCCATGCAGAAAATCATATACTATAATAGATGATGAAGGCAACAAGCTTAGATTAAAGAATGATAAGGTTATGTCTGCTAAAGATCTGTGTGCCCTCCCTTTTATCAAAGAATTGAAAAAAGCAGGTATTAAGAGTTTTAAAATAGAGGGAAGAAATAGAAATCCAGAATATGTTGATAAAGTTGTTAGAGTTTATAGAAGAGCTTTAGATAGAGATATGAATGAGGAAGAAATAAAGCAAGGAATTAAAGAATTAAGAAAAGTATATAATAAAGGATTTTCATCTGGATTTTTAATAAAAATTCCTACAAGTGATGATTTTTCAAAAATTGAGCATAGTAGTTCTACGCAAAAAAAGAGATTCATAGGAAGGGTTAGACATTATTTTACAAAAAAACAAGTGGCTGCTATTAGTATATTTGCTGGAAAACTAAAAGTAGGAGATGATATATTGGTTATAGGAGATAGGACAGGAGTTGTTGAACACAAAATAAATAGGATGGAGATAAATAAGAAATGTGTTAAAAAAGTTAAAAAAGGAGATGATGTTGGCATAAAAATCCCAGGTATTAGAAAAGGAGATGAGATTTACATAATTATAAAAAAATAGTTGTTCTCGGATATAAATGTTTTAAAAGTTAATAATTCTTAATTATATATGGTAACGATCCAGACTGTTGAAAATATCAAGAGAGGAGGAAAATTGACACTAGCTAATGGAATTTATGCAATCTTTCTTGGAATTGCTTATATTGGATTCTATAACATGATTATGCTTCTTAATTTCAAAAGATATGATCTTCTTTGGGAAACATTTACAGAATACAATCCAGAGATAGCTCATATGATGTTATATTCTGGATTATTAAAAGGTATTTTTATAATAGCTTTAGGAATATGCATTATATATCTATCTAATTTTATTATAAAGAAAAAAGATAAAACAGCATGGGTTATATTATTTGTTGTAGGCTTGATATTCTGGGCTAGTCTTTTAACTATAGAAGTTTTTAGTAGGAATATATATGCTATAGTAGCAAGTCTTATTGGATGGATTATGTTTATTATAGGTATGATAATTCCTATAAAATATTATACACAAAAGGTTTATGAATCATATTAACCTTTAATTAAAATGAGAAAAAAGAAAAAAGAGGATAAGTTTAATATTCCGGATATCCTTTGTTATTCAAGAGTATTAATAGGTATTATATTTGCATATTTATTATTTAATAACTATAATGTATGGACAGTAACTATTGTATTTGTTATAGGGGCATTAACAGACGGTCTTGATGGTTTTTTTGCTAGGCTTCTTCATGAAAAAACAGAATATGGCAGGAAACTAGATATAATTACAGATAGGATTTTCATGATTACAGTTGTAGTATCTACTATTATATTCTATATTATGACCAATAATACATCTAGTATTCTTCTTATAGGCATGATTATGTCCAGAGAGATAATAGCTACTCCTTTTTGGATTATTGCTGTGTTTAGAAAAGGAAATATAACTCCTCATGCTAGGAAAATTGCTAAACTTACTACATTTTTGCAAGGATTTGCTTTTTCATTTGTACTTTTGAATTGGCAAATAGCATTGTATACATGCATAATAACATGTGCAACAGGAGCATTATCAGGAATATTATATGCTTTTGATTCTTCTAATAAGAGTAAGAAAATACCAAAAGTCCTTGCTGGTCTCTAAGGAAAAATCTATCTCCGTCATTATTCCATATGTGTTTGTTAGAAGTAAAGGTTTCTTGTTGATAAGCATTTATAGATGTTAATTGTACTTTGTTTCTTCCAGAATCTTGAACATACCATCCTTCCAAACTGCAATCATATGAGCATTGATTTTCAAGAATAAAAAATTCATTTTCATAATCTAATTTTTCCAGTTTTATACAGTTAGAACAAGAGGATTTTGATATCTCATATAAACCTAGTTCATTGATTATGGCATATTCTTCTGCTCTGATTATTTTCTCTTGATACTTAAGATCATTATCCATATATCTTACTGCTAATCCATTCTCAAGTAATTCAAGATTTAGCATATTGTTTTCATAAAAAACATATCTTAGCAACCTATCATATTTATCCTTATCCATATTATCTCTTAGAACATAGATTGTCTTGTTTTCTATTTTTCTTAGATAATCTTTTGCTTCTTGATAAAGATAATCAGATTTTTCAGGTGTGTTTATTCCTAATAATCTAATATCTCCTAAATCTGTCTCTATTGTATCTCCATCTATTACTCTAATAACAAAAGCTTCTTCTAGTTCATACTCTTCTTGTATCTCATAACTTGTTATGCTTGGGTATATGTATGAAAATATTAGAAAAAAGATTATTATTAGGAAAAATATGAGTAATCTTTTGTAGTTCATAAAAAGAAGTTGAATTTATTATTTAATTAGATTTGTAGTATAGAACCTATGTTTCCAAATAACAAGAAAGGTTTTTAAACACAAAAATTTTGTAATAAACATGCCAACAGTAAGAATCAAATTAGGAAGCATGAATGTTGAACAGCTAAATGAAGTATGTGATACTATCAGAGAGATTGCTAAAAAATCAGGTGTAAATATATCTGGACCTATTCCTCTTCCAACAAAAAAGCTTAAAGTAACAACAAGAAAATCTCCATGTGGAGATGGAACAGCTACTTTTGATAGATATGAGATGAGGATTCATAAAAGGATTATTGATCTTCCTTCTAATGAGGGTGTTTTACACTCAATAATGAGGCTTTCTATACCAAGAAGTGTTCAGGTTAAAATAGAGATGAAAGATTAATGAAAACCATTCCCACCATTCTGACCATTAGGTCCTTTTTTTGCTTTGACTATCTGAGTTAATCCAAATTTATCTCTAAGATTTCCTCCCTCGACCATTGTAAATGTTCCTGTAGTCCTCATCTCATGGGCATATCCTCTATTTCTCCTAAGATTTTCAATATTGGGATTAAATTGATTTACCTTTTTCATTAGATAATCATATACAGCCAAATAACAGTCCTCAACAAGTTCTCCTTTAAACTCTGCTCTTAACTCATCATAAGATTTTGATGCTATTTCTTTCTTCTCTTCTTCAAGTTCATCATATATATCTTTCCTCTCTTTTTTTAGAGATTCTATTCTCCCTTCATATTCTTTAGCATTTTGATGAAGTTTGCTTATAGCTATTCTATCTGGTCTTTCCTCTTCACTCATCTCTTTTATTGTTCCTTGTATATGATCTTTTACACCTTCAAGATCTTCAATAGATCTTGTTAATGGAATAAATCTCTCCTGATAAGCTACTTCTATAAAATCTATTAATGCGTTTTTTACTTGATGATCTCCATATGCATCTACAAATGTCCTAGCTGCATCCCAATTTAAATATCTTTTCTTTGGAACTCCTTGATTCTTTCTTTTTCTGTTATCTTCTGCTATTGCTATCAAATCCCTTCCCAATTGCAATTCTTCTATTATTGGAGAGTTGAAATCAATATCTTCTGTTACTAACCTTAGATAGCTTCCTGTTATTCTTCTTGCTTCTTCAATTGGATCATAGCCTAGGCAATCTAGAAATTCCTCATATAATGCCTGTGCTTTTGCTTTTTTAGATGGATCAATAGATCTGTCTCTTATTTTTTTCTGTACTTCTTCAAATGATTCTACTTCAAGGCATTCTACTAAATCTTTGTAAACCTTTTCTACTTTTTGTTGTTCAGCTGAATCTGGAGCAATCTTTTGTAATCTCCTTTCTGCTTCTTCATATGTTATATTACATCCTGTAATATCAAGTAAATCAAAATATATATTTTCTGTTGAATCCCTATTACCTGGGTTAGGATATATTGATCTATCTACTAAATCTGATAATTCTGTTGAAACATCTCCACAAACATGATGCAAGCTAGATAGGTCTTCAGATCTTGATTCATCTAGTCTATGCCAGAACATTTCTCTAAGTTTCTTTTCATATTCTTCTTTTTCTTTTTCTTTTTCTTTTTTTATTTGTTCTTCGGTTTTAGGTTTCTCTCTTCTAAATGGATTTAACCATCTAAATGCATTTAACCAAGATCCTTTCTTAGGTTTTTCTTCTTGTTTTTCATGTTCTACAAAATCTATGATTTCAGTATATTCTTCTCTTTTATCTAAAGGATTATCTCCTGTAATCATATTCCATAAAACAATTCCTAAACTAAATGAATCTCTTTTTCCAGGATCTTCCTTTTGTTTTGTAGTTGGATCACTATACATTTTTAATTCTTTTTTAACAGCTGTAGGAGATGCAAAACCTGGTTTTCCTAAAATACCTTCTAGATTCTCCCAATCAAATAACTTTACTCTTCCATCTAATCCAACATGAAAATTCTCAGGTGTTAAATCTAAATGATAAATCTTGTTTTTGTGAGCATATCTTAAAGCATTTGCTGATTGAAGAGCAATACATGCAGCTACTTTATTTGGAAGAAGTAATCCTCTAGCTTTATGATATTCAATAAAATTGTCTACTGTAAAACCTTCTAATAATTCATATTCTAAACATAAGGTGTTATTTGGAAGCCATTCAGATCCATAATAAGTAACACTATTTGGATGGTCTCTTAATCTTTCTTCTGTTTGTGCTTGAAATGTTAATAAATCATTAACACCTTTTAATGATTCTTCATCTTTAATTTTTTCTGGATTTGGGGCTATGAATTTTAAAGCTCTGTATTCGTCTGTTCCTATTTTTTTTGCTCTGAAAACAGTTGAATATCCTCCTTCTCCTATTTTCTTCTCTAATATAAATTTTCCATTGATTACTTCTCCTGGATGGTGTACTAATCTCTCTAGAACAGGTCTTTCTGGTTTTTCTCTTTTAAATCCAAATCCAAATAATCCCTTTTTTCTCTTTTTAGGGGCTGGTTTTTTAGGAGTTGTTTTTTTGGGAGTAGGACTAGGTTTGGGAGCTTCCACTGGTGCTGAGCCTCTAAAGGTCTCTTTATTCCTATCTGCTACCATGTTATTATTTATAAGATAATAGGGCTTAAAAACCTTTGTATTTGTTACTTTTAGTGAGTAGTAATAATACCTTATAATAACAAAGATTTTTAGATATATATGGATATTGTGGATGAGATAAAGAAATCTAAGAAATATAAGCATATTTCTAAAGAGATTATTAAAAAATATACAGATAGGGTAAGGAAAAAGTATCCAAAAGCTAATGAAAAATCTTTGATTAAAGAAGTAAAATCTGAGCTACATAAAATAGCTGGTTTTTCTAAAGATATAATGAAGAGGGAAAAGTTGCTTGGAAAAGGAGATTATGTTGGCATTTTGAAAACAAATCAGTCTACAAATGAGAGACTTAAAGATTATAGGGATTTATATAAAGAAATATTTGAAATAACAGGAATTCCTAAATCTATCTTGGACTTAGCTTGTGGAATTAACCCAATATCTATCATATTTATGGATTTTAAACCAAATTATTATGCCTATGATATCAATGAAGCAGATGTAGAAATTGTAAATAAATTTTTTAAGCAAGAAAAAATTAAAGGTAAGGCTGAAGTCATGGATGTTAGTAAAATAGGCAATATCAAGAAGTTGCCAAAGACAGATATATGTTTTTTGTTTAAAGCTTTAGATGTTCTTGAAAATAAAGGGCATAAGTATTCAGAAGAGTTGATTAAGGCTCTTAAGTGCAAATATATTGTTGCAAGTTTTGCAACAAAAACCATTGGAGGAAAGAAGATGAGATATGGGTATAGGGGCTGGATAGAGAGGATGTTAGAGAGAATAGGTTATAGTTATCATAAAAGAGAGTTGAGTAACGAGGTTTTCTATATTATATCAAAGCCTTAGGGCTTTTTCTAGTTCTGGAGATAATACATTTTTTCCTTGTCTTAACATCAATCTATCAAAAGCCCCTCCATGATAATCTGAACCATATGTTACCAACCAATCATTATCTTTAGCATATTGTTCAAAAGCATCATTTCTTCCATTAAAGTTAGGTTGTACTTCTAAACCATCTATTCCATAAGATCTTAATTTTTCCAACTCTTCCATATCTTTAACTTGTTTAAATGGATGAGCTATGAAAGCTAGTCCATTTGCTTGATGTATTTCCCTTATAGCTCTTTCCGGATTTATGCATGTAAGTTTATCTGCTATTTCTTTTCCAGTTTTGTCTTTAAGAAGTTCCTTGTAATATGGTTCTGTAAGTCTACCTCCATTTCTTTGAAAGTATTCTTGACATTCTTCATCTTGTATTAAAGCCATAAACAAGTTGTATTTGCCTAATCTAGAGTTTGGAAAAGCTCTTAATACTTTTTCAAATGTTATTGGAATTCCTTTATCTTTTAATACATTGACTCTTGCCTGACATACTTTTGATTGTTCGCTTTCAGAAAATCTTACAAATTCTCTAAACTGTTGATTATCTATATCTATTCCTAAACCTAATATGTGATATCTATCTGTACTTATCTCTATACCTGGAACAAATCTCATTCCCCATTTTTTTGCAGCTTGTCTTGCTTCAGGAATTCCCTCTATCATATCATGATCTGTTAAAGCTATTACATCTAAGTCTCTAAGTCTTGCTTCTTTGACTACTAGTGCAGGATATCCAGAACCATCTGAGTAAGTACTATGGTTGTGGAAATCTATGTATCTTGGTTTTGTCATCTTAATAATCGCTATCTACATGTAGCATTTGTTTATTTTTAGAGATATTTTCAAGTGTTTTTGAAGAAACAAAAACTCTTCTTGGATTATCCCTCCAAGAAATCCACCATCTATTAACTTTAGCCTTTCTTGCTGCTTTCTCAGTTAAATGTAGAGAATAAGCCCCATCCTGTTCCCAAGGATCTGGAGCACAAAGATCATATCTATTTACATAAGCTTCCCTATACATTGTTCTAGTTAGAGTTTCAGAAAAGAAAAAACCTTTTTTTCCATAGTATTTGGCTCTTCCTTTATTATCCACATGTAGTCTTACCATAATATATATTAGCAATAGAAATATTTATATATTCTCAATATTATTTATATTAATAATATAAATAGAAAAAATGAAAAGAAAGGTAATAAAACAAGGAAATCAAGCATTTACATTAACACTTCCTATAGATTGGGTTAGGAAGAATAAAGTAGATAAGAATCTGGAGTTAGATGTTAAGGAAGAAGGAAAGTCTTTATTGATTAATTCTTCAGGAGAAGTAGAAGGAGGAAGAGTAAAACTAGATCTTTCTGGACAAAATACAAGAGTTATATTTATTCATGTTAGTTCTCTGTATGCAAAAGGAATAGATGAAATAGAGATAATATCTAAAGAAGATATATCTCAAAAATTGATTAAAGCTGCTGCAAATACTATTGGTTATGCTGTTGTTTTACAAGAAAAAGAAAGATATATTATTAAAGATATATCAGGAGGTAAGTATCCAGATATAGAAGAAATATTCAAAAGAGTTTTCCAAATGATATTAATGTTCTATGAGGCGTGTATGAATGATGTATTTGGAGAAGAAAAAGAAACAGCTGATAATTTAAAATTAAGAGACAGAGAGATAAATAAATTCTGTTTGTATTTACAGAGAGCTATAAACAAAATGTCCTATCCAGATGCTATAAGAGGAAGGTCTTTATTTACATATGCTTTTGAACTTGAGAAAATAAGTGATGAAGTGGAAAGAGCTTGGAGAACAAATGTACAATATAAAATAAAGAAAACAAAGGAAATAAAGCAGTTAATGGACAAGGTTAAAGAGGGTTTAGAAGAATCTTTTGATTCTTATTATATGTTTAATCCCAAGAAAGTAGAGATAATTAGATTATTAAGAGATAAAGTAAGGAAAGATTCTCAAAAAATCAAGATAACAGATGGAAATACTTTTAGATTTATTAGGCATTTAGTCAAGATTATAGAAGAAGCTGCAGACCTTTCTCAGTTAAATGTTATGATGAGATTAAAGGAATAATTCTATATCTGTTGTTATTCTAAAGTAATGACAGATAGAAAGATTTAAATACTAGTTATACATATAATATGTATAGGAAATACAAGGTATTTCACACCACTTTAGCGTCAAAATGTCAGGTCAAAATCAATCAAGAATAAGAAGAATCTATGAAAAATCTAAGGATTATATAGACTATAAAATGGGCACAGCAGGAGCCCTAGTTATGGCCGGCATAGTTTGGAAAGTTAATTATTCAGAAGGATTAACAGGAGCTACAACTGCTGCCTTAAAACAAGGAGGATATACTCTTCTTTCAGGAGGTCTTATTTGTAAGGCTTGTGAAAAAATAGCTAGATCTAAAAGAATTAAGAATAATTTGCTTGCTATTGCTTTAGCTGGATCAATACCTGCTCTTGTTAGTATTAGTGCTGTTTATGGAGTTCATAGATTAAAAGGAACACCTAAACCATTGGAATCTACTATTCCTACAATGATTGCTGCACCATTAGGATTAATGGGAATTGCTGCAGTCAAAAGAAGAAAATTTTTACAGGAGCAAGAAAGATGACAGATCAAGAAGATTTTGATAGACAACTTGGAGAATTTTTAGAAGCAAAGAGAAGAGCAGTAGGAGAAGATGGACTTATATCAGAATCAGCTACACAAAATGGAAAAAGGAAGATTTTAATTTTAAGCAAAGATAATTTAGAAGTAAGAAGACAAGGAAGCAAGCTGAAAGCAGCAATTGAAGAAGTATTAAAAGCCGAAGAGCATCCTATGCCTATCCTGTGCCAATATCTTGGACAATTAGAAGAATTTGGCAAAGAGATGTCTGATTTTTATGCAGCATTTGTAAATCCTGCTAGAGAAGATTGTTTAAGATTAATATATGAGATGCAGCATAGGCCTGATTTTGAGGTTTTTTTATTTAGAGGAGGAGAAGCATATATTGATAGAAATGATGTTTTACAGAGACTAGGTATGATTTTCAAAGGAGATTATACTAACTGGAAAAATGGAGGAGGAAAATGGTAGAGAATAACAATAAAAAAGATCAATTTGTAATAACAAAAAGAGTAGCTAAGCATGGCTCTCAAAGTATTATAGTTATACCTAGAATTCTTGAATCTAAACTTAAACCTGGCACAATAACACAACTGACAATAGATGTGCTGGAGGAAGCAGAATGAATCAAGTATTAGAAAAAATGTTAGAAGAACTTCCTGAAGTTCAAGCAGGAAAAGATCTTTGGCAAAATAGGTTTCATGAATTTGATGTTTTTGATCATACTATGGAGTATGTTAGATATTTAAAAGAAATGACAGAAGATGATGATCTGATTGCAGCGGGTTATCTTCATGATATAGGCAAACCAATGACTGCCATAACAAAAGTTAAAGAAGGTAAAATACAGGAAAAAGAACCAGGAAAACCATATCACAAGTTTACAGATCATGAGAAAGCAGGAGAGGATATGGTTAGAAGAATGAATCCTGATTTTTTTAGAGAATTCGGATTAAATCAAGAAAGGATTGCTAAGTTAGTTGGTAGCCATTATACACCTATGAGAGGAGTTAAAGGTATGAGGGAAGCTACTAGGTATCAAGATTTTGAAAAAGCATATGAGGATTTAATAAGATCATTAGATGAGACAGGTGTTCCTAGAAATGAAGTCATGACTATGTTTTTAGCTGATTCTTTAGCAAAAGGAAAGAGTTGTTCAGATATTGGAGAATTGAGACTTGTCAGGCAGGTAATACTTGCAGACGGAGAAAATCTTAGAGATATTTATGATCTGCAAAAGGAAATGTATGGAGGTAAGGAATAAGATGATGCATGCATTAAATGCAGCTGGAGCAATAAGTTTGATGCCTCCAAAAATGAATTCAGAGCAGAGAGAGATTGCTAGACATAAAAGAGAAGAGGAGGAAAGAGAAAGAAGAAAGGAAAGAGAAAGAGAATTATCTTTCCAAGTAAATCTTTGGAAAGGAAAAATAGGAAATGGGGTTAATATTGATGGAAGAACTGCTGAGGTTATGATAAAAGAAGCTATACAAAACATGATTGATAATGGGCTTGTTTCTGAAGATAGAGATAGGATACTTGCTGGCTTAGAATACTTACATAGAATAACAAATAAAGGATTTCAAACTAGTATTGATAATTCTGTTCAAGTAGAAATAGAAGAAGATCCGCAAAGAGCAGCTACTACTATGCTTGATGGTGGAGCTTTTTATATTGCAAAGTGTGATATACCAAAAACTCCAGATATGCAAAGTACTGATTTTGATCTTAGAATAAAGAAATCAACAGATAGAACTAAATTTGAAAGATCCAGGAAGTTACAAGAAGCTTTGGGAATACTTAGTAGAGATGGGAGATTAAATGGAATTAGAGTAGCACAAACAGCTTATGCAGATCCATTAAATATGGTCACAATAGAGCCATTTATTCAACATAAAAGATTAACAGATATATTAAGAGAAAAATGTGATGAGGAAAAAGCAGATATTGTAGAAAGTTCTATATTAGATGTTGTTGAAATATCTAGAGTATTAACAAGATATAGGGATGTTAGAGATGAAAATGGAAATTATGTTTTAAAGAAAAATTATAAGACATTGGATATATTTAGAAATTTCCTTGATGGAAATTATGTTATAGAAGAAACAGATAATACAAGTCATTTTATACACAGTTTTGCATTGGGAAATGTACCTTTTCTTGCAGAGACTATTCGTGATAAAAAAGGAAGAATATCAAGATCAAAATTAAGAAAAAATAAAGTTTTAAGAGATTTAGAACAAGCTTTTGATCAGGATTTTGAGTCCTTATATAGAAGAAGAAATAGGCATATGGTTAATAAAGATAGTCATACAGGTAATGTTTTAGTAGAAATAGATAATGAAAACCCTGATGCTAAAGAAAATAGGGTATATTGTGATTTTGAGCATACTTATTGGGATATTATAGAGGATCCTGTAGCTGAGATGATATTAACATCAGGAATTAATGATAGAAGAGTAATAAGAGAACTTGTTGATAAAGTATATGAGAGATATGAAGGAGAGATCAATGTTAGTAAGGAAGGATTTTGGGATACATTTCAGAGAAGATTAATTGAGAAAACATTGAAAAAATCTACAAGATGTCTAAAAACTTCTACAACAGCTTCTTGTAAAAAAGATAGAGATAATCTTGTTCATGAGGCAAGTGCTTATTATAGTTCTGCTGTTAAAATGATGGATGATCTTGGATTAGAAGATTCTGCAAAAGCAGTGAGAGCATTTAATGAAGAATACTTAAAATTAAAAGAAGTTACAGAAGCTCCAAATTGGGAGAGCACACTAGCTTCTCTTGTTTCTAATGTTTCTCCTAGAGAAGTTAAATGGAGAGATTATAGAAAGCCACTGGAATCAAAAGAAGTTCTAAGTTTTGCAAAAAAAGCAGCTATTACTAGTGCTGCAGCAGGAGTTAGTCTTGGGCTTATTGGTCTTATTTCTGGAAATAGACTTCCAGAGCAGGAAAGAGTAGATCATATGAAGTTAATATATATGTCTCATGCAAATGAAGCTGTTTCAAGTATTCCAGAAATGAATGTAAGAGCCTCTCCATTTGATGATGCTCAAGAAGTACTCAGAACTATTTTTGCTACAGATGATGATGAAGGAGTAAAAAAAGTAATAAATCAATATAAACCAAGTACTGTTCCAAGAAAGAAATCTGGAAGCCTTTCTAATCTTGATTTCTGGTTATCTAGAAGAGGAGAGGCAGTTGATCATGATTTAGTTAAAGCCATATATATAGTTGGAAAGAAGAAAAATCATGTTATTAATCATAAGAAGGAGAGAGACAATATATATGGAAATATGTTGTGGAGTGTAAGTAATCCATTTTTTAGAGACATGACTGATAGAACAGCTCCTACTGATTCAGTTGATGTAGGTGTTGCTGTCAGATACCTGGCAACTCTTACAAGATATCATGAAGGGAATTTTACACATACAGTATCAGACTATGTTTGTGGAAGATCCATGTATGAAGCAATGGCTGAAGCAGGAAGTAAAGATTATTGGGATTATAGAAAGCATTTAGATGCTTATGATAGAAGGGTATGTGATGATATAATAGTTAATTATCTAGCATTAAAAGGAGCTCTAGGAAATATTCCTATAGAGCCAGAACCTGAAAAATGGTATAAAAGATTTTCAAGGCAGAGAAAAGATGCTAAGTTTAAAGAAAGACCTAGAGTGAGATAACAAATATATGATTATCTAGACTTACAATACTCCTGTTGAGATCAAACAAGTAATAAGCAATAAGACCTTTTCCTTTGATTAATCCTTTAATCTTTTTGTATTCAAGAGAAATCTTAACTGTATCTTCTGGATTGAAATTAAAAAATAGATTTTTGACCATGTTTAATAGGTTTTTTATTTTTTTTAAGATCTCTATATCTTGCTTAGATGCTTTTACAGATTCTTTGTATTCTTCAGCTATTCCTTTAATAGCATCTCCTATTTTTTCCATATCATATACTAGGCCATATACTTGAGAGGTTTTTGAGAAATCTTTATATCCCTTTTTGTTTAGTCTTCTCATACAAAAATGTGAGAACTTATTTACACTTGAATCTGTAGCTATAATTGGATCTAATGATTGTTTTTTCTCTAATGCAGATATAAGTTCTTCAAACATTGAATCTAATATAAAAAATATCCTTTTTATTAGATCATCTATATCTATTTCTTCAGACTCTGCTATTTTTTTTATATATAATGTATTTTGTGTCTGCCTTATTATCTCAAAACCAAGTAATTCATTTATTACTTTATTTTGGAATTTTTTAACATCTTCTGGATCCTTGAAATTAATCTCTAGTTCATCTACTCCTTTGTTGTACAGAGAAACAATTGCTCTATTTCCTAATGGCTTGAATTCAGAGATATTTATTATTGATTTTGTTTTTTCTTGTATTGATTTTCCAGATCTTATTATAAGATCTTTGCCTGATTCTTCTAGATCTATTTCATCCCCTTTATCTAAGTTAAATTCTTTAATCCATTTAGATGGAAGAGAGATCATCATAGTTGCTGCTCCTTGTTTTACTAGTTTTCTTTTCATTCTGTCTTAATAATAAAGCCTAGGTCTTTTAATTGTTTTTTGGCTTTGTTTAGATATTTTGATTTAATTAGAATATGGTCTGTTGAATAACTTGAGATGACAAAAATTGGTATTTTTGTTTGTGCTAAAGATGTAGCTATTTTAGCTATAAAACCAGTCATGCTAAAAGGGAGAATCATATCAAATGTTATCAATCTGAAGTCTTTCTGAGATTTTTGTTTTTTTACATTCTTTATGTATCTTTGATCTATAATTACTGTTATCTCTTTTCCATCATCTATATTTGCAAAAGCTCCTTCTATAGGTTGTTTAGCCTTGATTATAGCATATTTGCTTTTTCTTATTAATGCTTTTTTCATACATATACTATATATCTGCTATTTATAAACTTTTCTAAAATATATATACATTTAAACTAATATATATAGTTTAATAAAAATGTTTAAGTATTTTCTTTTATGTATAATTATTGTAGATTAAAGATAAAAAAAATACACAAAACAAACATAAAATGACAGATAAAAAACTAGAAATACTAGTAATAGAAGATAATGAATCACACTTAGCTGATGCTAAGGCAGAAGTTCAAAGAAGAATAGATTCTGGAGAAAATATTAATGTAGAATATGTAAGAGATCTTCATGGATACTTTGCATTAAAAGATCAGGGAAGAACATTTGATGGAATAGTATCAGATATCTTTTTTCCAACAGATCTTGAAAAACCATATGATAATCTTGCAAATAACCTTGTATGGGATGTTTTTGGAAGAGATTATGTTGAGAAACATGCTGATGATTATCTATCTGGAGATGAGAGAAGAGAAAAGATGTTCAAGTTAGTTCAGGATGGTTGGATGGATGGTGAAGAAATACCTCCAACAGGAATAGTTATTGCTGATAGGGCAATGAAAGAAGGAGTTCCTATAGTTATTTGTACAGATACATATCATCATGGAACAAAGACTCAGCCAGTTTATGATTATGCTATGAATAATAGGATACATGTTGTTGATTCTTATGATGCAGGAGAAGGTCATGATTCTCATAAAGATTGGGAAAAGGCATTTAACATCTTATTAAAACTTGGAGGAAACAAATGAGTTATCAAAGAGCTGTTGTAAACTGTAGAATTTGCCATGCATTAGCAAATAGTGAGATTAGTGCTAATGTGATAAGAGACTCTGAAACAGATTTGCAAGAAGATCTAGAAAAATCTGGAGCTAGAGAAGCAAGAGAAAGAGCTATGCAGGCTCTGGAAGAAGAAATGAGTAGAGTGGCAAGTGGAAATCCAGATGTTCTTGGATTATCTGATCCTGCAAAACATTATGCTGAAGGAGATATGGCTTTGCTTGATTGTATGCATTGTGAATATAAAAAACCTGAGATCGCAGAGAGATTCGATCCAGAGGATGCTATATAAAATGAGATTTAAAGAAGGAACAAAAACAGAAGAAGAAAAACTTGCAGAATTAAGAGAATATCTTAAACAGATTTCTGCTTTTGGAATTAGAAAAAGGATAGATCTTCATATAAAAAATCCCCGTGTTCTTGATAATTTTAATGAAGCTATAGCATTAGCTAGAGAAGCTAATTTAGAGCAAATGGCTGTAGATTATATGGCAACATGTGGAGCAATATATGATGCTGCAAAAGCTGCTGATGAATTTGGACTTGATTCAAGGCCATATTATGAACAAGTAATAGAATATTATGCAGGACAATGTGATTATAGAGCTGCTTCTAGAGTATGTGCAGAAGCTGGTTTAGAGGAAAGATCTGAAGTTTATGCTAAAATAAATAGTATGGTGGCTAGAAATGAAAGATAAAATGACAAGTGTTGTAGAAAAACCCACAACAGAATTTAATATACCTATGTATATTTTATATATTAAGGATGGAAAAAATGACAAATAAAATACTAATCATAGAAGATAATGAAAGCTACAGAAAGGCTGCTGAAGACTTTTTTAGAGATAAAGATGTAGAAATAGTTTATGCTAAGGATTCAGATGAAGCTGCTGCTAGTTTAGAGAGCAATCCTGGATATAATGGAGCTATAGTAGATTGTTTCTTTCCAAAGAAAACAGGATCTGAAGATAGAGAACTAGGAATAAGTATGATTGAGAAGATGGCTAATGAAGATCCTAATTTTAGAAAATATGATGATGTTCTTGAGGAATTTGGGAAATATGTTGAATTAGATAGTGAATTAAGAACATATATACAAAGTTGGGCTAAAAGTGCTCAAAGGTATGATCTTGATAAAAATCCTACTTTAAGAGCTATTGCTAGATGCAGTACTGTACTAGGAAAAGCAGGAGCTGCTCATATCCTAAAAAACACATTAGGAGCAATGCATAAGATTAATAGTCTCGATGATAAAGGTTCAAGAGATTATTATGCTGCTTTGGAAAAGGCTGTTCAAGAAGATGAGAGAAATCAGCCATTAGGAATCTATATAGCAGAGACTTTAGAAGGTATTGGAGTTCCTTTTGTATTAGCAACAAGTACTTATCATCATGATATTCTTACACAGCCTATCTGTAATTATGCTGGAAAAAGAAGATGGCAAGTAATTGACTGTTATCAAGGAAAAGAAGATGAAAAAGCAACTCCAGAATTCTGGGAGAGTGTTTATTCTGCATTAAATAGAGAGATGGAGGATAGAAGATGACAAAATCATACACAATCACAAAAAAAATAGCAAAACACGGAAATCAAGCAGTAATAGTTATACCTACAGTATTAAGAGGCAAAGTAGATCCAAAGATGCTTGTTAGGGTTACAATAGATATAATAGAGGATGAAGAGGTGATGGGAGATGTCGAATGACAGAAAAAGATTCAAGATTAGCAGAAGCTGAAAAAGAAATATTATTATTAAGAGATGAATTAGAAAGATTATCAGCTCCTCCATATCAGACAGCTACTGTATTAGATATAGGAGATAATACAATCAGAGTGTCTGTAGATGGTTCTGGAATATATGAAGTTCTGGCAGATGCAGAAGTTAAAAAGAAAGTTGAGAGAGGAGCAAGAGTAGTCCTTAATCCTATGTCAAAGGCAATTGTAGATCATTCTGAGTTTAATATCCAGAATGGAGAACTTGCAACTGTTGAAGAAGTTAAAAACGGAAGATTAAAAGTCAATATTAAAGGAGAACATAAGATAGTCTTCCACTCATTAGATGGTATTAAGAGTGGAGATGAGATATTATTAGATCCTTCTGGAGTATTAGCTGTTGAAAAAACAGATAATAAGAAGACACAATATCATCTTGAGAAGATTCCAAAAGCACCTTGGACATGTGTTGGTGGGTTAGAAGGAGCTATAGAAAAGATTAAAGAAGAAATAGAAGATCCATTTAAACATAGAGAGGTATTTGAGAGATATGGAAGAAGACCTGCAAAAGGTATCTTGTTATATGGGCCACCTGGTTGTGGAAAAACATTACTAGCTAAGTGTATTGCCTATAGTCTTGCTAAAACAAGAAATAATGCCAATGGTCAATTCATTAATGTGAAAGGACCAGAAATACTTGATAAGTGGGTTGGAAATTCAGAAGCAAATATTAGAAGGATATATGGTTCTGCAAGAGAAGCAGCAGCAGAATCTGATAATCCAGTAGTTGTATTCATAGATGAAGCTGATTCTGTATTAACAACAAGAGGAAAAAATGTATCAAGTGATGTATATGATACTATAGTTACTCAGTTCTTAGCAGAATTAGATGGTATAAATGGAAATGGTAATGTTATAACAGTACTAGCTACAAACAGAGAGGACATGATTGATCCTGCTGTATTAAGAGATGGAAGAGTAGACAGAAGAATAAAAGTTCCAAGACCAAATGAAGAAGGAGCTAGATCTATATTTGATATTTATCTAAAAGATAAGCCTATGCAAGGATTTTTAAGAAATCCTAAGAAATTAGCACAGTCATTAATTCATAGGATTTATGATGAAAATAACATAGCATATAAGGTTAGACAAGTAGGAAATGGAATTGTAGGAGCATTTCCATGCAGGCATCTTGTTAGTGGAGCTATGATTAAAGGTATAGTTGATAGGGCTTGTGGTTATGCTATACATAGAGAGATCAATAAAGGTAAGAAAGGATTATCACAAGAGGATCTTGATAGAGCAGTAGAAGAAGAGCTTTCTGAAAACCTAGGATTTGGACAAAGTCTTGTTAAAGATGATTGGGAGCAAGTATTTGGATCTATGGGAAAACCTTACTTGCAGATGTATAATCAAGGATATCTTATTCTTGAAACTCCTAATGGAAAAACTGATTCTCAATTAAATGCAACAGGAGGTAAAACAAAATGAAAGGCTTTAGAAGAAAAGGCAAAGAAGACAAAGATAAAGGGAATGAACTTGAAGCAAAAGCTGATGTTCCTATAATTGCTAGTGCTAGAACTGGATTAGCTGGTAAAGATGACTCAGTTATGAGAAGAGTACCTGCTGATTATGTAGGCAAGAGTGTTAGAGATGCTCTTAACTATATAACAGATCAAGAAGCTAGTGATGAAGAAGTTCCTTTAGTAGAGAGTCTTAAGAGAGAGCTTAGAGAATCTGGAAGTGTTGTTGTTATCAATGGAAAAACAGCAAAACTAGATGACAAAGTTGAAGACTATGTTGTTGAAAAAAGTCATAAGCTGCCAGATGGTTCAGAAAAACCTTACAGAGAGCTAGATATAGAAGTATCAGCTGTTCAGCAAGGTGGATCACTCTATACTTTGCTTAGATAAACAATAGGAGAAACAAGAAAATGAAATTTAAAGAAGGACAGGATGTCTTAGTAGTCAAGAATCTAGGACCCAGAGATGGAAGAGATAGAAATGCCTATTACTATGGAGGAGATATAGACAGAGTCCCATTAAAATCAAAAGGTATAATCGAATATGTATCTGAAAAGAAGATTAATGTTAAGTTTCCAAATGGGAGAACATGGAACCTCCATCCAGATGAAATAAGAGCATTAGGAGATATTGGCCTCATGCTAGATAGAGCACATGAGCTACCTAGACATCCTGTTTTTGAGATTGCAGAACAATCTCCTGTTTTTTTGATTAATGATATTTTATATATTTTAGGAGAAGGAAAAGTTAATGGTAATTTTTGGCAGTCTAGAGAAGAAGGAAGGAGGAGAAAGAAAGTCAAAAAGCCTCTGGAAGAAGCTTCTGGCCTTGTAGAATTAGATGAATTAGCTTTTCAGAGAATAGATTCAGAAACAGAAGGTATAAGAAAAGAATATGCAGAGAGAATTAAAGAAGAATTAGATATTGAATCTGAATTTAAGCATTTAGATGTTCCTCAGTTCATATTTTCTCAGGTTTTCCCATATTTAAGAGATGGAAAACACAAAAAAAAGATAGCAGAGATGCTTGGACAAGAAGTTAGAGAAGAAGGTCCTAAAAGACCTGAAAATAAAGGTAATGGAGAATATTTAGAGAAAATAGCAGATAAGATATATGAACAGGTTCAGAATAAAATAAGGGATATTCAAGGAGAGGATCTAGAAGAAGAGCATGAAGTAAAGAGAAGAAATAAGAGACTTGCAAAACTTGACGAATTCCTTGGTTATGAAAAAATAGAAGATAAAGGGCCTGATTATGATCCAGAATCTGTATTAGGAAGAGCAGCAAAAGGAAGGAATATTGCTATAATGAATAATGAATTATACTTCCTAAACAGGTTAAATGGGCAAAGAGTTGATGAAGCAATAGTAATAGGTAAGGATAGATTTGAGCTTCAGAGAGCAGGAAGTTCTAAGGGATTAGAACAAGCTTTTAATTTTGAAGCTGCAAAGAGGATAAGACAAGAAGCATTAAAAAATAATCTGTCTAGAGAAGAGATATTAAAATTATTAAAAGAAAAATCAGCTGGATTAGAAGATATAGCAGGAAAAAAAGAATATTCTGAAGAAAATTTTGGGTTTACTCAACATGATGGGTATTATTATGCTTTTTTAGAAGTGCCTGCATTTGCAATCAGAAGCCAGTTTGATGGTAATTATTATCTTTTTGATAAAGCTAGAGTTGGAATTCAGGTCTATAAGAGATATGGTGGAATCAAATATAGTGATCATATTGTGATGGTTGATAATAATAATCACCCATTTTTGCATAATAAAGAAGGAAGATTCAGAAGTCTTTGTCTTGGTTATCAAGAATTTCCTACTAGTGGAAGAGATACAGGAGATGTTATAGCCAAAAGATTAAGAAGAGCAAAAGAGATGCTGATGTTTGGTTATGCTACTACTGATTATGCTGAGAGATATAAATTAGATAGTAGACTTCATAGTTATTTTGATAGAAATCTTAGAAGTTTTGAAGAGATAGAAAGACTTGGAGTTCCAGTTATTCAAGGAGGTGTGAGAAGATGAGTAAGTTAGATTCATTATTAAATGCTGAAGAACCTAAAAAGAAAAAAATTCAAAGAAGAAATCCTCTTACTCAATTATATGTCACTCAGCAAGTATTAGATAAAGCATTTACATATGCTAAACTTACATGTGAGATATCAAAAAACAAAGGAACAGAATGTGTAGGTTATCTTATAGCTCCAAAAGGAGTTAATGATAGAATAGCAAGAGATGCTTTTCTTGCAAGAGATCAAGTTGTAAGAGCAGGACATCTAAGATTAGAACCTGAAGATGTCATAAAAGCAGGAAGAGAAATAGATGAAAGGGGTTATAAGGTATTGGGATGGTGGCATAGTCATGGAGATCTCCAAACATTTCACTCACATATAGATGCAGATAATCAGATGACTGTCTTGAATGAGATTGCTCCATTTAATTATATTGTAGAGAGAACAGAAAGAGAGATTGATGATTTGGAGACAGAGATTGAAGATGGCAAAATAATATTGATTGATAAAAAACATCCTAGTAGGAGATATGAGATAGAGACAGATGATGCTTCTGGACTCTCTGTAGCAAAATTAAGATTTACAGAAGAAAATAGAATAGGATTTGCATATAGCTTAGTAGTTAATAAAAAAGTTGATGTGAAAAAACCATATGCAGAAATAGCTACTAGAGAATATTGCCATAGATGTAACAGGTCAAGAGATATCAGTAGAGTTGTTGGAATCAAGTTATTTGATGATCCTACCCTAGTATATGATGAAGAGCAGATGAGGGATGAGATTGATGAGAAAGTAAAGTTTCCAAAGCCAATTAAGATCTTCAAGGGTATTGGAAAGATGATTGGATTTCATCCTCTTGATGATGATGAACTAACAGAAGAGGATTTAGGATTAGTAGGCATGCCCTCATATAAACCTGTTCCTTTTGAAATGCTTGGCAGAGGCCAATCATATACAACTCCTAGTGGAACTAGGTATTACAGAGATGAAAATGGTGAACTCAAAATAAGTTTTCCTAATGAAAGACTTCCTCCAAAAAATGAACAGTTATCATTAAATCTAAATAGGCCTGAGCCAAAATCTCCTGCTAAAAAGAAAAGAAAATCATCTAAAAAGAAAAATAATAAGCAAGGAGGGAAAAATGGCAAATAAAGAAGTAGAAGCTTCTTCAAGATATAATAGGCAGGAGCTTATAGATGGATGGAATCAAGAGAGATTAGATAAAGCTAGAGTTGTAATAGTTGGTTCTGGAAATCTCTCTAATTTTACAGCTGCTTCATTAGTTGCTCTTGGAATTGGAAATGTGGAAGTATATGATAATGCAAAAGTAAATGGAAATAGGCAATTTTTAATGCATAATGCAAAAGAAGGAGAACCAAGAGTTAAAGCTCTTGAGGGTATCTTAAAACAAATTAATCCGTTATCTAAGGTTAAAGGGGTTAGTATGAGTCTGGATAATAAGGCTCTAGTTTCTATGCTAGGAAAACCAGATATCATAATAGATGCTTCAAATTCTCCTGAATCAAAAGCTAATGTTTATAATTATGCAACATCTAAAGAGATTCCAATAATATCTGCTTCTGCAGATGATGTTAGAGCTGAATTACATGTTAATGAAGAAGGAAAATTAGAAGAGTATAAGGGCCAGGAACAAGGAAATGTTCCAAGTGAGGTCATGGCTGGTCTGATTGCAGAAGAAACAAGAAAGATTATTATGCCTATGGGAGATGAAAAACCTGTTAAGCAACTAGGTTATTCAACAGCATCTTCTAGAAGATTCTCAGATGAAAAGGAATTTGAAGTGGATCAAGTAGATCTAAAAGATAAGAGAGTGTTAATTATTGGTGCTGGTGCATTAGGAAATTTTGTAGCATTAGGAATGGGAATGTCTGGAGTAGGAAATATAGATATTCTGGATTTTGATGAAGTTGATTCAACTAATCTTAATAGGCAGATATTGTTTTATGATGCAGTTGGAGAAAAAAAAGCTGAAGCTCTTGCAAAAAGAGTAAAGGAGATAGCTCCAGAATCAGAAGTTAGAGGATTAGTAGAAAAACTTGATGAAAAATCTACATATTTTGAAAAGAATAAGCCTGATTTAATATTAGATTGTGTAGATAGTTTTGCTGTTAGAGGTCTTATAAATTATTTTTCAGTAAGAAATGAGATACCATTAGTAAGCGGGGGAACAAATCCTAATTCAGGACAAGTAACAGTATATGTTCCTGGAAAAAGTGCATGTTTGGATTGTAGATTAGGAGTTGATAAAGCACTTGCAGAAGAGAGAGCAGCTGCTAGTTGCAGGCATGCTCCTGATCCAAGTGTTATAATGGCAAATGAGATTGTTGGAGGAATGGTAGTTGGAGAGGCTTTGAAAGTATTGGATAATGGATATGGAGAACCTATAACAAGAATTCTTAAGTATGATGCTAAAGCAGGAGCCAGAGGAGGGTTGATAGGAGCTGGAGATGCTTGTGATTGTAAAAGACCAGATGTAAAACAATGGTTAAAAGATATTGCTAAGCAATATGGAGGCAAAAAATGAAAGAAACAAAAGAACAAAGGGAAATGAAGAAGTATATGATGAGAAGAGCAATAGAGCCAATCCAAGGAATGATTAGAGCTGGTATGTTAGAACCTAAAATGGCTGTAACAATGACTGTTGAAGCTACAGGAGGTTTTTCAGATAGAGATCATAGTCCAGAATATAAGAGATTTAAAGAAAATCTTTCTGAAGTATTTAAAGATGAGATATATTTTCCTGCGTCATATATGGATCCTTATGGATCATATGGTTATAATTATGTAGCAGCTTCTAAAAATCTTCCTCATTTCTTATTTAAATTATATGATAGCATCAAAGGTAAAAAGAAATTTGATAATCCTCAAGAATTGAAGAAAAAATTAATGAGAATCCTAAAAGATAAAAGGCTTTTAGAGATTGGATGTGGGCCTGGTTTTGATCTTAAGGTTTTGCAAGATTTAGGAGCTAAAGCAACTGGAGTTGAGATGAGAAGAGATTATGAGGGAAGAGTTCCAGAATTAGATATCAGATATGGAAATGCTTTGAATTTAGATCAATTATGCAGAGGGGATGAGTTTGATATTATTTATACATCTGATGTTTTTGCAAGTGCCTGTGTTAATGATGAAGATGGCAGAAGAATAGCAAAGCAGATGTATGATGCAACTGCAGATAAAGGTAAGGGGTTTCATTTTGTGGCTTATGAAAAATTAGATGAACTTGTTCATGTTATGCAGTCATGGATTAGTGATTTTGAAAAAGGATTTGGAGAGGATGGGCCTTCTCAAAGATATTGGGAGAGTAATGATGATTTTCAAAAAGAAGATATCTGCTGGACTAATAGATGTACACTTGATCCTCAGTACTTGTTAAGATTTGGATTTAATCTTGATCAATATGCTATAGAAGATGGAGATCTGATAATAAGAACTAGCAAGGAGGAAGAAAGATGAAAGGTAAAAAAATCCTAGTAGTTGAAGATCAATCAGGACCTTTGGAAAATATTAGTTTGGCTATTAGAGAAGCTATCTTTAAGGAAAATCTTGAAAAAAGATTTACAGATACTCCTGAGGAAGATTTAAAAGAAAGAGGAGTAGATGTAGCAAGATGTTATGATGAAGCATTGGAAGCAGTTGGAGATAAAGAGTATGATTTAGTTTTTTTAGATCATAGATTGCCTTATGAAAATCAGACAGAGTTAGAGGCAAGTGATTTTGATGAGTTTTGTAAATGTCTAGATAATATTGGTTATGGATTAATCCCTACAATCAAAGATAGAAGCAAGAAAACAGTTGTAATAGGGACTTCTTCTTGTGATGCCTATGAATTAAGAAGATTTGGCCAGCCTGATTATGTCCTAAAAAAAATTGATTGGGATATTAGTGAGAAATTAGAAGGAATTCTAGAAGATATTGAGAGGAGGAAAGAAGATGACATCTAGAGTATTAATAGGAGATGATAATGAACAGATGCTCAGATCCTTAGGAAGAGTTATGAGAATGAAAGGATTAGAAGCAGATTTATCAACAACTCCTGAAGAAGTAATAGAAAAAGCAAAGACAGGAGATTATTTTGCTGTTGTGACTGATTTAGAATATACAGAAGGCGGAAGAGAAGGATTCCAGGTATTAGATGCAATAAAAGATATTGATAGTGTTAAGATTCTTTATACAGCTAGAAGAGAGTTTGAAGTAGTAGCTGATGGATTAGTTAATGGAGCTGATTATGTTATTCCTGGAAAAGATTCTTCACAATTGTTTGAGGTTTTAAGTAAATCATTGGAGAAAAGAAGATAATGGATCATGAAGAAAGAAAAAGAATAGCATTAAGGAGCATAGAATCAGGAGATTATGAGGGTGCAGTAAAACTCTATGAAGCTGTATGTTATAATGCAGCAGGAGCTTGGTATGAAGCTTCTATGTTATGTGAGCTTTCTGATCTTCCATTAAGAACAAAAAAAGGTTTTCATGATGCCTACATGAAAGAATTAGATAGAATGAAAGAGGCATCTATCAAAAGAATAACTAAAGATCTTCAAAAAGCAAGACAAGGACTAGAAGAGACTATAGAGATATTAGAAGATATTGAAAAAGAACTTGAAAGGAGGTCTGAGAGTAAAAATGAATAAAGTAGAAAAAGCAATAGCAGCAGGTCTAACAATAGGAGCTTGCCTTTCACCTATGGCAAAAGCAGATGAAGTATCTGGAGATATTGGATATATTCAGTCTGAGGATCCTAAGAATTCATATACAGAAGCTTGTATGGGTTATGGTTTACCAGGAGATGTAAAAGGATTTACATTTATGGATTTCAATACAGATCCTGAAAAAGGATATTATGGAAAATCAACTCTTATAAGAAGAGTAGTAGATGACTTATGTGCAAGAGCACAAGTAGTTCATGGAGATGAGCCATTTACAAAAGCAGGATTAGGAGTTGAGGCTAATGTTCCAATGCCTAAAAATACAAGTGCAAAAATCAGATTTATGCCTTTATGGGTTGATGATGAAGGTATTATGAATGATTATATGGAAGTAGAGGCTTGTTTAGGAGCAAACTTAGGAAAAGGTTTTAGTGTTGGAGCAAGTGGAAGAATAAATGCTAATGATGGATCATGGTGTACTGGAGGTTTAACAGCTTACAAAGATTTTGGAAGATTTAAAGTAGGTTATGATGGTGTCTTAAACAAAGGAGATGGAAAACTAGATCCAGTTTTAGAGCATAGGTTTGCAGTTAGAATGTGTTTTGGAGGAAAAAAATAATTTTTTTATTTAAAGAGGTGGTTTTATTTTTAAAATAGGTTTATATAGGATATTTATTTCTAAGTATTATGGAACCAAGATGGAAAACAATTCAGAGAATTGTCAAAGAATCAGATGTTGTCCTTTATATTCTTGATGCTAGATTTATAGAGTATAGTAGAAATCTAGATATAGAAAAAACTATAAAGCAGATAGGAAGGCCTGTTATATTTGTTATAAATAAGGCTGATCTTGTTTCAAGGACAGCTTTGGAAAAAAGTGTGGATAAGTTAAGAGATGAAGGTAAAGAAGTTGTTTATACTAGTTCTAAAAAGAAAAATACAATGCGAAATCTTCTTTTTCAAATTAAAAAGGTTTTTGAAAAACATGGTAAAAGTGAAAGAGAAAGATATGATAAGTTTACACCAAAAGCAGAGAGAAGACATAGGCAGGCTTTTGGAGGTATTATTGTTGGAGTTGTTGGTTACCCTAATGTAGGCAAGTCTGCGATAATTAATGGACTTAGTTTTAGCAAAAAAGCTAAAGTAAGTAGTAAAGCAGGTACTACTCATGGTCTGCAATGGGTAAAAGCAACAGATGAAATAAAACTTTTGGATAGTCCTGGAGTTATTCCATTAAAATATATGGATGAGAGTAAACTTGCCCTTATAAGCGCTAAATCTGCAGATAAAATCAAAGAAAAAGATATAGTTGCTATGAGGATAATAGAAATATTTTTAGATACTAATAAAAAAGCTTTGGAAAAGCATTATAAAGTTGAGATAGAAGGTAGTAATTCAATGGAAGTTCTTGAAGAAATTGGAAGAAAAAAAGGCCATCTTAAGAAAGGTGGAGAAGTTGATGAGACAAGGGTAAGTGAGATGATTATAAGAGACTGGCAGACAGGGAAGCTGAAGTTATAATTCTAGAAAGATTTATAAACTATAGATTACTATAGTTAACTATAGAAAAATGGGGATTACAACCATACAATTAGACAGCAAAATAAAAGAAAAATTAGATAAATTAAAAGTCCATCATAGAGAAACATATAATGAGCTTATTTCCAGACTAATTAGTAATACTTCTCCATCTAATGCAGATAGGGAAAGTTTGATAGAAACTATTGAAGTTTTGTCAGATCCTGAGGCAATGAGAGACATAGCAAAAGGTTTGAAGGATATTGAACAAGGAAAAACTATCTCATTTGAAGATTTAATAAAGGAGTTAGATATAGATGTATAATCTAGAATTTTCAGATGAAGCTTCTAAAATCCTAAAAAAAGCAGATAAGCATACTAGCAAGATTATTCTTAAAAAAATCAAGGAGTTAAGATTAAATCCTGAACTTGGAATTCCCTTAACCGCACATTTATCAGGATTATGGAAATTAAGAATAGGAAAATTTAGAGTTATTTACAGTATAAAAAATCAAGAATGCTTGATTTTAATTGTTAGAATTGGCCCTAGAAAAAACATCTACAAGCGATAGATAGTTATAATAATCTTTATAAACTAACAAAACAAGAAAAGAGCATGGAAAAAGACATCGGTAAAATAAAGAAAAACGACAATACAGATATTGTTGTTAGAGTTGATGACTTTGGAGGCAAGCCTGGAGTAACTATAAGAGAGTTTACAACTAGTGAGAGATATACAGGCTTTACAAAATCAGGAACAAGAATTCCAGCTGATAAGTTTTTGGAGTTCAGAGAGTTTGTAAATAAGATCGAGTTAGATGATCTTAAGTCTGCTGCTGAACCTGAAGATGAAGGCGAGAAACAGGAAAATCTTGATGAGGCTTCTGAAGAAGAAAAAGATACTGAAGACTATTAATTTTAATGAGGATTAAAAATGGCAAAACTTTTGTATAGTTCTAAATATGGGCTTACTCAGGAATATTATAATAGATATTTTTGGATAAGTGAAAGAGATCCAGAAAAGAGAAGTTGCATAAAGGATCTTGCTGCTAGAATAAATTTTTTAATTGATGTCGGATTTATATCACTTACTATTCATCCTTGGAATACTACATTAAATTAATCTGAATAAGGATTTTCTTTATTTTTTATTTTCTTTAATATTTCTTTGTTTGCAGGATGATCTTTATTTCTTAGATTTAAGACTACTCTTGCTTTTTTTATTGCTTCACATACCTTGATGTCTAAAGGGCATTTTTCTTCACATGCCTTGCATAATGAACAGTCAAAAACTTGTTTTTCAAAAATCTTGTTTGAAAATAGAATCATATGACCTCTAGGTCCTAAGGCTTCTTCTCTTAATGCTCTCATGACAGGGCAGATTTCCTTGCATAACCCACATTTATTGCATTTTTCAGCTATCTCTAATATTTCTTCTCTTGCATTATTAATTTCTATTTTCTCCATTTTATCCAAAATATCCTCCTGCTATTTTCTTTATTTTTTCTTTTTCTTCCTCACTAAGCTCTTCTTTTTTTAGGGTTACATTTTGTTCTATTGCTTGATACATCTTTTCTTTATCATTCAAAATCTCTCTTGGTTTTTCTTCTGTTTCATTGAAAACAGATTTATGTGGTGTTAATGGAATTTTTTCTTCTACTATTGGTTCTGCATGTAAGATTTCATCTACTTTTTCTTGTTCTATGAATTCTTCTATTTCTTCTTCAGGGCTTAAGACACCAAGGTTTCTTGAAGCTTCATCTTCCTTTTGATTTACTCCACCTATTTCTGGTTCTTCTGTAGGTGCTGCTTCAATTTTTTCTATTTCTACTTTTGGTTCTTCTTTTATTACAAGTGTGAAATCAATAACCTTATTCCTATTTATTTTATAATCTGGGTCATATCTTTCTTTTATTCTTCTTATGAGTTTTATCTCTGTTGGATCTAAAAATGATTTTTTTGTTAGGCCTATTCCTAAACCATCAGATAATTTACCCCTTATCCTCTTAGTAAGCTGCAAAACTTCTTGTTTTTTTGGATCATTTTCTCTCAAACAAAAATATACAACACCTGATCCTAGATTACAGAAAAATGGAATATTATTTTGTTCTAGATATAATATAAATTCACTAAATTTGTCCATGAATACTTTTGTATTTTCTAGATGTATAAATCCATTTGAAGCTAGAGTATAATAAGATTTATCTTTAAGTTTCATAAAATCCAAGTATTCTTTATTTTTTTGATTGCCTCTAGAACTCTCAAATTCTACAAATAAATGGTATTTATCTTCTAAACCATGTAATTTACATAATGTTTTTCCAAGGAGCTCTATCATGCTTACTTCATGATCTAGTTTTAATTTCCTGTTAAGTTTTATGACTTCTTCTAATGATTCTGACTTGTATATAGATAAAGTTCTGGTCTTCTTTGTTGTTAATCTTAATTTAACACTAGTTATTATGCCTGTTATTCCTTCCATACCTGCAAAATCACTTACATCTCCTCTTGAGATCTCTTGTAGATTTCCTTTTCCGTCTATTATTTCCAAAGAATTAATCCAATTTCTTATTCTTCCATATTTTATTTCTCTATCTCCTGAAGAATTAGTTGCTATAATACCTCCAAGAGTCCTTATACCTGAAAATAATGGATTTATTGGGAGTTCTAAATTATATCCTTCCAATATTTCATTTAACTCCTTAATTGTTATTCCTGCTTGAACATGTATTGCTTTTCTATCTTTGTCTATCTTAATTATCCTATTCATCTTAGACATATCAATAATAATAGAATCATTTGGAAGAGACCCAGAAACAAAACTTAATCCAGATCCCCTTGGAACTATGTCTTTATCTGAAGTCTTAATAATATCTTCTATCTCTTTTATAGATTCTGGTAAGACAATTGCCTCTGCTTTTCCTTCTATATTGTTTATATCTTGTTCATATACTACTTTGTTTTTCGTAAATTTCATTTTATGATTTTCTTATTCCTAATACCTCGCATAATATTTCTGAGAATTCAAATATCCTTATATCTTCATATTCTAGATTATCCTTTAAATGCATAAATGATTGAGGATCAGGTGTTATTATCTTATTTATATGTGTCTTTTTAATATATTTTATAAGATCGTTTGCTATTTTATTAGCTAGTTCTTTGTTTGTAATGGGTAGATTGCCGCATGATCCAGAACATAAAGAATCCTTTTTGTTATAAGCAAGTTCCACTATTTCATAGCCAAGTAATCTTAATAATTCTCTTGGTTCATTATAAATATCTGAGAATCTTCCTAAATAACAAGGATCATGATACACTATTCTTTCTTCTACTGGATTTCTTATTAGATTTGGAGCATCTCTTAGTTTGTTTAAAATAGTTACTAAAATAAATTCTACTTCCATATCCCAATCAGGAAGCATATTATGATAATCATAAGCAAGTGTTTTATAGCATAAAGGGCAGGAAGTAATTATTTTCTTTATACCTCTTTCCTGGAATAATTGTAGATTCTCACGAGCAAGTTTTCTTGCTTCTTTGTCATAACCTGCATTTATTAGTATCCCAGAGCAGCATGTAAATCCAGGTAATGTTGTATGATTAATACCTATTTTTTTTAATATCTTTTTGTAATTATCTGTTCTGTCTTTTAGCTTTGCAGAGCTAAAGCAACCTGGTATGTATAATATGCTACTAGCTCCAAATATGTCAAATATGCCCATTTTATGGGCTTAGAAATAGAAATAGTTTTAAAATGATTTATATGCTGAAAAGGATATAATCTTGTTAACTAAACAGATGGCCTATCCCCTTACCTAGATGATATCCTCCACAACTAATTAATCCTCCTAGCCCAAATCCGGCTGTTCCTCCAATTGCTCCACCTTTAGCTCTGTCTCTTATTTTTTCAAATTTAGTATATTCTTGAAATCCAAGATATAATCTTTCTCCAACATCTGAAAACATCAAACTAAAACTAGCACCTCCTAATAATCCAAAAGCAGTTGGAACTGCATAAAGTATTCCTTTTGGATCTTGAACAAAGATTCCTTTTGATTCGCAAAAACCAACATAAATACTTGGAGCAGCAAATAATAATGTTGGAATTGCCAGAAGCCCTAACCCTATTATATTATCAAGTGTTTTTTCAAGTGTTTTTGTCATTTTGTCTGCTCTAAAAACCTGCTTTCATTAAAAAAATAGGTCCAATTAAATTCTTTATTTTATTTTTCTCTCCAAATAATCTTACATCATATTCTTCCATAGCTCCTGAAATTCCAAAATAAATTCTTTCTGAATCTTTATCAGGAGTATATCCTATTGAAGCACTTAGACTTCTTCCAAAACCAGTCCATTTTGAATATTCTGATGTTTCAAATTGATTATATCTCCAATGTCCTTTTTCCAGTGAAAAGCTTGCATGAGGAATTCCTGTTTCTATACCTAGAAGAATCTTTCTAAAAAGAAATATATCCAATCCTATAAAGGGCTCAAAACAAATATCCTCATTATGCCTAAATTGCCCCCAAGCATAAGATTCCAAACCCAAGCCATTACGCTGTCTAACTATTGATGAAAGATGATCTCTATTATCAGACTGTTTTGGATATCCATCTCTAACATCAGGATAAGTATCAGGAGTATACTGAATATCTATGCCTATTTTTGGTCTCAAATATTTATTTCCTATAGAACCTTCAATACCTGCTTGCAAAAAAAGAAAATCCCTATCTCCAAGATTAAGAGAATTATTTATATCTAAATATTCACCCCCATATATTGGACCTCCGTCATCATTATGAACAGGAACATATAATTGGTTTGGAGTTAAATTTGGCTGTGTATATCCTACAGCAATAGTTCCTCTTGGACTTATGTCAGAATAAAAAGTTCTTGATTGATTATGATCAAATCTTTTAATGGGGGCTTGCATAGAACATCCAGAAAAGAGAACAGAAATTCCAGCAATTGCTGATGTAACTAAAAGTCTTTTTCCAGCATTTATTAAAGTTTCAAGTTTTTTCATTTTATGTATTTAAAACAAGAGGTTTATTTCTATAATCAAATGCTCCTGAATTAGCCATATCTAGATACCTTTGAAGATCTGCAGGAATCTTTATATTAGGAAAAGTTCTCTTAGGAAAATATACCTCAAAGCTTAATCCCTCTTCTCTACCATTGAATCCACTCAATAGCATAGACATCTTAAGTTGATAAGCTTTTCCTGCAAAAATTCCATCTACACATTCTGCTTCAAATAATTCTCCTTTCAAGGACCTTATTATTCTCATTAGAGATTCTGCTCTGAAGATATAATCACCTATTATTGCATGCCAGTTTTTATCTGGAATGATCTCTTTTGGAATACATGGATATTCATAGACTAATTGCTCATCCTTATTGACTCTTGCCCATCTGGCTCTTGATTTTTTCTGATTTTCAATATCTTCTTCTATCTCCTCATCATTCAGATGCTTGGCAAATACAACAGCATCCAATTCAGGATCTTCATCCAACATTTTCATTGCTGCAATAACATCAGGAAAAAATACCCCTGTCCTATTCCCATCAATAACAAAAAAATATTTAGGGGGCTTGGCGAAATGATTGATAAAAGTTGCGACCCCATTAGAAGCAGTTATATATGTACCATCAGAAAAGATCATTGGTTCTCCATTATGACTATATAATATATCTTCATTTTGTATGAGGTAAGTTATCCTGTGCCCAAAATTCCCATTTCTTCCTAAAGCTCTTTCATATGCCTCTTTATGCTCATGTTCAAGATAGATGTATATAGGAATTTCAGAAGGTATATCTCTCAACAGATTGGTTATTGGATGATTTCCATCTGGAAGTGTTACTAATGGCTTTTTTTCTATCATGCCGAATCTTCTTCCTCTTCCACCACAAGGAATCAATACTGCAAGTTTTTCATTATTCATATTATTTTTTTCTCCTTTTGCCTTCTTTCTGAAGATCTTTCTTTAATTTTTTTTAGAAGCTCATAATTGAAAACATTGCCTAAAGAGACATATTTTTTTCCATGAGTTGTATACAGATTCCCATCTGGAAAGACAAAAAGATAAGCATTATCCCTATCCTGCTTACTATACCTGACTTGAAAAAAACTAGAGAATTTCTTTTCTATCTCTCTTGCTTTGTTTTCAAATTCTTTATAGGGCAACTGAAAACTAGAATTTTCCTTACCTATAAGAAAATAATAATTAAGCTTCCAGCAGAAATTTAATCCCCTTGTCTCTTTGATTAAAAGATTTCCTATCTTTTCAAGAAAATCTTTATTCTTTTCAGTAACGACAGTTATTACTTGTACTTGTTTATCTGTATACTTTTCTCTTAATAATCTGAAGGTGTCTAAAACAACATTGAAATGTCCTGGTTTTCTTGCTAAAGAATTTGATTCTTCATTATAACCATCAAGAGACATAGATATTTTCGAGATATGTGGCAGAATCTCTTTTTCTTTTCCTCTGAGAAAAATACAATTTGTAAACAAGACTAATTTTATTCCTAAATCAAGATTTGCTTTTTTCAAAAGTCTTGGAAGATGAGGTTCTATTAGAGGTTCTCCTCCTGTTATGGCCATTATCTTGACTCCATTTTCTGCTAATATCTCAAGCATTCTTTCCTGCATCTCAATAGGCAAAGAGGTAAAAGAGGGCATATTGCTTCCCCAGCAAACAGGGCAATTAAGATTGCATCTATCTGTAACAATAAAATCTGCTGCTTGCGGAAAAATATTTTGTGATATCATCTTATATCTGATGATTTCTGCACCATATCCTAAGTCTAGAATACCCTAATGCTCTTCCTGCTGATTGTCTTAAATCTTTATCAAAAGAATCTTTGTAAATTCTTTTCAATTGTAGCTTTTCTTCACTTTTTTTTCCTTGTTTACTTGCCTGATCTATTAAGATAGAGAGTCCTTCATTAGAACTAGATACTTGTATCAGCCTTGCAAGATCCCTAACAAGAAATACCCTTTTCTCTTCATCTATACCATTATTTAATCTTTCCTTTATTTCTTTAAGCCATTCTCTCAGAGAGCTTTCTAAATCTTCTTTACTAAAGTGATAACTATCTCTTATTAGAGATTCTCCTGAAATATATCTAACAAAATGAGACATATTCTCATCATTATATCTTCTTTCACTGTCTTTTACTCTTTCAGTCCTTGATTTCTTTACATAGACTGAAGGCATAGGTCCTCCTTCTAAACCATCGCTTACTCTCCAACTATCCCATGAATATGACATTTTCTTAAAAATATATAGCAAAGAAAATATTTAATATCTGCCATATATAAAATATACCAGTATATATTTTAAAATAAGTATATTTATATACTTCCTCTGCCTTATCAGAATATGAGAAGGAAAATAATTAGACAGGGGCATAATACCCTGACTGTAAGTCT
>Ga0272442_10000640_pt1 | contig 55024 bp, 43 predicted proteins | sample SSMForm2O_FD_200262 | JGI IMG/M metagenome (GOLD analysis project Ga0272442, IMG submission 200262) | Marine sediment archaeal communities from Little Sippewissett salt marsh, Falmouth, MA, United States - SSM-Form-2O | ecosystem: Environmental > Aquatic > Marine > Wetlands > Sediment ... | reverse complement strand
CATCCATAAGATCACGCGGGCTTTCATTCGCTTTTCCTCCTGTTTCATTCTTCCTTCATCTTTGTGATGATTTACATGCTTCCTTTAAACATCATCGTCAATAAAAAATGCCAGAACCGTGCCATGTGGAAAGATCTGGATATCACCATCTAACCCCTTTTATTTCAGTTATTTTGCTTTCTCCAAGCCTGCCCTGGAATCTCCTTGTATGGTTCCCGGACATTCCGGTTGTATCGATCCCGAACATCCCGGCGGAAAAAAAGTCTTGCATTCTCCGGCATTCTTCCACACAATTCCATCTCGCTTTCGTATCTGGAGGGAAAAAATGCTGGAAAAACTTGAAAGCGAGGAAAAAGCCCTTACCGAACTCCTCTTCCCCAACCTGAAAAAATACTGGAAAAAGCTGGAGAAAAACCTGGAAAGGGTAAAGGAGGATGCCGCTCAGGAACCTGTTCACGACCTCCGGGTCTCCATCCGCCGTCTTCGAGCCCTGGTCACCGTTTTCCAGGAATTCGTTCCCGGAATCAAAAATGCCGCCTTCCTGAAAGAAATGCGGAGGATCATGAAACCGTTCGGCGGCCTTCGCGATCTTCACATCCAACACAATCTCCTCTCTTCCTCGATCGAGGAGGGTTCCACGGTTCTCAGTCCCTATATTCATTCCCTCGATGCCAGGATCGGGGAAATGGAGGATGCCCTCGAAAAAAAAGTGGCCGCTTTCAAGATCTCCTCAACCCGGGATCTCATGAAGAAGATCCTGAATATCGGCCAGATTCTTTTCCCCGGGAAAAAGAAGTATCTCAAAATGCAGGCAAATAATCATTCCTGTCCCGTGACCCGCAATCTACTCCAGAAATACCTCATGGATTGCTTTGGTTATTTCCCACTGGTTCGAAAGGAGGAAAAGAAGGGCGATTTCCACCAGCTCCGGATCTGTGTCAAGAAACTCCGATACCATCTCGAAATCCTGAAATCCCTCATAGATGAAGAGGGACCCTGTATCGAAATCGACTTTTTCAGAAACCTCCAGGATGCCATGGGAGACGCCCACGACCGGGACGTCGTCAGTAGAAGCGTCCGGGAATTTTTCAACCGGTACGATCCCTCTGTTCTGGAAAGAGAGGAATACGGGAAATGGAACCAGTCGTTGGAAAAGGAAAGAAAAGAATTGTATCGAACGAGTCTAGGTCTTCTTGAACAGATGGAAAAATTCGACTTTTTCCCCACTGCCCCCCTGAAAATCGAAAATCCTGTCCCGCAGGAACACCACCAACCCATTCCCGTGATTTATCCCCCATCATGATGAAAATCACGGGTTGTTTTTACCACCCATAGGCGAGTCGTTCGGCGAGTTCGTGGGAAAGGCCCGAGCTGATGATGGCTTCCTGGGCCGCCCTCACGTTATAGGGGATGCGTTTGATCTGGACCCGGTTTTTTTCGAAATCCACGATGACGTAACAGGTGTTGCTGTTGCGATCGCGGGGTTGACCCACGCTTCCCACGTTGATCAGGTATCGACGGTTTTCCAGGATTTCGATTTCCGGCGTCTCCGGGCAGGAGAGGTCCTCCCGGTGGTTGATGATGATAAACGGTTGGTGGGAATGACCGATGAAACAGAACTTCTCCTCGAAGTGGTTGAAATTACTCCGGGCCTCACCCATGGTCAGGATGTAGTTCCAATCCCTGGGGGAATCGGGCGAGGAATGAACAAAGAGCATATCGCCTGCTTTGTGGGTAAGGGGGAGGGAACGGAGGAATTCCTCGTTTTCCGGCTTCAGAATATCCCTGGTCCACAAAACAGCGTGCTTGGCGATGTCATTGAAGTAACTGATATCGGTGATGCCAAGAACCGCATGATCGTGGTTCCCGGCGATGATGGGACAATTGCGTTCCCGAAGTAGTTCGCAGCATTCATTGGGAAAGGCGCCATATCCCACAATGTCCCCACAGCAGAAAAGGTGATCCACCTCTTCCTCGTCAATGGCCTTCAGAACAGTTTCCAGGGCATGAAGGTTGGAGTGAATATCAGAAAAGATTCCCACCCGCCTGAAATCATCATTTGTAGTCATAATCTTTTCCGGTTATTTTTTTCAGGAAAGCAGCCGCGTTTTTACGGATCACTCGGCTTGGATTATGGAGAGCCCGGAGCCAGATCTTCGCTTCATTGGGATCGACTCCTTCAGGAAGGTTTTCAAGCACTTCCGATTCCACTGCCGTCCCGGGTCCGGGGGGTTGGTGAAACTCCTCCTCTTCCTCTTCCACCGATGTCTGGATCTCCGCCCCAACCAGTTCCTCAGCAGGGAGAAATTCCTCTTCCAGGGGAATGATCTCTTCTTCTTCGGAGGGAACCATCTCCTCTTCTGCAATGGATTCCCAGGCGGCCTGCATATCGGCGACTTCCTTCTCCTCGGCTTTCAATTGCTCCTCGAAGGACATGGCTTCCTCCACAGGAGCTGCCACCGGAGCCTCCTCGGCCTCCTTTTCGCTGGTTTCCGACATTTCCGGTACGGGAGCGCGGATATCCTCTTCCACCAGTTCCTTTGGAACCCGACTGGCGATCTTGAGGGGTTCCTCTTCTCCGGCCGTGTGAAAAGTTATGATCGTGGAACCGAATTGCAGGTTGTCCCCATCCTTCAGCTGGGCTTCCTTGGTGAATTTGCCGTTCACCATGGTCCCCCGCCAGCTCTTGAGATCCTTGATAAAAAAATTCTGCCCCTGCCTGAGAATCATGGCATGTTTCTTGGAGACGAACCAGTCGTGGAGACGGATATCGTTATCGCTTGAACGACCTATGAATGTCTCGATCTTTGTGATTTTATAATCCTGTCCCTGCTGTTTCCCCTTGCTCACCGACAGATGGGCCATCGGAGTCTTGTCCACGATCATGGTCCGTTCCGCACCGAAGGCGTCCGATATGATCTGTTCATCGGACAGGACCTTGTTCAGAAAGTGGATTTTATGTTTCCCTATGGTGATGATATCCTCATGCTCCAGTTCGGTCTTGTTGATCCGTACATTGTTGACATAGGTTCCATTGGCGCTGTTCAGGTCGGTCAGGATAAACTTGTCATCCACCTGGCGGATCCTGGCATGGTTCCGGGATACACTCAGGTTTTCGATGACGATGTCATTGTCCCTGGCACGGCCCACGCTGAGTACATCTTTGTCAAAAAAGTACTTGTGGACGATGTTTTCACCCAGCTTGACGATCAGTTCCGGCATAGACGCACCCCCTTGAGCTGGTCGGGGTTTTTGGAATAATAGCCAAAAAACACATAATTTTAATAATTATTGAAAAGATCTGTGTCAAACGCTTTTTTTAAATATCCCCACCAGGCCCTCCTATGTAATGGCGTATTTCTCTCCGATACGGGGAAGAATGGCCTTGACTTGAACCTTCCCTGAAATCTTTTCGGCAAGGGCTTTGGATTGATCCTTTTCCCCGTGAACGACGAATACCTGTTTCAATGATCCGCTCTTGTTGATTGCTTCCACATATTCCAAAAGCTCCCTGGAGTCCGCGTGAGCGCTGAATTCGTCCAGAATTTCCACCTCCGCGTTCAGAGAATAAGGCTCTCCGAATATCCTGACCCTGTCCTGACGCTCCGCCAGACTCCGGCCAAGGGTATTGTCCGCCATGAATCCCACAATCAAAACCAGGTTGCGGGAATCCTCGATGTTGTTCTTCAGGTGATGCAGAATCCGACCCGCCTCGCACATCCCCGAAGCGGAAATGATGATGCAGGACTCTTCCTTATCATTCAACTCCTTCGATTTCGCCGTTTTACGGATGTACCGGAGCGATGAAAATCCAAAGGGATCCTCCCCGGACAGGTAGAGATCGCGGCTCTCTTCATCATAACATTCGTAATGGTGACGGAATATTTCCGTAACGTTCGTGGACAGGGGACTGTCCACATAGGTGGGAAGCAGCGGGATCCTCCCCTCGTCGCCCAGGCGTTTCAGGCAATACACCAGCTCCTGGGTCCGACCAACGGAAAAGGCCGGTACAATGATTTTCCCCTTTCGTTCGGCCACCCGGTTAACGATCTTTTCCAGCTTCTCCTCGGTTTGGGTGATATCCCCGTGAAACCGGTTTCCGTATGTGCTTTCGATAATCAACGTATCCACGTTCGAAGGCACTTCAGGATCTTTCAAAATGGGAGCGTCCCTCCGACCCAGATCCCCGGTGAACAGGATGCGGTGAAGGCCATCCTCCAGCTGGGCGTCCATAACGACCAGGGCCGAACCGAGGATATGACCCGCATCGAAAAAGGTCACCACCATGTTACGGAGGATGTGAAAGGGGCGATGGTAATAGATCCCGTGGAAATGATTCAGGGACTCCTCCGCATCTTTCAGGGTATAAAGAGGCATAACAGGAGGCAGGTTTTTACGGGCCCGCTTCCGGTTCAGATATTCCACATCCTTTTCCTGGATATGCGCGCTGTCTCGGAGCAGGGCACGCGAAAGGTCCAGGGTCGCACTGGTGCAGTACACCGTTCCCTCGAATCCCTTTCTTACCAGATTGGGTATGTTTCCACAATGATCGATGTGGGCATGGGATAAAAGGAGCGCGGTGATTCCCCTCGGATCGAAGGGGAAATTGAGATTTTTCTCGTAGGTCTCTTTCCGGTGTCCCTGAAACAGTCCGCAATCAAGAAGGATCTGTTTCCCCTGGAAATCAAGGATATGCCTGGATCCTGTGGTGGTTTCCACGGCTCCGAAGAATTGCAGGTGCATATCGTCTCCTTTCGAGGTTATGATCACCCTGTTTTATCGGATTTGAGATATTTCTGACAGAGCCTGATAACCTCCCTGTCCCTCTCCGTCAAATTTTCAAACTTGATGCTGTAAACCGTGTGGGGATTTCGTCCCGTATTGTTGAAATCGATCCAGACGATTTCCCCGAAAAGGATATGAGCGATCCGGGAGTTGGGGGGATTGAAGGTGATCCTGACGTGCTTCTCGGCGCTCTGGAGAATCTCGTAGCTGGCCTCGTCCACATCCCATGTCTTCAACTTCAACCCTGTCAGGCTGATATCCTGGATAACACCCTCGTGGGAGAAAGGGCTGAAACTCTCCTCCGGGATAAGGATGCGGATGCGGGCCCTGATCTGAACCCTGATTCTCTCCGATTTTCTGCGATCGGGCTCCATGGATCGTTACTCCTTTTCCGTCATTTCCCGGGCATCCCGCATATGGGGGGCAACGGGCAGGCGGATTTTAAAAAGACTCCCTCCGCCGGGATGATCCTCCACAACGATTTCACCCCCATGGGCCGAAACAGCCGTTTTACAAAAGGCGAGACCCAGTCCGACGCTCGGGGTGTCCATATTTTTGAGTTCCGTGGCCCCGAACACCTCGAAGATCTTTTCACGGTATTTCTCCTCGATCCCGGGCCCGCGGTCACTCACGCTGATCACGATTTCCTCCCCGGAATTCACAGGTTCCCCATGCACCATTACGGTTTCCCCACGGGGGGAAAACTTGATGGCATTGTTCACCAGGTTATCCATGATCCGACCCAGTACCATGCCGTCTGCGGTAAACGCAAAATCGGGATTCACGCTCGTTACTTCAAGATTCACACCGTGACTCAGGGCCAGCGACTGCATCCTGGTTCGGCAGCTTTGAAGGCAGGACTGAAGCATAATGGTTTCCCAGTATAACGGCATTTGATGGGATTCGAGACGACGGAGGTCCAGGACGTTCTGGAGCATCTGGTTGAGCCGGTAGGCATGATTCTTGATCTGGCTGGACAACTCCTCCCGGGGGATCGGGGACCTGATCGATCCGTCCAGAAAGGCGCAGTATCCATAGATGGATTGAAGGGGCAGGCGCATATCGTGGGCCATCATGTAAATCAGGTTCTCCCGGAATTTCTCCATCTTCTTCAGGTTTTCGTATTGGGAGTCCAGCTTGTGATATTGCTCCCTGAGGTGAAGCATGGAACTAATGGTGATCTCCAATATGGCCCCGTCGCATGGTTTTTGCAGGATGGCATCCGGACGTTTCCCCGGATCCATGGAAAGCAGGCGGTCGCAATCATCATTCCTTCCGGCGATAAAAACAACGGGTATGGCGGGACGGGCTGCGGAATCCTTTATTTTTTCACAAAGGGTGCAACTGTCGGGGGAGGATAACCCCGCGTCCAGTATCACAACCGATGGCTCCAGGGTTCCGAGAAGGGATTCCAATTCGCGTCCCCTCCGGCAGCTCCTCGCGGCCAGATCCATGGCCTTTAATCGCTTTTCCATGGTTGCAAGCGATCGGGTGTCCGGATCCGCGATCAGAATCAGGGATTTCCTCTCCATAAGATTGCTTTCGGTTTCAGGAGATCATACTCAAGTGGATGCTCTGGAAATCATCTTCGCATTTCATGAAACTGTCCACCACCAGGGGGTCGAAATGTTTTCCCCGGCTCTCCGTGATATAGGCCTTTGCGTCTTCGTGAGACAGGGCGCCCTTGTATCTCCTCGGAGAACGCATCGCATCGTAGACATCGGCCAGGGCCACAATTCTGGCCGAAAGCGGGATCTCTCTCCCCAATTTTCCCTCCAGATACCCGGTTCCATTGTATCGCTCATGATGGTATCGGGCGATTTCCACTCCCATTTTTAAAAACGGCTTTTCCATGTAGAGATCAAGGGCGGTTTCCAGGAGGTGAGCCCCGATGGATACGTGTCTCTTCATAACATCCATTTCATCTGATTCGTATTTCCCCGGTTTGTTCAGGATGTCGTCTTGAATCCCGACCTTGCCGATATCGTGAAGGGGCGCGGCCATCATCAGGGTGTCCACGTAGGATTCGGTGATCACCTGCTGCATGTCAGGGTGAATCTCGCGCAATTTTTCGGCCAGGCATTCGCAATATTTCGAGATATGGTTGAGGTGCTCCCCGGTATCCGTATCCTTGGATTCGGCCAGTTTGGCGAGCAGGAGGATGGAGAGCTCCTCGCTCCGGTTGACGTTGGCCATGCTGCTCGCGGCTGCCTCCTCGAGGCGGCGGCTGTACCTGGTGATATGTGCGATCTCCCGTTCCAGCCGATGCCGGTAATCCACGGATCGAAACTGGGATCTGATAAGGATCAGGAGATCGACTTTATTGATCGGTTTGAATAAAACGGCGTCGGGCGCGGTTTCCGGCTCCTCCAGGATCCTCTTTTTGACTTTCTCCGACGAGGTGATGAAGATCACCGGGATGTGTCTCGTCTGGGAATCGAAACGGATTTGCTGGCATACCTCGAATCCGTCCAGGCCCGGCATGAGCACATCCAAAAGGATCACGTCCGGGAGCATTTTCCGGGTAAGGTTCAATCCCTCGATGCCGTTTCGGGCGGTTATGATTTCCACGGGAAGGCCGGATAGAAAGCCCTTGAGCACCTGGGAGTTGATCGGATTATCGTCGATCAGAAGTATGAGGTGTTTTTTATCCATGTATCATATATGAAAATTTATTTATTTCACGATTATTCACCATTCATTTCTTAATACAAAAATATCCCAAAAAAAACCGGTACGTCAATCTTTATTCAACAAGGATAATCATATCGATACGTATCCTCGAGCAAACCTGCAACCCACTAGCACCCCTCTTCGTTGTTTTCCTTCAGATAATTTCCTCGACTATCCTTCCCGGGGATAGTAGGGGGGATGCCATCGTTACTTGCAATATTCCAAAAGAGGTGATTATATCATGAAAAAACCTGGTCTCATTCGTTTTCTCCTGGTTGCGTTTCTCATCTTTTCCGCTCTCTCTTTCGCGGAAAAGGGAACGTGTGATTTCTCCTTTATCCATCTTTCCGATTCGCACATCTCCCCCCATTATTCCATTCCGGACGATTTCTCCCGACTCCGCAGCTACCCCTGCATCCACACCATGAAGGATCTCGGGGAGGTGGCTATGCCCTCCTGCAAGGTCACCGCTCCAAAACCCTCCTTCTTCTTCCATACGGGGGATATCACGGAGTACGGTTTCGCCGGGTGCACATGGGAGGTGACCAAACAATACTTCGACGGTGTCCAGGTCCCGATCTATTGCATACCCGGCAATCACGATCACACCTGGGTGGCGGATACGGAAACCTTTCGTCGCCTCTATGGGGGCATCAATTATTCCTTCGATTATGCAGGATGCCACTTCCTTTGCATCTGCAGCGCCACACTCCAGGATCCCGTGCCATCCATGGGGAGAGAGCTTATCCTGTTCGTTCAAAAAGACCTCGAAAAAGTGAATCCGGACACACCCGTGTTCATCGGACTCCACCACCCCATGCATTCAAAGGAATTCTGCTCACAGTACGACACGGACCGCCTGATGGACGCACTCAGGGGGCATAACGTGGTGCTGATCATGGACGGCCACGGTCACACCGTGAAGAGCTATGATTACTGGGGGATCGACGGTGTTCAGGGCGGCTCCACCTTTTCCAAAAAATCGGTCAACGACGGGTATAACGTGGTGGCGATCCAAAACGGCGAACTTTTCGTATCCTACAGAAGATATAAGGAAAAGGCGGCGAAACGGACACTGATCCGCAAGAAAATCCCGGCAAGATCATCCTACCCGGAAATCACGATTCATTCCCCGAAGGAGGGCGACACAATCAAGGGCTCCGATATCCTTCTGAAAACGGAAATCGCCTCCCCTCCCGAACCGATCGCCACGGTGGGTTTCAGCCTGGATGACGAATTGAAGGGGGAGATAACCTACGGCCCGGGAAAAACCGAACACAAGATCCTCGCCGCCGGCCTTATGAACGGGGCCCACTTCCTCAGGGTGGTCTACAAAACAAAGGGAGGCAAAAACTATCAAAAAAGCGTGATGTTTTTCCTCGAGAACAAAGAAAAGAAAATGGGCCGGGCCAGATGGCGGTATCTCATGAAAGGCGGCTCCAAGGCAACTCCCCTTGTCAAGAACGGCACCATTTATGTCGGGGCCAACGACGGAATCTTCTATGCACTGAACGCGAAATCGGGAAAACCGAAATGGACCTTCAACGCCGGGGCTGAGATCCTCACCACGGCCGCACAATGGAATGACCTTATCCTCTTTGGAACCGGAGCAGGCAAACTCTTCGCCCTCACTCCGGATGGCGCCTTGAAATGGAACTTCGACGCCGGGGCCGCCATATACTCCTCACCCGTGGTGGATGAAAAAGGAACGGTCTATTTCGGAACCAACCAGGCCAAAATTGTGGCTCTGGACGCTGGAACCGGAAAGCGACTGTGGGAAAACACAGAACCCCGCCAGAGCATCGAGTCGACCGTGTGCGTTTCCAGAGAACGCGTTTTCGCCGGGGCCTGGGACGGATACGTGTATTGCCTCGATGCGAAAACCGGCAAAACCATCTGGAAACAACCCGGACCCAAAAACCAGAAACGCGTTATCCGTTACTATGGTCCCGCGGATAACGGTCCCGTGGAAGCCGGGGGGAAATTGTTCATCGCGGATCGAGGCTACATGGCGGGACGATACGGCATGGACGGAAAATACGAACTCACCATTGAGGGCAAGTGTTCCGCCATCGGTCTTTCGGAAGACGGCAAGAGCCTGTACCTTCGAAACCTCTCCGATCCCATGAAGAAAACCGACCTCGATGGCAAAACCCTATGGGTGTCCCAGGCAAAGGGCGGCCGTCTCCCCGTCTCACCCCTGGAAAAGAACGGGACGGTTTATATCTGCTCCAATGACGGCCTGCTCCAGGCCGTTTGCTCAAAAAGCGGAAAAACCCTCTGGGAATTCCGTATCTCCCCGAAGCTGTACGTGATGTCAGGCGTTGCAGCCCTGGATAATGTGGTTTACACGACCGGTCTCGACGGTTACGTGACTGCGGTGGAAGGACGGTAAGAAGAGAACGCGTCCGGCGAAAATTCGGCTCCGGTCAATAGGGTCAACAGGATCAACAGGGTCAAATCCCCTGCGATGCAATCCTTCCGGGCGGTGTTTCATACCGGCGTCCACTCAGGAGGGCAAAAAAATGGTGGGCGATATCCCGCCTTTTGCGGGACTTCGTAACGCCCCGGCGTTACTCAGGAGGACAAAAAAATGGTGGGCGATATCCCGCCTTTTGCGGGACTTCGTAACGCCCCGGCGTTACTCAGGAGGACAAAAAAATGGTGGGCGATAGAGGAGTTGAACCTCTGACCTCCGCCATGTCAAGGCGGCACTCTAACCAACTGAGCTAATCGCCCACACAATCGGTAATGTATTCACAAAAACAGATCGTATATACGGACTCGAACAGGGGCAGATCAAGTGTTTTTTTCGGGACTTTTGGGATCGGGCTGTGGTTTCCCGGGATCGATATAAAAGACTTCCATGGGACGGAACGGGGGGGCGTATTTATCCCGGGGGGGAAAGAGGTGTCTCCGGGGAAGGGATTTCAACAGGGGATGGAACTGCTTCCAGTCCAGGGCGATCACCAGGTAATGAACACCCTTTTCCCTCAAAAGACGCGCCTGTTTTTCCGGGGCGTCCATGAGCCGGATGGCGCCGGGATCGATCAATCCGGCCAGATCCAGGAGAGGATGACCCGAATAATATCCCAGGGCCCCGATATCGTGGGCCGCGATCGTCTCTCCTTTTGGAACGTGATCCCTCACCCAAGCTGCGGTTTTTACGTGCCTGAATAAAATCAGACGGGCATCGGAGCAGTAATGAAGCCTGTGAGAAACGGCTGAACCGAGAGACACGGCCATGATAAGGATCCCGGCGACAAGGGCGGCGATCTTTTCTCTTTTCCCTGCTTTTAACGTGTTCCATAATCGTTCGATCGAGAACCCGGCTCCCAGAAGGAAAAAGGGCAGGCACGGCTGGATGTAACGCCCCCTCTCGAACAGGAGGGGAATCCGCCAGAGGTATGCCCCGATCAAAAGAAGGGGGAAGATCGCCACCAGGGTCTGGATTTCGACTTTGCCTTTCAGTAAGGATTTCCCCGCATCAATCAGGCAAAGGAGATAAAAGGGCAGGAGGGGAACCAGGGGAGCTTGTAAAAAGAACCGGATCGCATCCCCCAGGTATTCCATCCGGCTGAATCCACGGTAAAAGGCCCCCTTTGCATAAAATGTGTTCGGGAGCGGGGTTCCTGAAAGGAATAAATTGAAAAGCAGATACCCGAAGGCCGGGATGAGAAAACAGAGGGCAAAACCGCCGATATCCCCCCTGGAATGCTTCCTTTCAATAAGAAGGTAAAAGGCAACCGGGAAGGCCAGGATCAAAACCTCGGGCCGGATCCAGATTCCAATGCCAAGGAAGAGCCCCGAAAGATACCACCCCCTTTTCCCGGACAGGGTCAAAAAATAAAGCGAAAACAGCAGGAAAAAAATAAACAGGGTCGTCTCCATACCGGAAATGGACGACCATAAAAGCCTCCATTCGGTGGCAAAAAGCAGGGAAAGGCAAAACGGGAGCCATATTCCCCGGGGAAACAACTTCCGGCAAACGGTGTGGAACAAAACCACGGAACCCAGAAAAAAAAGCAGGCTCGCACCGCCGCCCAGTAAGAATTCGTTCTCCACGAACAGGAAACCGATCGCAAGGATCATGGTATAAAACGGCGCCGTTGAACCCGAGGTGGACGGCAGATCAGGGTGATAGCTGAGGCTGTGATGACGGGCCAGGTTCCGGGCGAACGTGAGATGGATCCAGGCATCGTCCAGGGGGAAGGTGAAATTCCCGATACGTGAATTCGTATAACTCACATAGGAGAGGGACACAATGAGGGAAAGCAGAACAAGCAGTCCCGGAATCAAAATGTTTCGAAACCTTTTATCCAAAAAGGATTCCTCGATTGAACAGTCGCATCGAAGTCCATCTAATCCTTCACAGCGGTGATCCCCGCCTTGATAATGTCGTGGATGTGGAGCAGTCCGGCGATGTTATGTTCATCGTCGATCACGGGAAGGACCGTGATGTTGTGCTGTTCCATGATATCGATCGCCTTGACAGCCAGGGTGTCGGGATGAATGGTTTTGGGATTATGAATCATGATCCGGTCGATGGGGGTGTCGAATCCGCACGGTTCCGGAGTGAGCACCCGTTTCATATCGCCGTCTGTAAAGATCCCGGCGAGCTTACCATCCGGGCCGGAAACGAGCACGGCCCCGAGATTCTTGCCGGTCATTTCCACAACGGCTTCCTTGAAGCTCGAGCCCACGGGCACGATGGGCAGATCCTCGCCGGATGACATCAGATCCGAGACCCTGATCAGGAGACGGCGGCCCAGGGTTCCCCCCGGATGAAACACCGCGAAATCCTCCTTGCGGAAGTTCCTTTTTTCGAGCAGGACCACGGCCAGGGCGTCTCCCATGGCCATCATGGCCGTGGTGCTGGCGGTCGGGGCCAATCCCAGGGGACAGGCCTCCTCGCTGACGGATATATCGAGCACCACATCCGCCTGGCGGGCCAGCTCGGAACCGGTGTCGCCCGTTACGGCGATCAGGGGCACCTTGACGTGCTTCAGGTAGGGAATGATACGGAGAACCTCATCGGTGTTGCCGTTTTTGGAAAAGGCGATCACCACATTGTCCGATGTGATCATCCCGAGGTCGCCGTGAAGGCCCTCGGCCGGATGCATGAAAAAAGAGGGTGTGCCGGTGCTGGCCAGGGTGGCGGCCACCTTGCAGGCCACATGACCCGCCTTGCCCATGCCGGTGAGAACCACCCGGCTGGCCCCGAAGAGGTAATCGATCGCCCTGTCGAAATCCTCGGTCAGCTTTTCGGAAAGGGCCTCCACGGCCCGGGACTCGATGCGAAAAACCCGACGGGCCTTTTCCCTGATATCTTCCATTATAATTCTTCCTTGTCCTGGTTTGGAATGGATCTGACGCACTCGTCTATCTTGATGATGCGGGAAAGGAGGCTTTTTAAATCTCCTAAGGGGATCGAGTTTGGACCATCGCTCAAGGCCTTTTCCGGACTCTCGTGCGTCTCGAGAAAAAGGGCGTCGATCCCGACCGCCGCTGCGGCCCGCGCCAGAGGTTCCACAAACTCCCTCTGACCACCGGTGCTCTCTCCCATGCCTCCGGGGAGCTGAACCGAGTGGGTGGCGTCGAATACAACCGGATAACCCATCGAACGCATGATCACAAGGGAACGCATGTCGGAAACCAGGTTGTTGTAACCGAAGGAGACGCCGCGTTCGGTGAGGAGGATGCGGTCAAAGCCGGTGGACCGGACTTTCCCGATGATGTTTTTCACATCCCAGGGGGCCAGAAACTGCCCCTTTTTTATATTCAGTACCCGGCCGGTGGAAGAGGCCGCAACCAGGAGATCGGTTTGACGGCAAAGGAAGGCCGGGATCTGGACGATATCCGCCACTTTTGCCACAGCCTCCACGTCCCGCGAGCAATGAACGTCGGTCAGGATCGGAACCCGGCACTCCTCCTTAACCCGCGCCAGGATCCCGAGTCCCTTTTCCATACCCGGTCCCCGGTACGATTTGATGGAACTGCGGTTCGCCTTATCGTAGGATGCCTTGAAACAGAATCCAATCCCCAGTTCATCCGTGATTTGTTTCAACTCTCTGGCGATGAAAAGGGTGTGTTCCTCGTTTTCCATCACGCACAATCCGGCGATCAGGACCATGGGAGACCCGCCCCCGATGGTGACGGAGCCGACTCTGTATTGTTGAACCGAAACGGGCATGATTCGCCCCTCCCATTCACTCGATTACTATTAGGATTCGTATCCGAGGGACGGGGCATAATCAAGGTTTTTCCATTTTTTCATTGCGACACCCGGTTTCCTTATTGTAACATACCCTTTCGTTTTGAGTGGGGAGGTGGCTGGTTTTTCATGACTCCCCGAACAGAGGATACCCGTTACAAAAATTTTCCCGGGCGATTCACAAATGGCAAACAAGAAACATAAAATCGGGCAAAGGCAGAAAAAACAAACATTATCCAGCGAAACCCTTCAGGAGCTGGATGAATTCCTCGCGAGGGTGAACCACGAAGTACGCAATCCCTTAAACGGCGTACTCGGGCTCGCGGAAATCCTCGAAGACCAGGTTTTCGGGTCGTTGAACGATAAGCAAATGGAACTCGTCAGCGGCATTCGGGATAGCGGAAGTCTGCTTCAGGAAACGTTCGCTGATATTGTCGATATCGCCAGAATATCGGCGGGATTGATCCATTGCAAACCCAGCCTTGTCAATATTTCCGGGGTTTGCGAATCCGTCCTTGAAAAGGTGAAAGAGAAGGCCGGAAAACAGGATCTTGATTTGAAATTCCTAAGGGAAGAATCCCTCCCGGGAATCAGGGCGGATGAAAAAAGACTCGAACGATTACTGGTTATCCTTCTCTCGATCGCTGTGAAATCCGCCCCTCCGGGAGAAGTATCGGTTTTGAAAACAAGGCAGAACGGGGATTGCCTCGAGTTTCTGATCGGAACTCACGGGGAAAAAGACGGCATCCTTCTGGAATCCATGGTGGTGCTCGAGGAATCCCTTTCGAACACCCCTGAAGGAATGGGGCTTGGTCTGTCCCTGTCTCAAATGCTCGTGGAGATGCACGGCGGCTCCCTTTCCCTCTCATCGGCGACCGGACGCGGCAACTCATTCCTTGTCAAAATGCCGATCCATACCCCCGTTTGAATCTGGAACACGGGAAATCCGGATTCCCGTCACAAACATGTCGATTTCGGGAGGCCTCTGAAATGAGTGAAATGCGACCCATAAATGAAGGGGAAAAGGAGGCCCTGGCAGCCCTGTTCTCCAATGCCTACCGCATCGGACACCTAGAGGCAATGGGATGGACCGCCGGGTTGCCGCCGGAGGAAACAATCGCCGTTTTTGAACAGGATCGCATCGCCAGCTTCATCCGCATGGCGCGATACACCGTCATGGTGGGGGGGCGTGAGATGAACATGGGGGGCGTGGGTGGAGTGGCCACCTGGGCCGACCTCCAGGGGCGGGGCTTTGCCGGATCACTCATGCGGGAAAGCCTCCGCATCATGCGGGAACGTGGCGACTCCGTTTCGGCACTCTATCCATTCTCCCACCGCTACTACGGAAAATTCGGATGGGCTTCCATGGGAACACGCATCCTTTATAAAGGGGTCGCTCAACAAAATATCACCCCCTTCAAGGAACGCTCCATGGTTCGACGTTGCACCGGAATCGAGGATATCGAACGGATCGATGACGTTTACCGGAATTACGCCGCACGGTATAATGGCCTGGTGATCCGCGACCGGGGTAACTGGGAAAAACGAATCAATGCCATCGGGGAAAAAAGCGATGAGATCTACCTGGTAAAGCAGGAGGGGAATGCAACAGGCTATTTCATTTGTGAAAACGTCAAACAGCAGCAGGGAGAGTACGAAAACATCGTGCGGGAATTCGCCTGTAACACCCCGGCCGCCTTTCGCGCCATGTTCGGTTTCCTTGCCGCACTCCCCACCAACGTGAAGAAAATCACCCTGGCCGCACCCGCCTTCCCGCCCCTTGCAGAATACTTCAAAGAACCCTTCATCGATATGAAATGGAGCCTTCCCATACAGTACCGCGTGGTGGATCTCGAACGGGCCCTGGCAAAGCGGGGATTTGACCCCGATGCGAAGGGATGCGTTGTTATCGCCGTGAATGACGACACCGCCGTATGGAACACGGACACATGGGAAATCGAAGTGGGGGAGGGTCGAGCTCAGGCCCGCCGGACCAATGAGGCTGCTGCTGTCGAGATGGACATCCGCGGCTTTTCCTCGCTCTACATGGGACATACGGCGCCCCTCTCCCTCTGGAGACAGGGGCGTCTAAATTGTACAAAGGACACGGCCCGCCTTCTCCAGTCCCTGTTCCACGATAATCCCGTCTACCTCCTCGATGCCTTCTGATTCCGGAAATTCCCTGGTTTTTCCCTTGCAAAGGGAAATGTGTATCGCTTAATCCTTCATGTTCTGGAGGATATGAAACGTTTGAAAAACAGGAGGACGACTTATGCTTCGAATGGGTTTTATCGGAACTGGTAATGTGGCCAGCGCCATCCTGGGGGGGATCGTACCCGCGGGCCTGGCACGGGCGGAACGGATCTTCTGTTACGACATCGACCCCGATCGCCTCTGGCATGCCCACCAGATCGTTCCTTTCAACTCTTGTCGCTCCAACCGGGAAGTGCTCGAAAAATCCGAGGTCGTCTTCCTGGCCGTCAAACCCAGAAACGTCCCCGAGGTCCTGGAGGAGATCAAGGACCTGGCCACACACGAACACCTCATCATTACGGTTTGCGCCGGGATTAAAACTTCTTACATCGAGGGCATTCTGGGGGACGAGGTGCGGGTGGTCAGGGTCATGCCCAACACCCCGGCCCTGATCAAATGCGGCGCTTCGGCCCTGGCCAAGGGAACCAGCGCCACGGAGGAGGATCTGTCCCTGGCCCTCTCGATTTTCAACGTGATCGGTGTGGCCGTGGAAGTGGAGGAAAGCGATCTCGACGCCGTAACCGGACTCTCCGGCAGCGGTCCGGCCTATATCTTTTACATGACCGAATGCCTGGTCAAGGCGGGGGTGGAAGCGGGGCTTTCGCTCGAGATCTCGGAGGTCCTCACCAAGCAGATGGTCCTCGGGGCGGCCCGCCTTTTGAACGAAAGCAAAGAATCCCTCAAATCCCTCAGGGAGATGGTTACCACCCCCGGCGGCACCACCGCTGCTGGATTCGAGGTGATGCATAAGGCCGGGTATGAAAAAATAATCGTCGATACCGTACTCCGCGCCACCGAACGCTCACGGGAACTGGGAGAAAGATAATCTCCCTGCATTGCACCTGCCCCGTCTCCCGGAACGCAAACAAGAAAGATCCGATTCCCTGCTTAAAAGCAGCCTGAGGGTTGGACTTCTCTGCACTTCCGATTTCCCATAAAAAAAGGGAGACAGTTTCGAGTACTGCCTCCCCTTTATAAAGGCTGGTCGGGGCGACTGGATTTGAACCAGCGACCACCTGAACCCCATTCAGGTACGCTACCAGACTGCGCTACGCCCCGATTTTATGATTCAAGCGTATTTTTTGAGAAGGGAATTCAGCTCCTGGCGAATCGAGTCCAATTCACGGGAAATGTCCCTGATCTTTCTCCTCCGCTCGGGCTTTTCTTTCCTTTTCCTGGAGGATTTCAACTTTTTCCTTGCTCCGGCGATGGTGAATCGTTCCTCGTAAAGGAGATTCTTGATTCTGTTGATCAGGTCGATGTCCTCTTTCCTGTATCGCCTCTGGTCGTTGGTGTCCTTTTGGGGCTTCAGCTGGTTGAATTCCGACTCCCAGTATCGGAGGACATATGGCTTGATTCCCGTGATCTGACTGACTTCGTGAATTCGGTAAAAGAGCTTTCCCGGTTTACGGGTTTTAACTGCAACACTCATTTCTGCCACCTCTTCAGTAACGGACTGCTAAAACAACAACAACAATTGGGCAGTCGTAAGATTTATGGCGCGGACTGCCACACAACGATCACGCCTTTTCCCTTCACCTCCTTGCAGTTTTTTCTAATTTCCCTTCTTAAGGAAAATCTGAAGAGAATATCCCCCTAAAAAGAGCGGACAGTCAAGTAAATTTTAATGGTCCGGCTAGCTGCTTTCGCTGACTACCCTGACGATATCCACCAGCTTGTTCTTTTTGGTTTTCGGGGATACCGAGAGCTTGGCGGCCTTGAGTTCCTTGACGGCGATTTCGCTCGGGCGAAAGGCCCCGTGGGGATCCACGAGGGGCTTCTCTCCATCCACCAAGCTCCTGGCGCGTTTGGCGATCACGTTTACCATGAGATAATTCAGTCTCTTATGCTTGTACTCTTCCCTGATGAAATCCGCTCCGATTGGGCTCTTCATGTATTTTTACTCCTTGCTTTCGTCGTTGACTTCATATTCGGCGTCAACCACTTCACCCTCCTGGGCCGCTTCGGTATCCGGGGAGGAGGAAGCCTCCTGGGCCGGCTGTTCTCCCGTTCCCATGCCCGGTTGCTGCTCGGTCTGGGCCTTGTAGAGAATTTCCGAAAGTTTATGAGACGCCTTGTTCAACTCCTCTATTGCACTTTTTATTTCCTCGATGGTGCCACTTTCAAGTTTTTTCTTCAGATTTTCCATGGCGTCCTCGATCTGGTTCTTCTCCGGTCCGGGAATCTTGTCGCCCACTTCGTTGAGTGTTTTGCCCAGGGAATAGAGCAGCGAATCCGCCTGGTTGCGGGTGGCGATCTCTTCACGTTTCTTGCGGTCTTCCTCCGCGTGGCTTTCCGCCTCCTTCACCATCTTTTCGATTTCTTCCTGGCTGAGCCCGCTCGAGGTCTCGATCCGGATCTTCTGTTCCTTGCCCGTGCCGAGATCCTTGGCGGAAACGTGCACGATGCCGTTGGCGTCGATATCGAAGGTGACCTCGATCTGGGGAACACCCCTCGGGGCCGGCGGAATGCCGATCAGGTCGAAACGTCCCAGGGTCCGGTTGTCCCGCGCCATTTCCCGCTCTCCCTGGAGCACGTGAATGGAAACCGCGGTCTGATTGTCCGCCGCAGTCGAGAAGATCTCGCTCTTTTTCGTGGGAATGGTCGTGTTTCGCTCGATGAGCTTGGTGGATACCGCACCGAGCGTCTCGATGCCGAGGGAAAGGGGAGTGACATCGAGGAGCAGAACGTCGCTGACGTCGCCGGCCAGCACACCGGCCTGAATGGCGGCGCCCACTGCCACCACCTCGTCGGGATTGACCCCTTTGTGGGGCTCCCTGCCGAAGATCTTTTTCACCATTTCCTGAACCAGGGGGATGCGGGTGGATCCGCCCACCAGGATGACCTCGTCGATATCGGAGGGTTTGTATCCGGCATCGGAGATGGCCTTTTCGCAGGGCTGCCTGGTGCGGTCCACAAGGGGAGCGATCAATTTCTCGAGCTGGGATCGGGACAGGCTCATATCGAGATGCTTGGGGCCGGAGGCGTCGGCTGTGATAAAGGGCAGGTTGATATTGGTCTGCATGGAGGACGAGAGTTCGCACTTTGCCTTTTCCGAGGCCTCCTTGAGGCGCTGGAGGGCCATCTTGTCGTTTCGGAGATCGATCCCCTGGCTTTTCTTGAACTCATCGGCGAGCCAGTCGATGACGACCTGGTCGATGTCGTCGCCACCGAGATGGGTGTCGCCGTTGGTGCTTTTCACCTCGAACACGCCCTCTCCCAGGTCCAGGATCGATATATCGAATGTACCGCCGCCGAAGTCGTACACGGCGATTATCTGGTCTTTCTTCTTTTCGAGGCCATAGGCCAGGGAGGAGGCGGTGGGTTCGTTCACGATGCGAAGAACCTCGAGTCCTGCGATTTGACCGGCATCCTTGGTGGCCTGGCGCTGGCTGTCGTTAAAATAGGCGGGAACCGTGATGACGGCTTTCGTTACCTTTTCCCCCAGGTAATCCTCGGCCGTCTGCTTCATTTTCTGAAGAACCCGGGCCGATATCTCAGGGGGGTTGTAGATCTTGTCCCCGATCTTCACAACGGCATTGCCCTTGGTATCCTGATCCACCAGGTAGGGGACTTTTTTGATCTCTTCACTCACCTCATTGAAACGGCGACCCATGAAACGCTTGATGGAAAACACGGTGTTTTCCGGGTTGGTGATGGCCTGGCGTTTTGCCACCTGGCCCGTGAGGATCTCTCCATCCTTTGTAAACGCGACAATCGAGGGGGTGGTGCGATTGCCCTCCTGGTTCTGGATGACAACCGGCTGACCTCCTTCCATCACGGCCACGCAGGAATTTGTCGTGCCTAAATCGATGCCGATAACTTTACTCATTTCAGAAACCTCCTTACAGCTGTCTCCCACCCGTTCAGTGGGGAGAAGCGGGGGCTGTACCAGAAATCCGATATCTCCCGACCGATCGGATCTTTGATACAGCCCCCGTTCCTCATCCAATCTCAGGGAGCGATCTTCCTTTCGGGAAGGGTGCGGTCATCTCCCTGAATGCCGCTCTCAGTACATTCCGGCTCCGGGCGGCATACCGCCGGGAGCGGGCATCGGCTTTTCTTTCTCCGGGATCTCGGTGACGAGGCACTCGGTGGTCAGGAGAAGTCCGGCAATGGAGGAGGCGTTCTGGAGGGCGCTCCTGACGACTTTTGTCGGATCGAGTACGCCGCTCTTCAGGAGATCTTCGTACTTGAAGGTATCTGCGTTGAATCCGATGTTGCCCTTTTCATCCTTCACCTTTTCCACTACAATGCTTCCCTCGAGACCGGCGTTCTGGGCGATGAACTTGAGGGGGTAGGTGAGGGCCTTTTTGACGATCTCCAATCCCACCTGCATGTCGCCTTCGGCCTTGACCTCGTCCAGGGTTTTAATGGAGCGGATCAGGGCTACGCCGCCTCCGGGGAGAATGCCTTCTTCCACGGCCGCCCGGGTGGCGTGCAGGGCGTCTTCGACACGGGCCTTTTTCTCTTTCATTTCAACTTCTGTTGCGGCTCCCACCTTGATCACCGCCACACCGCCGGCCAGCTTGGCCAGGCGCTCCTGGAGCTTCTCGCGATCGTAATCGCTGCTGGTGTCCTCGATCTGCTTCTTGATCTGGGCGATACGGCCCTTGATGGCGTCCTTATTCGAGCCTTCATCCTGGATGATGGTGGTGTTTTCCTTCTCGATGCGGATCTTTTTGGCCTGACCCAGCATATCCACTCGGGTGTTCTCGAGCTTGAAGCCCGCTTCCTCGCTGATCACCTTGCCGCCGGTGAGAATGGCGATGTCCTCGAGCATGGCTTTTCTGCGGTCGCCGAAACCGGGGGCCTTGACCGAGCACACCTGGATGGTGCCGCGGAGTTTGTTGACGACCAGGGTGGCCAGGGCCTCGCCCTCGATGTCCTCAGCGATGATCACCAGGGGCCTTCCCGCCTGGACGACCTTCTCGAGAACCGGAAGCAGGTCCTTCATGACGCTGATCTTTTTATCGTGGATCAAGAGGTACGGATTCTCCATCTCCGCCACCATCTTCTCGGTGTCCGTGACAAAGTAGGGGGAGAGGTATCCCTTGTCGAACTGCATACCGTCCACCAGTTCGAGCTTGGTTTCGATGCCTTTGGCCTCTTCCACCGTGATCACGCCGTCCTTGCCCACTTTTTCCATGGCGTCGGCAATCAGTTCCCCGATGGTCTTGTCGCCGTTGGCCGAAATGGTGGCCACCTGGGCGATCTTCTGATGCTCGCGGGTCTGCACGCTCATCTTCTTGAGATTTTCGATGATTTTCTCGACGGCCGTGTCAATCCCGCGTTTGAGGTTCATGGGATTGGCGCCTGCCGCGACATTCTTGATCCCTTCCCGGTAAATGGCCTCAGCCAGCACGGTCGCGGTGGTGGTTCCGTCACCGGCCACGTCGCTGGTTTTGCTCGCCACTTCACGAACCATCTGGGCCCCCATGTTTTCGAAGGGATCCTCCAGTTCGATCTCCTTGGCCACGGTAACCCCATCTTTGGTAATGGTCGGGGCGCCGAATTTCTTATCCAGAACAACATTGCGGCCCCGGGGACCGAGCGTGACCTTTACGGCATCAGCCAGCTGTTCAACGCCGCGCAGGATGGCGGCCCGGGCGTCTCCGCCGTATTGCATTTGTTTGGCAGTCATTGTTTATTCAAACCTCCTTTTATTGATCTCTCGGGGAGTGTTATTCGATGATCCCCAGAATCTCATTTTCCTTGAGGATGAGATATTCCTCACCATCGATCTTGACTTCGTTTCCTGCGTATTTCCCGAAGAGGACTTTGTCCCCTTCCTTGACCTCCATCGGAATCCGCTCCCCCTTTTCGTTGAGGGCGCCTTTTCCAACGGCGGTTACGGTCCCACGCTGGGGTTTCTCCTTCGCGGTGTCGGGAATGATGATCCCTCCCGGGGATTTCTGTACATCTTCCTCGATACGCTTGACGAGAATTCGGTCTCCCAAGGGTCGTAATGCCATGCGCCTATCCCTCCTTTCATACTTTTTGACAGGATAAAATAATACTCCTCCCAAAATATCAGCAAGCTTTATTCCAGTTTCTTCACAAGATCCCTCGAACGGAAAACAGCTCTCCCCGTTTCGATCTAAATGCTTGATATTACAAGGGTTATACAATCCGCCTCCCACTTTTGCTTCCACCCTTTTGTATTACAGACGCCTCCTTTTCTCCAACGCATTGTCATTGTGACACACCGGGAGGCATCTGGAAATAAAAGTGTATCCCATGGATGCACCGGGAAATTTCGAGGCATTAGGAACCGGAAAAGGAGTCCGGACGGTTGCCGGCAGGATTTCTCAAACACTCCTGATCTTTTTCTTTTCCCGGGTAAGAAGCGTGAGCGAACTCAGCTTCAAAAGGGCGAGGATAAAGAGGGTGCGGGGGATGCCCAGGGAGGGTACCAGCACGATGCCGGTCAGAACCGCACCGATCGCCGCCCCGGCGTGGTCCGCCATGTCGATTCTGCCAGCCGCGGTTCCCACGGCCTTACCGGTTCCCGGGAATGCCCCCCCGGCCAGGGGGAATTCCGCACCCGTCAGGATCCCGGCAACCAGGACCAGGATATAAAACACCGGTTCGGAGGGAACGTGCGATGGAATGAGAAGTCCCAGCGCCATCAGAAAAACCCAGAAGGCCCCCTCGATCCCGATCAGGAACATTCGGATTCTCGGGCGATCAATTCCCCCCCGGGCAAGGTATCTTGTGGAGAGCCCCCCACCCACTCCCAATCCACCCATGAAGGAGGCGATAAACAATCCGATTTTCTGGTAAACGCATCCATAGAGGTTCTGAAAGAGGTAAAGCAGAATGATCTCGGCGGCCATGCCGCAGGCCCCGGTTATGGCGACCATGTAGATCACAGTAAACCGGCCGCTCGTCACCGCTTTTTTTCGACGGATGAATTGATGGAACAGCCCCAAAATGGTCAGGATCGCAATCAGGGAAGCAACGTGCCATTCGCGAAGGGAACGCACAAGCCTCAGCCACGACGTGACCCCGCTTCCCGATTGCCGCGCCCACAGGCGGAGATTGAAGATATACGTGACCGGATGGAGGTCCGTGTTGCGGGGTTTGTTTTCCAGATCCTTTTCGATGCTGTTCTGGGTGAATTTCACCCGGGAGGGATCGAGCAGCGATTGAAAAAAGTACGGGGAAAACCAGGGAGTCCGGATTTTACTTCTCTGGAACCTCCGGGCCAGCTTCTCCGGCTGGAGGGAAATCGCGCCCCTTTCCAGGGAGGCGAAGAGATACATCTTTGTTCCCGGAGTCACCCGGACCTCCTCGAACACGGCCCCCAGGCTTTTGTAGATGGATTGGACGTAATCGCCGACCGTTTCCCCGAAGTAATTCACGGCGGAACGGCAGCTGGTGACGTAAATTCCGCGATGGGAAAGAAGGAGGGCCGCCTCAGAGTAAAAATCCACAGTGTAGAACCGGTTCGATTCAGCCGTGGTCGGTTCGGCGATATCCACCCAGATCAGGTCGTACTTCCTCTCCCGCCTCTGGTTGATATCGAATGCGCTTTTCCGGATGAACGTCCTTGCGTCCTCGTTTATGATCCGAACCCTGTGAGCCAGTGCCGCTCGAACCTGTGAAGACAGATAGGGCTTCAGAAAGGGGAGCAGCTGATCGTCCACCTCCACATAATCGATCCGCCTCACCGGGTATTTCAGGAGTTCGGGAAGGATCTGGGGATTCCCGCCCCCCAGGATCAGGATCCTCCGGCAGTTCGGACACACGCTCATAATGAGGTGAACTTCCTCGGAGGTGACGTGGGGATCGGGAAAGGATGATATGATGCCGCCGTTGGAAAAAAGGCTGTACTGGCCTTCTCTCCCGGCGATGCTCAGATGCTGGTAGGGGGTGTCCTGTTCCTGAACCAGGCGGAATCCCGGGGCGAAGGAGTTCCACCGCAAAAGGGAAGTAAGGCGTTCCATCCCCCCACCAAGGGTGAAAGGCCCCCCCAGGAGAAACAGGAGGAGGAAATAGACAACGATCCGGAAAGGTGTAATCCTGGATTTTATCCCCTCGAGTTGCATCGCCCCCAGGGGGAGAAGGGCTCCACCGAGCAGGATCACGGCGGGAAAAGGCTTCAGAAAATGGATCACGAGGAAGCTGAACAGGATTCCCCCCAGGACGCTCCCCACGGTATCGGCGGTGTAGATCCCGCCGATGGAAAAGGGGCCCCGTCGTTTTATCTTCTCGAGTCCCCTGCATAAAAGGGGGAAATTGAATCCCGTGATAAAACCGAAGGGAACCAGGGTCGGGAGCGTTCCCAGCCAGAAGGAAAAGAGGGGGATGTATTCTCCGGGAGCAACCCGGAAGATCGTTCGCATGCAGCGTATGAAGAGGATCAGGAAAGGAGTCGCCAGGATCTGGACGAAAAGGAGGAGAACGACCCTTTGAAGGGGGCGTTTGATTTTATCCGAGGAGCGCGAGGAGAAATACGCCCCACCCATGACCCCGAGAAACCAGGAGAAGTAGAAAATCCCGATCAGGAGCTCGTTCCCGCCGGCAACGACGAAGAATTCCCTCATGAAGACGATCTGGCACACGACCGTATACATGCCGTATGCGGCGACCAGTCCCAGGAGGGCGAATTGTCCCTTAATCCGGGTCATGAGGTGTATGTTTCAGAAACAAATAGGATATTTCCCGAACATCCTGGTGGTTTCCACCATGGCGCGGAAGTTTTCTGGTTTGACGTATTCCGGCACGGAATTACTCGAACCGAGGCAATACCCGCCTCCCGGCGCCACGGTTCGAAGCCTTAGTTTCACTTCGTCCGCGGTTTCCTCCGGCGTTCCCCGGGTGAGGGTATATCCCAGATCGATGTTGCCGATCACGCACAGCTTGCTCCCGTAGCGTTTTTTCACCTCCACGATGTCCATGGCCTTCGGCTCGATCGGGTGGATGGCGTTTACCCCGGATTCGATGATGTCGTCCATGACATCCAGGAGGACCCCGTCGGAATGGTACATGAAGGGGAGATTGTGTTTCTCTGCGATATCTCCGATTTTCCTGAGCCAGGGGAAGAAATAGGTGCGGAGGGCATCGGGAGACATCAAAAGACCCGAGGCATAGGCGATGTCGTCCGTGTACCAGAGAACCCCCACGTGATCGAAACGAACCATGTTTTCATACATGCTCAAAAGGAGATTGCCGACCTTGTCGAACAGGGCTCCCACCAGGTCGGGATCCGTGTAAAGGGCCATGGAGAAATTTTCGAATCCCATCATCCCCCAGACCATGGTGAAGATATCGCCGTACTGACCGATCACCTTCATCCCATCGGGAAGGAGCGGCAGGATCTGTTCGTAACGTTCATAAGAGATGTCTTCCTTTTCCGGCCATACGTAGCGATCGAATTCCTCCCGGTTGGTAATAATGCCGTCGTGTTCCGATGCCCACACCCGATCGTCGCCCGTTTCGGTTTTGCTCTTCAGGGGGGGATTCTTGGATTTTATCTTTCCGGGATTCATGTCGATGATCGGTTGAAGCTTGATATAGTCGTAACCGGCGGCAACGGAGAACTCGATTTCGTCCTCGAGGGTTTCGACGGGATGGCCCAGGAAGGCCTCCTTGATGCTTTTCGCGATACCCAGCTCCACGAGGGGGACATAATCCGGCTGCCCGCCCCGGAGGGCGGTGACCAGTCTTTCGAAATTGACAGAGCGGCTCATTCGGTTTCTCCTTGGATTGGATTATTTCCTTTTCCGCCTTTGTCTGACGGCGGATTTGACGGTTTCTCCCGACGGGATGTCGCGGGTTTTATAATCTTCTTCCCCCACGCCGGGATGTATGATGCAGTTTTTCCCGACACTGCCTCGAGCGGGCAAAACGGCGTTCTTCCCGAACACGGTCAGACCGCAGGAAAGGAGATGCGGGGTCAGGCGGTTTTCCGCCGGTTCTCCCACACCCACCCTGCAACCCTTTCCGATGTGGGTGTCTTTATCGAGGATGGCGTGGGACACGATGGTTCCCTGCTCCACCCGGGAATCGTTCATGATTACGCTTTTTTCCACCCGGGATCCCTTCCCGACGAAGACGCCCGGGGAAAGGATGCTGCCTGTCACCTCTCCCTCAATAACGCATCCCTGGGATATGATGGAATTACGAACCCGGGCGCCGGGGAGGATTTTCGAGGGCATGAGATTGCACAAATTCTCGAGATTCATGTTGGTCCTAACCCCCCAGTCCGCCATGTTCAGACCGGAGCCGGATTCGAGGGCCTCCTGGTGGGTGGTCCAGTAGGCCTCGATGGTTCCGACGTCCCTCCAGTAGCCGTCGAAGATAAAGCAGTAAACCCGGTGATCCTTCATGATCCGGGGGATGATGTTTTTTCCGAAGTCGTGGCTCGAGGAGGAATCCGCGGCGTCTTCCACGAGAATATCGTCCAAAAAGGAACGATTGAAGATATAGATCCCCAGCGAGGCCAGATTGGACGGGGCATCAGGCGATTTCTCGATGAAATCCGTCATCCTCTGATCTTCATCCACAACCGCCACCCCGAAGCGATACACATCCTCGAAAGGCACCTTTTGCATCGCGATCGTGACTTCCGCTCCCTTCTCGATGTGGAATTCCAGGAGCCGGTTGAAGTCCATTTTGTAAATATGATCTCCGGACAGCACAACCACATATTCCGGATCGAATCGCTCGATGAAACTCAGGTTCTGGTACACGGCGTCCGCCGTCCCGGCATACCAGTCGGAATCGGCCTCGCCAACGTAAGGGGGGAGGATCTTGGCGAAATGTTTTCTCCCCCGAAATCCCCAGGCCGCCCCGGTGGCGATGTGATCCATCAGGGAATACGGCTTGTACTGGGTCAGAATGCCCACGACCGGGATGTTGGAATGCATCACGTTGGACATGGTGAAATCGATGATTCGATACATTCCCCCGAAAGGAACAGCGGGTTTGGCCCGATGGTCGGCCAGGATGGAGAGCCGGCTTCCCTGCCCGCCCGCCAGGATCATGGCGATCGTTTTGTACATAAGGGCCTCTTTTCCCTTGTGCCCCGGAATGGCTACCTGATATTGATTCCAGGGGCGAAATCCGTGCCCTTGTAGTTCCCCAGATCCATGTCGGGATAGACCTGGGAATACCCCCCGATGTTGACTTTTTCTCCTATGATCGCCCCTTTCCCGACAATGGTGAGATCCGAGGGCACATCCGGCAGCTCGGGGTTCCGGACCTCCTTTTTCACCTTACCGCCAACCGTGCAATCCTCTCCGAACAGAACGTTTTTATCGGATACCACTCCCCGGATATGGGCGCCCTTTCGAATCAGGCAATCGTGCATCAGGATGGAATCCTCGACCAGGGCCCCCTCCTGAACCTCGACTCCCGGAGAGAGGACGGAGTTCCGAACCGTACCCTCGATCCGGCAACCGGGAGAGATCAGGCATTGTTCCGTTTCAGCGGATGGTCCGATATATAAAGGGGGACGGTAACCCAGCGCGCGATCCTCGAGGTTTGTCACAATCTCCCAGGGACCCGGTTTGACGGCCGGATCCTTCTCCAGAAGACCGAGCGAGGTTTCATAGTAGTGATTCACGTTTGCCAGGTAATCCCAGTATCCATCGAATTCATAGGCGAACACACCCGGACCGGCTGCCATGGGCTCGATCACGTCGAAAACCAGGTTTTGAGTCGAGCCGGTCTCGCCCCGCTCCTTCAGGTTTTTGATCAGGACGTCTTTTTTGAAGATATAGATCCCGATCGAGACGAGATCCGACAGGTAATCCTTCGGCTTCTCCTTGAAAAGGGTAACCCGGTTGTCTTTGTCCTTTTTCAGGTATCCGTACCGGAGAGTAAGCTTTTCCCGGGGCATTCGAAGGGCCACGATCGTAAGATCCGCATCGTGTTCCCGGTGAAAGGCGAGGGCCCGGTTGTAGTCCATCTGGTAGATATGTTCCCCGGAAAGTATGATCACATCCTCGGGATCGAGATCGTACACCAGGTTGAGGTTCCGATAAACCGCGTCGGATGTCCCCTGGAACCAGGTGGTTTGCCCGATCCCGACAAAGGGGGGCATGATCTTGACCATGCGGTCATACCCGTGCAGATCCCAGGCGTCCCCCCCGGCAACGTGTTCGATCAGGGAGGCGGGGAGGTATTGGGTCAGAATCCCCACCGCTGTGATATTGGAGTTGCTGAGATTGGAGAGGGCGAAATCGATGATTCTGTAATGGCCGGCAAAGGGCAGGGCCGCCTTGGTGCGATTGTGAAACAGAACCCCGTATCCCTCCACGTTTCCTCCCGCAAGAACATATGCCACGGTATCCATCATGAGTGCGATCCCCTGTATTATCCGGCAAACCCGCTACTCGGTCCGTTCGCCGTTGAAACGCAGTACCTTTCCGTTTCTTTTCTCGCGGTTTTTGCCGTTCTGGATGGAAACGACGCCGTTGACCACCACGCCTTCCACTCCCACCGGGTAGCGATGAGGGTCCGTATAGCTGGCCTTGTCCTCGAGGGCTTCCCAGTCAAGGAGAACAAGATCTGCGTAATATCCGCTGGAGACGACTCCCCTTCGGGCGATCCGGAACCGTTCGGCCGATTGTTTGGTGATTTTATGAACGGCCTCCTCCCGGGTGAGGGCCTTTTTATCCTTCACGTATCGTTTCAGGAAGCGGGGAAAGGATCCATACGCCCTGGGATGGGGTTTGATCCTGGAGAGGGGTCCGTAAGGCGCCCACACTCCCGAGTCGGTGCAAACCAGTCCCATGGGGTGCTCCAGGACGAGGTCGGTGTCGTCCTGGCTTTGTGTAAAGCAGACGATATCCGCATTGGCCCGGCTGAATATGAGGATATCGCAAAAGACATCCTCGATGGAGTTCCCGGTGTCCTCGGCGATCTGCTGGAGGCTCTTCCCCTCGTGAGAACGGTATTCGTCGCATCCGGCAAAGATAATCATCACGGAATCCCATTTTTTCTCCCCGTCATTGCTTTCATCCGATTCCCGGAATATCTTTTTCCGTGTGTCCGGATCCTGAAGGAACTCCACGAGCTGATCCACCCCCTGCCCGATGGCCCAACGGGGGAGGTAGGAGGAAAGGCCCGTGGAACCGGCGGTATAGGGATACTTGTCGAAGGCGACGTCCATTCCCATGGAATCGGCTTTTTCGATCATCTCGATGGCGGTTTTTACCTTTCCCCAGTTTCTGGGGGCGCTGGCCTTGAGGTGGGAGACCTGGACCCCGCAATCCGCGTCCTTCCCGATGGCAAGGGCCTCATCCACCGCCTCCAGAAGGGTGTCGCTCTCCCCCCGGATATGGGAGGCATAAAACCCGTTGAGTGCGGAAACCACCCTCGAGAGTTCGGTGAGTTCCTCTTTTCCGGCAAAAAAGCTGGGTGCGTAGATCAGGCCGGTCGAGAGCCCCATGGCCCCGGCATTCATGGATTCTTCCAGGAGCCGTTTCATCTCTTTCATCTGTTCGGCGTCCGGGGGCAGGTCCTTTTCCCCCATCACGGCCCCTCGAAGGGTTCCGTGTCCCACGAAACAGGCGACGTTGATGGCCGGCTCGATCTCTTCGAGTTTGTTGAAATATCCTTCCGCCGAATCCCATTCCGGGGTCATTTCGTATGGGGCCATATCCCGGCGGGCCTCATCCAGGCTTTCGCCTTTCAGGGGAAACAGGCTGAATCCGCAGTTTCCGATGATTTTCGTGGTGATGCCCTGGTGAATTTTGCTCTCCGCCTGGGGATTCACCAGGATGGAGACGTCCCCGTGGCTGTGAACGTCGATGAACCCGGGTGTGAGCACGTATCCGGAGGCGTCCAGCCTTTCTTTTGCCGGGTTGTTTTCCAGGTTGCCAACTTCCTGGATGTATTCTCCCGTAACGGCCACATCGGCCTTGAAGGCGGGTGCTCCCGTACCGTCGATTATTTCCGCACCGGATATAATGAGATCAAACAATGTTCCATTTCCCTTCTTTCATTTGTGTTCGTTATGTTTGAGTAAGATGGGAGAAGAAAAGGGAATCCGTCAAGGGTTTTCAATGGATCGGGGAGGATGCTTACTGAAAATAAATTGACAAGTCCTGAGCTTTGGGGAATTGTCCTTTATTTGTATTTCGCGCACGTTAATATCTTTCGTGTTTTTTAATTCCAGAAAAGGATTTCAGTAATGAGGCAAAATGGGGACAAAAGAAATCCGGAAAACAGGCTGTTGCTCCTGAGCGTTCTGCTTCTCGCATGCACCTGCATTGTCCTTTTTCAAATCACGGTAAAGGTGAGCGCCGAGGAGAAGGATGACGAGTTTTATCGTTACGTGGATATCTTTACAGAGGTTTATTCGGAGATCAAAAACAAGTACGTGGAAGAGGTCGATTCCAAGACCCTGTTCGAGGGCGCCCTTCACGGCATGTTCATGATGCTGGACACCCACAGCCAGTTCCTCGATCCCGACTCCCTCCAGCAGATCGAGAAAGACACGGAAGGCGAATTCTCGGGAGTGGGAATCCACATCACCCTGAAAGACGGGGTGTTAACTGTTGTGGCTCCCATACCGGGAACTCCTGCAGCTAAGCTCGGGATCCGTTCCTGGGACCGGATCATTGAAATCGAGGGGGAATCCACCGAGGGAATCACCCTGATCGAGGCGGTGAAAAAACTCACCGGCACTCCGGGAACCCGGGTGAACATCACCATTTATCGCAAGGGCGAATCCAAACCCCTCCATTTCACGATCACCCGTGCCAGCATTAAGATCAACAGCGTTTACTATAAGAAAATCGGCAGTGATATAGGATATATCCGTTTGTCAAGGTTCAGCGACGAGACATCCGAGGATACGAAAAAGGCCATCCTGGCCTTGAAATCCGATGACGCCAGGGGCATTATCATCGATTTGCGGTTCAATACCGGCGGCCTCCTCAATGAAGTCGTGGAAATCGCGGATTATTTCGTTCCGAAAGATGAGATCATCGTCAGCACCAAGGGCCGGCTCAGTAACCAGAACAGGGAATACAAGGCGAAAGAGGAGATCATTTGCGACCTGCCGCTCGAAATCCTTGTGAACAGGGGGAGTGCGAGCGCCTCCGAGATCCTGACCGGCGCCGTCAAGGATCATAAACTCGGTGTGATCATCGGCCCCAAGGGGGAAACCACCTTTGGAAAAGGATCCGTACAAACCATTGAAGAACTCCACAACACCACCAGCTGGGACGAAAACAACAATCCCGTGAAATGCGCCATCCGCCTCACCACCGCCCGCTATTACACTCCCAGCGGCGCCTGTATCGACAAGATCGGCATCGCGCCCGATATCGAGGTGGACCTCCCCGAGGGAAATCAGACCGAACTGGCCAGACGCGGACTCCTGGGGGATCCCGATATGAAAGAACCCGCCATTTCACTCCCCGAAGAACCCACCCTCGAAGAGGATGAATCCACTTCACCCACCAGGGGCGTCAGGAACAGGTTCTATGAAAAGAACAACCATACTGAGGAGCCGGAGGTCTTCATCGATGTTCAGCTCCAGGAAGCGATCAAGATGATGAGGGCCTATCTGATCATGTCGAACGCGAATGGGAAATAATCCCTTCCCGTCCCTTCCCGCCGGCTCGTGAAAGGATCCGTCCATGAAAATCGTAACCGGTGGAGAAATGCGTCGGATCGATCGGATCACCATTGAGGAGCGGGGGATATCCGGTCTCACCCTCATGGAGCGCGCGGGAAGGGCCGTGGCCAATCTCATCCTCGATCGGATCAAACCAAGATCCATTGCCGTTGTAACAGGTAAGGGCAACAATGCCGGAGACGGTTTTGTCGTGGCCCGCATTCTTCATCGGGGCGGGCTTCCCGTTGTTCTCTTCATGCTGGCCGGCGGGGAAAGTCTTTCCGGGGACGCACTCACTAATTTTCAATCCCTTCCAACTGATATTCCCAGGATTCCCGTTACGGAAGCGGATCAAATCGCCCGTGCCGCCGGGAGAAACGACTGCATTGTGGATGCCATTCTCGGAACGGGAGTGAAGGGAAAGGTGACCGGACTTTTCGCGTCCGTGATCGAGCGGATCAATTCCCGGGAGAGTACCGTGGTGGCCGTGGATATCCCCTCCGGCCTTCCTGCCGACGCACCCTATTTCGACGACCTTTGCGTTCATGCGGATTATACCGTTACCATGGGGCTGCCGAAAATCGGGATGATGCAGCATCCGGCGACATCCTACTGCGGGGAAATTGTCGTGGCCGATATCGGTTTTCCCACAGATCTCCTGGAAGCCGAAACCTCCCTGAAATGCAATCTCGTCACTCCACGGATGACGAGATCCCTTTTTCCCGAGAGGCCTCCCGCAGGGCACAAGGGCACGTTCGGTTCCGCTTTTATAATCGCCGGTTCCAGCGGGATGACCGGAGCCGCGGCCATGGCCGCCATGGCCGCAGCGCGTTCCGGCGCCGGACTCGTTTTCGTGGCCGTTCCCGAGTCCCTCAATCCCGTGCTCGAAGTCAAGATCACGGAACCCATCACCATTCCCCTCCCGACCCGTACTCCGGGCGTTCCTGATCCGGGCATGCTGGATCTCCTGCTCGAAAAGGCGGATGAAATGGATGCCGTGGCCCTGGGGCCGGGTATGGGACGGGCCGGAGAAACGAAAGACCTGATCCGGGAGCTTGTTACGGGTATTTCCAAACCCCTGGTTCTGGATGCCGATGGTTTGAACGCCTTCTCCGGGGGGCATATGGAGAGAATCGGAAAACGAAAGGCCCCCCTTATCCTCACGCCCCATCCCGGGGAACTCGCACGAATGATCGATCTTGAGACCGGCCGGATTCAGAAAAACAGGATCAACACCGCCAGGGAATTTGCCGTGAAATACAAGGCCGTCCTGGTATTGAAAGGGGCCGGAACCGTGATTGCCGATCCGGGGGGACAGATCTTTATCAATCCCACCGGGAACACCGCTCTCAGCAAGGGCGGGAGCGGGGATATTCTCACCGGATTGATCGCCGGTTTCCTGGCCCAGGGCCTCGAGCCCCTCGAATCCTGTATGCTCGGGGTATATGCCCACGGCCTGGCCGGGGAGCTGGCTGCGGTCGAGAAAACGGAAATCGCCGCCCTACCTGGCGACGTCCTGGAACAGATCCCCCAGGTTTTTAAAATCCTGACCAGCAAGAGGGATGTGAAATGAAAAATATCCTGTTATGGCTTTGTCCGGTCTTTTTGTTTCTTTCCGGAAATACGGTGTGGGCTGAAACCGGGACCGCCACAGTACGAGAGTACCGCATGGCCTGGATCCTCACGTACAATGAGGATATCAAATCCGGGGAATCGATCCGGAAATCCGTGGAAGAGGCACGCAAAACCGGTCTCAACGCACTGCTTCCCATCGCCCACAGGCGTGGCAGGGCCTACTATAATTCCTCTTTCCTCCCCGTTTATAATCCCGGAAACATCTCCCCACCCCTGGATACCCTCCAGGCCTTCATCGACGCCGCTCATGACACATCGGAGGGAAAAGCATATATCGAGATTCATCCATGGGTTGTGCTTTTTCCCGTTTGGCTGGATGACTACGATCCCCCGGAGAAACATATTGCCGCCCTCCACCCGCAATGGGCCACCAGGAAATACGGCGAAGAACCGGAATCGTCCGGTAGGAAACCCCGGATATGGCTCGATCCCGGAGTTCCCGGCGTTTGCGATTATTTTGTCGAGGTCTGCCGGGAAATCGTCTCGCGATATGACGTGGACGGCTTGAACCTCGATTACATCCGTTATTACGAAGGAGGGCATGGATACAATCCCATCGCCCTGGAACGCTTCAGGAAGAGATACGGCCGGACAAACACCCCGGAACCCGGAGACGCCCGGTGGCAGGAGTGGCAGAGGGAACAGATCACCAACCTTGTGAGGCGGATTTACGTGGAAACCAAAATGATCAAACCACGCTTGAAACTTTCCATTTGTTCTATCGTTTGGGGCAATCCGGACAAACCCTTTCCTGAAAGCGCCTTTTATTCCCGCGTTATGCAGGATTGGCCCTCCTGGTTTCAGGAAGGAATTGCGGATATAAATCTGCCCATGAATTACCGTTCCGAGGAAGATCCGCAAAGATACCGGGATTTCCGCAGCTGGGCCCGAATCTGCCGCAAAAATTCCGCAGGCCGGCTCTTTGTCAACGGATTGGGGAATTACCTCAATACCATATCCGGCTCCATCGCACAGATACGGGCGGGAAAGAGGGCCGGCGCCGATGGGAGCTGCCTGTTCCGGTTCGGAGTCAATAACAGCGAAAACAAACCTTACGGGACACTGCTGGAGGCCCTGGCAGGGGGAACCTGCCATGTGGCCGCTTCCCCTCCCGGATGTCCATGGCTGGAAAACCCGCAAACCGGCATGATCCGCGGATTCGTCAAAAAAGAAGACGGGAGTCGTCCGGTGGACGGGATAAAGATTACTCTCAAGGGGGGAGTGGAAAAAATACGGCACACCGACGGCAGCGGGTATTTTGCCTTTGTGGGAGTCGCACCGGGTGAGTATCAAGTCGCCGTTACCGCCCCGGGTGAGGGGCGGGAAGAAAAAAGGGGAGTGAACGTCCAGAAAGGCCGTATCTCCTCTGTTGACATCGATCTTTGATATTCCTTATTATCCTTGAGAGTTCCCAGCCTCCGACTCCGGAAATTGACTGGTTGCCGGGCTTGACGGCATCGATCCAGCCTGCCGGGCCGCGTTCGAGAAAATTGTAATCGCCGATCTCCCCGGCGACATCCTGGAACAGAATCCCCCAGGTTTTAAAAAATCCCGACCATAAAAAAAAGGGAAACCCGGAAAAACGGGTTTCCCCTTTAGGAGGTAGATGAAAATATCAGTGCGTTATTCGTAAATGGCCCAGGAATCCGCACTGGTTGGTGCCGGAGGATTAAAACCGCCCGGAAGGACGAATTCGCCTGGACTGAGGGCCTCTCCACTGATGCAGAAGGCGTCGATGGCGCCCTTCATGCCCCGCCAGTCGGTAAAGTTCACCTGGCGGCTCTCTGAGCAACCGAGGAAATAGCGATAGGAGCCGATGTCGTAACGGGCCCCGTCCGTGGATGGAGTCCCCCACGTGGGCCAGAATTTGTTGGTTACCACAGTGGTGGTATCCGGCCTGGTTCCGGTGACGGTACAATCGTATGTTGCGGTCCCGGTAAGGGATCCGTCCAGGTAGGCGGAAATGGTACAGTTCGTGGGATCCGCTTCATTGTAATCGAAGACCATCTGGGAGGTGTGCCATTCCTGTGCCGAGATTTCACCGGAGGTGTTGATTCTCTTTTCCCCGTCCGGTTGAAAGATGGCCAGCTCCAGGGTCTTGACGTCATCCGGCCGGCTGATGGGCCAATCCGCAGCCTTGCTTCCGATCACCCGCAGGATGGCGCTGAAGCCGTCACCCCAGGGCCAGGCATTGGTCCAGATGTTCTGAAGGGTGTAGCTGTTGTTCGTCAGATCGTTTGTCGAGATCCAGAAGCAAACCTCGACCGTGTAATCGCCGATGTCGTAAACGTCGGACATTTCAATATTGAAACCTTCCTCGATCTGGCCGGACTCGATGAAAAGGACCCTGCCGCCCTGGGGACCGAAGGTATCGGGGAAGTCCACGCCGTCGCCGTTGGGGACGGAGATGTCCGGCCCGTCGGCGCCACTGAGGCCGTCCGCAAAAATCGCGGTTACGGAAGTGGCCCGTTCATCCCATTCGATGGGATAAATGTCGCCGGGGTCCATGTGCATGTCGGGTTTCCTGTCGAAGTCGATGTAAAAGAGCGGATCCGCGCAAGCCAGCCCGCTTAAAAGGACAAAAGCGGAAGTAAGGGCTAAAAATACTGCAATCTTTTTCATTCGGGTTTCTCCTTTCGAATTGTTAATACGAGTCGATCCTTTCAAATCACGCTTTTCTTTTATCACCTCCTCATGACATTTTCATTTTCAGGCCTTTGTGATTTTTCATATTTATTACCAGTAATAATACCTATTATATGACTGGGGACGGAGTCAAGCCCTATTTTTGATTATTTTTCCTCCTCTCTAAGGGGAGCGCGGGGGATCAACCCGCTCCTCTTCATCCACGCTGGAAAGCCGCTGGCTGCTCCCTTTCAAAAAGACCTGGTAGGTGGGTCTGTAGGTGAACCGGGCCTCCTCTTCCGTGAGCTCCCAGATGTGGTCGGTTTGGACCGTCTCTCCCGGATCGATTTTTGGAATAGTGGTCTCTCCGATCATGGTCTCCGGTGTTTGCACCTTTCCCTTGAAAAAACGCACCGAAACGTTTCTGGCCTCGGTTTCCCCCCTGTTTTCCACGGAAGCCGCCAGGTGGGCGATCAGCTGTTCCTTCTCCTCCGGCGTCTGCATGATGTCGATGCCGGTCGGCCTCAGATCCGCCTTGGTTCGAACATACAGGGATACCACGGCGGTGTTGTTAGACTCATCCGTCTCTGAAATTCGGTCGGAGGAATCAACCTTGACAAAGACCTTCCTCCGGCCGCTGTTTTTCACCGGGTCCCATCGCAGGCGGACCCGGCAGGTCTCTCCCGGCCGGAGATGGGGGATGGTGTGATCCGCGTTGGAGACATAGTTGAAAAGGAGTTTCCCTCCCTTTTCCGGATCCTCATCGTAGAGACCGATATGGATGTTGTTGATCGGGGTTTGACCTCTGTTTATCACGGGGACATCGAAAAACAGGGTCACTCCCTCCGTGGGATTCATATCGGAAATGGAGATATTCGAGCCGTCAATTGTCAAATCCGGCAGATTGGAGGCATCGTGAGTAAATCTGAACCGATTATCCGACGGATCCGGATCCGGGCCTCCCTTTGAAGGAAGGACCTCCACCAGGTAGGTCTGTTTTTCAAGGGGTTCCCTGATGTGCAGGGATAGAGAGACATGGCGCGGCACTCCCGGAGCGAGGGACTTGATCCGCGTCGTGTTGATCGGAGTGCCCCCTTCCACAGTTCCCTTCAGGATCCGCACCGTCGCCTGGTTGAGGGTGTCCCGGCTCTTGTTATAAACGGGAAAACGGATGCTGAGCCGGGTGTTTTTACCGGACTGCATATATGTTCGTTCCAGCAGAAGGGGAGAGACCGCCAGATCGGGGGAACTGGCTTCGTCATCCACGGTTGTAAAAGCAAGCGTCTCCGTTGCCTTGACCGGTATGGTGGGATCGGGATGGATTGAGTGGCCGGTATTGTGAAAAGTGAGGATATTCAAACCTCTTTTCGTGATGATCTCCCACGAACAGGTCCTTTTTTCTCCCGGATCGAGGGATTGGATTTGAGACTCCGGGGGAAAGGCGGGATCAAGGGGGCGACGCAGCTCCACCCCGGCATCCGGGCAGGGAACCGGGGAATCGTTCGTGAGTTCTAAAGAAACGCGCACGGACTCTCCCGCCGGTATGGAGGTCAGGGCTTTCTCCACCCTCGGGTTGGAAAGAGTCAGAAAGGGCTCGCCCACCGTAACGGCGGCGGAACCAACGGCGTCCCGCCCTGTTTTTTCATTGTACAGATAGGCGCGCACCACCCATTCGCCCCGCTCCGCGCCTTCCGGAATCGTGAAGGAGGAGGCGATCTTTCCATCGGAGAAAGTCACCGGCTCTGATTCGAGCAGGGGTTTGTTGGAGGGCGAATACAGGCTGAAAAGCACCTTCCCCTCTTCCAGCGTATTCGAGACGCCTTCCACCCTGATCGAGGCGGGCAGCTCGGAAGGATGAAACAGGGCGTGATCGGGTTTTAACGGGATATCCTCCCCGGGGATCTGAAGGGCCAGGGCCGGATCGCCCAGGAAGATAAACATCTGCATGATTTCAAGCGAATTTTTCCTCACGAGATAGAGGCATTTGGCCAGGGTGACGGCCTCCCCCAGCTCGTGGAGTCGGTACTGAAAGAGGACCTCCCTGAGGGCCTTCGAGATCTTTTTGTGGCTGGAGGTGAAGCCCGGTCCCGATGGCACGAAGAGCCCGATGGCGCCTCCGTTTTTCTGACGCATGCAATCCTCGGATATGCAGACGTTCCACTTCGGGGTGGGATAATCGATGGCACCGCTGTTGCAGGTCATGTTGGTGACAAAGGGGAGCCGCTCAAAGTTGGTCAGGTGGAGGTTGTCGCTGTTTTTCGTATCTCCCCCGAACCAGATCCGTTCATCCGTCCATATGTTCGGAGATCCGTGACCGAAAAAGGAGATGAAGACGGCGCCGTTTTGGAAGAGATCGAAGATTCGAGCGGTTGCCTCCGTGCTGACTTTGGCTTTGCTCCGTTCCACAAAGGCCCTGTCCAGATAAAAATTGTCCTCCAGGGGAAGATCTTCCAGGTAGATGGTCTTGCCGGTAAAAGAAAGGGGGGTATGGTTTTTCCTCAGATCCTCCGCCTCCTCGTCGAACGGGCCGTCGTCGGCCACGTAACCCAGGGTGGCCCGCCAGGGACCGGGTGTCCGGTTTTTCCCGTAGTGAAGGATTTTATTGACGATATTCCCGGTATCCTCGATGCTGTTGACTGATATCCGACCCAGGATGATGTCGGGGTATTCATCCTCTCCGGTGAGGGTGGTGTACCAGTGGTCGCTGGCCCATTTGTCCTGCTCGCCCACGCGTGCCGAATAGGAATAGGCAGGCACGAAATTTTTCACGTCATTTCGGGCCTCGTTCCTGTAATCGCTGCTGGAATCGCCCACCAGGAGGACGTATGTCGGGGGAAGTTCCCACCCGGCCAGGGCAGTGGCAAGGAATTCCTTGATGGCCAGGGGGCTCTGAAGTCCATGATTGAATTCGTCGTATATCGCCTCCACATCCACGATTTTTGTTTTCATTCCCTGTTTCTCCCTTTCATCCGCCAGGGGGCGGAGGGTGGGTATGAAATCGGGATAACTGATGATCAGGTAATCCGCGAGGTTCTCGGGATTGGAGAGATTTGCCCTTTTGACCGGGCGGGGAGGCGGGTCTCCCGGTACGGGAATACGGTCAATGGTGGAGAAAAGGTAGCTCTCCCTCCCTTGCTCACGTGTCGTAAACCGTATCCTGCCCATGCCAGCGGCTCCGATCCTTTTCGTTCGGATGAATCGGGGATTCGCGGCCTCGGAGTGTTCAATGCCGAGGATGGGGTTGGAAGGGGCCCCATGGAGCGTGTAGGTGATGTTTCTTCCTTCCCTTCGTGACGGGGATTGAAAATGAAGGTGCCCCTGTTCGAAAAGGAACCGGCGGGGGTGCTCCAGCTCGATGTAATCGATATAAACCCCGGTGGGCTCTTCCCCGGGGGGCTTGTCTTCCCTTGGCATCATCCGGAGACTCATCTCGTTCCCCTTCTCCCGGAGGATCGAATAATCGATCTCGAGAGTCTTCAGATCGTCGTCGGGATTTGTGATCGTGAAAAACACGGGTTCCTCGTCATTCAGGATCATTTCAATCCGTGAATTGAGGGAGTTCCATTGCCCGGGGTGGCAGTATATTTTCAGCCGGAGCTCTCCCTCTCCCACGAGGGGGAGAAATCCGGGGAGATCGAAAACGCACAGAAACGGCGCGCCGGTTTTCAAGTCTTCCCAAACCCATCTCATTCCCTTGATGGAGAGAAAATTGCCGGAATGAATTTTCAGTGAAAAGTCTTTTTCCAGGCGGTAGCGATTGATGAAATGGCCGGGTTGATCCGTTTGATCGCCCGATGGTTCATCCTCGCCGGTGACCTCCATGCGAAGTCCCTCTCTTTTTTCATCGTAGAACAAGCGGTAGATGTTCAAATCGGTATAGGGCGTTTCGGGAGGAGTGCCGTAAAACACGAGGGCGTCGTTTTCCGTGAAGCTTTTCGCGAAACAACCCCACGTCGCCGTTGGGATTTCCTTTCCCCGGCAGCTAAGGTGAAAATGGCGGGGATTGACCTTGTCGGGTTCAAAACCTCCCTTTCCGATCAGTTCGCGATCGATCTTATAGAGTCCCTCCTCCCTGATTCCGAGTTGCAGGACCAGCTCGGAAAGGGGGAGTGTCCCTGGCCCGGGGTGATTGGATGGGGAATTCTCCCGGAATTCCCCGCTCTCGGGCTTTCTCTTTAATGGCGGGATTTTGGTTGCGTATTCGAGGGCCATCTCCGGGTTGTCCATCAGGATTTCCAGGATCCGCGGGAATCCCCCTGTTTCCCGGCCGGTTTTCTTCCCCTTGCCCCATGCCTTCGCCAATCTACCCGGAGCCAGCCTGGATGCATCCGGACGGGGATATTCGTTTCCGTTTTCGAACGCGAGCCTTATTTCCATGGCGGCCAGGTTCAGCTCGGGAGGGGGGATGGCCGTGGGACCTTGCAGGGAGGTCCTGGTGATCACGGAGGAAGCGGAAATGCGGGGATCGATTCGAACGCTCTGGAAGTAATTGAACCGCAGAAATCCCTCGGGCGCGATGGTGACGGATTTTTCGAGTTCTCTGATCAGGGGCTCTCCGTAACGTTTTTCAGCTTCGGAACGGTTGATCTGTTCGGTCCGTTCCTTTTCCCTTGAATCGATTCTGAGGGTAAACTCCTCGATTTCAGGGCGAAGGTTCACAAGGGGAGGCGTCAGGAGACAGACTATTTTTGTCTCGGTATCCTCTTTCCATTCACAGGAGAGCAGAATCTCATTTTTTCCGGATACGACTTCGATTCCTTCACGATTCCTGAAGGGGGCGGGTTCCTCCTTCGAACCGCGGAACCAGCTTGTGATCAGAAGGGTGGCGATAACAAGGGGGTGGATGAATCGCATGATATCCTCTCATTATTCAGGTCGATCAGGGCCGGGATTGCCCGTTTTTCACAAGATTTCAGAAATATGCAACACCAGCGAAGCTGACGGATGTCGTTCGCTCCGGATCCAGGGATTGATCGTAATCCACCAGTATTCCCTGTCCGGGTCCCATGATCTTGAGCATGGTGTAAACAGGAGGCAGGCCGCAAATTCTGTATCGATCCCCGGTACCGGCGATTTGATCGAAAAAGAGATTTGGATCGCCCTTGCAGACCGCCTCGAGGACCTCTCCATCCCTTTTCCGGGTTTCATGCAGGAGATCCGGGGTCACCGGTCCATAGTCTCCGAATGAGGGGCCGATATGGGAAAAATCGGCTCCAGCGATATAGAAAACGTCTTTCCCTGTTTTCCCGATCGCGGCCTTCAGGGATTGGATGAAGGTCGCAAATTCGTCGTCCCGGTCCGGAGGGATTCCCCGGTTTACGTGGTTTTCAAACGAGGAACAGAGGATGGGGAGGATCGATATCCCTTCCCGGTTTCGATAAAGGTACTGGAGCCAGAGAACCTGGAACTCGATGGAATGTTCCCTGCGGTGACTGAATTCATCCCTGTATAAAAGATCGGGCGGGATGTCTTTTTCCAGTTCATCCAGAATGTCCGTATCGGTCCGGGCCGTTCCGAGGGGTGTTTCGAAGGATTTGCGGGTGGGGATGCAGAGCCGGGTTGCCGGGGTATGAAGAGTGCCGAAGATCACCAAGAGATCCGGGCGACGTTCACGGGGGAGGGTATCGTATACCGCCCCGTAAACCCGTCCTCCCCGCATGAAGTCGATATGGGGCGAAATGATGGCACGCGGATTTTTCCCTCTCGAGGAGTCGTCGAGACGGGTGGATTGGCGACCTGCCTCGATCATGGAATCGAGGAGGATATCGATGTTCTGGGGATTGTTCGAATAGCTGACACCGGCCAGGCTCGAAGGGCGGGTCGGAGACTTTCTGAAATCTTCCATAACGGTCTTCTGAAAGCGGTGAAACTCTTCGTTTTCCAGGAAGTGGTTTTCATCCAGTTTCCGGACGATGCCGTTGATCTGGTCGGTCATGAGGAGGGACCCGAACTGTCTCATGAAATCCGCCTGGATCTCGAGGATCGTATGATTTCCATCCAGTTGTCCCAGGATGAAGATCATGACCTCGTTGTTCGAGATGCAAAGCGTCTGGTCGGAGATATGATCCGGATCCTCCAGGAGAATCATGGGAGAACCGTTGATGGTCACAGGGCGTGCGGATATGTTGCGCAGTTTGGGTTTTTCCATTTTTTAACCGGTCATTCCTCTTGCCTGTATCAATGTATGGAAGATTTGCCATTTCAGGGAAGATCTGTCAATGAAGTTGTCCATGGTTTTACAAGTAAGGGGAGGGGAGGGATAAAAAAGGCGGGGATTTCTCCCCGCCTTATGATTCCTCGGGTGATATCGCAATCATCTCAGAAGTCAAGCCAGGATTTCTGCTCGCTTTCATTCTGGGAACGCATGATGCTTCCGGGGCTGATGGTGCCGTTGGTTGGATCATAGGGTAGACCCACCGGGGCCGGGCTTGAAAAGTGAGAGTTGTTGTCGGGAACGTTATCCCAGTCCTTGTCCGGACCCACGGAAAAAAGCCTCCAGTGGCCGTATAATTCCTGGAATTCCCTTCCGTCCATCTGGGTCCCTTCCCCGTAAAACATGGTTTCGGAATCGTCCCTCTGCCACCATTCCCAGTCATAAGCCTTGTAAGAGAAGAGCTGAACATCGGGTCGCGCGGTGGTGCTGTTAGAACCTACATTCTGATAGAACACATCACGCAGGTCCGATTGGGTAATATAAGCAACAGGTGTGGAGATGTAAGGGGTCAGAATTCCCGTCTGGCCGGTGTATCCGTCGATTGTTCGGGGCTCGAACACACCAACGCCTGGTCCGTTCCCTGCTTCGGGAGGGGGTCTGTTCCAGTCCACATTATAGGATTCGATGGCATTGGCCAGGGAACGAATGTCTGCCTTGACGCGAGATACCTTCGAGCGGACCTGGGCTTCGAGGAAGTTGGGAACCGCGATCGCCGCCAGAATGGCGATAATCGCAACAACGATCAGGAGTTCGATCAGGGTAAAAGCCTTTTTTTTCATTAAATAATGTCACCTCCTTTCAAAAATTGTACTATTTCTTTCCATCTAATAAATTAAATTATATTTTGAATCGTTTAAATGAGTCAAGCATGTTTTTGGGAAAAAAAATCACTTTTTTTCCCTCGATTTCCACCTCCGGTGGAACCAGAAGTACTGGTCGGGATAGCGCCTTATCATCTCCTCCAGGCATTTTACGTGTTTTTCAGTGATGTGACGGATGGCCTCTTCCCTTTCCATATCACCGGGAGGATAAATGGGGGGGAGGAAAATCGTCTTGTGAGAAAAAAGACCTGTTCGGATATCGAACACCGGAAGCAGGGGAAGACCCGTTCTGACGCAAAAAAGCGCGGGCCCGGTGAAGGTCGAGGCCGGATGGCCGAAAAAATCGACGAAGATCCCGGCCCTGCGGGCATCCTGATCCGCCAGGAAGACGACCCCCCGACCCGCCCGGATCGCCTTCAACACCGGCCTCATGGGCATCTTTCTTGTAGAAATGACCTCCAGACCGTTTGCCTCCCTTACCCTGTTCACATGACGGTTTACATAGGGATTGTGGATCGGTTTGGCCAGGACCGAAAGGGGCGCCCCCTTCAGGGCGAAAAAGGCGCCCATCAGCTCCCAGTTCCCAAGGTGACCCGTCAGGACCAGAAAGGGTTTCTTCCCCGATCCGACACTTGCGAAGTGCTCCTCCCCTTCGATTTCCGTAATCCGGGGACAGCCCGGGCGGTCGTCACGCTTCTTTTTCATTTTTTCCCCGAGCCGGACGATGTGGATAAACTCGATAACAAAGAAAAGAAAGTTCCGGTAGGTTTCCACGATCAGGCGGTTTACAGTACCGGCCGGCGCCTCGGGAAGGGCCCTTTCGAGATTCTCCCGGATAACCCCCCGCCGGACAGGAACGAGCCGCGACAGGACGGGCGAGAGCAATCGGGCCGTCCTCATTCCGATATGAAACGGGATCAGCCGGAGAAGCCCCGTTGCGGAAAGAATTCCTGCAAACTCCAGAAAATGTCGGATGGACCGGAACGGTTTTTTCACAACTTGTAATCCGTGAGGAAGGAATGGAGGGCGATCCGCTTTCGTTTATTCTTCATGGAGACCACAAAACAGCCTGTTCTCCCAGTTGTAATTGGAGTTGATCACCTCGCTGCTCCAGATATGTCCCACACTGGACGGAATGTTCTCGTCTTCCAGGGAGAATTCCCTCCGGTAACCGAGGGGGCGGAGGTGGCGGGCCGCGACCCGCCTGGTGGCGCGCTCCACGATATTCATCGGCGTTTCCTCGATGGCGCTCTTGATGGCGTCGTTCCACTCCACCTCGGTGATGCCGTACTCCGCGAGGTTGTATCGCTTGTATGCGGTATGAAATCCGATCAGTTCCTCTTTCATGACCTGGATGACCTTTTCGGCCTCTGAGTTCTTTTTCATCCAGTGGTAGATATAAATGGCATTGACCATACCCAGGACCAGCATGGCCACGTTCTGATACACGGAGCGTTGATCGATGTTTTCCCAGAATGTGGCACACGATTTCCTGGCATCCAGGCAGAAATAATAAGACTGGGCCGCCACCGCGGCAATTGTGTACTTTTTAATATTAAAGCGGGATTTCACTTTGTACAGAAGGTGTTCATTGACGATTTCATCGATCATAAGTTCCGGCTCGCTGTAATCGTGTTGAAGGAAGTGCTCCCTCCAGTGAATGAGACTGTAGTTTGTGAGAAATCGCTCGACGTTGCGGCGGATCGCCTTTTTATCCAATTTGGCGGTGCGGGGGATCAGTCCGGCGAGGACTCCGATCATACCCCCCTGGAGCTTGTTCAGATCCCCCTTCACCATCTCGCTGCAGATATCGACAGCCCGGTTCAGGGCGATCTTCCAGCACTGGGGGCCCGGTTCCTCCACTTCGCCTGTTTTTGTGGCCCGGAGGTAGGGATGGTTATCGTCGACAAGCTGGTATTCGGCGTTGCTGTCCAGGGTGCCCTCCCACCTTCCGAGGGATATGTTGTCGTGGTGCCAGTCGTTCCAGGCCGTGTTATCCTTTAATTTTACAAGATGAGAATCGCGCCCGGACAACCCGTAACGCTTGTTGAGTTTCCGTCGGATGAACACGTCCGGGGAGAGGGGCAGATACCCCAGTTCCGTGAGCTTGATGATCTTCTGCTCGAAGTTGCTCGCCGCCTTGATCGTATAGCTCAGGGCCGAGATATCCTCGAAGTGGGCCCAGCAGTAGTTGATCATTTTCTCGTTCAGATCCGAGTCCATTTTCGCAATCGTTCGATCCAGGAGCTTTTTGACCGAAGGATTGGAATAGGTGACCCAATCGGAGAAATGGCGGTCCTTGAAAACGACCGAGATCTTATCTTTTTGATTGGTGGGGGACTGGATCACGTTCCAGGTCTTCATCAGGAGGTCGTTGTCGCGTTCGCAGGATTGAGCATTATCCAGGAGCAGTACCAGGTGATAATCCTTGATTTTCTCCCTTTTGCATTTCTCCCTGAATTCGTCATAGATGATGGAAAGCACCCGCTCGCTGTAACCTCCCTCCGGAAGCCAGACACTGACCACGAAATGCTTTTCACTGTGGACGGTGTAGATGTATTCGTAATAGCGATCCAGGATAGGCCAGTAATACTGGATCCCGATGCGAACCAGGAGGCGGATATCGTAGTCGTGTTTCAACATGGGCAAAATGATGTGAAAGGGAAAACTGATGCAGGGGGCGATCACCGCCTTTTCGTAAAGTTCCACGATTTTGCCGTACGTGTTCTCGTTCAACTCGTAATCCAGTTCCAGTATCCGGTGCAGGGTGTCCGGGTCCACCCCGAGGGTGAGGAAGGGGACCATACCCTTTTCCTGGAACGTGTCCCTCAGGGTTTGAGTCACATAAGCCGTGATATGGGAGAAGATGCGGGTAAAGATCCGATACCCCTTGACCATGAGCTCGGTCCAGTTTTTTCCCCGAACCAGTTCCTGGCCGATCCGTGTACTCAAGGGGGCGATTCTCTCCACGTACCGGGGTGGTTCGGAGAGCATGTCCATGAGGAGTTCCGGGTCCTCTTTTTCGGGATCGATGGGGAGAAGCCGGGCAATGTCTATCCTGGAGCCGAGCTGGTAGGAATAGATGTGGTAAAGGGGATGTAGATAGTTCATTTTCTGGTAGCCTCACTATAAAAAGGGGGGAAACACAATGGCCTCCCCGGCAGTGATCGAGAACCCCGCGTTTGTTAAAATAATGAATAAAGTGGAGTCAAATTCTGAAATGTGCATTTTACAAGTGGATATTAGAAAATAAAGGATTTAGATTGCAAGCTAAAAGTGAAAACACATTTTTTGAATGATCGATGTTGAAACAAAGAACTTGCATTTCCGAGAGGGATCTTTTAGGAATTCAGCCGTATTTGTCATGAAAATGGGAAATGTTCGAACGGATGCGGGTGTGGCGGAACGGCAGACGCGGTGGCCTTAGGAGCCATTAGGGAAACCTGTGGGGGTTCAAATCCCCCCGCCCGCACCATCAGATTTCCCCCGCCTTTTCACTTTCCCTCACCAGTCGATCCAGGATTCCATTCACGAACGAGGGGGAATCGTTGTCTCCAAATTCCTTGGCGATCTCGATATATTCATTGATGGTGACTTTGGGAGGGATATCCTCATGGAAATAGATCTCCGCAGCAGCCAGGCGTAAAAGGTTTCGATCGATACAGGAGAGGCGGTCCAGCTTCCAGTTGGTAATGACTTCGGTCAGGGAACGGTCCAGTTGTTCCATGTTCTCGAGTGTGATTTCGAGAAGGCGGGAAGCATAGGAATGAAGAAGGCTTTTTCCCGGGGGATCGAGAATCAAGTACCCTTCAATCGTCTGATCCAGATCGTATCCCGTCATTTCGATGGCATAGAGGATCTGGAGGGCCAGTTCCCTGGCCTGGCGCCGTCTTCCGGGCGGTTTCTTTGATTTTCTTGTCATGCGCCTTCTTCTAGTAGGAAACATAATGGGGTTTGAAATTCGGGTCCTCCCCGGAGAAATACTCCTGGATGCCGTTATACATCAGCCGGGCCACCGTCCATTGAAACGAACCCGAGATCAGATTCCCGGCTTCCCGGTCATTGGTCAGGAATCCGACTTCGATCAGGATGGCCGGCATGGCGTAATTGGCCAGTACCACGAATCTCGCGCTTTTCACAGGCGGCTTGCGGTGATATTTTTGAAAATACGGATTCTTCTGAAAAACCTCCCACATCGCATTGCAGACATTTGAGCTACGGATCTTTTCCTCCTCCAGGGCGTCCCTGAGCATGCTGGTCAGGATCGTTTTCAGCTCCTTATCCTGGGTCCGGGTGAGATCGGGGAGTAACTGGTCGTTTTCGAGTTTTTCCAGATAGCTCATGGCCGCCTTGCCGGTGCCGCTTTCCCGCCAGTGAAAGAATTCGATCCCCCGGGCGGAAGCGGAGCGAATATTCGGGGCCGCGTTCAGGTGGATGCTGATAAAGAGGTCCCCACCATGTTTCTGGGCAAAATCCACCCGGTCGGCAAGGGATACGTATTCATCCCTGTCCCGGGTCAAAAGGGCGGTCAGGTTCGGGCTCTGGTCGATCAGGTGCTTGAGCCTGAGGGCGTATTGAAGCACAAGATCTTTTTCATCCCAGTGCCTCCCGTTGATGCGGTGGAAGGTTCGCCCCCCCCTGTTGAATCCCCCGTGCCCCGGATCGATGATGATAATTTTCTTCCGGCCGCCATTTGTGGAGTCGGCGCCGGCCGGAGTCGATGGATTGGGAGTGGAACCCCTGTTTTCTCCTGAAATTGCCTCGGGAGGAGGGGAGGGACGAAGGATGTGATGGCCGGATTTCAGGGCAGCTGAGGGCTGGGAGGGCCTGACGGAGGGGGATGATTCCAGGGGGATGATTTGAACCACCAGGGTTCGCAGGTCTTTTTCCGGAGACACTTTCCATCGAACCCCGGAGCGGGGGTAGAAAACCAGGCGGACGATTCTGCTTTTGGGATGGGATTGGATGAGGATCTTACTGATTCGGGGATCTTTCAGCTCCAGGGCGTCGTCTTCGTAAGATTGGTCGATCCCCAGGATATCGAGGTAAAAGTATCCCTTTTTCTCCACGTGATCCGCAACGACGAAGCGAATCTGTTCTTCCGTTTTGACCAGGAGGCGGAATTCCTCCGGAAGGGTTTCCCATTTCAGACCTTTTAACCTGTCAGCAAAGAGGGGGGACGCCAGGATCAAAAGACAGAAAGCCGCTATGGCAAAGGACCCGGTCCCACACGAGCGACCATATGTCCGATTTCTCCTCATATCGCATCTTCAGCATTCAAACAGCGTGTCTGGATAACAGGATCGATTCAAGTCGCGATCATTACGGAACAGGACGATTGAGAGGAACCCGGATCAGGGGTTATTTTTTCTTTCCCCCCTTGACGGATTCCCTGAGTTCGGAGATATGATCCGCCACAAGGATGGACTCCGAGGAATCCTCATCGAGGAATTCGCTGTAAAGCTCCCAGTTGTCGATCGCTTTCTGATCCTCACCGAGGCGTTCCTGTGCCAGGGCGAGATTATAGTAGGCCTCCTCGAAATCGGCGGCCATTTCTATGGTTTTCTGGAAGAAATCCCGGGCCTCTTTGAAATTTTCGTTGCTTGCGGCCAGGCAGCCGAGGTTGTAAAAATCTTCCGGATTCTTCGGTTCAAACCCCAGTTTTTTAAACAGTTCGATCTTCTCTTCGGATGAAAGGGAATGAAACATCGTGAATCCGTAGTATTTGAAGGCGGTATCGAATCCACGCTGGAGATAGAGCCGGTACCTGTCGATTTCCTTATCATAAAGGCTCTTCTGGGGGGGGGCGGGCTTCACCGGTTTTGCAACGGCGTTTTCTTCGTCGGTTTTTTGTTTCTTGTCTGCTGTTTCCCTGGGCTTTTCCTTCGATTTTCGCGTTGCCATGAGCGAGTCCTCCGATTTGTGTATTAATCTGCCTTTTCCATGGAAAAAACAGATATTTTTTACCTGCGTTCGGTACTCCCTGGAAAAATACGGTTAGATCATTGGAACAAAAGGTGATGAATGTCCACCCTTTTTTAATGAAAAATTCCTCGATGGTTGGATCTCCCCGGCTCTTTTCTCTTGAGCGGGGTTAAGAAAATAAACTATAAAAAAACCCCGTTTGATTGTGGTGGGAAAAAAATAAAGATTTTTCTTTACAACGCGGACAAAAAATGTGCGTTGCTCTATTTTGCTTTTTCATGGATGAGATCAGGAAACGGTTTTATTTCATTTGGAAGGCACGACCCTATGGAGGATATCAGGGAAAAAATTGAACGGGTTCTGAAAACCGAGCAGGAAGCCGATCAAATCCTTGAGAATGCACGGCATCGCAAGGTGAGTATGATCGGGGAAACACGGAAAAGGATTCAGGAATTCCTCGAGGCCTCTCAGCTTGAAGCTGAGAAGCAAATCGATCTTGAAGAGAAAAGAGTGAAGGAGGAAACTGCGAAAGAAATTCAGGTCATCCGGGAAAAAACCGCCAGCGAGATCGAAACCATCCAGGCGAAAGGGAACGAAAATATGGCTGATGCCGCCTCCATTATTTTGCGTTCCATACTGGAGTAAAAAACACTCCCCTCAGCCGGGAGGCGCTTCCTGACCGGGTGTTCCGGAGACCGACCTTCTCTTTTTATCATGAGCGTTGAAAAGATAAAAAAGTTTTATATTATCTCCCATGCCGATCACCGGGAACTCCTTTTGGAAACTCTCCAGAAGATGGGAGTGGCCCAGATTGATGAGTTGGGTGAAAACGGGGAAACCGGATCTCCCCCTGGTAGGGAAAAAGACAAAACCCCCGCGGATCCCGACAGAACCGATCAGGCCCATGAGGCGATCGAACCGGATTTCGACTGGGACCGTGTGAGGCGCCCCCTTCTGACGGAACGGCGCAATGTGGAAAAAGCCTGTGAGGAGATCGCGAGCGCAATCGAGTTTCTCAGGCGGTATATCCCGGAGAGACAGGGCATGGATCTGCTTCGATATGGTCCCGAGACCATCACTCCCGGGCAGGAGGAGGAACTCCGCCGGGGATTCGATCATGATGGTTTCAGGGAGGAACTGGAGGAGCTGGAGGGAGAGGTGAAAAGGCTCCATGCCCGGCGACTCACTCTCAAAAAAAGACGGGAAAACCTCCTCCCCTGGATTCGGTTGGAAGTGCCCCTGCATTATTTCTGCAAAACCAAGCACACCCGCATTCGTTCCATATCCGTTCCCGCCTCGAAAGTGGCGGCCTGCCGCCAGGCCGCGGGGGAGGCTATCGGGGAACTGTGGTTCATGAAAGTGGGGGAAACGGTAGATCCCACCCATCCCACCAAGAATATCATTGTCATTTATCCCACGGAGTATCATGAAGCGGCGGAGAAGATCATCCAGGATTACGACTTGCACCCCGCCGTTCTTCCCTGCATGAATCGAACCCCCGCCGAGGTGATCAAGGAAATCGACCAGGCTCTGAAATCCATTGCCGGCCAGGAGAGCCGGATCGAGTCCCGTCTTTCCGAGATGAAAAATGAAATGCTTCAGCTCAAGGTGAGGGCCAATGACCTTTATAATTCCCTTGAACGTAAAAAGGCCAGGGAACTTTGCGGGGAAACCCGATCCACCTTTATCCTGAAGGGTTGGATTCCCGCGGCAGAGGTTCCCGCCCTCGAAAACGCCCTTGCCGGCATGGCGCCCGAATCGGATCTGTTTATCAGCGATCCCGGTGAGGGGGAACAGGTTCCGGTGATCCTTCATAACGCAAATATGATTCGTCCCTATGAATCCGTGCTGAATATTTATGGAAAGCCGGATTATCATGAAATCGATCCCACCCCGCATATGGCGGTTTTCTTTTTTATCGGATTCGGTTACTGCCTGACGGATGCCGGGTACGGACTGATCCTGTCGCTTCTTTTCGGTTTTGCGGCCTGGAGACTCAAGCTCGCCCCGGGCGTCCGGAAATTCTGCTGGATGATGACTTTGTCCGGCATTTCCGCCGTGATCCTCGGGGCCCTGACAGGGGGTTGGTTCGGGAACCTTTTCACCTCGCCCGACTTCCCTTTTTACAAGCTCGGCGTGGGGCGATTCTTGGAACATTTGAAAAAAATCGATCCCCTGGGACAGAAGGACATCCTGATCTTCCTGATCGCCGCCCTGGTTATTGGATTTATCCAGCTTTCCTGGGGTATTGGAATTAAATTCTATTACTATCTTTCGAGGGGCCGGTTCCTTGATTCTTTTTGCGATCCTTTCCCCTGGCTTCTTTTCTCCGCCGGTCTTGTGGTGTCGCTGTTCCAGCGGGGACTGGGAGTAGGAATCTGCATTGCCGGGCTGGTATTGATGATTCTCTTTTCCGCCAGGGAAAACCGGAATATCCTGCTCCGACTCGGGGGGGGGCTGTGGTCTGTGTACCAGATGCTCACGGGTTTGCTGTCGGACGTGCTTTCCTATTCCCGTTTGTTCGCCCTGGGTCTGGCCACGGGAATCATGGCAACGGTGATCAATATCATTGCGTTCATTTTGTGGCCGATTCCCTATGTGGGATGGCTTTTGTGTCTTCTTCTTCTCCTCGTGGCTCATCCCATCAACCTTGCCATCAATGTTCTGAGTGCATTTATCCATACGGCCCGTCTCCAGTTTGTGGAATTTTTTCCGAAATTCTATAAAAGCGGCGGGAAGGCGTTCCGTCCCTTTGTCACGAAGCGGGAATACATTCACGTAACGTCGGACGGGTTGAAAGAGTAGGAAAAACCCGCTGAAGCGGGATTTATTTGGAAACCAGATGGGCATTGGATTTGTCCCTGGCTTAAGGAGGTACAAGCATGGATGCAGTGACTGCAGCAGGGTCGACGTTTGGTCTCGCCCTGGGACTTCTGGGCGCCGGACTGGCCCTGGGTCTCGGGGGCGTAGGCTCGAGTATCGGGATCGGCCTGGCAGGCATGACCGCCTCGGGCGTGGTTACGGAAGATCCGGACAAGTTCGGCCGCCTGATTCCCTTTGTGGCGTTGCCGGGAACGCAGGGGATCTATGGCTTCGTGATCTTTTTTATTATGGCGGCTGTGAAGATGGGAATGCTGGGAACCCCCATCCTCCCAACCCTCCACCAGGGATACCAGCTCCTGTTTATCGGCTTCAGCGCCGGGTTGGTGCTGTTGGCTTCCGGGATCTACCAGGGCAAGGTGTCCGCCGCGGCCATCGGGATTATTGCCAAGAAACCGGAACAGGCGGGGAAGGGCCTCATTCTCCCCGCTTTCGTGGAAACGTATGCCGTGATCGCCCTCGTGGCGGCACTCCTGGTCATTTTTCAGATGAAGATCGGTTGATGCTCTAAGAAAGCGGGATGGATTCATGGCTCTTGAGAAGATCATCGATAAAATTTTGTCCGAGACCAGGAAAGAGGCCGACTCCATCATCGAGGAGGCCGGAAGGGAAGCGGATGGCATCCTGGAGCAAGGCCGGAAACAGGCGGACGCGAAAAAGGACGCCCTCCTTTCCAACGCGCTGGATCGGATGAAAAGCGAAAAATTCCGCAACATCGCACTGGCCAAACTCGAATCCAGGAAAGCCATTCTCAAGGCACGGTGCGAGCTCGTCGATCGGGTTTTCGCTCTCGCGGAAAAGCAATTGAACGAACTGGCCGACTCCGGAGGAGGGGATCTCAAACGTTTGATGGAGAACTTGATCGGGGGATTCGTTCCGGAGGAACCTTGCGAAATCATCGTTTTTGAACCTGAATCCGATAAGTATACCCTATTGCTCTCATCCCTGTGGGGGGATGCCTTCACCATGCACTGCCGTATCTCGCCCGTGAAGGGGGCGATCGGTGGGGGCATTATCCTTCGAACAAAACGCATGGAATACGATTGCACTTTTTCCAGGATGATTGCGGAAAAAAGACAGCAGCTCGAACAACATGTGGTTCGTATCCTCTTTCCGGATCTTCCGGGTAACGGGAGTTCGATCCGAAAGGGTGAGGAGAAGGGATCCTGAAGTCGATCCCTGGATAGCATTGCCCGAAGAAAGGTTGAATTCGACTGTCCATGTTCGATTTGCCCGAAATCCTGAAAAGCCGGGCGGGTGACCGTCATCTCTATGCAGTGGGCCGGATTCGAGCCCTGGAGAGGCATTTCCTGGACCGCGATATCCTGCGCCACCTCATCGAGGCGCCCAACCTCAAGGAAGTTTACTCCTTACTCCGCGACACCGTCTTTGGAGAGGTCGTCGTGAAAACCGAGGAGAGCCTCGATTTCGAACGCATGCTGAACCTGGAAACCCGCAACCTCATACGACTCATTGACTCGATGTCTCCCGATCCCGAACTCACCGATCTTTTCGTCATACCGTTTGATGTTCAGAATCTCAAGATTCTGTTGAAAGAGGAGCTGGGAAAGGCGATGGAACCGGGAGGCTTTTACACCCAGGGAAGATTCGAGGTCATTCATCTGAAAGAGTGGATCAAGACCGGCGCGTCCCAATCCCAAAGGCCCCTTCCGGACTGGATGATCGCCGCGGTGGAAGAGGTTCGCCTGGCCTGGAAGAAATTCCCGAAACTCCGCATCGTGGACGCCGCTTTGGATCGGGCCTTATCTCTGGCCCAACTCAGGGGGGCCGAAAAGGCACGGAGACCCATCCTGTCGGAGTTCTTCCGTTTCATGATCGATGTCCGGAATGTGGAGGCCTTTATCCGGATCCGACTGGTGGAACGCTCCCGGGAGCAGTTTCATCAGTTCTTTATCCCCCGCGGTAACCTGAGCTTATCCTTTTTTCAAAACCAGTGGGATACCAGCATTCGCGAGATCGGGAGACATTTCGAAAAAACGGCCTTTCACGATATGATTGTCAAATCCCTGGAGGAATACCAGAGCGAGGGGACCCTGACTATGCTTGAAATGGAGCAATCCAGGCTCCTTATTCAACAGCTGGCTCCCTCGCGATATATTACCTTCGGACCGGAACCGATCCTGGCATACATGGTAACCCGCTTCTACGAGATCAAGATCTTAAGGAGAATCATGGTGGCCAAGAAGAACAACCTGCCCGTCGAAGGGCTCAGGAAGAGGGTGATGACGCTTTATGCCTGATCGACTCGGTTTGATTGGAGATCAGGACACCGTTCTGGGATTCGGCGCCATGGGTATGGACTGCTGGATTGCGGAATCCCGCAGCCAGGCCCTGGACGCACTCAAGGAGCTTTTTTCACCCCCGGCATCCCCCGGGAGTGAAAAGGAGGGGCATTACGCGGTGGTCTTTATCACCCACGAAGTTGCCCGGATGATCGGGGAAGAGATCGATCTGGCTCAGATGGGGAAGTTCCCCACCGGCAACGTCTCAGGAACCGGATCGGTTCACCAACCCGTTTTCATGGAGATCCCCAGCTGTCTCTCGAGGGGCAAAATGGGGCTCCGGGAACTGACCGCCATTGTGGAGAAGGCCGTCGGCATCGCCGATATCATGGATAAGGCATGAGAATAACGAAAGGGTAAGAGGTTGCCCATGAACAACGAACAAACCACCCTCAAGGGAGAAATCGTCAGGGTATCGGGCCCGCTCGTCGTGGCCAGAGGCATGAACAGGTGCAAGATGTACGATGTGGTGCGGGTCGGGGATCTCGGTTTGATCGGGGAAATCATCGAACTCCGGGGAGATCGCGCCTCCATTCAGGTTTACGAGGATACCGCCGGGATCGGACCCGGTGAACTCGTGGTCTCCATTGATCGCCCTCTTACCGTGGAACTCGGTCCGGGACTCATCGAATCCATCTTTGACGGCATCCAGCGACCCCTGGACAAGGTGATGGAGAAAACCGGGGATCTCATCACCAGGGGTGTGGATGTTCCCGCACTGGATCGCGGGAAGAAATGGGAGTTTCAACCTCTCCCCAAAAAGGGGGACAGGGTCGTTCCGGGCCAGATTATCGGCACGGTTCAGGAATCCACCCTTGTGGAACACCGGGTCATGATCCCTCCCGACCTGGAAGGGGAACTTGTGGAGATAAGTTCCGGCGCCTTTACCGTGGAAGAGACCATCGCCAGGGTCAAGGGAAAAGGGGGGGAGATCCGGGATATCCGGATGTACCAGCGATGGCCCGTGAGGAAGGCCCGCCCCTACAAAAAACGCATGGCCCCCAATAAACTCCTCTCCACCGGGCAACGTGTGATCGATACCTTCTTCCCCGTTGCCAAGGGGGGGACCGCCAGCATTCCAGGTCCCTTCGGGAGCGGGAAAACCGTGGTTCA
>Ga0272442_10000638_pt1 | contig 55133 bp, 48 predicted proteins | sample SSMForm2O_FD_200262 | JGI IMG/M metagenome (GOLD analysis project Ga0272442, IMG submission 200262) | Marine sediment archaeal communities from Little Sippewissett salt marsh, Falmouth, MA, United States - SSM-Form-2O | ecosystem: Environmental > Aquatic > Marine > Wetlands > Sediment ... | reverse complement strand
CCTCTTTCCTGATCTTCAGGGCCAGTAAATCTCCCCGCTTCGTGGCAGGATAGCCCTCGGGATTCAGCCGCTGCAAACGCTGCTGCAATGCTTCGTCTGCCTGCATCGCGGCTTCCCATTTTTGTAAAACGGTGTCCATAGTATAGTTCCCTTCTATCGTAGAATAAAAGATTCCTTATATTTCTTATTATATATTCTACAATAAACATGCCATCCAAAGATATTTGCAACCATATGAAATAACACTATATTTTAGTGCTTGCGATTTTCCGCAGAATAAAATATGCTTAATAACCAGCATCGTGCCGAAATATGGTCGTCAGTATGTTGCTATACAGTATAGATCAACCGTAAGGGGCAAAAGTTGTGTCCTGTTACAACCAGTACGGTTAGCATGCCAGTTAAATACATTATCGGAGGGGGCCCCGTATGAGAAGCAGCCTGGAACAACACCGCATTCTCCTGCAGGTAAATAATGCAATCTTTCACGAGCGAACACGTAACGGTCTGTTTAACAAGATCGCAAAAACCCTGGAGCCGGTTTTCCATTTTGACCGGATAGATATCCTCATCAATCAGCCCGGTGAAGAATCATGGTATATTTTTTCCCCTGCCCGCGGTGTTCCCATCCCGGGATATCCCCCTGACCGTTTTATTGTTCCCCGGAACAAAAATCCTTTCCCCAACATGGCTGAAAAAAAAGTCCTTATTGCAGATATCGGCAAGGGCCCCGAATATATTGAAAGCAGGTTTCTTCTGGAAGCAGGCCTGCTGTGGGTTGTGCGGGCACCGCTTATCATCCGGGAAACCATTATCGGGCTGCTTCAATTCGACTACAAAAAGAAACCTTCCTATTCGGAAGAAGACATAACCTTCTGCGAACAGGTTGCCCAGCAGGTCACCCTGGCCATAGACAACATGCTCGCCTACGAGCAGCTGGAACAGCTCAACGATCATCTTACCCAGGAAAAAAGATATCTGAAAAAAACGGTTGCCGCCCTGTCGGAACCCGATGACGTTATATATGAAAGCCAGGAAATGGACAAGGTAATCAACGATATCAGGAATGTGGCCCCGACAGACTCGACGGTATTAATAACCGGTGAAACCGGATCCGGTAAAGACCTGATAGCACGCAACATTCACAAGCGCAGCGCCCGGAGCAAATCCGATTTTATCAAATTAAACTGTGCGGCCCTGGTCCCCACCCTGGTTGAAAGCGAGCTGTTCGGGCATGAAAAGGGCGCCTTTACCGGCGCGACCTTCCGGAAAACCGGCAGGTTTGAGCTTGCGGACAACGGCACGCTTTTTCTGGATGAGATTTCCGAGCTTTCATTTACCGCCCAGGCAAAGCTGCTCCAGGTGCTGCAGGAAGGAACCTTTGAACGGGTGGGCGGCTCCCAGACCGTCAGGACCAATGCCCGGATAATCGCTGCCACCAACCAGGACATAAAGCATATGGTCGCTGAAAAAAAGTTCCGTGAGGACCTGTATTACCGCCTGAATGTTTTCCCCATCCACATCCCCCCGCTTCGACAACGCAGAGAGGACATCCTGGTGCTCGGGCGCTATTTCGGCACACAATGCTGTATGAAATTAAACCGTATCCATCCCACCATGACCCAGGACGCTGTTGAGGCAATGGTTCAATACGACTGGCCGGGAAACGTCAGGGAGCTGCAGAATTTTGTTGAGCGGATCATCATCCTTAAATCAAACCAGACGGTAACCGGCAAAGATATCAGGGCTATTCTTAATCCGGGAGAGCAGGGAAAAAGCGTCATGCTGCTGGAACAGGTTGAAAAAAAACATATCGAAAACGTTTTAAACTGGACACGGGGCATGATCGCCGGGCCCCAGGGCGCGGCCAGCTTATTGGGCCTGAAAAGAGGGACGCTTCAGTACAGAATGAAAAAGCTCGGCATCATGCCGGCTGATTTTAAACCATAACCGGCACAGCCCGCTGCCAACGCTCACCCATAGAAGAAAAAGGATGAAAAAAAACTATTTCTACCTGCCGCGCCTGCGGCAGACATGTGCTCTCCTTGCTGCCGTGCTTGTCGCCACCGCCCTCTCTGCCCCCCGCAATGACGGGGCATGTGCCGATACGACGAAGCCGCCTACTCCGGCCGGTGATAATATCCCTATTCCTTCCCGGACAAGGCACCCGCGCCTGCTTACCAACCATCTGGGAATGAGGTTTGTCTATATTAAACCGGGTACCTTTATGATGGGAAGCCCCCCGTCGGAACGGGGCCGAAAGCCTGATGAACAGCAGCATGCTGTTACCATCACCCGGGGCTTTTATCTGCAGACCACCGAGGTGACTCAAAAACAGTGGAAAGCTCTCATGGGCCCCGACCATATCCCCTATTTTGATGACTGTGGGGATGAATGCCCCGTTGACAGGATCTCATGGGAGGACGCCGTTGCCTTTATTGAACGATTGAACGCCAGGGAGAAAACCGATAAATACCGGCTTCCAACCGAAGCCGAATGGGAGTATGCGTGCAGGGCGGGAACCGGGACCGCCTTTTTCACCGGTGAGAACACCCGGACAGAGTGCGTCCTTGACCCGGTGGCTGACCGCGCCGGCTGGTATTGCGCAAATGCACAGGGGTCCATACACCCGGTTGCCCGCAAACAGCCCAATGCCTGGGGCCTGTATGACATGCACGGAAACCTGTATGAATGGTGCCGGGACTGGTACGGCGATTATCCCGAAGGCCCGGCAACCGATCCCGCGGGGCCCCCGGACGGTGAGACGCGGGTCTTTCGCGGCGGGGCCTGGATGTATCTCGTGTGGCATGCCCGCTCAGCCCACCGCAGGAGACACGAGCCCTATTTCCGCAATAAATATACCGGATTCAGAGTCGCCAAAACACCCTAGCAATTCACAAATAACTATAAACACCATAGACAATCCGGACAAAAAGATACCGCCATCTGTCATTGCGAGGAGCGACGCGACGCGGCAATCCCTCTAGTTTTCGACATACTGTGAGATTGTTTCCACCCTCCGCAGTAACCTGCTACGGAGGACGGGTCGCCTTGGGCTCGCAATGACGTTGTTTAATTCAGGCAGATGGGAACGTTTTATCGTGGCCGTTTTTCTGTTCGTAAGAGGCTGTGATATACTGTAAAATTCTCTGCAAATTCCCAAAAGTCGAAAACCACAACCCGAAACCCGCAACAAAAAAAAGAAGGCCGGATGTTCTCTCCGCCCTTCTTTTTTATATCGACAACAAATGCTCCAACGTATTATTCTGCCGCAGCTCCTGCGCTAACAGAAACTGTTGCGGAAAAACGCATGGGAAAATTAACACTGCCGTAGGTGTCATCAACTTTGTCGATCAGTACGCCGATAATGAGCATGCCGAAATTTGAATTAATGGGAACGGTTGTTGTTACTGCCCCGGCAGAAGGGATCTCAGCCTTTTCATAAATAAAGGGCAGGGGATTGTCAGCGCTCAGGGTGATGCCGGTGCCGATAACCATAAAACTGAATATTGATCCCCATTCCCTGGAGGCAGCGGGGGTAACGCTGATGGTCATGTCGCCCGCGGGATCGGCAAAGCTCAGGGTCATGACAATGGCACCCATAATGGGAGACATGCTGTCAAGATCAAACACACCGTTAAGATAAAACTCTTTTGTCACACTGCTTCCGGGGCTTACGGAAATCACCTGCTGTGCATATACCGAGCCGGTAAAAAGCACCAAAACCGCTGTTGTTATCAGTGCAACACGCAATACTGTTTTTTTCATTGTTCCCTCCTTACGTTGTAGTTATTCTTTTTTACCCAAACATGTTCCGATAAAAAAACGTGTCCTCCTTCTGCTCCCCTCCTTTCTTGTTTGTTATATGTCTAAAGCACCACGGTACACACACGTGCGTTTATTCCGGGGCACGTGCCTGTCCGCCGTTTCTGAGAAACTTGGGCTTGATGAGCAATATCAGAACCGGCACGGTAAATATCGCCCCCAGGCAGTTGAAAAACAGAATGATTGCCAGCAGCATGCCCATCTGGGCCTGAAACTTAAGCGCGGAAAAAGGCCAGATAAGCAGCCCGCCGATCAGGGTGCCGGCTATGTATATAACCGACTTGCCGTAGGTTGCGATGGTCCGCTGAATGGCGGTTTCAAGGGTTATTGCCGGGTCACGCCGCCTTTCCTCGGCGACCCGTGCCAGAAGATAAATGCCGTAGTCAACGCCTATACCGATACCCACCGCCGACACGGGAAGGGTGGCGATGTTAAGACCGATATCGTTTAACGCCATATAGGCAAAGGCCATGTAGTTGGAGAACAGCAGCGGTGCCGTAAGGATTATGCCGGCACCGATGGAGCGGAAGTTGAGGCTGCAGCAGACAAACACGCCCAGAATTGCCAGCACCAGGGTCTTGAGCTGGTTCCAAGCAACAACCTCATTGATGGCCGCTTCGACCCCGATGACACCACCGGCAAGCCGGTAGGAGATGCTCTCGCCGGGGTCGGCCTTGTCGCGTATATAGTCCTTGGCCGTGCTGATGGCCTTTTCAATGGTGGGTCCCATCTTGTCCTTGAAGTAGACCACGATATTTGAATACCGGTCGGCATGGTCAACGAATTTGTCGATATCTCCCGGGTCCGCCTCGGACGTCACCAGGCCGAAAAACATCTCTATTTCATAGGCGCCCTCGGGAAGGCTCCGCCACTTGGGATCATCGTTGTTCTGGACCTGGGCGACATTTCTGATGGGCTCACAGATGGTCTGCACCCCTGCGGCCCCGGAATGGTCCCGCATGTAATTGGCAAAGCGCTCGATGTCGGACAGCACCTTTTCCCCGTGCAGGTCTCCCCTGGTCTTTCCGTTAACCGTTATGAACAGGGGGTTTATAAGGGGCAGGTTCCTGTTGATCTCAACCGAATCCTGATTGTACCGTGAGCTCGGCCACAGCAGGTTTGAGCCCACCTGGGCATCACCGATAATGATCCGCTCGGCCCAGAAGTAGGAAAACACGACGATCACGACGGTTACAACGAGGACGACGTACTTTCCCCGGTCAATGATATAATTGCCCAGCCACTTTGCAAACTTGTTTGCCCAGCCGAGCCCCTGTTCATCCACCTGCCGCTCTTTTTCTATGTGCGTGATGAACTTGGGGGAAGCAGGTATATAGCTTATGAGAATGGGGGTCAGGATAATGCCGATGAGCACCGTTGCCACGCTGCTGAAGGCGCATCCCACTGAAATGTTCTGCAGCAGCGCGATGGGCACCACGCCCACGATCATGATGCCCAGGGCGTCCGTCATAACCGAGGTGATCCCCGGCAGAAACATCTCCTCGATGATGGTCCTGCACCCCAGCATGGTATCGCGGTGCTTCATGTATTCTTCATAAAAGCGATTGTACAGCTGGTGGGAGTGACGAAAGGCCATCAGCGCTATGAGAAACGGAATCACGAAAACCAGGGGGTCAAGGTTGTAGCCCAGCAGCGCCATAAACCCCAGGCCCCAGATCAGGGCGATCACCGGCGCGGCAATAACGGCGATAACGCCCATGACTGAACGGTAGCAGGCAAACAGCAGCAGCGGAATAATAACCAGTGTTGCTCCCATGATAATGTTCATATTGTTTGTCATATGGGCAACAACCCCCAGGTGCATGGGGTTTCCCACAATACAGACCATGGTGTTGTCGTCTTCGGTTGCCTGGCGTATTTTGTTCAGCCGCTCATAGACAACGCGGTAGTCCATTTCGTCTTCAAAAAAGTCCGCGAAAACGAGGGTCTTCTTTCGGTCATAGGACACGTACCGTCCGTAATAGGCCTCGTTTGAAAAGATCGCATGCTTGAGCTCTTTCATCTCCTCGGGATTCTCGGGCACATCGGGATACATGAGGGACTTGGTCTCAATACCCCATGCCGTGACCTTGGTCTTTTTGAGCTTGTACGAGCCGATGGACAGGACCTTCATGCGGTCAACGCCCGGTATCTGGGTCACCTCCTCATCGATGTACCGGACCTTCTCCAGTGTTTTTGCGTTGAAGATGTCCCCCTCCTTGACCTTCAGCATGATGATAAGGACGTTGGCACCGCCGAACCGGCCCTCAAACTCTTTGTGAATCTTTATGTACTCATGGTTCTGGGGCAGGAGATTGGCAAAAATCGTACTTACTTTCAGCCTCGTGGCCATCTGGTACACAAAAAATATGGTGACGATAAGCATGCATATCAGTATCAGCAAGCGTCGCTTCAGGACAAAATCAGCCAGCTTTTTCATCGATTTATCGTTCCTCTCTTGTATAAATTCTTTTTAATTGATGGTTATTCCCGACACCGAATTCCAGGTTTTTCCTCCGTCGGTGGTCTGCACCATTGTGCCCAGGGAGCCCACAATCCAGCCGTTCAGCGCGTCGCTGAAGGAGATGTCCCGCATCCAGAAATTGGTGTTAAGGCTGTGTTCGCCGCGTGTCCAGGTGTCGCCGCCGTCCCGGGAATAATAGTAAGCCCCTTTGCTGCCCACGGCACACCCCAGATCACCGTGAACGGAGATGCCGTAGAGGGCGAGTTTGCTGTCGGTTGAAAGCTTTTTCCAGGTTGCCCCTGCGTCTTCGGTCACCACAATGGAGCAGTCAAGGCCTGCGGCAAAGCCCCGTTGGGCTGTTTCAAAATAAATGGTGAACAGGGACGGCGCCTGAATTTCCCATTCCTCCTCGCTGACAACGGGTATCAGTTCCTTGCATTCCTGCTGCACCCAGGTCGCGCCCCCGTCGGTGGTGTGCAGAATCAGTCCGTATTCTCCGGCAATCCACCCGTTGTTCCTGTCCACAAACAGCACCTGGTTAAGGGTGGAGTCATCATGCTTGCTGCGAAGCGGCACATCAAGCTTTTCTCCCTCTTCGGCATGAATGGCGTTATAGACATCCATATTGATGTCTTCATCATCTTCATCGCCGAAGGGATCGTCGCTGCGTTCATATTCCTGGCGCGTCCAGGTGCTGCCGCCGTCTGCTGTATGAATGACTATCCCCTTGCTGCCAACTGCCCAGCCCGTCTCCCTGTCCACAAAGCAGATTGAAAAAAGCCGCTCTGTTGTTCCCGTGTCGACTTTGTTCCAGTCCTGTCCGCCGTTGGTGGTATGCAGCGCAATGCCGTATTTTGCAACGATCCATCCGTTTTCAATATCGGTAAAACACACATCAAACAGGTCTATTTCAATGGGAGATGTCTGGTGCTGCCAGGTTTTCCCGCCATCAGCAGAATGCAGTATCACGGCACCGTAGCCCACCGCCCATATATTATCTTTGTCAGGGGTCGCTACCGCGAGCAGACCCTTGTTTGTCAGCATGGTGTACTGCTGCCCGGAACCTACCTCTTCTTCAGCTTGCATGCGGCATCCACACGTCAGAAGAACCATCACCGCGAGAACATAGACAAATACCTTGTTGTTAAATACCATTACCGTACACCCTTCTTTTTAAAAACAATTATGTGGTTATTCAGAATACTCCAGTTGACATGGTTTTCCGGATTCCCGCTGAAGCGGGGATCCTGTTTTTCAAAAAAGGTCTATTTCATACACTAGCCGGAGTTCCTAAGCAACCATGAACAATTAACCACTCGGGACACAGTTCCTCTTTTCAGATTGTTTTTCTGAAAAGCACAACTAAATTTTTTTGATGTAAACGCTTCAGCGGGCAAGCGGCAAGATTTCTTCTGTCATGGTGTGCTTTCTCGTTTACAGCGCCCGCCCAACTGCCGCCGGCCTTCGGCGGCACCGGCCTGATGCAAACCTGGTCAGGAGCCCTCCGGCATCCATCCTTTGATGGATGCCGGAGGGAAAGGATGAAATAATTTTTTGTGTTACTTTTTATAAATAAATCGGATACGTTATTGCCTGCCTATCTTCCCAGCTTCAGCAGGTTTTTCGGCGTAAAAAAGCTGGTCTTCAGCTTGCCGCCCATAACGGCGCCGGCCGGATCGAGAAGAATATGGGTTGAGTGCTTGCGCTGAACATCAACGCCGTTGCTGCCGTAGTATTCAACATCAACAACGCCGTTCTGGCCTTCCTGGGCCACATGGGGATGCACCTGTACCCGCCACATCTTTCCGTACTTGTCGTACTTTTCGGAGTACATTATTTTCCACAGCTCGGGATCAACATACCAGGTCTGCTTTGCGTAGATATAGCCCTTGTCCTTGGTCTTAACGTCCACCACCCAGACCTTTACCCGCTCTTTCTGCCAGCCGGAAAGGAGCACTTCACCCTCTGAGTGGGTGAGCTTCTTCATGTCCTGGTGCCGTGAGATGAGCATGTCCTTGCGGCCCGTGATATTGTATTCGTTCCTGGTCATCAGGCCGTCCCAGTGACCGCTGTCGTCACGTGAAAAGTCGGCCCCGTCAATGGTCTCCATGCGCTCGGCCGTGGACAGGCGCCGTACCCGGCGGTTGGCGGCGTTAAACTGCCAGGCGTCATATTCCCGGGCCCAGTCCTTGTAGCGTATCTCAAGGGTGATATTGCCCTTCAGTTCGGCGGGGTTAACCCATGTCGACATGGAAGCCCGGAAAATTTTCTTCGGGTTCTTGGCGAACTCGGGGACCGGGGGGGTGTCGCAGCGGCCGGAAAACTGCATGGCATGGGCAAGCTGCCCGATGTTGCGGTCGTACTTCAGCCTGCCGTCGGTTATGTAGCCGTAGGCCTTTCTTTCCGACATGTCAAAGCGGTTCCAGGTCCAAAAGTTCCAGCCTATCTCCATGCCTGTTTTCGGCTCGGGAAACGGGACGCCGGCGACATAATCCGTCAGGATGCCGTTTGCGTCCACCTTCGCATTGCCCTGCTTGGTAAATTTGACCTTTCCCGGGGTAAAGGGATAGGGCTCATAGGGAACGATCTCAAAAAAGGACGCGCCCCATTGTTCGGCATTTTTAAGAAAATCATAGTTGCTGGGCGGCAGCATGTCCTTCACCGAGTCGACATTGGTGCTGTCGATCTTCTTGCCCACCCACTCTTTTTCCCACGCGCGGACCGCGGCAAGCTCCTCTTCCGTAAAGCTGTAAACGGGATATTTTATCTCTTTTGCCATGACAGGGCCCGCGCAGAACATGAACAGCACTGCAATAGCCAAGCAGACGATTCCCGAATATTTTTTTACCATAGTATGTTTCCTCCTCATCTCTATCAAACGTTTCTCGTCTATTATTAAAATTCATACCGGACATTGAAAATAACCTGGTTGCCCAGATGTCCCGCGTTTCCTTTTTCGTTGATCTGCTGATATGCAAGCTCATAGAACCAGTGGTCTCCCGGGAAGTACATCAGGCGTGCCACGAAGTCGGTGTTGCCGTTGAAGTCGTAGGTGCCCTGAATGCCCGTGAGCAGGGTATGGTCGAAAAACGACGTCTGGAGCTTCACGGAAAGCTTGTCCCATGAAGATTCGGGATGTCCGTTTTCCCATTTGATAAATTCCCCGGTGGTATGGTCGTGCTCGAAATCAAGCAGCTTGTAATGGTACCAGGTTATGTTGGTGATGAGGGAAACACCCTTGTTGATCTTGGCAAGCCATGCCCAGTTAAAGTTCTTGTCAAAGCCGAGGGCGGACACGAACAGGTCCTTCTCCTTGATGTCGCTTGTGCCGTACTGGTAGTCGCGGTCCGTATTCAGCACGAATTCCCCGCTTACAATGCCGCCGAACATGGGCTTGGAAAAGGTGGCCGCGATGCTGGTGTACCACGGGTATCTGAAGATTTTGTCATGGTAGTATCCCTGAAGCATCTTGACAAAATTGCCGTAGCCCTTGTCCTCGTTGAAGAGGGGCGGCCCGTCAAGCCGGGTGTGGAATACCGACAGGGTCCAGTCAAAATCCTTGACAAGGCCCCTGACCTTGAAGCCCCATTCGGTGTTGTCCCAGCCGTCGTCGGGCTTGTCGTGGCGCCATTTGTGCAGGAGCTTTGACGTGAGGGGATTGATCGCGCCGCCCAGGAAAAATCCGCTTCCTCCCGGCGGCACCCGTGTTTCTTCAAATAAATAGGGGATGACGATCAGCTCAAAGGACATATCGGCCCACATGTCGTCCGGGGTGAAGAATATCCGTGCCATCCACAGGCCAACCTTGTAGTCCTCCCAGTCGGGGTACCCCACCAGGTTGGTCACATCAAGGGGGTTGATAATATCGGCAACGCGGCTCTCCGAGGTCTCTCCCCAGGTGACAATCTGCTTTCCAAGCCGAATGTTCCAGGCGCCGCCGAATTCCATGTCGATATAGAGCTCTTTTATGATCTCTTCCTCTTCATTTGAGGCGTAATGCTCCTGCAGCCCGTGGCCCCCGCCGCCTTCGTTTCTGATGGCACGCTTCAGGCCGCTGTCGATGTGCGTCGCGTAATCGCGCCAGTACTCGAAAAACCCGTACAGCCTAAAGGATGTGTTCTCCGTTTCGGCAATGTCCACCAGTCCCTCGAGCCGCAGCATGGTCCTGAAGCTGGTGAACTGCACGTCCCGGGCGTCGCGGTGGGTTCGCATCATCAGGGTCTGCTGAATTCTTCCCTTCCCGTCATGCAACCTTCCGCCGAACAGGTCAAAGGCAAAGGCACTGGTGCAGGGCAGCACAAGACAGCCCAGCAGGATAAGCAACAACACTCTTTTCATATGTTTCATACAGTCTCCTCCTCTCGTTAACAACGTTCCTCTTGTTCCCCTAAAACAACTTCTTACTCACATGCTTCATAATGTATGTATAGACCGTTACGCAAACGGGAACACAAACAACCACCCGCTTGCGCGGGTGGCCTTATTACCCGGCCCCAGGGCCGGGTAATAAGGTAGCACGACTGTGCTTGTATAAAAACCATCACGGGACCCATCACCATTGCCGCCTCAGACGAGGGTGAATACAGCCCCATGGATTTAAAACCGCACACACGCCATGCGGCTAATGTTTTAATTTTTCAAAACAACATATAAAAATTTCGCCAAACAGTCAATTAAAGAACCGGCTCAATGAAGGCTCCGGCTTTGCCGTGCGGCGCACGCGGTTCCCGGCAAACAGTAAGAAAAGGGGGCGGGCCGGGAGGGGGGGGTCCCGGCCCTGGGTATGTCAACTCTGCTTGATATATACATGGTAAAACATAGAGTGGCATATGAAAGAACAACCAGACTGTCTTGCCGGAGGATATATGGGCAGAGATCGTTTGCCGTATGTACTGTCTTACTAACGCTACATTTTAACAAGTATCACAATAATAATGTTAATGACATACGGTGAAATACTTATTTTTCACACTAAAATACCGTATTTTTAGACATATAAGCCTCATTATTTATTAATAATAATAATATTTATGTTTTTTAATTATTTAGAATAATAACTGTCGGAAACAAAGCCACGCCCGTTGACAGTTGCGGGAACGTTGGTATTCACTTTTGCAATAATAATGCCATTTCCACAGTATTGAAACATACTAAATTTGCTTCTTCTTTTTGAATAATAATTAACAAAAAAAACTGTTTCAATGCTTAATAATTAACATCGTGCTTAATATTTGATTGACCTGGTGCTTACGCGCATATTTGTTTATCATAACGTAGCGTGCATGACTCGTCTGCCGAAACGGGACAGACAGGTTTTTTTATTTTTCAAAAAGGGAGAGAGTATTGCGCATAACAGTATGCCATATAGCAAAAACTCGGTTTGTGAAAAGACAAAAATGGCTGGATATGGGATGGGGTGGTTATGTGTCCGTTTTTCCTGTTGTATATACTACAGGGAGGATATTCGGAATGGCTTATGTATTTATTCATAACTATTGTACCGCCGGGGTGGTATCAACAATCCAAGCCTGCCATTCCTGTGAGGATTCGTATTGCACCCGGTAATAGAGGGTATAGCTGTGGCCTGCTTGTGCATGAAACGGCACCTGGAGAACCCCCCCCCGGTAACGACGGGTTTCGCCTTCAAAGTAGGTGAGCGTCAGCATGTATGTGCCGGGCTCAAATTCATATGCCGTCCCCGTCCAGTCAACATCACGGCCGTTTACACGGTACACATACACATTAGGCGAGAGCACCAGCCGCGCAGCCTCATCCGGGGAAAGTGGCGCGCCGCTGTAAAGCCGCACCAGGTGCCCGCCGGCACACCCGGATAGTGATGCGACCACAACACCCAATATAATACAGCTAAAAAAATGTCTTTTCTTAACCATTCTGGATTCTTTTTAAATCAGGGTAAAGGATACCACAAGGCCGGTAATAATCATAATGCTGAAGATGGGGACAGAATACTTGATAAGGGCCGGCGCTCCGGTACAGGTAATAAGCATCTTAACGGCCGTATTGGCCAGTGCTGCAAGGGTAATGCCCCGGGCTGCAACGGCAGTGCTGATGGTGTCTCCCGCCAGGTTGGAAAGCGAAAGGGTTATTGGGTCCACATCGGCAAGCCCCGTAATAATGCTGGACAGATAAATACCCGCTGTGCCGAAGTAAACCTGCCCTGCCTTGGCAACAAACAGGATACAGCCGAAAAGCAGCCCGAAAAGAATTGCCGGCCAGAGATCGAAGGGGTTGGCTGCTTTAAGGCTTTCTTTTTCGCCCACCCTGTTTGCCGTCTTTCGTCTGAAAAACCACACCCCCGTGCAGCATGCAAGCCCTGCGACGCACGCGCTGCTGATGGGAATCAGGAGCACCCTGCCCACCGATGCGTTAACGGTGAACGCCTCGACAAGCACCCGTATGAACATGATAGCCGAGGCAAGAACAATGCCCAGGGCAAACTCCGGTGAAATGTCGGGTTCCGTCCTGCTGCGCCGGGTAAATCCCAGGGTAACGGCCGTACTTGACGCAATGCCCCCCAGAATGCCCGTGAGGCCGACCCCCTGCCGGGCTCCCAGTACTTTGATGAGCACATATCCGATAAAATTTATCCCGGCAATGAGCACAACCATCAGCCATATGGTATGGGGATTAATGACCGCCAGGGGGCCGTACGTTTTATCCGGCAGAACAGGCAGTATGATCAGCGTGATTACGCCGAATTGCAGGGCCGCGGTTATATCGCTCTGCCCGATCCGTTGGGAAAGCCCTTCAAGGGGCTTTTTTGTTGCCAGGAGAAGAACGGTTACAATGGAAAGGGCTGCCGCAAGGGCGGTCATGTTCCACCAGACCAGCGCACCGAAAAGAAACGAGAGAAAGGCGGCAATCTCTGTTGTTATTCCCTGGCCCGGCGATGGAGTAACGACATGGGCGGTTATAATAACGGCAACAAGGGCCATGAAGGCAACGGGAAATGCCCAGGCGGCAAACTGCTGGGTGATGAGGGCTGCCGTACACCCCAGGATTGCGATGAGCGGAAAGGTCCGAATGCCGGCAAATGCACTGCTCTTGTCCTTTTCACGCTCCACACCGATTATAAGGCCAAGGGCAAAGGCAATACCGAATCGCTGAAAAAGAATGTGCAGTTCGGGCATTTCAGTAACACCTGCCTCTCCACTGTCGGGGCGGTTACCCTGCTTTCGTGTCGGCGGAAGCTGTCTTTTCCCTGATAAAAAATTCAGCAGCCAGAAAAAGCAGCCCTATAACTATAAACCATTGAAAGCGTTCTTCCCATCTTTTTTTCCGGGTCGAACGAAGTTCTTTTTTTTCCATTCCTTCCCGTATTTCGCTGCGGTAAATCTTGTCCAGGTCCATGTCCCCGGTAACAGAACGCACGTAGCTGCCCCCTGTTCCCAGGGCTATTTTCTGCAGCAGGGTTTCATCCAGGCTGCTTAAAACAACATTGCCTTTTCTGTCTTTGACAAACCCCCCGGCCCCGTCCGTTGCCGGTATGGGGGTACCGCTCGATTTTCCCATACCGATGGTAAATATTTTTATCCCCTCCTTTTTTGCCTGTTCGGCGGCTTCAAGGGGGTTGCTGTCATGGTCTTCTCCATCGGTAATAATAATAAGGGCCTTTGACTTCCTTTCCTGGCGGCTGAACGATGCTATTGCCTTGCGCATGGCATTGCCGATGGCTGTGCCCGGCGTGGGAATCAGGTCGGGGTTAAGGTAATCAAGAAACATTCTGAACGCCCCGTAATCAAGCGTGAGGGGGCACTGCACAAAACTTGTGCCGGCAAATGCGACGAGCCCTATGCGGTCTCCCTCAAGCATGCGACACAGATCGTATACCTCCCGTTTTGCCCGTTCAAGCCTGTTGGGTTTGATATCTTCCGCCAGCATGCTTTTGGACACATCAACGGCCACGATGATATCAACACCCATTCTGGTAATGTCTTCCCAGTGATAGCCCCATTTGGGCCGCACCAGGGCTATGATCAGAAAAAAGATTCCCACGATCAGGAAAAAGGCTTTCAGCTTTTGCCGGCCTTTGCCCGTTGACGGGACCAGTTTGGAAAAGAGCCGGTCGCCGCAAAATTCCTTTATCAGCCGGTCTTTCTTTAGAAAAACATACAGGTAAAAAAACACCAGACCCGGAATGATCCACAGCAGAAAAAGATATGATAGGTTTCCGAATTTCATAAATAAGTCGCCCTATGGTATTTTCCGAAAACGGGTATTGGCAAGAAGCACCTCCAGCAAAAGCAGGCAGATACCGGGAATGAGCAGATACATAAACAGCTCTTCATATTCCATATATTCCTTTATCTTCACTTCTGTCTTCTCCATCTCATCAATCTGCGTATATATGTCCTCAAGGGCACCGGTATTGGTGGCACGAAAATATTTTGCCCCCGTTGTTGCGGCTATATGCCTGAGCGTCCCTTCGTCCAGGTCGACCTTCTGATAAACATACTGCTGCCCGAACAGGGAGTCTACAAGAAACGGTGCTTCGCCTTCTGTTCCCACGCCGATTGTGTAGGTCTTAATGGCATATGTTTTTGCTATATCGGCGGCCGTTGTCGGTGTAAGGGTGCCAGCATTATTCCTGCCGTCGGTCAGCAGAATGACCACCTTTGATTTTGACGCCAGGTCCTTGAGGCGCTTTATACAAACGCCCATGGCTGAGCCGATTGCGGTTGAATCTCCCGCCATACCGATTTCAACCTTATCAAGAAAATTCAAAAGCACACCATAATCAAGGGTCAGGGGGCACTGGGTAAAGGCTTCTTCACCGAAAACAACCATGCCGATCCGGTCGTTCTTTCTTCCGCGGATAAATTTACCCACGACCTTCTTCACCACCTCCAGCCTGGTCGCCCGCTTTCCCTTGTCCTTGAAATCAAGTGCCTGCATGCTCCCGGATGTGTCCAAACAGAGCATGATATCAACCCCCTCTGTTGTGATCTCCGTTGATTTAATGCCTGCCTGTGGCCGTGCCAGAGCGAACACGATCAGAACAACAGCAAGGTACCTGCATACTTTAAGCAGTTTGCCGAAAAGCAGCGAGCGGGGCCTTTTAATCTTCTGCAGAACGGCAACTGAGGAAAACCGTATCTGGCTGCTGCCCAGCCTTCGCCAGTCATAAAAGACCATCAGGGGTATCAGCAGTAAAAAAAACAGTAACCAGGGATCTTCGAATCGCAGCATTGCTCTCTGTTTCTTGGTTGTAATTTAGATACGTTACGCCGTTACATTTCAAAGACAACGCAACATACAGCAGAATGACTTTTGAGTATTAACGTGTATTATACCTCATTTCCGGATCAGCCGGGGTATTAACAGACAACCTCTCTGTCTTTTTTTCTCCGTATAGTCCGGTTAGCGGCCCTGTTTCTCGCCGTTTTCCAGGGGCTCTTTTTTTGTCTTCTCAATGACCGTCATTACCTTTGCGTGGCTCTCGGTTACTTCATCATCTCCGGGGACGTGTTTTGCGAATTTAACCAGGTCGGAATGAATGAGAAATTCTTCTGCCTTTGATTTAACCGCTATGCTCATGTCTTCCAGCTTCAGCAGCTCAGGGACCAGTTCCTGGGTTGTCTGTTCAACGGCGGGAACGGCAAACCGGTCCTCTACATACTGCCTGAAAATGTCCGACAGCCTGAAAAAGTGTTCCCGCACAACGCCCCGCTGAATGAGCCCCTCCTTCTGAAGCTTCTCCAGTTCCTGCAGGGCAATGATATGTGCAGGCAGCTGAGCCCGCTGTTTGATCTTTTTTCTTTTCTGCACATAGATCAAAATCACCGCGATTATTGCGGCAATGCCAATGACGGCACCTGCGGCAATGATAAACGGTGTTACATTCCGCTTTACCGTCTCAAGGGGTTTTACATCGATAATATCCTGAGATTTTTCTCCCTTCTCATCGGTAAGAACGGATTTTATTTGTATGAATATCTGCGGGGTTTTCAGTTCTTTTGCTGTTCCGTCCTCGTCGGTATACGCAACCACCATCGACGGTACAATATAGGATCCGGCCAGATCGGCACGCAGCGTGTACCATTTACGGTATTCCATACGGTTGTCGATCTGTTTCGGCCCGTCTTCGCCGAAGTCAATAATACGCAGCCCTGCGATCTGTGATCCCACTTCCGGCAGACGCACCTTTATGCCGGGGAGATAATATGCCTTGAGGGAAAAGGTTATGGGATCGGCTATAGTTGCCGTTGTTCGGTCTGTATGTGCTTTCACCTCTATGGACGGCAGGGGCTTTTGTACCTCCCCGCCGCTGTGTTCATTGTCTGCAGAAGAGGAGCAGGCGCCTGTCCACAACCAGGCCAGGGCGACCAAAACCAGGCAGCAGTGTCGCAGAAACAATCCTCCCGCAGAGCGAAAATCCTTAAGCAGTCCCCCTAAGGTGAAGCATGAAATACCATAACAAAATTTATGCATTACTGATTTTTTGAAAGTCTTTTACCGTTGAGTCATTATGTTTTGTAGTCCCATTGCAACGCAGCCGAGTGCAGGGATTTAAGGCGGAGCAAAGGGGCAACATGTCTGAGCGAAGCGAGTTTGTTGGCCCGCCGACTGAAATCGTGCCGCGAGGGCAGCCCCGACCCCTGTCGGGGTCAAGTTGCAGGGTGCCTTTTTGAATACTTTGATCCGCTTTGGCGGAAGCTGCGCTCTTTGGGCAAGCAAAGCGCAGAAGGCTTTCAATCCCAACGGGATTGAATCAAAGTATTATCATATTTCTGTCCGTTCCTCCGGGAACTAATGTATTCTCCCCGGATCGGTAAAACCTCTCCGGACCACCGCCAGAGGCGGTGGAAAACTAAGAGCCCTCCCCGGTAATTGCTTCGGGAAACAGCTTTACTTCCGAGGTTTTTAAAATCTGATCCATAAGGTTCTGATAAGAAATCTTGAGCTTCTGCATATAATAGTCGTTCTTCACACGCTCCGCGACCTCGGTAAAATCGGGCATTTTTGCCGGCCGTGTGTCCTCTATTTTAAATATATAATAATACCCGCCGGCCTCAACAGCCGGGGTGATCTCCGTTTTGTTCCCGGCAAACAGGACCCGCGACACTTCATCAACATTACCTATCCCAAGATCATCCTCACCGTTGCGCACCCACCCGTTGAATTTTCCACCGTTTTTTGCCGTGGCTTCATCAAGTGAAATTTCCCGTGCCAGATCGCTGAATGATTTGCCTTTGGAAAGCTCTTCCTTGATTCTGTCGGCGATCTCTTTCATCCCCGCCTTTATCAGGCTCACCGAAACCGCCTCCTTTTCCTCATACTCCTTTGTGTGTGCCTGAAAATAGTTCTGCAGGTCGTCGGGTTCTATGGTGATTTTGTCCTTGAGCTCCTCCTGAAGCACCTTGTTAACCAGCAGGTCCCGTTCCGCAACCTTCAGCTGTTTGCGGACCACGGGGTCCTTATCATACTCCAGCTTGACGGCTTTGCGGTAAAACAGAAGATCGCCGACGTATTTCTTCAAATACTCAACCTTCTTCTCCTTGCTCTGAAACTGCTTTCGCATCCATTGCGGCATGGCGTCCAGTGCCTCGTTGATTTCTTCAAGATAGACCTTCTCATCGCCTATGCGTGCCACAACGGTGCTGCCCTTGTTTCCGGCAGGTTTACTGTCCCGGGAAGCGTGCTTGTTCAACGCGTATTCAGCCGCATTGAATTTTCCAATGCGTTCAAGACAGTTAACAATTTTCGATCCCACATCGGCTTTCAGCGGGGTTGCAGGATCGGCAAGCTCGACCCGGTAAAGCCAGGAAAGGGCTTCCTCATAGCGGCCCGCTTCCATATACATTTTGCCGATAGTATATGAAAGGCTTGAAAACGTTTTTTTATCGACGGCGCCGGACGCCACATAGTCTTCATAGGCTTTTATTGCCTGCAGGCTTACACCCGCGCCTTTAAGCTTGTTTGCCAGGGCGCGCTGGTCTTGGGATGACCACGGGTGCCGGCTTTCCTGCTCCCGGTCGGGAACGAATCCCAGCCTGAGACCTATTCCGGCAACCACCAGGGCAAGCACAATGCTTGCCAGACTGAAAAGCATGACCGCCTTGTTCATAATCGTTTCTCCCGCATCCTGAAAAATCTCATAATGGGCTCGATATACGCAATATCGGTCCTGATATCAATATAATCAACGCCGATAGACGTGAACAGTTCCAATGTGTCCTCCAGTCGCTTGTGAGCAAGAATGCTGTAACCCTTTCTGAAGTGCCTGTCCGCTGTATCAACAAGCACCGTCTCACCTGATTCAGCGTCCTGCAGCTCAACCATACCGACTTTAGGCAGCTCCAGCTCCCGTGGATCTGTTATGCAAATGGATATGACATCATGCTTCTTGCTGGTTACGCGCAGTGCCGTATCATAATCCCGGGCAATAAAGTCGGAAACAAGAAAGGCCACGACTTTTCTTTTTGCAACTTTGTTGAGATAATTGAGCGCGACAGAGAGATCGGTCTTCGTAGCAACGGGAGTGTGCTCAAGAACCTCTTTGATAACCCGCCACACATGGTTCTTGCCTTTTTTGGGAGGAATGAACCGTTCAACGTGATCGCTGAAAATGATGAGGCCCACCTTGTCGTTGCTTTTCGTGGCAGCAAAGGCGAGCACCGATGCGATTTCAGCAGCAAGCTCCTGCTTGAACTGCCTGCACGTGCCGAAAAGGCTGGAGGAACTTACATCAACCAGCAGCATAATGGTCAACTCCCGTTCCTCCCGATACACCTTTACGAAGGGATGGCCGAACCGGGCCGTTACATTCCAGTCAATATCCCGCACGTCGTCGCCGGGGGCATATTCACGAACTTCTTCAAACTCCATTCCCCGCCCGCGGAATGCACTTTCATACTCACCGGCAAAAATATCGTTTACGATATGATTGGTGCGGATGTGTATCTTTCGAATCTTTTTGAGAATGTCTTTTGGTATCATTGTATAAAAAAATCGTCGTTACAATGGGCGGGTCCCTGCCTGCACGCCTCTATATGTGCCCGCCATATGACGGTTAGGGTACTTCAATATTTTCAAATATTTTTGTAATGATATCATCAGCGGTAAGATCTTCCGCCTCTGCCTCATAGCTTAAGAGAATACGGTGCCGGAGCACATCAAGGCCGATTGATTTAATGTCCTGGGGGATTACGTACCCTCGGCCCTGGAGAAAAGCGTAGGCTTTTGCCGCGTGGCTTATATAAATGGAAGCCCGGGGGGATGCCCCGTATTGAATGAGGTCTTCAATATCAATGCCGAACACCCGTGGCTCACGGGTGGCGAATACTATTTCCACAATGTAATCAAGAAGCTTTTCATCAATGTAAACCTTCTCAACGACTTTCCGTGCTTCCATGATTTCAGCCGGGGTGGTTGCCGCTTCAACGGCCTGGTGTGTTTCAGCGGCAAGCCGTTTAATAATCTCCTTCTCTTCAGCTTTGTTGGGGTAGCCGATTTTAAGCTTGAGCATAAAACGGTCAACCTGGGCTTCGGGAAGAGGATAGGTCCCCTCCTGCTCAATGGGATTTTGTGTTGCCATAACCAGAAACGGCTCTTCAAGGGAAAAGGTTGTTTCCGCAATGGTTACCTGCCGTTCCTGCATTGCCTCAAGAAGGGCGCTTTGCACTTTTGCGGGCGCTCTGTTTATCTCATCGGCAAGGATAATATTGGCAAAGAGCGGGCCTTTTTTAATATTGAAATCGCCGGTCTTTGGTTCATAAATCTGCGTGCCGATCAGATCGGCAGGGAGCAAATCCGGCGTGAATTGAATCCGCTGAAAGGTTGTATCAATGGTCTGAGCAATTGTTTTTACGGCGGTTGTCTTTGCAAGCCCGGGAACTCCCTCAACCAGTATGTGGCCGTTTGCAAGCAGGCCGATCAACAGCCGTTCGATAAGATAGTCCTGACCCACAATCACTTTTTTTATCTGGGCTGTTATGTTGCCGGTCAGCTGGCTGTGGGCTTCAACCTCTTTTGTAATTTCCTGAATGTTTTGCTCCATCCTTTCCTCCACAAATGTTAACGGCAATTCGGGCGCTATAACCATGCGCCACACACACGGCAGACGCCGTCTCCCTGTAAAAGAAAACATCCGCATGCATGTTCTTTAAATCCTAAAAAATAGCGTTATCTGAGGATATGTCAAGTAAATGTTATGTAAAAAAAGTTGTATATGGGCGGGACATCCTTCTTGAGGGCTATATGGCTGTGCGGCAAAGCACTATATGTATAAAGAAACACAGGGGTCGGAATCCGGAATTTAGAATAAAACCAAATACATTTGTAAATTGCTCTAAGATGCGGAGATTCCGGCTCCTGAATTCTGTTTTCTGACCCCTGTGTTATGGTGTTTCACAATATTTTTTATACTCATCCTCTCTGTTTTTCTTGCTCGGAAAAAGGGTTTCGGCCCTTTTTTCAAGCTGTCGCAAAAACCGTTCAATCTCTTCTGCCGGAGGGCGGTGCCCGCCGAACCGGACCCGCTCCAACAAATCCTTAAAACTCCCGATAGAAGCCGGATCCTCTTTGTAAAGCATTTCCGCGGCGCTGCAGGCGTTCTGAAAAAACAAAACAGGATCCCCCTGCAGTTTTGCCTGTTTGCACTGCTGTAGTTTTTCCATCACGCATTGCATGTCGCACGGCGCAGTTCCTTCTGATGCGCTTTTTTTAGTACCCCTGCGCCTGTCCCGGATAAAAACAGCAAGAATAATAATGCCGATAATACCTATACAGCCCGCCGTGGGAAGCCACATCCTGCCGGAGCGAAAAAATGCAAAGCTGACCACGTCAAATGAAACCTGATTGGTAAGTACAAAATTTTCCTGCTCAGAACCTTTTGCCCAGTAGGGTACTTTTATGGGGTCCAGGGTAAAATGCCCCTTTTTTTGTGCCCCGAGAACATACGCATAGGAAACGCCGTGCCGCTCATCCTGCACGGAAGAGGTAAATGATGATGCAACCAGCTCCAAACCCTCGGGCAGGCTTGGTTCGGGAGGTACAACAATAAAATCTTCGGCCTGTCCCTGCCAGGCAACATGTACATTCAGCACGAACTGCTTGTTCAGGGAAATCCTTTCCTGTTTAACGGCAGCAGTGGCTTCAGGGGTTGCAGTGGTTACAGAGGGATGTGTGAAGAGAAGGGAAAAACAGAAAAACAGTGTATACAAGAATACATTAATTGAAAAGATTCTTGATAAAGCCCTTGCTGTTTTCATGGTCCTGTTCAAGCTCGGCAAGTTCACGAAAAAGTTCCTGCTGTCGTTTGGTTAATTTTACGGGAGTTTTTACAACAACCTGTACGTGTTCGTCGCCCTTTCCCACGCCGTTGAGATATTGTATTCCCGCACCCTTTATGGTCAGTACGTCCCCGGATTGGATTCCTTTTGGAATTCTGAGTTTTTCAGCGCCGTTGAGTGTCGGCACCTCAAGCTCAGTGCCCAGCGCTGCCTGAGAAAATGAAATAGGGATCTGACACACTATATCATTGTTATGTCGCTGAAAAAACGAATCTTCCTCGACCTGAATAAAAACGTAGAGGCTGCCGGGAGGTCCTCCCCGTTCCCCGGGCTCGCCCTCTCCGGACAGTTTGAGCTGCATGCCGTTTTCTATACCGGCAGGAACTTTTATTTTCAGGGAATTGGTTTTCTGGATTTTACCGGTTCCCTTACACTTTTTGCAGTGTTCTTTAATAACCGTTCCCTCACCCCGGCACTGGGAGCAGGCTGTTGCAATGCTGAAAAAACCCTGCTGCCGGGTAACACGGCCCGATCCGCCGCATATTCTGCAGGTTTCCGGACTCGTCCCCGGAGCGGCTCCCGAGCCGTTGCAGTTCTGACACGTTTCGGCTTTCCGCACCTCTATGGTCTTTTCAATACCAAATGCCGCTTCTTTCAGCGAAATACTCATATCATAGCGAAGGTCGGCACCTCTGCGTGCCGATGCACGGTTGCTGCGCCTGCCGCCCAGCCCGCCGAAGCCGAAAAAATCTTCGAATATATCACCAAAAGATGAAAAAATGTCCTCAAATCCTGAAAATCCTGAAAATCCTGAATTTCTCAGGCCATCGTGGCCGTACTGGTCATAAAGGCCCCGTTTCTGGGGGTCCCGCAACACCTCATAGGCCTCACTGGCTTCTTTGAAATTTTCTTCACTCTCTTTGTCTCCGGGGTTCCTGTCGGGATGATATTTGAGCGCGAGTTTTCTGTAAGCTTTTTTGATCTCTTCTTCGGTAGCGCTGCGGGAAACACCGAGCACTTCGTAGTAGTCCCGTTTGGTCATCGTAGTGTCCACTATTTCGTTTAAATTCTAAAAAGAGGCAGGTTTAAAATCCATTTGATCTGAAACAGTTCACCGAAAACACCGAACCCGAGGATTATGATATAGAATACAATTAATACAATGATAATAGGGTCTTTGTTTCTTTTAAGAAGGCTCGGTTTGGGTTCCATTGCCTGCTCTGATCCTGCAGTGTGCTCTGTTGCAGTTTGGTAAATTTATAACATAATCACTGTTGGGGTGCTGTCAAGTAGTTGTGGAAAATTTAGTCTGTTTTCTCTTCAGGGAGTTCAAGATTTTTAAAATCGGGAAGTGTTTCCCTCATATATTGCTTGATCTTGTTTATAAGTCTGCTTTCAATCTGGCGTACCCGCTCCTTTGTTATGCCGTAAATGTCTCCTATTGCTTGAAGGGTGGCAGGTGTGTCTGAAAGAATCCTGTTATCCAATATGTTCGCCTCTTTGGGGTCAAGGGTTTTCTTAAATTCATCAAGTTTTTCATTAAAAAGCTTCTGCAGTTCAAAGTCTGCTATGGTTGTATCAAAAACTGCCTTATCGGCTGTCAGCATATCTCCCCTGGTCTCTTTCCAGTCGTCACCAACCGGCTGGTCAAGAGAGGGTTCCCAGTCGCCCAGACGCTGTTCCATTTCAATAACCTTATCTTCATCGGTATCAAGGGACTCGGCGAGAAGTTTCGGGCCGGGATAAAAGCCGAGTTTTTCCAAACGGTTCTTTTCTTTCTGGAGGTTGAAAAAAAGTTTTCTCTGGACCTGTGTGGTACCGATCTTCACCAGTTTCCAGTTATCCATGATAAATTTCAGAATATATGCTTTTATCCAGTAGGAAGCATAATAGGAAAGCTTGGCACCCCGAAACGGATCATAATTCTTCACTGCCTGAATCAGGCCGAGGTTCCCCTCCTGTATCAGGTCAAGAAGGTTAAGCATCCATTGACGCTGATATTCAAGGGCAATTTTAACCACCAGACGAAGATTTGCTGTAACCAGCTTGTACGCGGCTTCCATATCGCCTTCTTCTCTATATTTGACGGAAAGGGATTTTTCCTCATCGGGCTTGAGAAGAGGTATCTTCCTGATCTCCATCAAATATCGCTGCAGCGGATCCTGGGTCGCCGGAACAGTGGTACCGGACACATCCTCGGTATCTACCGGTACTGCAATCTTTTCCAGTTCGGTAAGGTCTTTAGTCATGGTTTCTGTTTTATTGCTGCCGAGTAGTTAAGGTAATATCGTAATTATCACCAATTTCATACATCCTTGTCAAGTAATGCAGACAATCTGTTGTGTACACCACAGGGGATAACCGGCTTTTATACCTCTTGAAAATCACCGCATAGACGCTGTTTTTGTTCCGGTGTCGTGCACTCGGGCCCTTGAATCCCGGAATCCCTGCCCCCTGGTGTTCAGAGCCCCTTGACCTGTATATCCCGCACATATACAGGGGAGGTACAGATATCCACCGGGCACAACATTACGACAGTTCAAGTTCCAGACGTTCAAGCTGAATAATCTGGTCCCGCAGCTCTGCGGCCTTTTCAAATTCCAGATGTTGTGCGGCGGCTGCCATCTGTTTTTTCAGTTTTCTGATCTGCCGGGAGATATCCTTGTCGGACGCATATGGGGTCGCTGCCTCGGCCGCTATGGGAACCGTCACATAATCTTTTTCATAAATTGAATCCATTATGTTGGTTACTTCCTTTTTAATGGACTCGGGGATAATACTGTTTTTTTTGTTGAACGCTGCCTGTATCTTTCTCCTTCGCGTGGTTTCCGCCACAGTAGCCTTAATACTCCTTGTAGCGGTATCGGCGTACAGGATCACCCGGCCGTCTATGTTGCGGGCGGTTCTGCCGCATGTCTGTATAAGGGAGCGCTCGGAGCGCAGGAATCCTTCCTTGTCCGCGTCAAGGATCGCCACCAGTGAAACTTCCGGCATATCAAGGCCTTCACGAAGAAGGTTTATACCGATAAGCACATCAAATTTCCCGAGCCTGAGGTTCCTGATGATCTCAATTCTATCAAGCGTATCAATTTCCGAATGGAGATATTCCACTCTGACACCAAGCTCCCGGTAGTATTCCGTCAGGTCCTCGGACATTCGCTTTGTCAACGTCGTCACCAGGGTGCGATCGCCCTTTTCAACCTGTTTTCGTATTTCGCCCAGCAAATCGTCAATCTGACCGTCAACCGGCCGCACCTCAATGGCGGGGTCCATAAGTCCCGTGGGCCTGATAATCTGCTCCACAACCCTGTCCGGGGATGCCTGCAGTTCATACTCGGCAGGTGTTGCGGAGACGTAAATCGCCTGGTGTACTTTTTTTTCAAATTCTTTAAAGGTCAGCGGCCGATTGTCCAGGGCAGAAGGAAGACGGAATCCAAATTCAACCAGGGTTTCTTTCCGGGACCTGTCGCCGTGATACATCCCCCTGATCTGAGGAACGGATATATGGCTTTCGTCGATGATAAGAAGAAAATCATCGGGGAAATAGTCCAGAAGAACTGCGGGCGGTTCACCGGCCTTTCTGCCGTCCAGATGCCGTGAATAATTTTCTATGCCGTTGCAGTAACCCATTGTTTCAAGCATTTCAAGGTCAAAAAGGGTTTTTTCCCGTATGCGTTGGGCCTCAATCAGTTTTTTCCCGGATTCAAAGTGTGAAATGCGCTCTTTGAGCTCGTGCCGAATATCCACGACAGCACGTTTCAGGTTGTCACGGGTGGTAACATAATGGCTGTTGGGGTAAATATGGATATGTTTCAGTTCCCGAATCGGTTTGCCGCTGAGAGAATCCATCTCGGTGATGGCATCAACCATATCACCAAAAAATTCAACCCGAATTGCCTTGGTATCCTCATATGCAGGAAAAATTTCCACAATATCCCCCCTGACCCTGAATGTTCCCCGGTGAAAATCCAGGTCATTGCGCTCATATTGAATATCAACCAGCCATGACAGCAGGTCGTCCCGGGAAAAATCACTCCTGTTCTTTATAAGAACAAGCATCTGCTCATATTCCTGGGGAGATCCCAGCCCGTAAATACAGGAAACGCTGGCGACCACAATGACGTCTGTTCGCTGAAGGAGCGAGGATGTTGCAGAATGGCGCATTCGGTCGATCTCTTCATTAATAGATGAGTCCTTCTCTATGTAGGTATCGGTCGTGGGAAGATATGCTTCGGGCTGATAATAGTCATAATAGCTGACAAAAAATTCAACGGCGTTATGGGGAAAAAGCTCCTTGAATTCACCGTAAAGCTGTGCTGCAAGGGTTTTATTGGGTGCCATAATCAGCGTGGGCCGCTGAACCCGGTTAATGACATTTGCCATGGTAAAGGTTTTACCCGAACCGGTTACACCAAGCAGCACCTGATGCTTCTCGCTGCCGCACACCCCCTTTGTCAGCAGTTCAATTGCCTGGGGCTGGTCACCCCGGGGGACATAATCAGTTGTCAGTTGAAAGTCCATAACCTATACGAAAAAAAATGTAATTGGGACGGCATGGTTTTTCTCAGCCCGTTGCACCGCAGACGAGTGCAGTGATTTCAGGCGGATCAAAAACACACCCCGCCCACCGGGAGCGGGACATACTGTTCAACGCACCGGACCTGACGTTCCTCTCTGTTTACAACACGTTGGAGATGTACTGCATGTGGCGGCTCAACCGAACGCATCAGCTGTCCTTGAAAAGCCACTGGGTTCCCTGGGGCGTATCTTTAAGAATAATTCCTTTTTGGGCAAGGGTGTCTCTGATTTCGTCGGCTCTCTTCCAGTCCTTTTCCTTTCGTGCGGTAATGCGTTCGCTGATGAGCTTTTCTATTTCCTTTTCGGTGATGTCCTGTTCTGCCAGGCGCTGCTTTTTCTGTTCCCCAAAATACGCGGCAGGCTCTTGCTGAAACAGGCCGAGCACGGAACCAACCTGCTTAAAAACCAGCAGGGCTTCCTTTATGCAGGACTGGGGAAGCTCAAACGAGGAGCTCTTCTTTTTAGTGTCCATAAGGCTGTTCAGCGTCCGTGTTAATGCGTACAGGTGTCCCAGCGCGGCGGCGGTATTAAAATCATCATCCATGCTTTGTTTAAACTTTTCAGAAAAAGCGGCAAGCTCCTCACGTGCTTTTTGTTCCTCGGCAGTTCCGGCCTTTGTATCAGATGAAGAACCGCTTACCTCATTAAGGTCCTTGAGCAGGGCATAGAACCTGTCAAGCCCTGCTTTTGCCTCTATCAGGTTCTGGTCCGAAAAATCTACCGGACTTCGGTAGTGGTTTGACAAAAGAAAAAGACGTACTGCCTCAGGATGATACATTTTAAGCACTTCCCGTATGGTAAGAAAGTTGCCCAAGGACTTCGACATTTTTTCTTTGTCGATATTTACAAATCCGTTGTGAAGCCAGTACCGGGCAAATGGTTTTCCCGTTGTGCTCTCAGACTGGGCGATTTCGTTTTCATGGTGCGGAAAAATAAGATCCATACCCCCTCCGTGAATATCAAATGTATCACCAAGATATTTCTGACTCATTACCGAGCATTCAATGTGCCAGCCGGGTCTTCCCTGGCCCCACGGACTTTCCCAAAACGGTTCGTTTTCCTTGCTTTTTTTCCAGAGAGCAAAATCAAGGGGGCTTTTTTTGCGGTCGTCGACCTCCACCCGGGCACCGGAAACCAGGCTGTCGATATCCTTCCCGGAAAGCTTTCCGTATCCGGAAAAACTGTTCACATCAAAATACACATCCCCGTCAACGACATAGGCATGCTGTTTGTCTATGAGGGTCTGTACCATGGTAATCATTTCCTTTATGTGGTCCGTTGCCCGGGGGGTGTAGGCGGGCTTTTCAACGCCCAGGGATGCCATATCACGGTCAAATTCATCAATGAACCGCTCGGAAATTTCACGGAACGGAACGGACGCTTCATTTGCCCGGTTTATGATCTTGTCGTCGATATCGGTATAATTTCTGACAAAGGTAACATCGTATCCGCAGTATGTTAAATAGCGCTGGATAACATCAAAAACAACCATGGCCCGGGCATGCCCGATATGAGAATAATCATAAACCGTTACGCCGCAGGCATACATACCCACGGTGCCTTCCTGCAACGGCGTGAAAGGCTCTTTGTTCCGCTTTAGCGTATTATACATTTTCAAAGACATGATTTCTATCCTGTACTAGAATGGTTAAATGTAAATTGTTATGCTGTGAACCATATAAAACAATCTGTCAAACGTGACCGTGACAGTCTCAAAAGTAGTCGCCGATGAAGTCATTGCGAGGAGCGCCCGTCCTGCGCCCCGCAACAGCGGGGCTACGGATGGTGGAAAGCGACGCGGCAATCTCGATGTTTTTTGAAGTGCTGTGAGATTGCTTCGTTCCGCCAATTGCGGGACTCGCAATGACCATGTAAATGACGGTCTCAGGCCTCTACCAGCAGCACTACCGCCTGGGCCGAAATGCCTTCCTGTCTCCCCTCAAAACCCATACCCTCGGTGGTGGTTGCTTTGATATTAACAGCCCCGGGCGTAAGATCAAGGCATGCTGCAATGTTTTTTTTCATCTCGTCAATATATCCGGCCAGCTTCGGCTTCTGGGCAACGATAACAGCATCTATATTGCTGCAGCGGTACCCCTGCCCGGATACCATTTCCTGTATCCGCTTCAAAATGGTGAGGCTGGATATCCCCTTGAATGTAGTATCAGTGTCGGGAAAATGTTTCCCCAGATCCCCCAGGCCGGCCGCGCCGAGCATCGCGTCACCCATTGCGTGAACAAGCACATCCGCGTCGGAGTGTCCCAGGAGCCCCATATGAAACGCAATGGTAACGCCCCCCAGGACCAATGGTCTGTCAGCTGCAAAACGATGGGCATCATATCCCAGACCGACTCTCATCAGTAAATCCTTCCCTCTTGATACCTCATGCACGGGGTGTCTGCCGACTGCTGAGTATGGCCTCTGCAACCAGGAGGTCATCAGCAGTTGTTATCTTGATATTTCTATATGAACCCGGAATTACGGTTACCGGGACACCCAGCCGCTGCACCAGGCCGGCATCATCGGTTCCCGTGAAACCGTCCTGAGCCGCTTTCTGATGAGCGGTGAGGATAAGCTCTTTTTCAAACGTCTGAGGTGTCTGGATAGCGAAAAGCCGGTCCCGGGGAAGGGCCTTGTGGATTGAACAATCGTCCCGGGAAACCATTACTGTTGTATCCTTTACCGGCACACCCATGGTTGTAGCCCGTTTGGCGGATGTTGCCTCCAGGGCGCTTTCTATCATTGACGGTGTTATAAGCGGCCGAGCCCCGTCATGAATAAGAACCATGCCGGTGTGGTCGGAAACACGCTCCAGCGCGTTGCGTACGGAATCCTGACGGGCCCCACCCCCTGCAATTACGCTCACAGGCGTCGTGAGGGAAATCTTTTTGATCACTTCCTCTTCACAAAATGTCTCTTCACCCGGAAACACCGGCACTACGATAAGGGCAATCGCGGCAACACTGTCCAAAACCCGTAATGTATGCGCCAGAATCGGCTCACCCAGGAGGCTTATATACGGCTTTTTAAGCCGCTGGGCCATCCTCTGACCGGTTCCCGCAGCCGGTACGATAGCAGTTACATTCATGAGGGCTTAACGTGCATAAAATTTTTTTGCTGTTTGGGCAACGCGAACCAAAAAAAGAAAAGATCAAAAATCTTACAGTGCATCGAGGCAGGACAAGCTATTGCGTAAAAATTGATTCTATATCTTTCTCGACATTGTCTTCGGATATTTTCTGTGCAATGGAGAGTTCTTTGACCAGCAAGGTCTTGGCAATATCCATCATTCTTCTTTCACCGAATGAAAGATCTTTGCCCACCTTTAATAAAAAAAGGTCTCGTAATACAGTGGCCACCTCGAAGACAGAACCTGTTTTAATGCGTTCCATGTATTCTCGATACCGTCGGTTCCACGTTTGTGAATCGATAGTGACATTTTTAGCTTTTAATATGCGATAAACCTTTGAAACGTCCTTGCAGGGTATGATTTTGCGCAGCCCGACCTGGTCGGCGTTTTCGGTGGGAATCATAATGGTCATTCCGTTTCCCATGAGCCGCATTATAAAAAACCTCTCCTGATTTCCGGAAATTTCCTTTGTTTCTATTGCTTCAATCACGCCCACTCCGTGGGCCGGATAGACTGCCTTATCTCCGATTTTAAACATAATGTTTGATCCCGCCTTGTCGTAAACCTGAAGAAGGATACCGGCCGTTTCTTCGGGCTGAACTTCTGAATTTATGGGTTGGAACGCCTGTGAATAAAACTATTAAATGCAATAAGTAAATCTTTATATCAAATTTATGTAAAAAAATCAATGAGTTTTATGTGAATGGATAAAATCCCCTAATAGCATGTAAGATCCCGGGCAGGTACTGTTTAAATCCATTAAAAACAGATCCCGGGGGGCCGGTTGTTTCTTCCGGTCACCCCAGAGCAGGATTTCCTGCTGCATAATCCTGTAAAAAACGGGGTTTTGAGGTGCCGGGTAAATAACCCTTTGTTTCTCAATACCATCTTTGATAGAATAAAAACTCAGCGGCGGGGCTTTGTGCCTTATATGGACATACATTTCCGGCGGACCTTTTTGATAAATTCAACATGGGGGACACTGTACAATGAAAGGAATAATACTTGCCGGAGGTTCAGGCACGCGTCTTTATCCGGTCACCAGGGCGGTAAGCAAACAGCTTCTACCCGTTTATGACAAACCGTTAATCTATTTTCCCCTGTCGGTGCTGATGTTTGCAGGCATCCGGGATATTTTGATTATTTCCACTCCGGAGGATCTGCCGAAATTTGAACATCTCCTGGGTGACGGCTCACAGCTCGGGCTGTCCTTTACGTACCGGGAACAGCCCAGCCCTGAAGGTATTGCCCAGGCATTTTTAATCGGAAAATCCTTTATCGGCAGCGACGGGGTCTGTCTGATTCTGGGGGATAATATCTTTTATGGCCACGGCCTGCCCGGGCTTTTAAAAGACGCCGCGAGCACAGTCCGGGGCGGCCTTATTTTTGGATATCCGGTAAAGGACCCTGAACGCTACGGGGTGGTCTATTTTGACAGGAACGGTACTGTCACCAACATCGAAGAAAAGCCGCCGAACCCAAAATCCCGCTTTGCGGTGCCGGGAGTATATTTTTATGACAACAACGTAGTTGGGATAGCAGAAAACCTGAAACCGTCCGCCCGGGGAGAATTGGAAATAACCGATGTAAACCGGGAATATCTAAAACAGGGCGAACTCAGAGTTGAACTGCTGGGCCGGGGCTTCTCATGGCTTGATACCGGCACCCATGAATCACTACAGCAGGCCGCCAGTTTTGTTGAAATAATAGAAGCCCGGCAGGGCCTTAAAATTGCGTGCATAGAGGAAATAGCCTATCGTCTCGGCTATATTGACCTTGGCCGGCTGAAAAAACTTGCCGATGCCATGGCAAACAGCTCCTATGGTAACTATCTCATGGATATTGTCGCAGAAGAGGAGGCCGGGCACAATGCCAGTAACCATTATTAAAACCCGAATCCCGGATGTGGTCATCATTGAACCGGCTGTGTTCAGGGACAAACGCGGATTTTTTTTGGAAACATATAACAAGAATATGCTCCTGAAAAACGGACTGGACGTGACCTTTGTACAGGACAACCATTCCCACTCAGAGCGGGGAACGCTCAGGGGACTGCACTATCAGCTCATGTATCCCCAGGCAAAACTCGTTTTTGTTGTACGGGGAGCGGTATTTGACGTTGCCGTAGACATACGTCGCGGCTCCCCCACCTTCGGCACGTGGATTGGGGAAGTGCTGTCGGAGGAAAATAAACGGCAGATGTATATCCCTGAAGGCTTTGCCCACGGATTTTGCGTGTTAAGCGACAGCGCAGATTTTATGTACAAATGTACCGATTTTTATCACCCGGAGGATGATCGCGGAATCAACTGGAATGATCCATCACTAGGCGTCACGTGGCCCATAACCGGCCCGACCCTCTCTGAAAAAGACACGGGGCTTCCCCTGCTGGAAGAAATTTCACCGGATCTCCTGTTCTCATATGATGTTGCCTGAAGCGGTCCGGGGCCTTTTTAAACGTTTACCCTATCACATAATTCCTGCTGTGTAATGAATGATCAAGACAAAACAAAAGAGCAGTTGATCCGGGAGCTGTCGGAGCTGCGCGCCTGTACAAAAGACCTTACCCGCCGCCTTGATGACACAGCGTCTGCCCAGAGCCCGGCTGCAGAGCCTGAAAGCTGGTATCGCACCGTTTTTGAGCATACGGGAACGGCCACCGTCATCATCGACAATGACATGACCATATCACTTGCAAACGCAGAGTTTGAAAATCTTTCCGGATACACGAAACAGGAAATTGAAGGCAAAAAAGGCTGGCCTGAATTCGTCCCGGAAGATGATGTGACATGGATGAAACACTATCACCAAACACGACGCCACGACCCACAGGCCGCACCGCGAAATTATGAGTTTCATTTCATTGACCGGACCGGAAGCGTTAAGAATATTTACATGACCATCGGTATCATTCCCGGCACCTTGAAAAGTGTTGCCTCGTTTCTTGATCTTACCCGGCAAAAACAGATACAAAAGGCCCTCACGGAGAGCGAAGAGCGTTTTCGCAACCTGGTTGAAAACCTGCTCATCGGCGTTATGATCATCCAGGACGGAGAAATCGTATACCAGAACCCTGAACAAAAACGGCTGTTTCAGCCTTACAGCTTCGGCAGCGTGTGCCCGGATGATGCCGACAGCGTAAAGGAATTTTTGCACAAGATTGCGACCCACGCCGCTGATAGCCTTGAATGCAATTTCAGTTACTATCCCGAGGGAAAAATCGGCAGCAAAGCCGACCGGAAATGGGTCCACTGCCGGGCCAGCAGTATCGAGTATCAGGCAAAAGCTGCCGTGCTGATAAACATGATGGACACAACGCGCACAAAAAGGCTCGAGCAGCTCGTGAACATACAGCATAAAATGACGTCCCTCGGGCATATAGCTGCGGGGCTGGCCCATGAAATACGAAATCCTCTTTCCGGCATCAATATTTTTCTGGACAATATACGGGAGGATTTCGAAAATCCCGAATCTGCAGATGACATAAAAAACCTTATTAATCAGGCCCAGGGCGCCGTTAACAAAATCGAATCGGTAATCAAGCGCGTTCTTGATTTCTCACGGCCGGGAGAGCCGCATCTCAGGCTCACCGATATAAATGTTCCCATCCGCGAGGCGCTCAATTTGTCCACCGTCTCTCTGCGGAAGTCCCGTATTACTCTTGAGAAGTCGTTAAGAGACGATTTACCCAACGTCCTTATGGACCCCCAGCTTATAGAACAGGTGCTGCTGAACCTTATCAATAACGCAGCAGAAGCGGTGAGAACAGACTGCGAGCATAAAACAATCGGTGTGGTGTCGGGACTACAGGACAACTATGTTGCCCTTACGGTGTATGATTCCGGCCCCGGTGTTCCCGAGCATCTTCGTGAGAAAATTTTTGATCCTTTCTTCACCACGCGGCCTCACGGCTCAGGTATAGGCCTGAGTATCTGCCAGCGTATCGTCACGGACCATAACGGAATCCTTCAGGCAGACATGTCACACCTGGGCGGGGCAGCCTTTACGGTAAAACTGCCGTTACAGGAAGATACGTAAACAGTTCTACTTTCAGGAGGTTCACCACTGCCATGCTTCCATTTTCACTCTATATTGTTGACGATGAAGAGACAATCAGACAGGGGGTTGTCTACGGTCTCAAAAAAGACTATACCATCCAAGCTTTTCATACGGCAGAAGACGCCCTGGCAGCGCTGGAAACGGATGTTCCTGACCTGATTTTGCTCGACATAAACCTTCCCGGCATGAGCGGCATTGAAGCGCTCACAAAAATAAAGGCAGACCTGCCTGATGTGCTGGTAATTATGGTAACCGCCCTTGAAGACATTGATACGGTCATAACTGCGATGAAAGCCGGGGCATACGACTATATCGTCAAGCCCCTTCAAATGGATGCGTTGAAGGCAACCGTAACAAACGCCCTGGAAACAATCAGGATGCGAAAGGAAATACAAACCCTCCAGCAAAAGTATCTTGAGGAGAATATTCCCTGCTTTGTTGCGGAAAGCGATGTCATCCACGGGATAATACAGTTCATAGACAAGGTTGCCAAAAGTCCCGACACCCCGGTGCTCATAATCGGTGAGACCGGCACCGGCAAGGAGCTTATAGCAAGCGCCGTGCATTACAAAAGCCCCAATTACAGAGGGCCCCTGGTATCATTGAATTGCGCCGCCATACCCAAGGACCTCGTTGAAAGCGAACTGTTCGGCTACGAGAAAGGCGCTTTCAGCGGCGCAAGCCCAACCGGAAAAAAAGGTCTGGTTGAAGAGGCTGCCGGCGGAACGCTGTTTCTTGACGAGGTCGGCGATCTAAGCAGCGAGGCCCAGGCCAAGCTCCTGCGCTTTATCGAAGAAGGGGAATATTACCGGGTCGGCGGTTCCCAGAAGTTAACGGTACGGACCAGAATCGTCTCCGCGACAAATAAAGAATTGGAAGAACTGGTTGAAAACGGCCGGTTTCGTGAAGATCTGTATTATCGGCTGGCCGTAATCAATGTCAGGGTGCCGTCCCTGAACGAACGCCGTGACGATATCATGCCCATTGCAAAGCATTTTCTCGTGGAATTTTCCCAAAAACACAAAAAACAGTTTCGAGATTTTTCCACTGAAGCGGAACAGGCACTGCTGAGCTATACGTGGAAAGGCAATATCCGGGAACTGCGAAATATTATCGAACGGGGGGTACTCGTGGGTAACGGCCCGTCTCTGACATTGCAGGACGTGGGGCTGGATGCAGCCGGAATAAGCCCGCAGCCCGCTGTAACGGAAACCTCCGCGCCGTGTCTTCCCCCTATCCCGGACGAAGGGTTGGACCTTACGGTGGTCGAAGAACATTATATCAAAGAAGCGTACAAAAAGGCCCAGGGCAACGAAGTCAAAGCAGCCAAACTTTTAAAAATGCCGTACTATGCCTTCCGGTATCGGAAAAAGAAGATCAAAAACTTTTCACCTGATACATAAATAGGGCCGAACCTGCTGCAGCACTAGCAGCAACAATGCCCGGTACTGCAATGCCAAAGTGTCTCCTGTTTGCTATTTTATCAACATCTTTTGCCAAAATGACATTTCACCCGCTGCAAAGCCCTGCCCCGCCTTTTCCCCGGTGGTAATAAAAGCTTGTTTTTTCAGTATATTAACATTTTTTAATTTTTTTTCTCCCGGTGGTACATGAATTGCCTTCAATCTTACAAACCAAACTATAATACCGGAGGTATATACATTATGGATACATTGCAACCAGGGCCCCTTGCTGGTGTAACAGTGCTGGATTTTACCTGGGTTTTGGCAGGTCCGTTTGCCACACGAACCCTTGCCGACATGGGCGCCTACATCATTAAAGTCGAACGCTATAAGGACGGTACCAATGAGCGGCACCTTCCCCTTATCATGGAGCACAACGGCGTAAAGCAAAGCTCATACAATATCAACTGCAACAGGGGCAAAAAAAGCATCTGCATCAACCTGAAAAGTCCCCAGGGAAAAGAGCTGATACACGAACTGATCAGAAAGAGTGACGTGCTCATCGAGAATTTTGCTCCCGGTGTCATGGACAGGCTGGAGCTGGATTATGATCGGGTAAAGAAAATCAAGGAAGATATCATCTACTGTTCCGTTTCCTGTTTCGGCCACTGGGGCCCGTACAGCCACAAACCCGGCTATGACATGATTGCCCAGGGTGCCAGCGGCTGGACCGACCAGAACGTTGACCCGCAGATCGCACCGGTTTCCATCGGTGACATGACCGCATCCATTCATGCAGCGACAGCAATCAACGGCGCGCTCTATAACAGGGAAAAAACCGGGAAAGGACAGAACATCGACATCTCCATGATGGACTGCCTGTTCTCAATGCACGAGAACACCCTGCCCTGGTACCTGTATTCCAGCGCCTGCGGCAAACCGGTTGATCCCCCAAAAATCGGGCGCCACCATCCCGGATATGCCCCCTATGGTATATACAAGGGGAAAAACGGATACATAACCATCGCGTCGCTCACCCAGCCCCGGTGGGAGGCAATTGTAAAAACAATGGGAAAAGACTATGAGTGGCTGATAGACGACCCCCGGGCAAAATCCGTCTCAACCCGGTGCACCGAGGAGCACGCCCCCTTTATTCACAAGGTTGTTGAGGAATGGGTCATGAGCCAGGATTCCGTGGAAGACGCGGAGAAACAGCTCGAGGTAAACGGCTGCCCCTGCCTGCGCGTCAGATCAATCAAGGAACTTGCCGACAGCGATCCGCATGTAAAAGAGCGGGAAATGATGGTCGAGGTGGAGCAGCCCTACGTCGGCAAGGTGAAAATGTACGGAAGCCCCCTTAAGATGTCTGAAACCCCGTGCGGTCCCCGGGGCCACGCGCCGCTTCTCGGCGAGCATACCGAAGAGGTGCTCACCAGGGTTCTGGGCTATGATGATAGCCAGATCAGCGAGCTGTACAACACAGAAAGCATTTACAAGGAAGATGCAGCGAAAAACCTTGAATAGCCGCTGACGGAACGCATCTTTTTTCAATACAGAAAAGGGAGCGGCACCGCAGGTGCCGTTCCCTTTTTTTGTTTTCATCCTGCCGGTGAAGTGATGCTTCCCGCCTATCGAAGATCACGCTTTTGTTGCGGGGCAAAGCGGGGCTTTCGCGGCACACCCCGGTAAACAACCGGGCTCATCAACGATCCCTCACGCGGGAACGAGCCGGGCTTTGGTGCGCGGTCCCGCTATGGCGGGATTTCCTCGTGCCTCCCTGTGCAAAGCACGGGGTTTCCGACCACGAACACCCTTTTTGGTTTTTTGACAAACCTCCCCCGTGTTATTTAGCAAAACCATATTTTGCAATGACATTCCATAAAACAAGAAAACAACTGTAAAAACAGTTGGTTATAAATTGTCACCAGGGGGTGAAAATTGGTATCTTTTCTGCAGTACAATCAGGTAAAATTTTTTTTCAAGGAACCGGCCCATGGTGCTAACTGCCATTGAAAAGCTGAAACAGATGCGCGTTCTTTTAATTGATGATGATCAATGGATCCGCAGTTCCCTTTCATACTATTTCAGGAAAAAAACACGGGGATTTTATGCTGTAGAAACTGCCGAGGAGGCCCTGTCTTATCTGGACAAACAAACCTGTGATATTGTAATATGTGATTACAAACTCCCGGGCATGGACGGACTCACGTTGCTCAACCGCTTAAAAAAGCTCCCACACCCCGTACTGAGCATTCTTATAACTGCATATACGACCGAAGAGGTTATTTCACGGGCAGAAATCATTGGTCTTGACGGTTTTATAAAAAAGCCCTTTAATGCCCGTGATATTGAAGAGCTTCTTGAAAAACTCATACAAGGATAAACCCCGCTGTCGGGGAACCGGAAAGGATGAAAGACCGAGAGATACGCTGCCGTAAACCGATGTAACTGCATGATACTGGATACCGGATACGAGACACTGAGAAGAGACCCTGCAACGCGGGTGTTACAAAAATCATTTTTTTCTCCGGCATCCGGCAGCACGTTGCCGGCTCCATTTTTTACACTGTGCTGTTCTGTAAAAAACACAAAATAAATAACAATTAAGAGACCACAAAAAAATGGACCGTTCTTTTGAAGAAATTGAAAAAAAGTATCCTGAAAAATTCGTTTCCGAAACAAGGATATTTAAACACATACACCGGGGGCACCGGATATTCATCGCCACCGCGTGCGGTGAGCCGCAGTATCTTGTCCGCGCACTCACGGATTATGTTGATAAAAATCCCAAAGCCTTTTTTGATGCAGAAGTGTTTCACGTGTGGACCCTTGGTGTCGCACCCTACACCGAGGAAAAATTCAAGCGCAATTTCAGGTTGAACTCATTTTTTGTCGGCAACAATTCACGGGAAGCAATCAACCGGGGCATGGCGGACTATACGCCGCTGTTTCTTTCACAGGTCCCCTCCCTGTTTTATCGGGGAATCGTGCGCATGGATGTGGCACTCATACAAACCTCCCCGCCGGACCTGCATGGGTACATGAGCCTGGGCATCAGCGTCGATATTGTCAAGGCAGCGGTTGAAAACGCGTCCATTGTTATCGCCCAGGTGAATGCAAACATGCCCCGGGTTCACGGGGACACGTTTCTGCATGTTTCGGACGTCGACTTTATAGTGCCCCACGATGAGCCCCTCCTGGAGTTTAACCCCAGCGTACCCGATGATATTGCGCGTAAAATAGGGGGGTACGTAGCACGGATCGTACAGGACGGGGATACCATTCAGGTGGGCTACGGGAGCATGCCCAATGCAATCCTGTCAAGCCTGGAAGAAAAAAAACACCTGGGTGTTCATACAGAGCTGCTCTCGGACGGAATCGCCCGCCTGATGGAGCTGGGGGTTATAGACAACTCTCAAAAAAGCACCGATCGTGGAAAGACCGTGGCCGCGTTCTGTATGGGAACGGCAGAGACCTACAGGTACATACATGACAATCCTTCAATAGCGTTCAGAACAATTGACTATACCAACAACCCTCTGACCATAGCAGCGCAGCACAATATGGTGGCCATCAATGCCGCATTGCAGGTCGATTTGACGGGGCAGTCAAATTCCGAGTCCATAGGAAAATACTTCTACAGCGGAATCGGCGGGCACGCCGACTTCATGCGGGGAACCATGCTGTCGCCCAACGGCAAAACCATCCTGACCCTGCGATCGACATCAAACGACGGCGAAAAGAGCCGCATTATGCCCCTGATGGGAGAGGGCTCGGGCGTTACCCTGACCCGGGGGGATGTCCACTACATTGTCACGGAATACGGCATAGCATATCTGCACGGCAAGAACATCCGCGAGCGGGCAATGGATATGATTGCCATAGCCCACCCCAAGTTCAGGCCCTGGCTCATAGAAGAGGCAAAGAAGCAGGGTCTCATCTACCGGGATCAGGCATTTATACCGGGCAAGCGGGGCGAATATCCCGAAAATATCGAAACATACCGGACCACGCCCCAAGGAGCTAATGTTTTGCTGCGGCCGGTAAAAATAAGGGACGAGACCCTGGTAAAGGACTTCTTTTATTCTTTGAGTGACCGGAGCATGTACCGGCGATTTATCTCAAGCAGGCAGGACATGCCCCACGAGCGGCTGCAGGACTTTGTGGTCATCGACTATACCGAGGAGATGGTAATCCTTGCGGTGCAGGAGCAGGAGGGCAACGAGATTATTGTGGGCATCGGCCAGTATGGTATTGACAAGAACACCCATACGGCCGAGGTTGCCGTGGTTGTGCGGGACAAATACCAGGCAAAGGGCATCGGCACGGAGCTGTTGTCCTATCTGACGTATTTGGCAAAAAGGCAGGGGCTGCTTGGGTTTACGGCTGAAGTTCTTGTGGAGAACAGGCCCATGATGAAGCTTTTTGAAAAAGGCGGCTTTGATTTAGAAAAAAGAAGAAGCGAAGGACTCTACGAACTGAAAATGGTATTCAGAGAAGAAAGCAGAGGAGTTGCCTATGGATAATATCAAATATCTTTTTGAGCCGCGCAGTGTTGCAGTAATCGGCGCATCTCAGGATACAAAAAAAATAGGATATCGTGTTGTCGACAATATTCTGAAGAGCGGATACCGCGGAAAGGTGTACCCCATCAATACGGCAGGCAGCGGGGTGCTGGGCCTTAAAGCATACAAGGATGTTCAGGAAATTGAAGACGAAATTGACATTGTATGTACCGTTATTCCGGCAAAACATGTTTTCGAGTCCGTAAAGCGGTGCGCCCTCAAGGGCGTTAAGTACAATCTGATCATATCATCCGGCTTTTCGGAAATCGGCAATACCGACGAAGAAAACAGGATTGCCGCCTTTGCCCGGGAGCACGGCATGGGCATTGTCGGCCCCAATATTTTCGGCCTTTATTCTGCCGAATCCTCCATTGATGCCACCTTCGGGCCGGGTGATATTCTGCCGGGAAGCGTTGCCATTGTTACCCAGAGCGGTGCTCTGGGCCTGGCAATGATCGGCAAGACAAAGGTGGAAAACATGGGGCTTTCCACAATCGTTTCAGTGGGCAACAAATGCGATGTCAATGAGGCCGACCTTCTTGAATACCTGACGGACCAGGAGCGGACAAAAGTGATCTTTATGTACATTGAGGGTCTCAAAGACGGCGCCGGGTTCATCAAAGCGGTAAAGAGAGCAACCCAAAAGAAACCGGTCATCGTTATAAAATCAGGCCGCTCTGCCCGCGGTGCCGTGGCGGCCGCTTCCCATACCGGTTCGCTGGCGGGCTCTGATGAGATTGTGGACGCGGTCCTCAAGCAGTGTGGCGTTATTCGTGCCGAGAACATCGATGATGCGTTTAACTGGTGCAAATATCTTGCCCACTCGCCTGCCCCGCAAAACGACAATGCCGTTATTATTACAAACGGCGGCGGGATCGGCGTGATGGCCACCGACGCATGTGAGCAGTACCAGATAGGCCTGTATGACAACAGCGAAAACCTGGAGGACATGTTTTCTCCCGTAACCCCGGATTTCGGCTCAACCAAAAACCCCGTGGATATTACCGGCGGCGCTGGAGCCGCGGAATATGACGCTGCTCTGGGGGTTGCGCTCAAGAATGAGGATATCGGCGCCGGCATGGCGCTTTATTGTGAAACCGCGGTTTTTGATGCCGAGGAACTGCAAAAAGTTCTTGAAAAGCATTATCTTCTTTATAAACAGCACGGCAAGCCCATACTGTTTGCTACGGTCGGCGGTGAAAAGATCGAGAAGAGCATAACCCAGCTTGCCAGAAAAAATGTACCGGTTTTCGGGGATGTGTATACGGCGGTGTCCTGTCTCGGCAAGCTGTATGAATATCACCGATATCTGGGCGCCACTACCGATATCTACGAAGATACCGATTTGGACGTAACGGAAATCTGTGCTATTGCCCGCAAGGCCATACAGCAGAACAGATATTTTCTTCTTGCCCATGAGGCCCGGCGGGTGATGGAAATCACCGGCATTCCCACGCCCGCCAGCTATATTGCAAGAAATCTTGACGAGGCGATAAAATGCGCCGATAAAATTGATACGGCCGTGGTCATGAAAATTGTTTCCAAGGACATCATACACAAAAGTGACGCAGGCGGTGTCGCCCTTGATCTTGAAAACGAAGAAGAAGTAATAGATGCCTACCAGGCAATTATCCGGAACTGCAAGGAGTATAAACCGGATGCCAAGATTGAGGGTGTGGAAGTTGCTGAAATGCTGCAAAAAGATGTGGAAACAATTGTCGGTGCCCGCAGGGATTCAACATTCGGCCCGATTATTATGTTCGGCCTGGGCGGCGTTTATGTCGAGGTCATGAAGGACGTTGCCTTCAGGGCGCTGCCTCTTAACCGAAGAGAAATTTTAAATATGATAAAAGAGACCAGATCATATCCCCTCCTGTTGGGGGTCCGCGGAGAAAAGAAAAAGGATCTCGACAGTGTTACGGCAATAATTACAAAGCTCGGCTCACTGGTCAGGAAATGCGATCTGATCTCTGATATAGAAATTAATCCCTTGATGGTGTATGAACAGGGCCTGGGGGCAAAAGCAGTAGATGTGAGAATTCTACTTTCACAGGAATAAAAGGAGATACTATGAATACATTGGTTATTGCATCATTGAGAAACAATGCCGGTAAGACCAGCCTTATCGCCGGGTTATCCAAAGCGCTGCAGAAAAAGGTCGGCTATATGAAACCCTTCGGAGACCGGCTCCTGTACAGTAAAAAGCGTCTGTGGGACCACGATGCCGCCGTCATGGCACACCTGCACCATAGTAAAGAAAGCCCTGACAGCATGAGTATCGGCTTCGACCACTCGAAATTGCGGTATATGTACGATGAAGCAAAAATCAAAGACAGGCTTCATGAGCTGGCTGCCCGGATGGGTAAGGAAAAGGACGTTCTCTTTGTCGAGGGCGGTAAGGCCATACCCTATGGAGAATCGGTTCATCTTGACTCCCTCTCCCTGGCCCGCTATCTGGACAGCAGGCTCATATTTGTTACCAGCGGCGATGAAGATACTATCCTGGATGACATTATGTTTGTAAAAAAGAACGTTGACCTTGAAGGAATAGACCTCGCGGGAGTTATCGTCAACAAGGTACAGGACCTGGATGACTTTAAGGAGACCTATCTGCCGGTGTTAACAGATCTGGGCATCAGCGTGCTCGGCGTCATTCCCTATCAGGATGAGCTGTCCTATTTCTCCCTTGCGTATCTCTCCGACAGGCTTTTCGCAAAGGTGCTTACCGCCGAGGAGAATCTTGACCGCAGGGTAAAAAACATCCTCATCGGTGCCATGTCCGGCAGCGTGGCAATCAGCAAAGCGGTAACAAAAAAAGAGGACAAAGTGATTATAACCGGCGGAGACAGAAGCGATATGATCCTTGCCGGGCTGCAGGTCAACGCGGTGGGTATCATCCTCACCAACAACGTCCTGCCGCCGTCCAACATTATCTCAAAGGCTGAGGAAAAGGGCACGCCCATGCTTCTGGTCACCCCGGACACCTATCAGGTTGCACAGCAGATTGAGCGCATGGAACCGCTGCTGACAAAGGACGATCCTGACAAGGTTGAGATCCTGAAAAACATTGTACAGGAAAACGTTGATATTAAAGCACTTAATCTGTAAACAGAAAAAGGCAGGGCGTTTCGAACCCTGCCTTTTTTTTATCACCTGTCTGTCTGTTTTATTGCACCTGTTTTTTAATGAGGGGAACCGCGCTGTCAAAAACTGTTCTCATGTCCTTCCGGAGCTGCTCATCCTGTTTGACCCAGTCCCGTATCCCCGGGCTCCATTCGTAGTACATCCGTATTATATCCTGCCCTTCGGGTGTGGTGGATAAGACCGAATCGCGGTATGCCCTGAGCAGGTTCGTTTCATCCTCGTCTTTTCCATACAGTAGCTCGGCAAGACACAGGTCATCATCCTCATCTATTGTCGTCGTAGTCGTGCCGGGCATGGTAGTGGTGGTGGTTGGCGGAACGGTTGTTGTGGTTGACGGCACCGTCGTCGTTGTCGTGGCGGGCTGGGGCACATGGCTGTAAATAAAATTCTCAAAGCTGGACACCCGGGAATACACACCATAAAAACCCTCCTCCGCGCAGCCCTCACCCCAGCTCACAACCCCGGCAAGGGTCCAGTCACCCCCGTCCTGGACGATAAGCGGGCCGCCGCTGTCACCCTGGCAGGCATCCTGTTCGCCCAGCGCGTCACCGGCACACAGCATGTTGTCGGTAATCGCACCCTTGCCGTACAGCTGCCCGTACGCTCTGTCGCATTCCTCGTTGGTAACAACGGGAAGGGTCACCTGCTGGAGCTCTTTTGCATACTTTTCAGCAGTTTTTGACATGTTGCCCCAGCCTATAATGGTCGAGTCAAGGCCGTCAAGGCCGCTTTCCCCGATGTACGGACGTATCGTTTCAAAGGTTGCGGCCTGCGTAAGTTCAAGCAGGGCAATGTCGGAGTCATTGGTTTGATTGTCATAGTCGGGATGTACTATCACCGACCGCACCGGGATCTCAACGCCCGTATCATTTTCCAGGTCGTGCAGCCCCAGCACAACAGTAAACTCTTCAGCGCTCACTCCCGCAAAGCAATGTGCGGCGGTAACAATCCAGTTCGGATCAACCAGGGAGCCGCCGCAAAACTGCCGGTCAAAATAGCTGCCTTTGCCGCTGTAGACAAGAGCGGCCAGCCAGGGCCAGGCACCCCGTTCCGCTTCAACGCCGCCGATAATCCTGGGCGCCCGTAAAAATTCCTTTACGCTGCCGTCATCAGCACCTTCACCCATTGCGCTAACAGACAAAAGCATAATAAAAATACCGATAAAAATGAGTGTTTTTTTCATGGAGCCTCCTTTTCAACGTTACCCTCTTATCAGATATGGCTATTTATACCACATTTTCCCCTGCACACAAGCAGAACCGGCAGTATGCAACCACCTGTTGTGTGCCGAGTAGTTCTTTCAAGAACAACGGCACCGTGGTATAATAGAGCCCATCCCATCTGATTATTGTTGACTGCTCGTGTTGTATTCCAGGAATACGTTCAATAATTAAACATAGAAGCAGTTATGCGTGTGATTACAATAATCGGCAAAAGGGGCCGGGGATTCGAGGATCAAGTGGTCTTACTACTAATTTTATCGGTGCTGTTAATAACCACTCGACCTGTTGCATATCCTCAAAAATCCGGGTTTTGACCCCAAAGGTTATCACGTGGCCCCATGAATCCTGGAATCCTTGACCCTGCCGCACAGGGTGACGCATGCGACGATGTCCGGTACACATGGGCCGTGCTTAGTACATTAATACACAGGACATGACACCGGACCCGATATACATAACGCAACATCGTTTACTGTGTCAAGAAGAACGCTACCATGACGACATATAAAATAGGCATCGATCTCGGCGGCACCAAAACAGAAGCACTGCTTCTTGACAGCCGGGACCGGCAGGTTCATCGCAAAAGGGTGTCCACCCCTCGCCGTGACGGCTATGAGGCAATACTGGAACTGGTGTCCTGGCTGGTGCGCGAAACAGCCTCCCGTGTCCCCGGGCAAACGCCTTACACGGTGGGAATCGGCATTCCCGGATCAATCAATACCGAAACCCGCCTTGTCCAGAACGCCAATACAACCTGCCTTATCGGCAGGCCCCTTAAAACAGACCTGGAAAAGCTTCTGGGCCGCCGGGTGGGAATGACAAATGACGCAAATTGCTTCACCCTTGCCGAAAGCAGATGCGGCGCCGCACAGGGCTACGGCTTCGTGTTCGGGATAATCATGGGCACCGGGTGCGGCGGCTCGCTGTGCATAAACGGAAAGGTCCGCACAGGCGGCAACGCCATCGCGGGGGAGTGGGGCCATGTTTGCGTTGACCCCCGGGGGGCCCGGTGTTACTGCGGCAACAGGGGCTGCGTCGAGACAAAGATCAGCGGCTCCGGGGTCGAGGCCGCCTTTCTGGAAAAATACGGCAGAAGCCTTACCATGCGTAAAATCGTGCAGGGCTTTCGCAGCCGGGACAAAGAGTGCAGCGATCTGTTTTGTCAGTTTCTTGATGACTTCGGACGGTGTCTCGGCGGGCTCATTTCGGTGCTTGATCCAGACGCGGTAGTGCTCGGCGGCGGGCTCTCAAATATTGATGAGCTCTACAGCCTGGGGGTCGAACGGGTCAGGCACTATGTTTTTCACCAGAACATCACAACACCGGTACTGAAAAACAGCCTGGGGGATTCTGCGGGTGTTTTCGGGGCCGCATGGATTGGAGAGGAAGGGTAACAGACAATGGACTATGAAAAAGAGTATGCTGAAACACTCCGGCAGTACCAGGAAAAATTAGGGAATCTCCCCGGCCATCTTGAGCTTGACTACTCCACCGTTGAACTCATTAAAATGATGGAGCGCGCCATCGAGCAGAACAGGCCCCTGGAAGAGGCCTCGGAAGATGATCGCGGTTTTATCTGCCTTTAGCCCTCTTTGTTTCTTTGTGTAATGTCCCGTAGCCCGGGGTATTCACTTTAAATATCCCGACCAGTTTGGGTGCTTTGAGTCAGCCGTGCCGGAGGTAATCCGGCGTATATCCGAACCGTCGGGATTCATGGTATAAAGCTCCCAGTGACCGGTGCTGTAGCCTTGAAAGCAGATCCGGCTGCCGTCGGGCGACCAGCTGGACCGCTTGTCCTTTGCGGGGTGATTGGTGAGGCGTGTCTGCCCGGTGCCGTCGGGCGACCACACCGGCTCCCAGTCTTTTGCCTGGGTGTCGGTTAATTGCCGCCGGTCCGAGCCGTCAGGTTTGATGGTAAAAATATTTGACGCTTTTCTCGTGCCGTGGGCATAGACAATTCGTGTTGTTGCGTTTATGTCGGGCCGGTCCCCAGCAAACCCCGGGGCAGCGAGCACCGCCAGTGTACAGGAAAGAAAAAGGGCAAGACTGTAGTTGATTGTTGTTCTCATGCACTACCTCCATCGAATTGCTGTTGCATTGTTTGCCCGAAACCCCGTGCTCGGCACAGAGAACAGACAGGGAACCGCAAACCCGTTAAAGGCCCTCTTGTAAGCCCTGAAAACAGGGTATTATACATAATTTTTTTAATTCTCTGCATCCTTTTTTCTTACCCCTTCTTCGGGACCCCGAGGCTGCACGGCACGAGCACCTGGCACTTGCCGCACACATGGGTGCTGTCTTCAAGGCCGGCAAGTTCTTCTGTCCGTTCAATGTTTGATTGCAGCCGCTCCCAGCAAAGCCCGCGCTCAATACCCGATTCAGACACCGCTCCCACCGGGCAGCGTCTGACACACACAAGGCATTTTTCGCCGTTTTTATGCAGGCACAGTTCGTTTTCGCCGACCAGAGGGCTGTCACCGAGGGGTGCATCAGTCACCAGGCTGCCCAGCCGTCCGGCGCATCCGGCGGGCGTGATCAGCTGCGCGTTTACCCCGAGGCGCCCCAGCCCTGCAAGATGGCACAGGTGTTTGTGTGACCAGCGGGAAACGAGCCTGTCATGATCGAAATCGTGCGTGGCCGACGTCGATTCGGCAGTGTACCCCCTTGCCGCAAGATAGTGCTGCAGATGTCGGCAGGCGCTGTTGATAAGACGGTTTGTAGATTCATAGGCAAGGCCCCAGCTGCGGCAGGGGATCTCGCCGTTGTGGTTTTCAATTGCCAGCTCTCTGACAAAGGGCACAAAGAAAACCACCACCGACTCGGCCTGGGGCAGCAGGTCCCGCGGCAGCACGTGGTCCTCAGCAGCGATTCGGGGCAGTATGTCGAATCGCTCATCCGCGACGGCCGTCACCAGAAGCGGCGTGCGCCAAATATCCGGTTCTCCGGTTTTTTGGGGGTACGCAGCCGCATACTCCTCGATCAGGGTTCTGAGATCATTCGGCGTTACTGGTCTGTCCACCATTGCCTCCACATTCTCGTGCCGTCGCTGATAATACTATTTAATAAGTAAACGGTCGTTATATTTCTGCAAGGCTCTCAACTTTTTGAACAAACCACTCATACGTGGCTGTCATGGTGATATTGCCATTGGTGTCCATAATGCTCACCGTAACAGGAATAATTGCGCGCCCTCTTTTTTCAAGTGAAGCCACCGTTTGAGCGGCAATATCTTCGGTGATATGAGCTGATGCCCGTATCTCACCTTCTGCCGGTTTTTTTGAACTTAACGTCGGATTTCCTGACAACGGGAACTATTGTTTCATTTTCTACAATGTGTTCAAAACGCTGAAGCAGATACTCCCCGCTTGCTGCCTCCCCTAACGCAAATTGAGCGCTTGCGTGAACCGTATGCAGATGATTTGTAAAATGTTCTGATTCAGGCAAAACAAGCAATGCTTCTCCTGAACCATCACATTTTTCAATGCCCAGGAACTTGTTAAAGGGGATTTTTGTAACATCCACGTTCACCTCCACCATGGTATGCGGGTCACTTTCTGAGAACGAGCTTCCTCAGCCTCCACGTGATATTGGAATCGTCGCCGTTCTCTGCTTTCAGCTGCGCCGGTTCGTCCCCGATGTCCGCTCTTTCTTTGGCAGTAAGACGGTCGGGCCCGCACCCCAGGTCAACAGCAGTATCTACCGGTTTTTTGACGAACCGCCCGATGAGATCGGCTGCAAGGGGGGTGAAAAATTTCGCTATTTCGCCGAGACGCCCGGCCGCAATGGCGCTGGTTCCAAACGTGTAGTGTGCTGTATCCATATTCCTTTCATCATTCCTTCAGCCGGCATAGCATGCACAGTGCCCTACAGTTATTTCTTATCTTCTCTATTCATCCCTGTTCACCAGGCCGGGACTGAAAGCAGGCAGACAAACGGCAATATACTCAGCCCCTCCTTCACAGGGCGTGCTGTATTTTATCCATTCATCCTTTTCTGCTATTACCGCTTGTCCGGCTTTGACATCCAGTGTTTCCTTTTCCGTCTCGACCCTCAGGGTACCTTTCAATACAATTGTGTACTCGTGAAATTCCGGCTTCTGCCCGGGCTCCTCCCATCCCTGGGGACTGTTCATTTTCGCAATGCTCACAGACGATGTCCGTGTGGTAACGTTGCCGATAAACTCTTCGATGATTTTCTCGTTGTTCCCGCACGCTTTGATTCTGGTCGGCGATGCAATCAGTCTTGCCATGTCGTTTTCCTTTCTCAAACAACAATTACTGAGCCTGAACCAGCTATCGATTGTCAGGTTACAGGAAAGGTGTCGTGGTCGATTTATTCTTTTTATTACTATATATGCAATAAAACCAGAAATTATAATAGCTGCCCGACATATTTTTTATTTTAAAGTGATTAGTTATTATTTACCGACAAACTAGTCCTTTTTAATTATTGTAATCTTTTTATCTTCAGATTTATAATAATTCATCTGTTCAAGAACATGCCAGTGCGTTTAACCGCGTGTGACAAACAGTGGGTACCCTGCTGAAAAAAATATACAGAGAAAACCAGCTTTGATCTACTGTACCCTAACAAAAGATTTTTAAAAGAAAAACTTAATGTTGCCGGCATTTCAGGTTCTTTGTAAATGCCGATTTGACAAAACCTTATACGACAAAGAAAGGGGAGACGTATGTACAAAAAATTACTGGGGATAATTATCTTTTCACTTATGTTTACCGGCGTTGCCATGGCCCAGTCGGATTGTGACGTGTGGCTCGGCACGTGGGATGTTACAAACAATGACGGGTCCACCCACGTATGGGTCATCGATGAAATTGTAACCGGTCTCTCTGCCAATATCAGGTGTCAGGCATTCGGAACCAGCACGCCCACTGACGGCGGCGAGCCTTTCCCGTTTCAGATAATCTTTGTGACCTTCTCTCCGGATTTTACCTATTCCGAAGATCTTGTAGCAGGACAGGAGATGGGCAGGCATGTTGTCTCTTTGAACGCCAGCGGTGATGCTTTTGAATCCGGGACAGGGTTTGCCGATGCCGATTATGATCTTGCCTACGGCACCAAGCGCGGCGTAACCGGTGCGCGCTGCGATGCGGTGACCCCGAAATTCGTGTTCGGGGGAGATGAGGAAGTAGAAATCACCATTACCGGCACCGAAACAGGGTTTGATGAATCGACAGCGGTGTCATTTACCTGCCCTGATGTTGAAATGATTGACAGCGTTATAGTGTCAGAATCTGAGATTGTCGTGACGATAAACGTAGCTGCAGGTGCTCAGACCACAGACTGCCATGTTACCGTTACAACCGGCGAAGAGGAAATAACCTGCAATTTCGACGTTCGAGAATATATTCCCACGGAACGGCTTGTGTGGAAGTTTGAAACAGGCGGCTACATCAATTCTTCTCCCGCCGTATCCGACAACAAAGTCTATTTCGGAAGCGCCGACGGCAAGGTGTACTGTCTCGACACCGACGGGTCAAAGATCTGGGAGTATGAAACCAGCAAGATGGTCACCGCTTCCCCGCTTGTCACGGAGTCCTATGTGTACATCGGAAGCAATGACGGCAGGCTCTACTGCCTTGATGCTGTAACGGGCGCAAAAATTTGGGATTTTGAAACCGGCGACGGCGTTAATTCATCGGCGGCCCTGTATGAGGGGAATCTCTATTTCGGAAGCTTTGACAATAAAGTGTACTGCATAGATGCAGAAACAGGCAGCCTGCAGTGGGAGTATGAGACGCAGGCAGACATTTATTCTACACCTGCTGTTGTGGACGGAACGGTGTATGTGGGCGGTGTCGATTATACTTTTTACTGCCTTGATGCAGAGACCGGCACGTTGAACTGGTCATATACGACAGAGGGAGATATTCCCCCCTCGCCGGCTGTCGGCGGCGGGTATGTCTATTTCGGCAGCAGGGACCACAGTTTTTACTGTGTCGATGCCGCAAGCGGCGATAAAGTCTGGTCCTATGAGACCGGTTCCGTTGTGTATTCTTCACCCGTATTGGCGGGCAATTATGTCTATTTCGCCAGCCTGGATAACAATGTCTACAGCCTCGATGCAAAAACCGGCGAGCTGAATTACGCGTTTTACACCGGAAGCGTGGTGCACGCCTCACCAGCGGTAACCGGCAAGTATGTATATATCGGCAGCGGTGATACCTACATGTACTGTCTCGATGCTCAAAACGGGAAAAAATACTGGGAGTCCAAGACGGACGGCGCCGTATCTTCGGCACCCGCCATCGTCGACGGTTATTTGTATTTCGGCAGTTATGACGGCTATTTCTATTGCCTGAACGCGGCTGATGACGATACGGGTACCTGGCCCATGTTTCGAAACGATCCCCAGAGAACGGGCGTGCTTGAATCCGACTGTGCACTGGCATACATACTCGGCAGCAGTGCCCCGGAGCTTGAGCCGCTGCGCGCGTTTCGAGACAGCGTTCTCAGTAAAAGCCCGGTGGGAAAAAGTATTATCAGGGCCTACGAAGCATACAGCGGCAGCGTTATAACACTGTGCAAAAAATTTCCGTGGCTTCAGGCGCTATCTGCAAAATCACTCGAGGCCCTGATGCCCGTGTTCAAGGCATTGATCCGATAAGCAGGCCTTTCAGGATCAGGGCTGCATTCTTCACAATCCATGTGTAAAAAGTGCAGCCCTGTTCAGGTTTTATTCTACGGCCCTGCCCAGCGCAATAAACAGATGCCGGGTGTTGATGCCGGGATCATCTTTTTCCCCGGCAATGGCCTCGGCAGCGTTGATGATGCTCTGAAGCCTTTCCAGGCTCATGTTCTTGTTCAGCAACAGGGCCGACAGTGCCTGCAGGGTGTGCTCGCACCACAGGGCATGGATCATTTTCCTGACCGTCTCGACACAGTTGTTCATATCCTTCTCTATGGCCTGCTCCTCGCACTCGGCACCGAACACCGGATCACATTCGAGGCAGGCGGCGTAGTGGATCATTATCTCTCCGTCCTCTGTCGGCGTTTTATCCTCCATCGGGACATACACAGGCTTGGCGGCCGTTTCCGCCGCGGCAATGTCAATGATGGTCGTGGTGACGCCTTTCAGGCCTTCAGGCTTGGCCATCTTTTTCCGAAGCGCTTCCGGGCCGACAATCCCGTGGCATCTTTTATGGCCGGTAACCAGCTGCTCGGCCATGGCCTGAATTTTTCGGGCGGCCTCCAGGGGAACCGTGCCGTCGGACATGGCGGAGCTCAGGTTGAAGCGGGCATGGCAGCACCAGGGGACGGTTTCCGTGCGCCGCAGGGTATCGCGGTTCAATCCGCTGACATACTGGTTGGCTTTGCACATTTGCTTCAGCTTTTTGTTGCAGCGCCGGCACATGCCGATATACATGAGCGCCCGCTCGGGGATCCAGCCCGTCTCTCTTTTCTTGGTGAAAGTAGCGATGGAATCTTTTTCAAACTGTCTCTCTCCCACCTCATCTCGGTATTTGCTGATACATCCCGATGAGCAGTACATCTTTTCATTCAGCTCAATGGGATAATTTGTCGGCTTTCCGCACATTGCGCATCGGTTCGGCTGCCGGCTGTTTGTTTGTGCCATAATACCCTCCCCATAGTGACCCTCCCCGCCTGTCGAAGATCCCGTTTTTTTACGGGGCAAGGCGGGGCATCCCGGTGCTTACATTTTATATTTAGATACGTGCCGCTTAACACCGCTTATTGAAAGTCCCGTGTAGACGCGGGGCAACGCTGCGCTTTCGCGGCACACTCCGGTAAATACGATACGGCTTAATACGTTTTACCCTTGATCCTGTAGCCGTGGGATTCGATTGCCTGTTCAAAATCAGTCCGCGACAAAGCACCCGGCGCGTAGGCGACCGTAACGGTTCTGTCGGCAAGGCTCACCGCGTATTCTATTCCATCGAATCTTCTGAACTCGTTTTCAAGTGTCCGGGCACATCCCGTGCAGGTCATCCCGATAATTTCAAAGGTTTCCCTGGTTTTTCCCTCGCTCACAGCAACCCCCTGTTTTCTTTATATATAAACAAAAACCAAGAAATATGATTACTACCGGAACCACGCCGAGAATAAACAGGTCAAGCGACGTGTGGTTGTTCTGCTGCTTGCGATATAAACCCTGTTTGCACAAGCAAGGATATCAGTGATACCGCCGATTGTCGCTGTAAATACCGTGACCGCAATGAGTCCATTAACAGAATGGAGAAGAAACCAGGTCGTGAATTTGCCGGAACAAACAAAGTGAAGGAGAGAGAGAAGTAGAGAAAGGCGATCACACTGAATAAAACACAAATACAGCACGTAATTATGTTTTTAATCATGCAATTATTTTACTGCATAGGCAAACCAGATGTCAAAGTAACACTTTTTACAGGTACCGGCCCAATCCTGTTTTTCTTTTTATTGACATTTTACTGCCCTATATTTTATAGGATAAGCATATGGGGTGCCTCAAGAAGGCAATCTACCGTTTCACTGTTCTTGAACCTTTTCTCATACTCATTTCAGCACTCTACTCCTATGCCTTCCAGGGCAACGTCTTCGGTGTGTCGGACGGCAACATTATGGCTGCACGCCGGGGCTTGTGCACGTTGACGGTAAGAGCCTGAACCGTTGCCGGCAAAGGGTTTTGCGTGGGTGTATTTTAAAAAACCTATCATAAGGAGTACGCAATGGATAAAAAAAAGACTGCTCATGAACAAAAGCAATTGATCTCAAAACTCCCGGTAAAACCCAGAAAACTTGCGAAAGAGGAGTTGGAAAAAGAGATTATCCAATTTATATCCAGGGGAAAAATCTGCACGTTAGCCACATGCACGGACAACATACCGCGAGCTACCCCCGTTCATTACCTGAACAAAGGTATGACTCTCTATGTTTTTGCTGAGAGTGGCGGAAAACTGAAGAATTTAAAGAAGAACCCAAACATATCTTTAGGTATTCACGGGCCATATAAAGATTTTCTATCAGTTAAGGGTCTTCAGATATGGGGCAGGGCTGAAATCATCTATCAAAAAGAGAGAGTACGATTTGCTGAACTAAAGGAGATGTATGAAAAGGAGTGGAGAAGAGACATAACCAGTATGGATGTGGGAGGGATCCCCGCTATTATGAAGGTGATTAAGATAACAGTTGAAAAGGCCCGCTATTTAAACGTTCAAAAGGGTATTATCAATCAAACCTGGAAAGCTTAGCAGCTACGTACTCTGCAAAGGCAGGGCCGGGTCTTCATTCTTCACGAGTATATGCAGATAGTGAAAATTGAAGGCCCTTATGTTTTTTCAAAACGTTATAAAACAGGAGGTGTGCAATGAAGCGAAATGTTTTGCGCGTTTTATTTGTTTTCTCGGTTTTTGCCTTGGGTTACATCGCCGGAGGGATTTCAAATGATCCCGGAACAGCGGAAGCGGGTTACACCTGCAGCCAGTACATTGAAGCCCGTTGTATCAACGAAGGAGAAGAGGCACGTGTGATATGCACATTCCACCAGCCGATGATACTCACAAGGACAGGAAACAAGATCGATAAAACTGAATATTCAATATTTTTCAAGACTCAGTAAAAACCTGCGAGTAATAATATTGAATTTTTGAAAATCTAATTCGACTTCGTTTAGTTTGTTATTTGGGTTTGACCCTGTTTCTTTCGATGACTTCCCCATAATCGAGGCGTCCGTTTTCCCGGGGGAAGATCAGGGGTACCCCGGTATGCTCCGGACTTCCGGTTCGTTTATCAGAACATATCTTGTGATAGATTTTTATTGACATACAATCATGTTAAGCCTACATTTCATTCTGTAAAGCAGTGTCTTATCATATCACAAAATCAAATTGAGCAGAAATCGAACTGCCGGCACGCGGGCTGAGGGGATGTAGCACGCTCGATGTGCAGTGCTGACAACAGAATACCACCATACAACTTCAGGAGGGGAAATTATGAAACACAAAACAGTCCTTAATTCGTCATTATTATTCATGTTATTCCTGTTGGTATGCGTTTTCCCTGGCAGGATTTGCGCCCAGGATGTGGAACTCAACATTCCCGAAACCATACCGGTGCAGGCGGGTTCCTTTATGATGGGAATGGAAGTATACGACGGTGTGGAAAGGCCGAATTCCATCAACTTTGACGGCCTGACCGGGGCGACGCCCTTCAAGGAATCACCTGCGCATGAGGTCACGATGAGTTCATATTACATCGGCAAATATGAGGTAACCAATGCGCAGTATGCTGAATTCGTCGATGCGGGAGGCTATGATACCAGGGAGTACTGGCTGATTGACCCGGAATATTATGAAGATTCTGAAACCGGATGGTACTGGCGGCAGGAAACGGGAAGAACGGCTCCGCGGTATACGGTCGACTATACAACCGGTGAAACCGCAGGATGGGACCTCAGCAAAAATCCGTACTGGCTTGATGATCCGTACTCGAACCAGGCGGACACCCCGGTATGCGGTGTTAACTGGTATGAGGCTTATGCATACTGCAAATGGCTCAGCTCGGTAACCGGCGAAACGTACCGGCTGCCCACCGAAGCAGAGTGGGAGTATGCCGCCCGGGGGCCGCAGAGCAACATTTTTCCCTGGGGGGATGAGTATCTCACCACTGATCAAACGTGCGGCGCACCGGGCAGCGGTGCCATGTGCAATTGTAATAAGGTTCTGGCGGTATCTGATGATACGGTCGGCGCCCGGGGGAAGGCGACCCCCGGCGGCAGTTACCCTGAGTCTGATTCTTACTTCGGGGTATGCGATATGGCGGGAAATGTCACTGAGTGGACAGCCGACTGGTTCCAGATGCTGTACTATCCTGAAAGAATAAATAACGGCGAGGTCACAGATCCAACGGGACCCTCGGTTGCCAGTCCGCCCATGTGGGGTATTGCCATTCCTCCCTTCTGGCCGGAACCCTGCCGCACGGTACGGTCCCAGGGATTCTCTAAAGATCCCAAGGGAACGAGTTATACGTTGTTTATCGACGCTACGTATGCATTTCGGTGCGCCTATCGTATGTTCATGTTTCGATTCGATGGAACATACTTTACCGGGTTACGGGTGGTTAAGGAAGAAAATTGAACTGCAGCCCATCAGGTTCAAACCTCCACGTGTTACTATAAAAAGTGCCTTGGTCAATAGTGGAGGTTTGACCCCTTGCTTTTCAAAACAAAAAAGGCATCTTAATTCTCAATTGCTTCTTTGAGTTTTTCTAAAATCTCTTTTTTTGCATCACCCAACAAACTAATACCTATTTTGAATTCTGGTTTTAAATTATTAACCCATATCACTAAAAATTTATTTTTATCGTTAGGTTGGAAAAACTTAAACATATATTTTTGTACATTATCAGTAGTGTCCCAACGTTAATCAAATAAAGTCAACTGGTTACAGCGTTGGTTGTTTTGAACAGGCACATATTTTTTAGAAAAGGCCTCTAAAACGGGCATTTTCTCAAACAACGAGAGGCTCAAAAC
>Ga0272442_10000636_pt1 | contig 55322 bp, 44 predicted proteins | sample SSMForm2O_FD_200262 | JGI IMG/M metagenome (GOLD analysis project Ga0272442, IMG submission 200262) | Marine sediment archaeal communities from Little Sippewissett salt marsh, Falmouth, MA, United States - SSM-Form-2O | ecosystem: Environmental > Aquatic > Marine > Wetlands > Sediment ... | reverse complement strand
AAACACTTTGGAGGAACTGCAGCTGTTAGCCAGCGAAGGGTACAAGCAGCTCATTTTTGTGGATGACGCTTTTACCATGAATCCGAAAAGAGTTATAGAGATTTGCAGGGGCATAAGAAGAGAGAAACTTGACTTAGAGTGGATATGTGAAGGAAGAGTGGACATTTGCTCCTACGGTATGCTACGTGAAATGGTGCAGGCAGGCTGCAGAGTTCTCTATTTAGGCATCGAAAACGCCAACCAGCGAATCCTAGACTACTACAACAAGAAAATTACCCCCAAGCAGTCAGAAACCGCTGTGAGGACAGCGAAAAAAGCTGGAGTGGACGTTATCGCAGGTTCTTTCATAATTGGCGCCCCAGATGAAACGCGCGAGGAGATTTGGAATACAATAAATTTTGCTCAGCGCGTTCCCATAGACCTTCCACAATTCAACATACTCGGCGCTCACCCAGGAAACGACATTTGGAACGAGTTTGTAGCTAAAGGCTTCATAGACCCAGAGAAATGGTGGGAGAAGGGAGTTGCCGTTTCCGAAGTATACCCTTATGCAAAGGTGTCCCGTGACGAAGTCATGCAGATCATGCATAACGCCTTTTTCCAGCATGTTTACCGCCCAAGCTTTTTAGCGAAGCAGGCTGCGAAGACGTTGAAAAGCGTGTATCGCATGAACGTTTTAGTGAGCAACCTAAGTCGACTAGGCGAAATCAGAGAAGCGGCGAACAGCGTAGCCTAACGAGTTAAAACATGGTAAGAGTTTATAGGGCGCTCTCCCTACAGATTTAATTGTTACAGAGAGATTTTTATGAAGTTTGAAACTTACGTGAAGGAAATTATACCGCGCACCTACAACGTGACTAGCTTCAGGTTCCCACGACCAGCCGAGTTGAATTACAAGGCTGGGCAGTTCTTTTTCGTCACACTAAAAACGGATGGGAAAGAGTTAAGCAAACACTTCAGCTTTTCAAGCAGCCCAACAGAAAAAACGCACATAGAATTCACTAAGAAGCTGTCAGACAGCGACTTCTCCACCGCCCTGAAAGCGCTTAAGGAAGGTGACTGGGCAAGAATAGACGCACCGTATGGAAAATTCACCTTCGAGGGCGAACACGAAAAAATAGGTTTACTCGCAGGAGGCATCGGAATAACCCCGTTCAAAAGCATATGCCGATACTGCACAGACATGAGCTTGGACACTAAGGTTACGCTGCTTTACGGCAACCGCACAGAAAAAGACATAGCATTCAGAAAAGAACTGGAAACACTGCAGCGGCAAAACAAGAATTTGAAAGCCGTTTTCACACTCAACGAGACGGACAGCGAATGGAAAGGCACCACAGGATTAATCACGGCGGAAATGATAAAAAAGGAAATACCAGACTACAAGGAAACCATGTTTTACACGTGTGGTCCTCCCAAGATGGTGGAGATAATGGAAAAGCTTGTCGAACAACTGGGCGTGCCTAAGAAACAGCTGAAACGCGAGTACTTCACAGGCTACACATAAAGGTTTAGGGGTAGAATCTTCTTGTGGTTCTCGGAAACGGAATAGCGTCTATAATGTTTTCCAAGTCAAGCATCCAAGCCAGCAACCTCTCCAAGCCCATGCCGAAACCCACATGCGGTACAGTGCCGTAACGTCGAAGGTCCAAGTACCAATCGTAATCCTCTGCCTTCAACCCCATATCTTTAATCCGTTTAATCAGCATTTCCTTGTCGTCTTCTCTCGCGCCACCCGTGGACACCTCGCCTATTCTCGGAACCATCATGTCCACGGACATGGCAACTTCGGGGCGGTCACGGTGTGTCTTGCAGTAAAACGCTTTGATAGCAGTTGGATAATCATAAACGAAAAACGGCTTACCAAACTCTTCCGCTAAGGTCTTCTCGTCCTCGTAGCCTAAGTCGTCGCCCCACTTCAGCTTCGCACCCTTATTGCGGAGAAGCTCAACAGCCTCAGCATATGTCATTCTCGGAAATGGCGTCTTAACCGAAGCCAACTTGGAAACGTCTACGCCTAACTCTTCAAGTTCGGGTTTGCATTTTTCAGCAGTTTGCTGGCAGATGTGCGCCATAAGCTCTTCTTCAAAGCGCATAAGGGCATTCATGTCTGCGAAAGGCCATTCGCCTTCCATGTGCCAATACTCCGTCAAATGCCGAATTGTTCGGCTTTTTTCAGCACGAAACGACGGCGCAATACAATAGACTTTCTCTAAAGAGTAGATTAGAATTTCAAGGTAAAGCTGGGAGCTCTGCGTTAGATAGAGGTTTTGGTCGAAATACTTCACGCCAAAAAGGGTTGAGCCACCCTCAACAGCGGCGGAGATAAACATGGGCGGAGAAACCTCTGTGAAATCTTGGCTCTTGAAAAAGTCACGGGTGAACTGCAAAACGTCATCCCGAATCTTCATCACAAGGTTCATGCGTCGGCTGCGTAGCCAGAGGTGGCGTACGTCACGGATGAACTGTTCGCTTTGGTCTTTGGTTATCGGGAAAAGCTCAGCTAATCCAATTATGCCTATGGTTTCGGCGGTGATTTCGTAGCCTCCTGGCGCGCGCTTGTCTGGTTTAGCGGTGCCCTCCAGCGTCAGGGAAGACTCAATTGTTAAGCGTTCCGCGTTGGTCCATGCGGGGCTGTCTTTTTTGATGGTGCACTGTATGAAACCCGTCGAGTCACGCACCAACAGGAAAATCAGTGTTTTTCCTTCGCGTTTACGGTAAACCCAACCTCTAATGGCAACCTTCTCGTTTTCGTGGCAGCCGTCAAGAACCTCGCGAATCTTCACCAAAGCCATTACGCATCAACTTCTCTCTACTATTGTTTTCAAACCTAAATGCATATCTATTTTTAGGTTTTGAACTTCCTTAAACGTGCACTGAAGTGTAGAGTTTAGCTTCTGAAATTAGAGAAAGGATAAGCTGTTAAGGTTTGCCTAGGGCTCTGCATGTGTAAGAAATAAAGGAGAAACAACTTGAACTCTTAACGCGTAATTCGGCAAAGCATATGAGATACATTAATTAATTTTGCTCTTTTAAGTATCTGAACATGATTCGGTTGGTATGTTATGGATGAAACAAAACGGCTCAAAGTAGCCTTGGTTAATCCTCCACCGCCTTCTGCTTTGGCTTTTGTAGATTATCAATATCCACTGATAGGTCTAGCTTACATGGCAGCCGTTCTTGAGAAAAATGGATACGATGTAACAGTGGTAGACTGCCCGGCTTTCAAAATGACCTACAAGGAAGCTGAACATGCGATACGACTTTTTGAACCAGACATAGTTGGCATCACCTCCGTCGCCGCCACCTTTACATCTGCGCTTCAAGTTGCTAAGGACATAAAAAAAAGTTATTCACGGGCTCTAATTGTCTTCGGAGGACCACATGCCACAGTTATGGACAAACAAATCATTAGGGAACATAAAGAAGTTGACGTGGTGGTTAGGGGGGAAGGGGAGCAAACAATAGCCGACCTTGCACATTGCGTATCTAACTCTGGCTCGAAGAGTCTTAACAAGGTTAAAGGCATAACGTTTAGGAAAGATGGGGGCGTAGTTCGCACGCCTGATAGACCTTTCATTCAAAACCTTGACGAGCTGCCTTTTCCAGCGTACCATTATTTTCCATTAAGGAAGTATCAGATTTTCGGGAAGCTGGGTCTTCCCATGGTAACCAGCAGAGGATGTGTCTCACAATGCACGTTCTGTTCAGTACCTCAAATTGCAGGGAACCATTTTAGGGCAAGAAGCCCAAAAAACGTCGTCGATGAGCTTGTGTGGATACGAGATGAATACAAAGCTGATTTTATTACTTTCACCGACGAAGTATTCACATACGAGAAAGAAAGAGTACTTGAAATATGTTCAGAAATAAAAAGAAGAAATCTAAAGGTTCCCTGGGATTGCCAAACGAGAGCTGACTGCGTTTCCAGAGAGCTGTTAGCTAAAATGAGAAGTGCCAACTGTCAGCTTGTTTCCTTCGGCGTTGAGTCAGGCAGCCAAGAGATTCTAAACGCTATGAAGAAAGGAACCACAGTTCAACAAAACGAAAGGGCTATTAAATGGGCAAAGGAAACGGGGCTGTCCGTGGTTATTTACTTGATTGTTGGCTATCCCGGTGAGACGAAAGAATCATTGAAACAAACTTTTGATTTCATTAAGAAAACTGAACCTGATGATGTCTATATGTATTTAGCAACGCCTTATCCAAGCACAGAACTTGGTGATTTGGTAAAAGATATGTGCTGGAAAATCTCACAAGATTGGAGCCACTACGAGATGCAGACTCCAGTCTTCGAAAAAGCCGGGTTATCTTTTGAAAAAATCAATAATGAACGGGAAATTTTCTATAATAATTTATATTCACCTTCATACATCCTGCGGCAATCACTTAAAGGAACTATCTATAGTCAGATTATGACCCAAAACGCGCTGCATCAACTTCTTTGGCGGATTAAACTACCCTGGCTTTCTGCGAACTTTAAAAAACTGACACACCTATAAAAAATCTGATTTAAAGTACAGGATCGGCAAGACAGTAAACGTTCCAGTCGTTATTTCCAACGTAAAGCCTTCCCCCATAGAGGGATGGAGCAGACCAACTGTTTGAGCTTGTGACAAACCGATCAAGTGTCTCACCGTTTTCGGCGTCTAGCACAAACACTGAACGTTGGTCAGTTACCACGTATAATTTGCCATCAGCATAAGAAGGTGAAACGTAAAGCTCTTCGCCTAGATAAGAAGACCAGAGAGTTTGACCATTTTTACTGTCAACACAAACGATGGAGAACTTGTCGATTAGAAAAACTTTGCCATCGCCGTAAACTGGGGAGCAAACAATGAATTCTTTTGCAGCCTCATCCCTATAGGTCCATTCGACATCACCCGTTGCAGCGTTTATCCCATAATACGCCTCTATGTTGGACGCTGCAAAAACCGTGCCATCCCCAACCGATGGAGATGCATGCATGTCAGTGCCGCCCCCTAAAGGTAGGTAGTAAGGTAACGTTCTTTTCCAAACAAGATTCCCAGTAGTAGCATCCAGTTTGTAAAGAGCCCCTAAATCGGGTTCTTGCGAGGCTATGTAAACTGCGCCATCAACAACTGCGGGAGAAGATGTAATGTACCCTTCAGTCTTGTATGTCCAAACTGTGTCGCCGTTATCGGCGTTCAGACAGTATACGTTAGTGTCTAAGGAACCCACGTAAACTCGGTCATTAACTACCGTGGGAGAGGAACGTAATGTCACCAAAGAGGCAAAGTGAGCTTGGATAAAACCGCCGGCTGACTTCTTCCAGATGAGGCTACCGTCATAAGCGTTGAGGCAGTAAACATAACCGTCATCTGGTCCTATGTACACCTTTCCATCAGCCACTGCTGGCGAAGACTTTATTTTCCCATTGGTTGTGAAATTCCAGATGAGCCCACCGCTTCGCGCATCTAAGCAATAGACGTTCTTATCTTGCGACCCAACGTATACTCTTCCATCCGCCATGCTCGGTGAGGAAACAACTGCTCCACTAGTCGTGAATTTCCACATCAAAGTCAAGTTTGTAGGACCAGACTGCCCAACTCCAGAGTGTGCAGGATCTTGGCGCCACATAGACCAAGGTTCAGCATCATCAGGCAAAGGTTTAACACCGATAGCCCATACTTGACCCATCGTGTCGTACTCTTCCCCAGATATTGAGTCAACCGCCGTTGTCACGGTGCCTGGAATGAGATACAAGTTTCCATAGGCGATAGCAACAGACTCTCTTGGAGCAAAAGCCTCTATTTGGAGCTTCCATAACAGGCTTCCAGTGTAGGCGTCAAGACATGCAAACTCAGATGCCCCTTGCTCACCAGTATACGACGCTATTTGACCTGTTGTAGCGTAAACCTTACCATCCGCAACTGTTGGAGTGCCAGGAAACATCAAGGTGCCTGGCCCTTTGTATTTCCACACAAAGTCCCCTGTGTCCGCATCGATAGCGTAGAGATATCCATCTTTATTGAGCGCATAGACGATACCGTACGCAACTGCGGATCCAACACAGAAGTAGCCACCCTCAGTGTGGGGGTTGAACATCCACAGAATGGTACCATCGGTAGCGTTGAAACAATACAGCGTGTTATCATGAGAACCAGGCCTGATAAACTTGCCCTGATAATACGCGCCTGAAAAAAGCATCGAAGCTTTTGTTTCCGTATCCCATAAAACTTCGCCCGTTTTAGCATCAAGCGCCATTTGATGAGGCTCAAACGATCCGGGAAACACCTTGCCATCACCGTATTGTATTCCAGAACCCAGTACGCCGCCGCCGGAAACGTAAGCTGTCCATGCTAGCGTTGGCGGATTTGAGGGGTCGGAGAAATCCCAAGCTTGAATGCAAGAATCGCCTTTTACAAAAAACATTTTTTCTTCTGGACTATAAACATTGATAGTGAATAGGGGTCTTGAACTTGCTGAAAACTCGGTGCTGGTCCATAATATTCGCCCAGTTTCTATGTCAAGACTGCTGTTACCTATTACAAGGTGGGTGTCATCTATCTTGTACACCATAGGCCACGCTCCTGGCGCTGGAACGGTGGTGTTCCAAAGGATACTTCCTGTTTCCCTATCCAAAGCGAAAACCGCCGTTTTCGTTGTTACAAAGACTTTGCCGTTAAATGCGTAAATGTAACTCTGCACGCCCTTTACGTTAGCTTTCCACAGGATGCTGGAAGTTTCTGGAGCGGGTCCTGCGGAGAAACGCGTAAAAGATGAGGCACCTTGAACCTGCGGCCAGTCATACTGGAGTAAAACGTCGTTACCCCTAGTTTCGTCGCTCGATGAGTTATCTACGATGCCGTCGAAATACATTTCCTTAACAAACAGTGATATAATCAATAGCGCAATCAAAGCAGCTATAACAAGTAGAAGCTTTGTGAATCTCATTTTTCAGCCTCTGAAACTAAGGGATAAATAACAATTTGCATTGACTCTATTTTCCCCTACAACTAGGGTAAGCTTCAATCCAACTATAAATCTTACGGAACAACATCTAATTTGCCGCATTTCAAGCATTTAAGACCGCAGAGCGCTCATAGTCAACTGAAAAGACAAAACTAGCGAGAACACATAATCTTTTTTAGTACGCGAGAATTCTAAGGTAAATGATGAAATACCGAGGAGCGCTTGAGGGGTTTTAAATTTGACTAAAAAGGGTCCTTTACTTATGACTTCTTGGAGGGCTACAGGGGCCTGCAATGCACGTTGCAGATACTGCAATGTTGACGCCACAGGCGCGCCTGCTCCCAGAGAATTGACTACAGAAGAAGCATTGCATTTGGTGGATGAAGTTCGCAGTTTCGGCGTCAAGTGGTTCGGCATAAAAGGCGGCGAACCCCTGCTACGAAAAGACATATTTGAAATTGTGGGTTACGCGAAAAGCCTCGGCCTCAATGTTTGCTTACTAACTAACGGGTGCTTCGTTGACGGAGAAATCTACGACAACCTTGTCAAAAACCAAGTTTGGACGTCGGTAAGCATAGACGGTCCAGAAGAGATCAACGACCAGTTGAGAGGTAAAGGCTCATACAAGAAGGCACTGGCAGCCATCCAAAAGTTGTCGAAGGGAAAAATCTTGAACGGTCTGGCAGCAGCAATCACAGTTATCAACTACAAGCATCTTGACCACGTTGCCGAATTAGCTGAAAAATACCATGCTAACTTCGTCTGGTTTAATCATCTGGTTCCCAGCGGAAGAGCAAAAGAAACCATGGAGTTAGCGCCGACCCCTGAACAGTACGAGTGGACCCTGAACCACATATGGGATTTAACCCAAAAATACGAGGGCAAATTTGAAATTCATGTACACTGCCCTCATTACGCACGTGTTGTCAAGCAACGTAATCCACCGAATTTTGAGGAGTGGTACGAGCACAAATTCCATGGAAAATGCACTTACTTCGCGTTCGGCGGGTACATAAGCGTAACCGAGAACGGCGACTTGATACCATGCTTCTACACGGACCTGACGCCTTCAGAACCCATGATGCTTGGTAACATAAGAGAGAAAGGTTTGAGGAAAGCGTGGGAGGAAATACGGAAATCAGAGTACTACAGCAGCTTTAAAGACCGAAGCCGGCTGAAGGGCAAGTGCGGAGTCTGCGAGTACCGCGAAATATGCGGAGGATGCAGAAACAGGGCCTACGCGTACACAGGCGACATATACGAATCCGACCCCGCATGCCCGTACATACCAGAGAGCTTACGGAAGCAGGAAACGACCAAATAGGTAAATAAGAAATGAAAGCGAAAACGAAAGTAGCGTTAGTGAGCCCACCGCTCTTAAAGGACAGCGGTCATCATCCTTTTCTTCCACCACTTGGCTTAACATATTTAGCAGCCGTACTCGAGCAGGACGGCCACGAGATAAAAATACTAGACTGCCCAGCATGCAACATTGACCACAAAAAACTGATATCCGAATTATCCTCTTTCATGCCTAACTTCATAGGCATTTCCTCTATAACACCCACCATAAAGTCTGCTCTCCAATCAGCGCGTTTAGCAAAAGAAGCGTGCCCTGACTCCAAACTTGTTCTCGGAGGTCCACACGCCACCTTCATGGATGAACAGGTTCTCAGTCAAGAGCCATCAGTGGATATAGTGGTACGAGGCGAAGGCGAGCAAACCATGACAGAGCTTGCGCAGCATGCTCCCGCTTCAGGGAACCTCGGCGACATTAACGGAATAACGTTTAGAAACAGTGACGGAGAAATCGTGCGAACGCGTAATCGAGCCCCCATTCAAAACCTTGATGAACTGCCGCGTCCAGCTTATCATTACCTTCCATTAACGGAATACAAGATTTTTGGAAAAACTCACATGCCAATTATGGCCAGCAGAGGATGCCAATACCAATGCTCCTTTTGTGTGTCCTCTCAAATGTTTGGGGCGGTGTACAGGGCAAGAAGCGCAAAAAACGTTGTTGACGAACTCGAATGGCTAAAAAACGTACATGGAGCCAGTGGAATAACATTCAACGACGACACCCTGACGGTAGACAGGGAGAGAGTACACGACATCTGCGACCAAATCATAGACAGAAAGCTAAATCTTCCATGGGGTTGCCAGTCAAGAGTCGACCAGATCTCTAAAGACATATTGGTCAAAATGAGAAAAGCACACTGCAACGAAGTTTCTTTCGGCATTGAATCTGGCTGCCAAAAAATCTTGGACGCCGTTAAAAAGAAGACTTCAGTCGAACAGAATGAGCAAGCAATCAGATGGGCAAAAGAAGAAGGCTTGTTTGTGGCGGTCACCGCTTTAATCGGATACCCTGGAGAAACAATAGAAAGCGCAAAACAAACTATCGATCTATTGCGGCGAGTCGAGCCAGATGATGCATGGCTATGTGTAGCAACACCCTACCCTGGAACTGAGCTATATGCTCTATTAGAGAATATGGGCTGGAAAATGTCCGATGATTTTGATTTATATGATACGTTGCATCCAGTCTTTGAGAACCCTTCGTTGCCTGCTGAGGAGATATACAAGATTAGGAGAGAATTTTACGACAGTCTGTACTCTCCACGATACGTCCTTCGCCAAACCGTGAGAGGATACTTGAAAGGCAACTACTACAGTCAAATCATGGCCAGAACGGCATTAAGTCACATGTTTTGGCGAGTCAAATCAATGTTCTAATGCAAAAAGAGACAGGGATATTTCTTGCAAAAGTGATATTGAAACTTGTTCGCTAACGGCGTTACGTTAATGTTCACACGTCCGCTGGATGAGTCGCTAAGAATTGAGGCTTTCAACGGAAGCTTTATTTGCTATCAAACGGTTCTAAAAACTTAACGCTGAGGAAGACAACGATGAAAAAACCTGCTCTCCAACAGAACAAATCAGAAGCATACGATTCAAGGGAAAATTGGCCACCCTACACTTACAGAGATTACCCAGATATAGACCCTGAAATGTACAAGTCCTTCATGGAGTTCTTGTCAACTGAGAATACATCAGGCAGGTTGATGGAGCTGCAACCGTGGATTTCCATGTGCAACTCCAGATGCGCGTTCTGTTATTTTCCAACTACACCCACCGCAAAAGTTCCTATAGAACGGTATATGAACATGCTGAAAAAAGAGCTGGACATGTACGCTAAGACCAAGTATGTGAAGACAAGCGTGTTCGATGAAATAGTTCTGGGTGGTGGAACCCCAAGCGTCCTTTCGGCTGAGCAGATGATTGACCTTATCGACTTCTGCAAAGAACGGTTCACCACCAACGACGAATACTTCATCAAAGTCTCGGGTTCCTCAAAAACGCTTGCGCTAAACAAAATCGACAAACTCGCAGCTTACGGCGTGTACCAACTGGACATGGGTGCTCAAACCTTCGACGACGAACTCAGAAAAAGGCTATGCTTGCCAGACACAGCGGAAAGCGTGGAAAAAGCCATCAAGCACGCCAAGAAACTGGACATGTGCGTGTGCGTGGACCTCATGTACAATCTCCCAGGCCAAACAATGGAAAGCTGGATAAACACGCTGAAAAAAACTATAGAGCTGGACGTTGAAATTGACGCTTATTCATTACATGTGGACCCAGGCACTCTACTTGAACAAATGATTAAAAATGGACGGTCCCCACCACAGGGAGACGCAGAACACGAGAAGCAACAGTACATAACTGCTTACAAGATGCTGACTGAAGCAGGCTACAAAGCTGTTGGCCACGACCGCTTCAGCAGAGTCGAATGGCACTTCCGAGAAAACTGCCTTAACGGCTGGCCGTGGGGAGGCATACTAACCACGGGCGCAGGATGCTTCATGGGATACCTGCAAAGATTCTCGTACTCCAATATTGAAGACATAAACACGTATATAGCAACCGTTGACTCTGGGAAACTACCCATAAAGAGGCTTTCTAGATCCTCAGATGAAGACATGATGCGACGGACAATGACTAGGCTTTACCTGCGGCTTCCAGTTGACAAGACAGAATTCAAACAGAAATTCGGAAAAATACCTGAAGACGTTTTCCCGCAACAACTTCAGAGATTGAAAAATAAAGGTCTAATCGAAATTGACGACAAAGAGATTCGAATAACCAAACTCGGCGACCTATGGAAAGGAAATATCGCATGGGAATTCGCTCCTGAGAACATCACACCAAGTAAATAATTTCAAGTAACTCCAATTCTGCAAGTTTTTTTAATCTCGCTATTTCTGTTTTTAAGTAAGGTTACGCGCTTTGCGGGTAGACCCCCCTCCCCCCTTTTCTGCAATGATTAACTATTAGGATCCAAATATACCGGTTTGGGGCTTGATGTCTGCAGACAATACTTCCCTGATACAAGTATTGAAACGTGAAATGAGTTAAAAATTCATTATATAGAGCAGGATGGACTATTTGTCGACAAGAAAATTAAAAAAGAAAAGGGTGGTTTTATGAGTACCCGCCCGGCATTAGTCCGTACCAAGTGAACACTTTCGCGATTATTGGTGCTAGTATTCCAAGGATCACCATCGGTAGCAGTACTTGGTAAAATGACGTAAACGGATCCATCTGTGACATCCATGCTGAGAACGCGACTGTCATGTTGAGAACGAACTGCATAACTCCAACAGTTAGTGCTGCTGTTAAACTTGCGCCAAGCATTCGCTTGAAACTGTAGGATTTGTTGCTTAAAGCGCCTGCAATGTAACCTATCAGAATTCCGCACACTATATAGTTCCCGATGAAACTCGGGTCGCGGTAAAGATTCGTCATGCCTTCTACACCAAAAGCTTCGAAAGAGTAAAAGATGTTATAGCCAGCATTAGCAAGGTAGAGTAATGTTCCCATTATGAAGCCTGCAGCGCCACCAGCCCACTTGTTCCAGAGTAAGCCCAAGATAAGCGGAACTCCAAACATGACCATCAGAGCAAAGCCGTGTGTAAATATCACTGTTATAAACGCATAGGGTGAACCCGGGTCGCCCGTCATCATATCTGGAGGCGGGAAAAATCCGTCTAACGCCTCGCGAATCACCGTAGGAAATAGCAAGATCAAGATAGCGATAAGAATTGGTACAACTACGCCATAGAGGACATCTTTCAGCTTGAACGGTTCTGTTGACATCGATTTTTTCACCTTTTTTATTATTACGTTTAGGTGAGCTTATAAAGTTAATGCCGAAAAGACAAGGATAGCGGGCTTCATACATAGAATATGCAAATAACGCAATCCTTACGCAATAAGTATAGTGGAACTTGATAAAAGCAAAAATGAGAAAATGGAACATCCAAAGTACACAGGCATTAGTAGAGTGTCATGTCTGGAAAGAACTCATCTGTTAAAAAAAGAGAAAGAAAAGAGTAGGGAGTAAAGGGCAAGTGACTATTTTTTATGCAACAGTGCCTTTGACCTGAGTACGCTGCCTTTAAGGTCGATTCTCGCTGGGCAAACGAAACTACAGTGCCCACAGCCGGTACAGTAGTCCGCATTAAGTTTCATTAGTTTCTCAACGTTAGTCTTGTCAAACGCCTCTTTGATCAAAATCGGACTCAGTTTATGGCAGCACACACGCATGCACGCACCACATCTGATACATTCGGTGGTTTTGACGGTTGCGAACTGTTTGGCTTTTGGAAGTTTCGGCTCTTTCGACTCAGTTGTAGGCTTCATTTTTCCTACCCTATCCAGTAACGGCGAAGTCAAGTTCATTATAATCAAAGCAAGAATTGACCCACCGAAGAAGTTGCCGTACGTTTGCAACAATATAGTTATCACTGCCAAGCCTGCACCGAATATCAACTGTCCCATATAGGTTAACGGTGTACTTGCGGGGTCAGTTGCCATGAAAAACGCCAGAAATATTGAGCTGCCGATGAACAGGTGGAACATCAGTCTAAGCAACGGGTCTCCGCCATAAGCGAAGCTCAAGAGGTAAGCGAAAACTGCTGTAGTCACCAAATAAGACACAGTGATTCTCCATTTGATGTACCTGCGGCATATAACGAATAAGGCAATTCCAACGATAATGACAGCGAGACTTGATGCGCCGCCTACCCACCCGTGGAACTTTGTCAAGAATAGCGTCTGGAATACATCAGCTTGCGCAAAAGCAGGCATTTCCATGAGTTTCATTGGCTCAGGATTGCTAAAACAGATCTGCATCCAAGCACCAAACGAAGTCATACCATCGTAGTTCAGTGAGGTGGCAAGTGTAGGGATATTCATCGCGTGGTCCGCAGGCAGCAACACAGTGGAAAGAAACGGTAATAGAACCAACAGTTTGGCAGTTGCTGCAGGGTTCACGAATTTTCTGCCAGCTAAGCCCTGAATTTTTTTGAACAGTACTAAACCAACAAGAGATATCAACGCAACCCAAATGAATGCGTCTGGCGCTTCCAACGGAAGTATTGATTCTGCAAAGGTTGTCATAAATGGAGCACCTAGAGAATATGAGAGGGCAACTATTAGACCGAATACAGCCGCGGACATAGTGTTTAGTGGGCTGTCAGCGGCAACTTTATAGAGCAATGCATCAACGCCTACGGCAACTCCAACGGCGATTAAGGAAGTTATTGCAACGGTGAGACCTAAATTCCAGCCTGAATTTGAGGTAACTGGCCACCATAAAACAACTGCAACCACTGCAAGTATTAAAAGTGCAACAAACGTGTAAGTCATAAGTTTATCTTTAGTCATAGCTGAGTAGTCTTTTACTTTAGACATTCTTTACGCACACTCTCCTCGATTGAAACATGTCCTCACTCTATATTGGAAGGTTTATAAAATTTTCTGAAAGCAAACTTGAAAGCTCCAAGAACAAAAAAGAGCCTCTGTTAACTATTTTTCGGATGCTCGCCCAGAAAAAGGACGCAGGCGACCTGCTCGTTTTTCTGTTTTCTCGGTTAGTGTAAGGAAATTGGGGTTTTAATCGTAACTCTTATATCGCAAATGTTTATCTAACATTGCGTGTGAGCTTGATGGCTTCAAAAAAAGCGCCATTGTACATGGTGACTTGGCGGTGTACCAGAAGATGCGTAGGCAACTGCTTATACTGCAGTTTCACACCCGAGTACGCCAAGGATTACGAAATCGACACTAAAACCGCTTACAAAATGGTTGACGAAATCCACAAGTTTGGCGCCCCGTGGTTCGGAATAAGCGGTGGAGAACCCCTTGTGAGGAAAGACATCTTTGACGTCATAGCTTACGCCAAAAAAGAGTACGGCATGGAAGTCAGCCTAATCACAAGCGGATTCGCTTTTGACCAAGAAAGACTGGACAAACTCGCGAAATATGAAGTGCATACGGCAGTCAGCGTGGACGGAAACAGGGAATCAAACGACATTATCCGACGGCAAGGAAGCTATGACAAAGCGATACACGCCATGCAGAAGCTGTCAGAAAACGGAATCCTAGACTGCATAGTAACAACCATGACCAAATACAACATAAAAGACATGGCTCACCCAGCAGCTTTAGGAGAACAATACAAAGCAAGAATGGTTGTCTACCACAACCTTGTACCAGTTGGCAGAGCAGGCTCAAACATGCCTGATTTGGCGCCCTCGCCAGATGAGTACGAGAAAGCGTTCCACGAGATTTATGACTTGCAAGTGAAGCTGGCGAACAAAGTCAAGATTAACGTTTATGCGCCGTTCTACGCAAGAATTGTGCGCCAGAGAAACCCAGTTGACTTCTGGGATTGGTTTCAAAACGGCTTCCTAGGCAAATGCACCATAGGCGGAAACTACATCAGCGTAACCGAAAACGGCGATTATAGGTCATGCGGCTTCCACGAAGGGTACAGACTAGGAAACATGAAGGACAAGGGATTGCCGGAAACGTGGGATGAGCTGCAGCGTTCTGAGTTGCACCTGAAACTCAGGGACAAGAGCAACATCAAGGGCAAGTGCGGAGTTTGCGAGTACCGCGAAATATGCGGAGGATGCAGAACACGAGCCGAATACTACACAGGAGACCTGTTCGAAAGCGACCCAGCATGCGCATACATACCCAAAGTACTCCGAGAACAATAGACAAAACCAGTAATTTTTTAATTTCTCACTAATTGTAAGAGCCTTAGGGTATTTTGCAGAAAACCCTGTTTTAGGGGTTACTTTTGATTTTGAAAATGATGTATCTGTCGTTTGAGTAGACTATTTCTAAGAGTTTACAGCGGACAATCTTGGTGTCAAGCTGGTTTTTGTCATACACTAAAAAGCCTATGTTTTCGTCTTTTATGTATTCGTGGTAATCTCTTGATTCAAGCTCAAATTCATCGGCGGGCTTAAACTCGAATAAACCCTTCAGGTTGGTAAGGTTTGGCATTTCGGGAAAGCTAGCTTTCGAAAAAGTTGTATATCGATACGTAAATGAGGCAGTTTCGTTGATGTCAACCGTGTCAAAGTTGTATTGGAAGCGAACGGCGTCTATCTGCATGTTTCCTAGGGCACCTACGTTGCCCCAGTCAGGCAGTTCTTGGAACTCCAGCGCGAAAACAACCTCTTCTGTTGGATCGTAGAAGCCAAGGTAATTACCTGTTAAGGTTGAACGAGAGAAATCAACAACTGCCCACTCGTTTCCCTTAGAGCTTGAATAGTTTCCCCAAGGATTCTGCCAGTCCAGCATGCCCGGGATGTACGCTTCCTCGAACGAGAATTGAAGGTCAAAGAAAGTGCTCAAGTATAAGGCAACATCGGTAATCTCGCTTTCTGTAGGGGTCAGTGACCAAGCAACGTTTATCGGGTATGTATCGTTCTGAACGAGAATGGTTTGAGTGATGCTTACCTCGTCGTTGAAGTAGCGGAACGTCACTTTCTTGGGGGCACTTTGGTCTTCGAAGACGGATTCTCTGTTAAAATTGGAGAGGGAAATATTTTCCTTGTAAACGCCGTTTGCTCGATACGAGATTTTGTTTCCATCTGCCGCGGAATCTGAAACCTTGTACCAAACATCGTTTATGGAAACGTAGTTCTCGTCAGCAACATCGCCTTTCGTCATATCGTACGCTCTGACTAGAGTTAGCGGATGTTCAAGTTCGTAAGCTAATTCCAAGACAGACGCAGCAACCAAGTTTCGTTCAATTATAGGATTAGTTTCCGCGATTACAGTCTTGCCTGAAAATAATCTGAACCAAAATCCAGGAACTTCCGTCACAACCACTGTTGTCTCATCAGGAAAATTGTTTCTAAGCCAAACGCCTGCATCGTACGCTTTCAAATCGGTTGTTGAATAGTACACGCTGGCTTCCATGATTTTTCCGTAGACAACGCCAAAACGAAATACAAACATCAATAACATTAGAATAATAAAGGAAACCGCGACTGCTTTAAGTCGAAACGGCTTCCACTTTGTTTTGCATTTGGAATAGAAGACTGGTAACTTGTCGATTATGAACGCAAATGCAACAGCCGCGAAAATCGCTAATGGAGGCATCAAGTAGTAAATGAACCATTGAAAGGGTAGATACAACCCAAAGAGATGGGACTCCGCTAAAACGAAGGGAACAATTAAACTCAAGATCAAAAGCAGATAGGGAATAAACGTTTTCTTTGCTCTTAAGCTAAAGAACGCGAGTAAACTGCCGCCTACAGCAAAAAATATTACAAAACCGAAATTCACCATGAATGCATTAAATGTGGTGGCGCCAATCTGATACACCATTGTTTTTTGCGAGAGGAAAACGTGTTCGATAAAGATGTCTATGTGAGACATTACTGGTTGAAAATAATAGAGGAAAAACGCTATCCCTCCGCCCAGAATTAGGGCAATTAAAGCTTTGAGGTAGGTGCCTCTAGATTTTATCAGCATGAAGAGAACAACTGGCGGAAGTATCAGGACTGTTAGAAACGTGGCAAGTTGATGGGACAAGACCAAAGAAAAACCTGCCAAGAAAGTAACTATAATATGCCCTAAATCCTTCGTTGCTAAGGGCAAATACAGGAACAACAAAAACATAAATGATAAGCCAAGTACGGTTGTGTAACCGCCCCATGAGTTGATTTCGAATATTGGAAAACACATCAATAATAAAATCGCGGCGATTGCCCCTGTTTTTTTGCTGAAAAACTTGGCGCCAATTAGATACACGGAGAAAAACAGCAACCAGTCAATAAGTACGGCGGTAGTTTTCACCAATAGTATCATCTGTTCAAGATTACTTGTTCCGGTTCCAGTAAAGGCGATTAGAGTTGCGAGCAGAATCTGGTAGAGAGGGGGCGCCCAACTTAAATTGTCTAGCGATATTTGACCAGTCTGCAAAAAAATCTGGGCCTTTTCTAAATGGACTGCAGGGTCGTTGCCAAGGACTAGACCGTTCATCGACATGATGGAGTAGAATAGCACTAGGATCAAGGCTGAAAAAACAGCTGCAAACAAAAGCTCTACGATTTTCTTCTTCTCACCGGTAAGTGTCAACGAGATTATGCCGTTCCCCACCTAGGCGACGCCTTTCTTCACCATAAATATTGCCACATCATTGTTAATAAACACCAAACTAAAAGCAGGGTCACCTGCGAATTTCGCGATTATTTCAGAATCACGGCAGGCGATATAGGAGATATTCCAGTCGTTCAATGCTTTCTGGTAGTCAAAGACATCAAGTTCAAGGTCAGGTGGCAGATTAGAGGGTGGCTCTTGTGATGAATCGAGGTTGTCGGTGATGATTTTGTTGAAAAAGTCTGCTGTAACTTCTGGGTCTTGGTAAAATCGCAGATCATCTGTAACTGAGTAAGCGCTTACCGAAATCTGGATTTCTCCTTTAGATTCGCCTTTCAAGTTGTAAAGCAACCCTAAGATGCAGGGGTTCTCATCATTTACAAGTTCCACATCTGGTTGTTCTTTGTTGAAAATTAATTGACCGAAAGCTTTCACGCCTTCATCCAGCAAGCCAACTGTTTTATTCTGCATTGGTTGTATTACCTCACCTTTACTGTCCACAAAGAACTGAATCCAATCCAGAGAAACACCTTCAACCGTACTTTCTACTATTATAGACATGTTGACAAATCGTACTCCCTTGTAAACTGTGGTTAACTGAGTGTAATTGAAGAAGTCGTTGCCTTTCTTAACAAGAATAGTGGCATGTTCCGCGTCATTTTCCATTCGCATTTCCTTTACTGGAAGCTGATCTAAATATAAAAATTGCAAGCTATCACCTATTCTGTATTGGATTTTTGTTTTACTGTTGTTAAAATTCAAGAATGAATAAGGGAAATAGGTCCAGTTAAGCTTAGCCAAAAACATCGGGTTATGCCTTCCAATGTAGCCGCCGTCCTCTCGGACTTGAATCAACCCGTTATCTATGAGGTAATTTGTGTCAAGCAGGCTTTTGGCAACTTTTGCGGGTTCAAACTCGCGGGCAAGCGCCAAATATTGAGGGTCGACAGCGCTTAAGGTTGGGCGCTGTGCGAAACCTGAAAACCACCAGCCGTAATATGCGTCGGAAACAAAAACTGAGCCAACGGGGGTGTTCTGGCGAGTCCACTGCATTGCCTCGTATCGGGGGGCGTTCATAGCTTGGTAAAAGCTTTGCAGTTCTACACCTCGAAATGGAGTTAAGAATATTGGCACCGCAAAAAACGAAAAAATCAAGAAACATAGAGCAAATCCTGCGTAGATGCGTTTGCGAGAAAGACGCGACAGTAATCTTATTTTGCTGGTTTTCTCCTTGGCTTGAGATGTTTTCTTAGTTAAAGACATGTACGTGTCGGTTATGCGCGCGAAGAAGCCTGCTCCGTGGTCAATTCCAAGCGCGATTAGGAGTATAAGAGGCAAGATTATGAAGTACAAAAACCGATTATAATCTGTGTAGATTCCCACTAAATACGCCTGAGTAAACAGCATGGGAACTAAAATCCATAATGTAAGAAGCAAAGCTGGAACAGTTAAAAATTTGCCTCGGTACTTTTTCGAGAACAAAAAGAAGAAAATTACACAAGCGAAAAGAGGTATAACCCATTCCAGAGGAAGCACTCTCGTTGAGAGAAGCGCCAACCGGATACCTGACACGCCTCCAGTGAATGTTCCTGAGTTGGCACCTAAATACGCAGGCGCAGCTTCTACTAAAAATGGAAAAACCAGAATTGCTCCGAAGAAAATTGGCAAAAGCCAAGTGAGAACATGTTTTTTTGATACGCTGAGTCTTTTGGAAAAAATCGCTGCTATGATTACAGCGGAAAACGTTATGCATACAAACATGACTGCGCTTAGGGAGTGAGTTAAAAATATGGCTCCAGACAAAATCGTTGTCGTAACAAGAAACGGAACCATAGAAAATCTTTCTCTTTCCAAGTAAAGATAGAAAACCACGGGAATCAGCAGTAAAGTTACTGCGTTGGGGAAGCCACCCCACACCAGCATCTCTACATCAAACCGCGAAATCGCCACTAAAAACGCAACTATAAAGCCAGTTGATTCTCCCCAAACTCTTCGCCCTATCAAGAACGCGCATAAAACAATAAACGAAGAAAAAAAAGAAGCAACCAAGGAGTGAGCCAGATAATCAGGTATTCCAGTCATCAATATTATATTCGAAACGAATATGTGGTATCCTGGGAAAGTTAGAGAAATGCCACCACCCATCTGGTAATTGTTCCACAGGAAATTCGTGTTGCCCTGAGAAGTGATTGAATTGACTATGCTTTCGTGTAAGCCGATGTCAGCTCCCGGCGGGTAAGTTGCCCAGTGCAACAGCAGCATACGGTATGCGAATGAAAATGCCAAAACAAGGAACAGTAAGAGGTATTTATTTGATGTTTTGAACATTTTTGTCGTCCCAAGCATTAATTTTAGCTTCTTGAATGAATATTGTAGTAGCGGAGTTAAAGTTTAAATATGGAATTCGAATATAAAAGTCGAGGGTATAAAAAACTAAAGGGAAGTAATGTTAAATGTCATGGCTTAAATCTATGATGGAGAAAGAGCCTCCAGAACCAGAGAACCCACTTGGCACAGTTGTCATAGGCAACATCGAACCTGACATGCACGACACAGCTAAAGAAGCAGTTAGGAGAGCACTGAAAAGAGCAGGATTCAAAACGGTTGACGCAGGCAAAAGCGTTGCCCCGCAAGTTTTCGTGGATAAAATCAAAGAATCTAATGCTGACATACTAGCGATTTCAGTTAACACGGTGCCAGCAAAGAACAACATTGCAAAACTAGATGAAGCTTTGAAAGCAGGCGGAGTTAAGGATAATTTGATAATTATCATGGGCGGCGCTGCAGTGAAAAAAGAAGACGCTGAAGCACTGGGAGCGATTTTCGGCAAGAACAAAGAAGAAGGCGTTGAAATCGCCAAGAAAGCAGTAGCTGGAAAGAAGTAAATTTACAATTCAGATGAGGCAATATGCACAAATTCAATACGCCACAAAAAGTCTACGAAGTAGGAAAAGTGAAAGTAGGCGGTCAGCCTGGAGAGTTACCCACTGTTCTGATAGGCTCAATTTTTTGGCTAGGCCAGAAAATGGTTAAAGACGCAAACCAAGGAATATTTGACGCTGAACAAGCTGAAAACTTGATTAATAAAATGGATACTTTGAGTGATTTAACCGGTGTTCCTTTTGCTTTTGACATAGTTGGAACCACAGAAACAGCTTTTGGAAAATACATCGATTTCGTTGCCAAACACAGCGAAGCGCCATTAATGCTGGATGCAATGAGTCCAAGAACCCGAATGGCAGCTGCAGAAATGGCTAAGAACATGGGACTTCAAGACAGATGCTTATACAACTCGGTCTACAAAGGCGTCAGAGATGTTGAACTGGAAAAACTGAAGGACAGCGGAATCAAAATGTCCATAGTGCTCGCTGACAATCCGAAAGACAACAGCTTAGAAGGAAAGATGCAAATTTTAGACGAAGCCTTAGCGTTAGCCGACAAGGGCGGAATCACAAAACCATTAATCGATACAGCTATTCCAGCATTCGAACCATCTATGGGCACAGCAGTAAGAGCAATACCGAAAATCAAAGAAAAATTCGGTCATCCCACAGGATTGGGAACTGGGAACGTTGTCACCACCATGGGATGGGTCAAAGCTCACTTCGAAAAACAGTTCAGGAAAGGAACTAGAACCGCAACCAACGCTATAATGCAGACAATGGGCGCCAACTGGCTGATGTTCGGACCAGCTGAACAGTCGGACTATGTCTTCCCCGCAATAGCCATAGTCGACGCGTACGTCGCATCTGCAATGGGTGACGTAGGCATCAGACCGCTACACGAGCAGCATCCAATCTACAAGATTTTCCTCTAAAATTCCATCCTTTTATTTTTTTGTAAAGATTCGCTTGAATTGACTGAAGGATAAAAAGGTGAAACTCACCAGTTGGTTCGGAATAATCGTTCTTTATACAGTGTTAACGAGTTCATTTGCTTATTTTATCCCTATCGATTCTCCGTTTTCCGGTTTTAGTTACGTATTTGGATTTATATTCGTCTCGATTGTGCCTGGTTACTGTCTTGTCAGTCTTTTATTCCGAGAAGGAAAACTAGATTTAGTTGAAAAAGCCGTTTTGTCAGTGGCGTTAAGTTTCAGCTTAGTTGGAGTGGCAGGGCTTTTTTTAGGATTGTCACCTGTAGGTATAACAAAATCTTCGATTATAATTTCGCTTAGCATTATAGTTGTTGTTTTTGCGTTTCTTGCCTTTGTAAGAAAAAGGAAGTTACGACAGCTTCACATGCAAAGCCCTGAGCAAGTAAGCACCTGAAGTCTTTACGGCTGAAATTCCGTAGGTTCCGCCTCTTCGCATCATCTTAAGCACGTAGCTTGGCCGCAGGTAGAATTGCTGGTATGCTTTGTAGCGGATTTCTCGGATCCTCTCCATGCTCAACTGCGGCGTCTCAAAAGTCGGCGTCGCAGTATCATATTTATCGAAGTCCGTTACCCGCAACCAACCGTTCTTAACCACTTGCTCATACATGGGAGTCCCAGGATAAGGCGTCGCAACATAGAAACCTATGTCGTCAGGGTCTAACTCCTTTACGAAACGGATTGTTTCACGAGCTGTCTGTTCTGTTTCTCCAGGAAAACCTAAAACGACATTTGCAATCGTCATCAAACCTACATCATGTGCCGTCTTATATGCTAGTCTTGTCTGATCCAGCTTAATGCTCTTATTCATTGCCCCAAGGATGGCTTCAGAACCTGACTCCACACCCAACCAAACTGCAATGCAACCTGCGTCACGCATGGTTTTCATCAGTTCGCGGTCTACCATATCTACGCGGGTACCGCAATCCCAGATCATATCTAATTTTCTAGCGTGTAGTTCATCGCAGATTGTCATAACTCGATCGCGGTCAACGGTGAAGGCGTCATCGTAGAATGTAACTTGGTCAACGCCGTATTTGTCGTGGACAAGCTGCATTTCGTCGACTACGTTTTTTGCACTGCGCATACGGTAGCCTCTGCCGAACATGCGAACAGTACTGCAGAAATCACACCAATAAACGCATCCGCGACTGCTGACTAATGGGAACAGAATTTTGCCGTTATGCTTTAGGTTTTTAAGCGGTATTAAGTGATGGGCTGGGAAAGGTAATGAGTCTAAATCTTCTATGAATGGTCTGTCTGCATTGCGGGTGATTTTATTTTTATTTCTGTATGTTATGCCTAACAGACCGCTAAGGCCAGATTGATTCTGGAGTCTTTCGAGGAGTTCGATGAAAGTTTGTTCGCCTTCCCTTCGCACTACAATGTCTAAGCTTGGATACTCGTTGAGGGCGTTTTCGTCCCAGAAAGTACCATGTGAGCCACCAAGCATGGTAACTGCTTGCGGTTGGGTTTGTTTGGCTATGGTAATTAGCGTCATGGCGGATTTGTAGAGCAACGTTGTCGCTGTCACTCCGATTACTTCGGATGGTGTTCGCGCAATGCGAGCACGGAAAGCTTCGTAAGTCAACTTCTCCGCTTGGCAGTCGATGACTGTAACTTCGTGTCCTGCTTGCTCGGCAACTGCTCCCAAGTATGCTATGCCTAAGGGAATAAATGGAGGGTGGGAATGGACGCTTGGTGGATAGGGCGGATTAACTAGAGTAATTTTCATTTCAGACGGCCTTTTTCTAGTGAAGAACTCTAACGTTGGATTAAATATATTGTTTTCTTAAATTTTCACAAGTTTATGATCAGTTAAAGACCTGTTGTGAAGAAGGAATTAGGAGAGTTTTATATGCATAGCTCTGAGTGCGTATGCAGCAGATGTTTTCAGTCCAGACCTGCCGTAGGTTCCGCCTCTTCGCATCATCTTAAGCACGTAGCTTGGCCGCAGGTAAAACTTTTGATGTGCCTTGTAGCGGATTTCTCGGATCCTCTCCATGCTCAACTGCGGCGTCTCAAAAGTCGGCGTCGCAGTATCATACTTGTCAAAATCTGTCACTCGCAACCAACCATTTTCAACCACCTGCTCATACATGGGAGTCCCAGGATAAGGCGTCGCAACATAGAAACCTATGTCGTCAGGGTTCAGTGAGTTGATGAAGTTGATTGTTTCCCAAGCGGTCTCTTCAGTTTCGCCTGGGAACCCGATAACTGCGCTGGCGATTGTCATTAAACCTACTTTCTGTGCGATCTTGAAAGCTTGTCGTGTTTCGACTAACTTGATTTTTTTGTTCATTTGGCAGAGAATTTTTTCTGAGCCAGATTCCACGCCGAACCACACGGTTATGCAGCCTGCGTTATACATTGCTGTGAGCAACTCTTCATCAACCATGTCAACGCGTGTTTCGCAGTCCCAAGTGATGTTGAGTTTGCGAGCTTTGATGTCTTCGCACATTTGTAGTACGTGCTGGCGGTTCACTGTGAATGCGTCATCGTAGAAGGTGAATTGGCTTTCGCCGTATTTATTGTGCAGCATTTCCATTTCGTCGACCACGTTTTTTGCACTGCGCATACGGTAGCCTCTGCCGAACATGCGAACAGTGCTACAGAAATCACACCATTGAATACATCCGCGACTTGTAACTAAGGGGAAGATGGTTTTGCCCATACGGCGGAATGCTTCTAAGGGAAGTAAGTGGTATGCCGGGGATGGGAGGGAGTCTAGATCTTGCAGGAAGGGTCTGTCTTCGTTGCGGATGATTTTTCCGTCGCTTGCGCGAAATGTCGTGCCTAAAACTCCTGTAAAAGTTTTTTCTGCTTCCATCCGCTGTAGCAGTTCAAGAAAGGTTAACTCGCCTTCGCGTCGAACAACTATGTCTATGCTTGGGGATTCGTTGAGGGCGTTTTCGTCCCAGAAGCTTACGTGGCTTCCGCCAATCATGGTTGTGGCGTTTGGGTGTTGTTCTTTGGCGGTTTCGAGGATTTTTTTGGCTGATTTGTAGAGGAGTGTGGTTGCGGTTATGCCGATGACGTCTGGGTTTTGTTGGCTGATGCGTTGGCGGAAGGTGTCGGTTGTTAGTTTTTCTGCTTGGCAGTCGATTACGCTTACTTCGTGACCAGCTTTTTCACCAACCGCTCCCAAATAAGCTATGCCTAAGGGAATAAATGGTGGATGTGAGTGCGCATTTTGCGGATAAGGAGGATTAATCAGAGTTACTTTCATAGCAGTCTAACCAGTCACTGAGAAATCTATCATCTTGATTGATTATATAGTTTTCTAATTAGAATAAACATTAGAATTACGTTATTGAAGAGGAAAAAGAATGGAGAATTTGCTTAGAAAAGCGACTTCCATCTGCTGACTAAATCTAGAACTTCATCTCCGCCGTAGCCATCTAGCTCTGCCAGCACATCTGTGCTCTGCACTGCGGCTTTCTGGAAGTCTCTGATTCTCTGCGCGTTTTCAGCGAGGAATATTATTCCGTCAACACCTGTTCTGGCTATGCGCACCGCGACAGTTAGCAGTTGGTCAGCGGTTGGAACTTGGTTGGGGTCGTCATTTGGGCCGCGGACGTAAAGGTTTGTGAACACTGGTTTTTTCAGTTTGCTTTTGAATGCTCTGGCTAACATTTCCCAGTACCACGGAGAAGGATATGCCTTTGAAAACATTGGAATCACGAAAACGTCAGCGTACTCGGCTAAAGCATCGAAATCGTAGCCAAATCTTTCTCTGCCAAGCACTGGATCAGGCAGCATGTTTACGTATAGAGGCTTGCCTCCAATGCGGTCTTTCACTTCTTTCAAGAAGTCTGTTACTGTCTGGGCTCTCCAGTCGTACCAGTTTAGCCCGCTTTGGCGCCATTGTTCAACGCAGCGGGGACATACGCAGAAGCCGTGGTCGGCGAAGTGCTGGCTGCTTATGCTTATTCCTGGGGTCTGACGAGCGCAGTCCTCAATTAGTTTGAGATTGTACTCCCTGACTTCGGGGTTTGTCATGCACAGGACATCCCATCGGAGGTTGTATTTCTTGTTTCCAGGTTTGATTCCGTTAACTTTCGGAGAGGTCAGCCTTCGGAATGATGGACCATCCTTTGAAACTGATATCCACTCGGGATGTTTCTGCGCCATTGCGTTGTCTCCGAAAACAGCTATGTTTGTGTACATTTTGGGATTAGGTTTTCCCACTGTTCCGGATTCTGGTTTGATGCGGTAGAAGTTTATGTCAACGCCTTCGGCGGGTTCAGGTTGATATAGAAAGGTTGCAAATTTCAAGTTTCTCACCATTACATTATGACTTTTGTACACGGAATAATTTGCAGGTTATTTAAGGTTTTCAGTTTTCACATTAGAAAGGGTGTTTTTCGTCATGTTTATCACAGGTATTGGTTAGCTTTCATTATGGATTCTTTCACGGCTTTTCTTGTGCAGTATCCAACTAGCTGGCCAAGTTTTGAGGCTGGACCTCCATAAACTATTGGTTCGCCTCGGTTTGTTTTCGCCACGATTATTGCGTCTGTTATTGTGCCTGTGGCTACGTCTCCAGAGTATCTGCTTTTGATGTCCAGTTCCCATAGTGCCGCTGTTTTTGCTTCTGTTGCGGTGAGTACGGTGCTGACTAGGCAGCTTTCAGTGGGGTTTCCGTCTATTATTACCATTATGTTTATTGTTCCCGGCATTTCCTCAACCGTCATAGTTTCGCCTGCGGTTTCGGCGTGAGAACAAGTGTTGCCTTCAGGATCCACTGCTGTGGCAGTAACGGTTACGGTGAGGTCACCGTCTTTCTTTGAAGCTAACGCGAACTTGTCTACTGCGGCAGCGGTGACCATCCCAACAAAATGGTCTGAGACGCCGAGTTTTTTTGCGGAGTCGATTATGAATTTTTGGGGGTTTTCGTGTAGTTTTCGGTCGCTGAGTTCCTCGGGTGCTTGTACGTTGAGTATGGCTTTTGCTTTTTTGAAGCCGCCGTTGTAAATGGCTGAGCTGACTGTGCTCAGTTCAATGTCGGATATTACGGCTAGCACGTTGTCTTTTAAAACGAGCTTTCCAAAGTTGCCTGAGAGGTCGATTTGCTTCGTAAACTCATCCACCTGTTACTTGTCTTTTTTAGGTTCGTTTTGATTTATAATAATCGCTTTTGCAGGGCACAGGTTTGCGCAGACGCCGCATCGACTGCATGATACAACGTCGACGATTTGGGGTTTGCCTTCTGTGCCTGCTTCCAAGACGCCGAATGGACAAACACCGACACAGATAAGCCCGGAACAAGGAGAACATTTGGAGTAATCAATCAGAATAATTGAGTTGTGCTGCCCCATAGCGAGTCAACAATTAAATAAGCCGCTTGAATATATCTGTTGCGCGCTGAGTTGGCAGACATGAAAATGGGACTGGTGACGTACACTCCAGAAAAAGTTGAAGGCTTTGACCTGCACGTGTACTATTCTAAACGGGCAGACGGTTCAGTTTTTCCAGCGGCAAAAGAAATGCAGAACGACGTTACATGTTTCTGCGACGCTAAAGCCATCAGAGAAAAACCAAGCATAGTGGCGGTTTCAAAGAATGGCTTGGCGTTGAGGAAAAACAGGAAAATCAATGTGCCCTTCGATTACGTTTGCCCCACTAATCCAGAGTACAGGGCGAAAGTTTTGGAGTACATCAAAGAACTGGGTGGGGAGAAGGTTGAAGGAGTTACTTTGAACCTTTATCATTTTCCAGAGGAAGAGTTCTGTGTTTGCCCCAGATGCGTGGAGCTTTGGCGGCAGAGCGGACTGAACTGGACGGAGTGGAGAGCGCAAGAAATAACAGGTTTCCTCAAGGAAGCGAGGAGCGTGGTTAAGGGCGCATTTGCGGTGGAGATGTTTCCTGATCCAGTGCTTGCCAAAGAAAGGTTCGGCATAGACTTCGAGCGCATAGCCGATTTGGTGGATTACTTCCATGTTCCGCTGTCTTCGAGGGATTACTTGACGAATTACTGGGTAGACCTGCTAGCGAGAGATTTCCTCAAGGTTTTGAAGAAACCTGTGGTTGTGGAGCTAAGCGCGGAGATGCCAACTGACGAGAAGCTGGATGCGCTACTGAAGACTGCGGCGTACTTGAGCAGACACAACTTGATGGGCGTGTTGCTGCTGGTGCATGACGCCGAGAACGCGAAGCAAGTCTGCAGGTACGCAGTACGCAAAGGCGGTTTCCGCGAATGGCTCAAGAAATACGAGTTCACTGAAATGACGCGAATAGTTGATGAATGGGCTAAGCTCTACTGACTATCGGCTCGGAAAAAACTATACCCCTCTATAGTTTCTGCAATGAATTTCTAATAGGATACAAATATGCTGGTGCACCGTTTTCAACATGCTATTGGCGTTAAAAACAACCAATACGGATAGGCCCCCCTATAGGTTTCTGCAATGAACAACTAATAGGATCCAAATAGGCTCCAAATACGCTGGTTAACCCCTTCTTACGCTTCGAAAAGACTAAAACTCTTCATAAAAAGAAAAATGGAAGGGCATTTTTGAATAATGCCTCCAAGGGAAGATGAAGCGAGGTTTTGTTGGCAAGCAACAAATTGCAGTGTCTACTTGGTTTTCGGGGTTTCTTTGGGTTTAGCTTTCAATTCAGCGTTTTCCTTCTGTAATGTGGCAATTGTTGTCATCATTGCTTTGAAGGTGTTGTTCATTTCCGTGAGGAGGTCGCCGTGTGCGAAGTTGGCGTTGCTGATGCGTGCGTTCAAGACGCTGAGTTGCTGCTTAAGTTCGGGTGAAAGTTGAATTGCCTGCTGGTTAATTTCTGGTTTGTTAGCCATTCTTGTTTTCCTCTTTTGAAGTTAATTTCACGTGTGTTAACCGATTCAATTTGTGTCTTTCAGGTTTTCCAAAACTGTTATGCGTTTAAGTAAGGCGGCTTGTTTTTGCTCAAGTTCTTCTGTGCGCATTAAATGTTGTCTTGCAACACCGAACAAAAAGCCTATGGTTTTGTTTAAATTCCACGCGCTTTTACTGCCAAGTTTATCAGCTCTGAGTAAGTCAAGCGAGTTAACATCTATAACATCAACTTCTGTAGCGCTATCAGGCAGCTTAACGCGCTTTCTCCTACAGTTTTTAAGCAAAGCCAAATCATCAAGTGTATCATACCAATTGAAGTCATCAGTCTCAATGTATTCAAAGTAGCCCTCTGTAGCAACTATCCCAGCCCAAGGTTCTTGTGGGCTACCTAAAGCAACACTGCCAGACGGATTCAGACTTGAAACTACGTGCCCATTGTTTAGCTGCAAGTCACCATTAATTCTCAGTTTTGTGTTGACATCTATCCAAGTGCCGTTGCCGCCGTACTGTGCTGGAATTGGGTCTATATCATTGACTTTTGCTGTCTCCACTACTAGGGTTAGCCACCTATTCGTTAGGTTGCCAAGCGTTAAGTTTGAATTAGGATTCAAATCTGAAGCCACAGTGTCCCCAACCGAAAGGTGCCCATGAGCTGTTAAGTCGCCCAAATCCAAGTGAGCAGGAGTTGACCCATCAAATTTTTTCAGGTATAGTACATCATGCGGATTATTAGTTATGCTGACAGTATCCGAACCAGAATAGCCTGAACCGCCATCATAAACGTTAATGCTTTGAATTGCGCCATTAACTATAACTGGTGCAAGCCGAGCGTCCGAACCAGTACCATTCACAGTTATATCAGCAAAAGCGTAGCCGCTTCCCTGACTAGTAACATTGACAGCAGTTATGACCCCGCCAGATACGGTTAATGTTGCCTCTGCTCCTGACCCGCCGCCTACCGTGTCCATTAGCCTAATTTCAGGGTCAGCCGTTGCTCCAGTAAAGCCGTGACCCATCAATATGGCTCCGCCACCAGAGGATTTCCCTGGATCACTATTGGTGAATAAGGCACCGTAGGTTTGAATGTCCTTTTCAACCCATAAGCCATGATCTGTGGCGAGTATAGGGTAATATTTGTTCGAGTACAGTTGGTTCGGGTCCTGAACCATAACGAGAAAGAGGCTCGTGTACTTATCGTCAGGGTAATCGTGTTGCGATCCTGTATGCTTGAACAGGATATTGCCGTGTCCCAAGTCTGTGTAACCACGTGTGGGGTTCGGGTACCATTGTGTTGGAAGCATTCGAGCGTTTGTCCCACTCGTCACTTGTATTTGAGCCACGTCATTAGCTATGAGGGTGCTGTTCAAGGTCAGCTTGGCAGGTGTTGAACCGTCAGATTCGGTTATACTTAACGTGTTTGCATCACTACGATGAAGATTTACGTCTGTTCCGAAATAAAGGTCTGTTGTTGATGGAAGTGTTATTCTGTCGTTTGGATAATCAAGCGTAAGCCCTAACCAATTAACTGAGCCGTCGTAGCTTCTAAGCCTTAAAGTTCCAGAGTAAGCATCTATTACCCATCGCGGCTTTGCAGAAGAAGGAGAATCCCATCCTAAAGGACTGGCTAACTGTATTTCTCCACCTTCAACATCATCATTGTGAGCGTCTGACCTGATAACATCGTCTGTAGCAAGCACATTTGGTTCTGCACGGTAAAGGTCAACATCTGTAGCAGACTCGCCGCCAGCACCCCATTTTATTTTGCCATCAGCATGGATAACCACTAATGGATTAGACTCTATTGCGCCACTTGTGCTTTTCCATCCAGATATTAAGTAGGCTGCACTTGGATTACAGTGTATTCCCTGAATTAATCCTGATTCTGGAGTACCTACCCGAACAGATATGTCTGTAGCAAAATCAACGATAAACTGGTCATTAGTTGTTAACACGTTAGGAGCACTACGATAAAGCTTTGTGTCTTCTGCGCCAATTTTGAGTTCGTTATAAACAATTAAGTTGTTAAATTGACCATCATCTACCATGCCTTCACCCCACACATATTTATTTCTCCGCCGTTTTGCAGGAACTTTGCGACCTCATCGGCCGAAGCGATTTTTTCTTCCAAGTTGTTTTGAAACATATCAATCATCGGAAAACAGAGTGTGTTGTGTAGAATTTAAACAATTTTGGCTTCTCATTATTATAATTTAAAAAAAATTAAATAATTAATATTATATAAAAAGCATTTTACAACACATTTTTTATTTCAAGCAGAAACCCATCAACCCCAGAAAAACAAATAAACATTGCCAAATCGGGCTTAGGTTCTGTTGAGGCTTTTTCTGCATTCCCTTAGCTTCTGCATGTTAAAGTCTATGGTCATTACTGAGTCTTTGACGGCGTCTGTGGCTTCTTGTTCTATTCCCCATGGGGTGATGAAGGCGCTTCTTCCGCCTCTGGCGTTTGAGCTGACGTTGCCCACTTTTACCACATAGATGCCGTTTTCCGTGGCGAGTTTCTCTGTGAGCGGGTGTCCCTTCACGTGCGGGTGCGTGCCCATGGCAGCTACGGGCAGAAACACGAGTTCCGCGCCCAAGTCAACAACCGCTTCTATGGTGGGCGGGTCGAACATGTCGGCGCAAACGAGCATGCCGACTTTGCAGTGTTCTGTGGTGAAGGCGGCTGGTTTGTCTCCGCGGCTTACACCTGCTTTCAATTCGGCGGATATGGGATTTCTCTTGCGGTATTTCCCGATGAGCGCGCCGTTTTGCCACAGGGTACTTGTGTTGTAGAATTTGCCGTGGTCTTCTTCGAGCACTGTGCCGCCTAAAAGGTAAATGCCTTGAAGTTCTTTGCTGGTGTCGGCAAGGAAGCGGATTGTCTCGTTGTATGTGTCTTTGCTGATTTCTTCTGCAGAAGTGAAATCTTCCATGTTGTTTGGAACAGAGAAGTATTCTGGAAGTGCGATGAACGCGGGTTTTTGCTCCGCGGCTTTACGGATTGCCGTGGCGGCTGCTTCGAGGCTGCCTTTTAGGGAGCTGCGGACTTTCATGTGGATTAGACTTACCTTCAAACCCTTCACCTTATGGCGCGTGCGTTTTGCAGTTCACTGAACGGTTCTTCAGTAAGAACGGAGCCTGAAAACTTTTAAACTTAACTGCTTGACATGGAAACGGTGGGAGTTGTTCATTTGGTATGCGTGTTCAGTATTTGCCAGAGTTTTCATACATATGTTTATATTTTTTGGGCTTTTATATGCATACGGATAGATTTAAATACGGCGAGACGGCAAACAATGTTAATCGCGAGGGAAAAAACGTGACCTTAAATCCACAAGAATACGCTAAGCTTTTGCCGGAAGTTCGAGCTTTAGTGAACAAGGTTGTACAGAAAAACATGGGCGACTCCATGCTGTTTTCAGCGGGAACAGACACGCAAATCATAATCGCTGAAGTAGCGAAGTACAAACCCGACCTCCCCTGCTTGACAATGCATTTCACAGGTGGAAACCCAAAGGACACCGAGTACGTGAAGAAAATGGTGGCTTTCCTAAAGCTTAACCATGAAACCCACATGTTCGGCAAAGAAGAAGTCCTCAGCAACGCCCCAAAAGTCGTGAAAGCACTGAAGAAATACGACCCAATGGAAATCAGAAACAGCATGCCCGTTTACATAGGCTTAACACTCCTCAAAGAAAAAGGCTACAAGAGCGTTTTCACGGGCGACGCTTTAGACGAGCTTTTCGGGTACCCATGGCAATTCCACCTATCCGAAGAGGAATTCGCACAGAAACAGCAGGAAATGTGGGCGGAAATGGGCTTCTCATCCATACCCATGGCAGAGACGCTCGGAATGACCATCAAAGCCCCTTACATGGACCCCGAATTCATGGACTGGGCAAAAAAACTGCCGATCAAGTTCAAGATTAATATGCGTGAAGGCGTGAAATACGGCAAATGGATAATGAGAAAAGCGTACGAAGACGTAATCCCCAAAGACGTCATTTGGAGGCCGAAAGCGCCGCTTGAAGCAGGAACAGGCACCGAAGTTTTGCGCACATACTTCAACGACATGATTCCAGACGCCGAGTTCGAAGAGAAAAAGCAAAAGATTTTCGCAGAAGACGACGTGAAAATACAGGACAAGGAGCAACTGCTTTACTACGAGCACTTCAGGAAAATCTTCGGCAAACCCAAAGACGTCTACCCTGACAACGGCGGAATCCAATGCCCATACTGCAAAAGCTACATAAAAACGAAAATCCAGTTCTGCAAAATATGCGGAGCATACCCCATCTAAAACATCATCCCCTTCCTTATTTTCCAGCTTCAAACGTCACCTGCAGCGTGCGCTGAACAAATTTCTTTAGAAAGACTTAATTCCGTATTTAGTGGAGAATTCCAGTAGGAGCCGCACATGTTTGGCTAGACTGTCTGAACTCAAGTTTGCAATGGGCACATCCATATTCATAGCGTCGTTCATATTCGGCGCGTTCCTGATAGCGATACTGTACCTTTTCCAGTTTGACCTCGTAACAGGCCTAATAATCGGCTTGGCAGGCACAGGCTTATTCATACTGTTCCAGTACCTGATAGGACCAGCCATAATCACCGCCACCACCCGTCTGCATTACCTTAAGCCAGGCGAAAACCCGTGGTTTGAAAACACCGTCAAAGAGTTCACAGCCAAAAGCGAGATGCCCATGCCGAGGCTTGCTATAGTTCCTAACGAGACGCCTAACGCGTTTGTTTTCGGCAGAACCGCCAGCAGCGCCACGCTGGCTTTGCATGAGGGACTCTTAACCAGCCTGAACGAGGACGAAGTTAGAGGCGTAATCGCGCACGAGTTGGGTCACATTAAGCATAAGGATTACATCGTGATGACTGTGCTGTCCGCGTTGCCCTTGATAGCGTATATTGTGGCGCAGGGGATGTTCAGGGCAGCCATGTGGGGGTCATACTCCAGACGAAGAAGAGACGACGGAGGAAACGCGGGCTTAGTGCTTGTAGCCGTGGGCGTAATCTCCTTCATAGTTTACATAATTTCCTTCCTAAGCGTGATGCGGCTGAGCCGACTACGTGAGCACTATGCAGACGCGTACTCCGCGTACATGACGGGTTCCCCGAGAAGCCTGCAAAGCGCACTGGCGAAAATCACTTACGGATTATCCATTGCGCCGCCAGCGTCATCAGAAGCCCGAGCCTTCTACATTGAAGACCCAACGATGGCAAAGCAGGAAATCAGCATGCTAATGAAGAAAAAGCAGGAATACGACTTGGACAAGGACGGCGTTTTAGACGAGCGCGAACTGCAACAGGCAATGGAGAAAGAAGCGAAATCCACATGGAACCAACTCAACAATTTGTTTGCGACGCACCCACCAACATTCAAACGAATACTGCTACTGCGAGAAATAGAAGAGGAAATGGAGACGGGAAGGTACACAACCGACCGCGTCTACGCTCACGTTTAGGAAATCTAATGTATCATTTTTTGCTTAGAGAAACGAATGCTATGATGGACAAACATAGCTGCTCAATGAAGTTTGCGCTTCTTGAAGTAAACGAGAGCAGACCAAGCCTATTATGATTGCTGAGGCCCTGCAGAAAACAGCATCGCACGCCACCCAAGAACTGAAATTTCTATATAAAAAGGGGCTATAGACTTTCCCATGCACTAGAGAAAACGCTGACCCGAATCTTCCCCGACACTCAAAGCAGACTGTTCAAAACTCCATATATCACCGCACGTAGAAAACTTTAAATACGCTATCACGTTGACGTTGTTGTTTTTCGGGAGGGGAATGAGTTTGCAGAGATTGGGTAAAGTGCTTCATGTGACTCCTTCTCAGAACCTTGTTGTTAAGGCTACCAAAACCCCGAAAATCGGTTCAGCAGTCGTTAACGAGAAATTGAAGACTGTCGGAAAAGTCTTTGATGTAATAGGTCCAGTGTCTTCGCCCTATGCAGTTGTAAAACCAGCGATAAACGAGCCTGAAAAACTAACCAACAAGCAACTATACGTACTTCTCTCGAAAAAGAAACGGAGCAAAAAAGCATGAGTAAAGATAACAAGCCGCATGAACATGCAGACTCCTCATCGTCAGCGCAACGTGCTGAAACATTCAAAGTCCAATCATGCCCTGAATGCGGCAGCACCAGACTTATGCGCGATTACGAATGCGCCGAAATAGTTTGCATGGACTGCGGTTTCGTAGTAGCAGCCAAAATAGCTGATAGAGGACCAGAATGGAGAGCTTTCGACGACGAACAAAGATCAAAGAGAACAAGAGTTGGCGCTCCTTTAACATACACCATTCACGATAAAGGTTTATCAACAACAATTGATTGGCATGACCGCGACGTATATGGCAAGAGCCTCTCACCTGGCCAAAAAGCTCAGGTGTACCGCCTCAGAAAATGGCAGCGCCGCATAAGAGTTTCAGACGCCACAGAACGCAATTTGGCTTTTGCCTTGTCCGAAATCACAAAAATCTCTAACAACTTGAACCTACCCAAAAACATTCTTGAAACCGCCTCAGTCATTTACAGAAAAGCAGTGAAGGAGCGGCTAATACGCGGCAGATCAATTCAAGGCGTAACTTCCGCAGCGATTTACTTGGCGTGCAGACAGTGTGCATTGCCAAGAACCTTAGATGAGATCGCTCAGGCGTCAACCGTTAACAAGAAAGAAATTGGTCGCAGCTACCGTTTTCTAATTAAAGAACTTGACTATTCTATTCCGCCGCTTAGACCCAGCCAGTACATAACAAAGTTTTCCAATCAACTGACAATGCAAGGGAAAGTCGAAGAAATCGCCCATAAAATTTTGGCAGCCGCAAAAGAGCTTAAACTCACTTCAGGTCGCGGTCCAACTGGAATTGCCGCAGCTGCAAGCTACGTCGCTTCTGTTTTGACAGGTGAAAGAAAAACGCAGAGGGAAATAGCAGAGATCGCACAGGTAACTGAAGTTACTATTCGAAATCGCTACAAAGAACTCGTTGAAAGACTAATGTTCCAAATAAGCATTTGATTACACAACCTCTTCCTTTTCATTTTTCTTTAACATTTTCCAGCGCAGATACCAGCTTATAATGCAAAGTGTTATAGCCTGATCTCAAGAAATGATTCCTACTGATATCCCATAAACTTGAGTGCGAAGGTTTATCGTTGGTTGACTGCCCAAAATGCGGAACAAAAGTAGCTACTGCGGTTAAATGCTGGACTGTAACACCTGTGAAACCTAGCGTGAGAGGGAATATACACGAATTCAAAGTTGGAATTTTCGAATGCCCAAAATGCAAGTTCAAGTTCAGGTCTAAAGTGGACGCAACAACAAAACCTGTGGAAACAAACGTTAACGATCTCGTGTTAAAAATTAAAGAGATACATGAAGGGCTCACGCAGACGCTGAGGACCCTGCGGAAAAAGATGACAACATTAGAAACTGAGCGGATGAGTTTGTTGGTGGAAATCGAAAAGCTCAAAAAAGTTGCGGAGTCACGTGCCAACGCACTTGAGGATGAGGTGAACCAGTTGCGAGAAGAACTGAAGTCTCTGAGAGAGCTTTTAGGTGCCAACGAAGAAACAGATTAGCCGTTTTTCACGCTTAATTCTGAATTAGTACACAGGTATTTTTTTAAGCATGTGCGTCGTTAATCTTAAGTTATGCCCTACCAGTTTACCTTTGACCTGTCCAAGGTTCCACGTTTCTTCTTCGCTGAGGTTGCTCGGGTCAGCTACCAAAAGGGCATGCATAAAACACTTCTCAACACTATGCAAGAAATTATTAAAAACTGTAGAATCCAAGAAGCCACGGGACTAAATCTCTCAGACGCTGTTGTTCTCCTCCAAGACTTCATCGACCTGCAAGCTGTGAACCTCATTGAAAGAAAAAAATTCCTGAAATCGGAAAAGAGAGTGCTTCTGCTTCCTCATTGCTCCAGAAAATACATGGATAATCGATGTCAAGCATCCTTCGACGCGAGCATTCCTTCCTACACTTGCGCTCATTGCTCCAAAGACTGTTTAGTTAACAAAGCAGAACGCTTAGCCAAGAAAAAAGGATACGACGTTTATGTGGTCCCTGGAGGCTCATGTATTTTAAAAATCTTGAAAGAGAACCCATATGAGGGTGTTATTGGAGTTGCTTGCGGTGAAGAGGTAAAAATGGGTATAGACGCTTTGGAAAGCATGAATGTAGCTGTACAAGTTATACCTCTGATAAAGAACGGGTGTGCAAACACAGCTTTCAACATGGAAACTTTAGTTAAGACTCTTTGAAATGAGAACTTTTACTTCACAAGCTCTCTTTTCTTCCATCTGAGATTCTTGCTTTTACACTTTCTACACTTCAATGCAGTTGCGGCGTTTCTGACCCCGCAGTCCCTGCAAATTTTCATGTGCAGCCTATGCTTTTGTGCAATGGCTTTCTTAATTGGATCTAATACTGGCATTTAGCGAACCTCTATTTTGGTGCTAAGACTCAGATGGTTCTCTGTCAAATATACCTTTTGTCTCAAAACCACTGTTAACTTGGCGCTGTAGCCTGTTGAAAAGGCTCTTACCGCTCTATCCTATGTTTGACAGGCGGTTGATTTCATGAGACGTTTAGGGAAACTATCGTTTTCACAAGATTATAAAGTGTAACAGGTTTGCTAACCTAGAAGAAGCAACGGTTAAAAACTCGAGAGCATACAGAAATCTTTAGATAGCTAAACAGTCTCTGGTAACACTAATGCCAGCATCAAAATTTCCATCCAGAAAATTCGTCTCCGTTGACCCAAGCAAATGCACTGGCTGCGGGATTTGTGAGTATGCTTGCACACTTGAAAAAGAAGAAAACACTTTGAATCCTATTCGCTCACGAATTCGTGTAGTTCGCATGACTCCACTTTTCAATTTTGCGCTCGCTTGTAGGTTCTGCGAAGACGCTAAATGCGTGACTGCGTGTCCAGAAGATGCGCTGTCCCAATGCGAACAAACTGGCATCATAATGGTCAAAGAAAAGAAATGCAAAGGCTGCGACTGGTGCATACAAGCCTGTCCACACGGCGGCATTACAATTCATTCTGACACGGGTATAGCTGTAACCTGCGATCTCTGTGACGGCGAACCAAAATGCGTTGAATCATGCCCCGAAGAAGCTTTAGACCTCGTATGCACAGACGAAGAAGCTGAAAAAAGGTTCAACGATACTCTTGAAAAACTTCCAGCAGAAACTGAACGCTTAACCACCATTGTTAAGAATAAAGATTGGAAACCCTTGCTTGTAGAAGCTGAAGAGAGGTCAATGAGGGTCAATGAAAAGCTCGAAGACTTGAACAAAAAAGCAAACGCCAAAAAACAAAAATAAACTTCGGCAATCAGATGCTTATCTTGTTTCCAGTTTTTCCCTTTTCACGCAACTTTATTCTTTTCTTCGTAGCCTCTCAAAAGCTGGTCTATGTCTCTGCCGTTTTGTTCGCCGACGTATCCGCCTTCCATAACGAAAAACGTGTTTTTCTCTAACTCGGCGATTCTCTTGCCTATTTCCAGGTAGCTGTTTTCTGTTAAGCCAAGAGATGCTAAGTCTCTATGGTGAGCGTCAAGCCCTACTGATACCGCTACCACCTCAAGCTTGTCCACGTTGACCATGCCTAAAGCTTCGTCAAGAGTTTCCAAATATCTCTGTTCGCCGCAGTCAGCTGGTAAGGGGAAGTTGAGGCAGTTTCCCTCGGAGTTTGCGCCTGTGCCGGGGTAATGGGGGTAACGATGCAGTGAAACGTAAACTACTTTTTTGTCGCCTTGGAAAATCTCTTGGGTGCCGTTTCCATGGTGGCCGTCAATATCTAGAATCAGAGCTGGCTTGTTAAGGGCTTTTACAGCTATTGCAACGTTATTCAAGTAGCAGAACCCGCGTGTGTAAACTCCTAAGGCTGCACCGTTTCTTCCTGCATGGTGTCCGGGAGGTCTCATAAGAGAAAAACCATTAATCTTAGCTGCTAATAGTGCGCCTCCAGCTGAAAGCTGTGCGTGCTCGTAAATGTTGTTGTAAGCTGGAGTGTCGGAGTCTTCAACTAGGCCTTTTTTCAGGTTCCAGATGTAGTCGGAGTCGTGTGCTCTCAGCAGGTCTTCTTCAGATGCAGGGGTAGGTTCCAGAAACTCGTATTTTTTTGCTTTTAAAATTTCGTGGGCCATCTTTACTCTTTGTGGTCCTTCAATGTGCCAACCGCCGTAGTTTAGGCTTTTTTCTGAAAAAACTATTTTTGTTTTCATTACAGCTGCATCCATACATAGATAAACAACGTTTTTCAAATTAAAATAGCGCTTCCTCTTAAAGGTTTAGCGCGTTCCAAACAGTGGGAGAAAACGTGGATGATTTCGGAAAATCCTTTCGCTATGTTCCGTGAAGAATGTGAAACTGCGTTAGCGTATGCTTTGAAGAATGCGTTTCCAGAGGTTAAAGTTGATGCTTTGTCTTTGAGTAAGCCGCCGAACATTGATTTTGGGCAGCTGGCTTCGTCGCTTTGTTTTGAGCTTGCTAGGAAGCTTAAGCAGAAGCCCATTGTTTTAGCTGAGCGTTTAGTCGGCGCGATGCGTAAATCTGGTTTTTCTCTGATTGAGAAGGTTGTTGCTGCTGGCGGAGGCTACGTTAACTTTTACGCAGATTTTTCCAAGTTTTCTGATTTGGCGCTTACGTCTGTTAGAGAATTGAATTTCGAGTATGGTTTCGTTAAAACTGGTAATCCCGTTAGAGTGATTGTTGAGCACACCAGCGTTAACCCGCTTCATCCAATTCATATCGGGCAAGCGAGAAACCCGATGCTGGGCGACGCTTTAGCTCGCATATTGGAGTACAGGGGGCATGAGGTTGCGCGTCACTATTACATTGACGATGTGGGGCGTCAATCTTCTGTTGTTGCCTATGGATACGTAAAGCTTGGTGAACCCAAGCCTGATGAGAAGGGGGATTGTTTTGTGGGCAAGATTTACACTATTACGTGCTGTTTGGTTGAGCTTAACCGTTTGAAAAGAGAGCTTGAATCTGCGAAAACGGTTTCGGCTTCTGATGATGTAGTTAAAATTACTAAGGAGCTTGCCGAGTGGACGGCCATTGCTGCCGAGCTTGAAGAGAAGTTTCCGGCGCTTTTTGCTAAGCTTTTGGCAAAAATTGGTGAAGATGAGAATCCTGAGGAGGAGATAAACAGGCTTAACCGTGCTTACGAGGACGGTGAACCGGAGGCCAAGCGTCTCATAAGAAAAGTAAGCGAGTTGTGTATTCAAGGTTTCAGGGAAACGCAGCAACGCGTAGAGGTTCGTTATGATTCGTGGGATTGGGAAAGCGACTTTGTGTGGAGCACTCAGGTCTCTGAGGTTCTTCAGAAACTGAAAGCATCGCCTTTTGTTTACACTGAAGGCGGGGTTTTGGAGTTTGACGCTGAAAAAGTAGTGTCCACATTGAATCTTAAAGGCAAGTTGGGTTTAAGGGCTGATTATGAGGTTCCGCCGTTAACGCTTGTGCGGGCTGACGGTACAACGCTTTACACTACGCGTGATGTTGCTTACACTTTGTGGAAGTTTGAGCGAGCGGACAGAGTGGTGAACGTTATTGGTATGGAGCAGTCTCTGGCGCAGTTGCAGTTGAAAATAGCTTTGCACGCCTTAGGATACAGCAAGTACGCTGACAACTTTGTTCATTTTGCTTACAACCTCATTACGCTTCCTGGCTACAAAATGTCCAGTCGGCGAGGTCGCTACATCACTTTCGATGAGGTTCTCGACGAAGCGGTTGAACGAGCTTACGAAGAGGTTTCGAAGCGTTCTCCTCAACTGGCAGAGGAAGAAAAGCGGGAGATTGCTAACTTCGTGGGCATAGGTGCTGTTCGTTACACGCTTGTTGATGTTGACCCTTCTAAGCCGGTGATATTCACGTGGGATAGGGTGCTGAACTTCGAAACTAACAGTGCACCGTACGTGCAGTACACGCATGCAAGGGCTTGCAGCATCCTGCGTAAAGCCGACAGGAAACCTGAAAACGCGGATTTCGGGCTTTTGAAGGAGAAGCTGGAGCGCGAGTTGGTTTTGGCTGTGTCCAGTTTTCCAGACACGTTTATCGAAGCCACAGAATATTTTAAACCCAACTTAATTGCGGATTTTGCTAATGCGTTGGCGGACAAGTTTAACACTTTCTACAATGCGTTGCCAGTGATTAAAGCAGAATCACAAGAACTCAGCGATGCTAGGATTGCTTTGACTGATGCGGTGCGGATAGTGCTTCATAATGCTCTGAACTTAATTGGCGTAGTGGCACCAGAAAAAATGTAACTCACAGTGATTTCTTGATTGTTACAAAAAAAAGGGTTTTTGGTAAGGTTTCTTGACAACAGACGGTTTTTTAGTCAATTTCTTGACAAGGTCTCCTCTCAAAAGTAAACAGTCAACCTATGGTTCTATGAGAAAATCAGCTCTTATATAAAAGAGCGCTATGATCTTTTTCGAGCGCAGAGTTCAGGATGCTGTAAACTGCTAACACTTTATTCATAAAAGAATAACTGGTTTTACAAGTCTGAGAAGACCATGATCACAACAAAAACCAAAATAAAACTTCATGCTTTAGGAAAAAGTTATAGAGTAGACAGGCATTAAGCCTTCACTATTAACGGTCATCAGAGGTTAAAAATTTGCCAGAAATCCGTGTAGCACTCGTAGGCGTTGGCAACAGCGCATCCGCCTTGATCCAAGGAACACAGTATTATAAAGACGCAAAAGAAAACACCACCGTGCCTGGGCTTATGCACGTTAACTTCGGCGGGTACCACATACGAGACATAAAGTTCGTCGCTGCATTTGAAGTGAACAAAGACAAAATCGGGAAAGACCTGTCTGAAGCCATATTCGTCAAGCCAAACTGCGCCGTCAAATTCGCGGATGTCCCGCACTTAAACGTGAAAGTATCATCAGCTCCAATCATGGACGGCGTGGCACCACACATGCGAGAAGTCTTCAACGTCTACGATGAGAAGGTAGAGGGCAGCGCCGACGTTGTCCAAGTGCTGAAAGATGCAAAAGCTCAAGTGCTTGTGAACTATTTGCCTGTTGGAAGCCGCGACGCCACCCGTTTCTACGCGCAATGCGGCATGGACGCTGGATGTGCCTTCGTAAACTGCATGCCAGAATTCATCGCCTCAACCCCGGAATGGGCTAAAAAATTCGAGCAAGCTGGTTTGCCCGTGCTTGGAGACGACATAAAAAGCCAAGTCGGCGCCACCATACTGCACAGGAATCTCGTGCGGCTCTGTTTGGACCGAGGCGTCATAGTTGACGAAACTTACCAGCTTAACCTGGGCGGAGACACAGACTTTCTGAACATGACCGTAGAAGAGAGACTGAAGACAAAGCGCATCAGCAAGACCGAGGCAGTTACAAGCCTTGTGCCGTACGATTTGCCCACCAGAATCGGACCTTCAGACTACGTTCACTTCCTGAATAACAAGAAGATATGTTACATTACGCTTAAGGGCAGAAAATTCGGCGACCGCCCCATAACCATAAACGCTAAACTTGAAGTTGAAGACTCACCCAACAGCGGCGGCGTAGTCATAGACCTGATAAGAGCCGCGAAAATAGCCTTGGACAGGAAAATAGCTGGTTCGTTGCTGAGCATGTCTTCCTACGCGTTTAAGCACCCGCCGATTCAGGTGCCTGACTCGCAGGCGCGGCAGTGGACAGAAGACTGGATTGCAGGCAAAAGAGACCGCTGAACTCGCTGAAAAGTCCTTGCAAACTGGGAAAGGCGTCATTAAAACTTTTAAGCGCTGAGCCTCCAGATTACTCACCGTTTAGAGGTGCATATTAATGGTGAAAGTAGAAAATTTCGAAGTGCCTGAAGGACTGTACTACTCGAACGATTTTTCATGGGTAAAAGTTGAAGGAGACAAGGTGCGCATGGGCATAACTGACTACGCACAAAAACAGCTGCGCGAGATAGTTTACGCTGAGCTGCCAGAAGCAGGGACAGAAGTTAAGCAGAACGAGCCTTACGGTACATTGGAGTCGGTGAAAGCAGTATCCGACCTAGTTGCCGCCGTAAGCGGAACCGTTGAGGAAGTCAACGCGGAAGCCCAGTCTCAACCCGAACTTCTGAATGAAGACCCGTACGTGAAGGGTTGGCTGGTAATTGTTAAGCCTACGAACCTGCAAGCGGAACTTGCTAACTTGATGGATTTTGACAAAGCGGTTGAATGGCACAAGAACCAAGGCAAATGAAGGAAAACCTGATGGCTAAGCGCATACTTGTTATCGGAGCCAACGCTGCAGGTGTGGAAGCCGCATCTGCCGCGCGAAAAAAAGACCGCACAGCTGAAATCACGTTGGTAACACAGGAGAAAACCGCGGGGTACTCCCGGTGCGGGTTGCCCTTCGTGATAGGCGGGCAGATACCCAGCTTCAAGGACTTAATCGTTTATCCATCCGCCTACTTCCAGATGTTGAAGTTAAATTTGAAGACCAAGACAAAAGCCACCGCCATTAACACGGAAGAAAAAGTAGTCACCGTTATTGACAAGTCAGGCGCCACAGAGTCCCTGCAGTACGACAGCTTAGTGATTGCTACTGGCGCAGACGCTTTTATGCCTCCGATTAAGGGGCGTGAAAAGCAGGGAATACTGAGCCTCCGCAACTTGGAGGATGGAGAAAAAATTCTTGAGGCGGTGCAGAACGGAGCCAAATCCGCTGTGATTATGGGTGCTGGTTTGATTGGGCTTGAAACTGGTGTGGCTTTTATTGAACGCGGCTTAAAAGTAACCTTAGTTGAGATGTTACCGCAGATTTTGCCTGCTATGCTTGACGCGGACATGGCGAAGCTTGTTCAGGAGCATCTGCAGGAAAAGGGCATGTGTATTCTCACGGAGAAACGCGTGGAAGAGTTTCTCGGCGGCGACAAAGTAACGGGGATTATGGCTGGCGGCGAAAAGATAGAGGCTGACTTGTTCCTCAGCGCTTTCGGCGTTCGTGCCAACACTAAGCTGGCTGTTGACGCGGGCATACCGCTCGGCGAAAGCAGAGCCATAAAAACGAATGGCAAGATGGAAACTGACGTGAAAGACGTTTACGCTGTTGGCGACTGCGCTGAAGCCCCGAACCTGATTACTCACAAGGCTGTTTGTGCACAGTTGGGGACAATCGCGGTTAGACATGGGAAAGTGGCGGGGGCAAACGCTGCTGGCGCTTACTCTCAGTTCCCCGGTGTCTTGGCTTCGGCAGTAACGCGGCTGTTCGAAACAGAAGCTGGCGTGACAGGCTTAACAGCGGTCGCAGCCAAGAGAGCAGGAATCGAAGTTGTCACTGGCGCCATAAGCTCCAAAACAAAAGCCGACTACTACCCCGGCGCTTTACCCGTAAAAGTCAAGCTCGTCGTCGAAAAGGAGTCACAGCGCATAATCGGCGCCCAAATAGTAGGAGGCGCAGAAGTCACGCAACGCATAAACGCGTTGTCCTTTGCCATCCAGAAAAGCATGACAGTTCGCGAGTTAGCTAAAGCAGACACCGCGTACGCGCCGCCGCTGAACGAAACATGGGACCCCATGGTCTTAGCGGCTGAAATGATTCTCATGAGACTCCGCTGAACGCGACTCCACTCTTCTTCTTTTTATTTTTTCATTCTGTTCTTGTACGCTTGCGCGGGTGACGGCAAACCATAAAGACGGGGTTCGCTGCGTTACGTGTTTTAGAAGTGGGGATACCTTTGGGACTTTAACCTGAGAAAACGGCAGTATCGTACGCGATAGCAGCTTGGATGGCAATTAACATACTATTTATGGTTTTGATGATAGCGAACGGCGACGTAGAAGACCTGAACAACTGGATAGAAATAGCGATATGGGCAGTTTCTATCGTAGGCTTGTTGTCGATGAAAAAGTGGGGCGCTGTCTTCGCCATTTTCACGTTATGCTATATTTTGAGCACGAGCATTGGAATTTTGATCCACTATCAAATATGGTTGAATGCAGTGAGGGTAATCATAAACGCAGCAGTTATCATTTACTTGTTTAGAAGCATTTTCGCTGAATTATTCAATTAACCCTTTTTTGGGATTTAGAAAGTTTTAATCACTTGTGCTGGTTCTAAACAGGTACTTACGCCGGCTGCGAAGACGTAAGAGACAAGGACTTGTACGAAAGTCACCACCTACTGTCTGAATAACGTGGGTTTATTTGCATTCGTTTCGACACATATTTATTCCGTTTTCAACAATCACAGGTGAGTGAGATAGTTATGCTGAAAGACGTTGTGAAGGATTACGAGTTCCACGGAGACATGTCAGTGGATGAGCTTGTCAGCCAGATGGAGCAGGCGTGGGGTTTCACCTCTGGCAAGCTTTCGGTGGGTGTAAATATTCTGGAGCGTATGTTCAAAGCAAAGGACTGTTTGAATTTTCTTTCGTTCACTGCGAACCTTGTGGCGACGGGCACGCGAGGTGTATTCAAGGAACTGGTGAAACGGAAGCTTGTGGATGTTGTTATCACGGCGTGTGGGACGCTGGACCATGATGTAGCGAGGTGCTGGAGAGATTATTACAAGGGCTTCTTCGTTATGAACGATGCTAAACTTCACGAGGAAGGCATAAACCGCCTAGGAAACGTCTTGGTTCCAAACGACAGCTACGGCACAATAATAGAAGAGAAAATTCAAGGTTTGCTGGAGAGCCTCTGGGAAGAGGGTATAAAAGAAGTTTCAGGCAGGAAGTTGTGCCGGGAGATAGGTTTGCGCTGCTGCAACGACAGCTCAATTTTGTACTGGGCAGCCAAAAACGACATACCAGTCTTCGTTCCTGGAATCACGGATGGCGCGGTTGGTTATCAAACGTGGCTTTTCAGCCAAGACCACGACTTTAGGGTTAATTTGTTGAAGGATGAGGGAGAGCTTAGCGACTTGATTTTCACGGCGAAAAAGACTGGCGCGTTAATTGTTGGCGGAGGCATCTCGAAGCATCACACGATATGGTGGAACCAGTTCAAAAACGGCTTAGACTACGTAGTGTACGTGAGTACGGCTGACGAGTGGGACGGCAGCCTCAGCGGCGCGCGACCGCGGGAAGCGGTTTCATGGGGAAAAATAAGTGAGAAAGCTAAGAGTGTGATGGTTGAGGGGGATGCATCGCTCGTGTTGCCCGTGATGATGAGTTCGCTTGTGGATAGGCTTGGGAAAACTTAGGATAAACCCTTAAAGAGCCACGACATGTCTGGCGCTTTGCGTTTAGTTTTCACTCTTTCGTTAAGCGCGTGAGTTATCAGCGGCAAAGCAATCGTGGCATCGCAGTAACACACCGCGCGCGTGCCGCTTTCGCTGTTGATTTTGCCCCAGCTGACAGCTTCTTCCAGCGTGCAGCCTGACAAGCCGCCCCATTGCGGCGCGTCAGTGGTTATCTGTATGGCGTATTTGTGCGGGTAATAGTACTCCTGCAAGCCTTTGCGGAGGTGTCCGTCTCTGCCGGCTACGCCTTGGTCGTTGGTTTGGGGTGAAACTGAGATAGCGATAAGCTGTGTTAGGTCTTTTGGCACTCCGCCGCCTATGTAGACTACGGCGACGTCTTTTGTTTTGGTGCCGATGCTCACGAACTGGTCGAACTCTTTCACTGAGTCCAGAATTATGGGGTGACCTTTGTTCTTAGCCATCAGGAATGTTTCGCCGTAAGCGCTGTCGCTCATGGCTGGACTGAAAATCGGAACACCGTTCTTTGCGGCTACAGCGGTTATGCTGGGTATACCTTTATCGCCAAGGTATTTGCCGAGTAAATGCAGAAATTCCGCGCTCGAGTAAGCAAAATCCGTTTTCAAAGTCATAACGAAGTCTGTCACTAACTCTTCCATTTTCCGGTAATCGGTTTCTTTGCCGAAGACATCATAGTACCTGTTCACGTCTGCCTCTAGGAGCCCCTCGTCGTTTGCCATGTGACTGCCTTGCCAGTAGCCGAAACCCATGGCGTCCACGATGTCTTCTGAAACGTTAGCCCCTGTGGAGACCAGCACGTCAATGAAACGGTTCTCCATAAGCCAGTTTACTATGGTCCATTGTCCTGCGGTGCTCATGGAGCCTGCTAAGCCCATAACAATAGTCAAATCTGGGTCTTTGAGCATTTTTTCCCAGACGTCAACTGCTTCGCCGAGTTTTCTTCCTTGATAAGCGGTTCTGCTCATTTCCGCCAGAAGTTGTGATACACTTTTTTCTTTGACCTTTATCGGTTCAAGTTTTTTGTTGAAGTATGATTCGCTCATTAGTTTGCACCTCGTTGTAGATTAAGCGACTTGTATATGAAATTTATCATTTTGATAGAGCCAAACAACATTACAAGCGCGTTATTTCTGGATTGGATTAGGAGTTTGGTGTTTGTCGGGGGTTGGCGGTTTTTGTCCTCGGTTGCTGAATTTTCCGAGAATTCCAAAGGGGTAGGAAAGTATCAAAATTTCAACTATGGCGATTGCGAAGAAAGGTAAACCTGTAATTGTTTGTATTACAATGGTGATTGTGGAAAATGTGAGCGTTAAGAATAAGCCGTTGAGCCAGAAGCCTATTTCCCATCCTTCAAAGTTGTAAAAACGGTGAAGCAGAACGATGTTTAGCGCGCCTATTATGATTGGTTGGATGGCGTATGAGATGAATAGAAAGAAGGCGAAACCTATTGGAGGCATAAAAAGCAGCAGGGAAATTTGGAAAACATCAAGTAGAAATTGAGCGACGACTAAAGCAATTGTAATTGCTAAGCCGTGGATGAACTTTGTTTTAGATAGTTTACGAATTCTGTGCAATCCATTCACTCACCGTTTGTTCTGCGAACCTTCCTCGTATTCCATAAGCGTTGCCGGCACTATTCCAATAGACTATCCAGCAACCTTTGAGCCCCATGTTCTTGAAAAGGTTAAGCCCTCTTATGATGAAGTCGCTTTGGGCGATGTCGTCATTTGATGACATGCCGAACTCTGTAATAATTACGGCCTTGTTGGTTATTTCGTGGAGAAGCTGAATGAAGTACGGAGACAAAGCTAGAAAAGATTCCATGAAAACATCGTAACCTACGAAATCGAGTTTTTCGCTGAATTCTATTGGAAGGTTTGTTCTAAGGATAAAACCTACTTCGAAATTAGTGTAAAGCAGCACCGAGAGTTGATGACTCTCAATTATTGAGCACGCTTGTTCGAATTTAGAGATTATTTCATCATCCGTAAATAGGGCACCTAGATCCCACGATGAAGAAAGCTCGGGTTCATTAAGAACTTGAATGCAATAAAGGTAGGAACCCCATCTATTAAGGTAGTAGTCTATTTCATCAGCAGTGTCATCGTTATGAATTATAAGAGCAACTCTCACACCTATATTCTGAGTGGCGCTAAAGAATACGTCTGTTAGACTGTTGGCATAGCTACTTGGGTCCTCTGAGTTGCATAATAGATTTACACGGATCACTTGGAAACCTAAATCCTTAATGCGTGAAACTTCATCGTAGATTTGTCCGAGTTCGTCTTGCTCGTAAACGTATGTTATTCCTACTTCAAACGAATTGGAATTACGGGGTAAAGACGAGAAATAAAAATATGGAAAGAAGAATTGAACAAGGATCATGAAGATACATAGGCTGATTATGATTAAATTCCGCATTATTCTGTTATTGGCGATGGAGGTTAGACGCTGTTTCAAGCACCTCATCAAACCTTGTTGCTTGTAAGTTGAAAGGCTCTTTTTCTTGAAGTAGAAAAGAAGACAGCCGCAGACAGCAGCCACTACAACTATGCTGGCTATGATCAACCCAATCGGAAAAACAGCCGCCGTGGTGAAGGAAATTGTTTCTGAGCCGTCATTTCCCGATGTGTCGGTGGCGTAGACGGTTAGGGTATGCTCTCCACTGGTTAGACCTGACAAAGTTGTGTTTCCAGTAATAGTCAGCGTGTCTTGCCCGTCTATGCTGTAACCAAGCCACGAATTAGGCTCATTCACCATAAAAGTCAAGGAAACCTCGCTTGTCTCGTACTTCTCGTTTTTAGGGCTCAAAATGGAAATGATGGGAGGCTGAACATCAAGTTCTGGTGAAACCTTAGTAAGCCGAATAACATTTCCCAAAATCGTATCCAAAACCGCGTACCCGCCATCCTTGGTCCGTATTAAGGAAGGTAAACTGTAATCCACGTCTAGAAGAGATAGCGATTCCCCATCTGTACTGCTTGCATCAGCATAAGTCAAGCGCCACTGTTCACTACAAGAGGAGTCTGTCCTAACTAAACCTGTGCTCTCACTTAAGGCTACAGCGTATCCTTCATCGTCCGTTTGCACGACTGAGCTAAAGCTGTTATTAGGTATATGCCCGTAAGGCAGGATACATTGCTCATGCCCGTTGGAATTGACTTTAATCAGCCAAGGGACAATTCCACCACTCGCTTGCCATTCCCCCGCTCCTGCAAGCACGTAACCTCCATCCTTGGTTCTTGCGAGAGAAAAGACAGAATGCATGTCTGAAGGATCGCCAGCAGTGCATTTTTGGCTCCATTGCAAGTTGCTGTTTGAATCTATTTTTGCAAGCCAAAAATCGTTTTTCCAGCTACCTGCTAAAGCGACACCACGGTCGTGAGTCTCTACTACATCATAAACAGTATAACCGCCAGTAAACGTCATATTCCATAGAATATTGCCTTCATCGTCTGTCTTTAACAGCCAAACAACATTTTCATCATTTATGTCTATCCTGTTACCTACCAAAACGTAGCTACCGTCGCTAGTTTTGATGCCGGCACACAAGCTCGATACTCCTAAAACCCTTATCCACTGAACGTTTCCTTCAGCATCCGTCTTAACCAGACAGGCCCCTTCACCAAACAACAAATAGCCCAGATCATCAGTTTGCACAACTGAAACAACATTGTTTATTCCCCCAAAGACGTCAGCGCCATACTCCTTTTTCCACTGTAATTCACCTGATGAGTCAGTTTTGATAAGTACAGTTGTGTATGTCGTGGCAGGAGACCCGACTATGGCGTAGCCTCCATCAACAGTCTGAATGACAGAATTACCCCGCCACCCACGGAAGGTGTTACTCCACTCAGATGAAGGCGCCTCAGAAGCAACACTTAATGAAGGAAAAGCAGCAGTCAACGCCAACGCTATAAGCATTACTGCAACAGTAGTTTGTAAACGCCTTTGCCTATAGGAAGAACACTCTAAAGCGGACATACGCATGCTTCACTTTAAACACTAATTACGAATTGTTAACTTATAATTTTTGGAAGAACTCGCCGTCTAACAAAAAAAGACCTTGATTTTCGTCTCAATACGACAATAGACAGCCAACTCCTATAGAGGATTCTTACACAAATAACAAGTTAAAACTTAACATAGCATTAACACTAGAATTAATCTTGGTGCTAAACGCAAACATTAAAAGAACAGCAAAAAACGTTGAAAAAACTTTTCCACAATGTTTCATAAGCAGCTCAGAAACCTGCGGCGTCTCTTAAGAACTATATAGTTTAAATGAAAGGGGGTATAGTCTTTTCCAAGCACTAGAGCACAAACAGTCTGCTGCAACATACGGCTGCAGGTTTTTTGTCGGAAAATTAATTAAGACAGAACTGGTGATTACTCCGTACTAAAATTGGTGATTTGGAATGACGATAAAAGTAGGAATTAATGGTTTCGGAAGAATCGGAAGACTTCTCTACAGAGCAGCAGTTGAACGCAAAGCAGACATCGACTTCGTAGCAGTAAACGACCTTGCAGACGCCAAAGTCCTAGCGCACCTGTTGAAATATGACTCTGTTCATGGAAGGTTCACTGGCAGTGTAGAAGTTAAAGACGGCAACTTGGTCGTCTGCGGAAAAGAGTTGAAAGTCCTTTCGGAAAGGGACCCATCAAAGCTTCCGTGGAAAGACCTAGGTGTATACTTAGCTGTTGAGTCAACAGGAATATTCAGAACCAACGAAAAAGCTTCAATGCATCTGAAAGCAGGAGCCAAAAAAGTCCTCATAAGCGCACCCTCACCAGACCCAGACGTAACCGTAGTTTTAGGCGTAAACGGCCACCTATACGACCCAACAAAACACAATATCCTCAGCAACGCCTCATGCACCACCAACTGCCTTGCACCAGTAACAAAAGTTTTAGCTGACAGCTTCGGGCTTGAAAAAGCATTCATGACCACAGTGCACTCTTACACAAACGACCAGAAAGTCCAAGACCTCGTCCACAAAGACCTCCGCAGAGCCAGAGCAGCCGCAGTAAACATCATCCCAACAAGCACAGGCGCAGCAAAAGCAATCGGCTTGGTTCTGCCATCATGCAGTGGAAAACTGAACGGCATGGCAATGCGTGTACCCACAGCAGACGCATCCATCGTAGACTTAACAGCTATACTCAGCAAAGACGTAACCGCAGAAGAAATCAACGCCGCCATGAAACAAGCCGCAAACGGATCATTAAAAGGCATACTAGACTACACAGAAGACCCAATCGTCTCATCCGACGTGCTACACACCACATGCTCCGCCATCTTCGATTCACAAGCAACCATGGTTATGGGCGGCAAAAGCAACTTCGTGAAGATACTAGCATGGTACGACAACGAATGGGGCTTCAGCAACCGCATGGTTGACTTCATCGAAATGGTCGGCAAAAAAGCAGGTCTCTAAACGCCTAAATGCTGAAACTTTAAAAACCCTTTCCCCATCCTTTTCTTTTTGAAAATTGAGAGTGACATAACATGGCAAAGTACATGACACTAGACGATTTTGACGTGAAAAACAAAGTAGTCCTAGTCAGAGTAGACTTCAACTCAGAAATAAACCTTGAAACAAAAACAGTTGCAAGCGACGTGCGCATAAGAGCACACGCAGAAACAACAATCACTGAACTAGCAGAAAAAGGCGCAAAAGTCGTAATTTTAGCGCACCAAGGCAGAAAAGGCGACTCAGACTTCACACCCATGAAACCCCACGCTGACGTCCTAAGCAAAATCCTGAAGTGCCCAGTGAAATTCGTTGACGACGTTTACGGCGAAAAAGCAAAAAAAGCCATCAAAAACCTCCAAGCTGGTGAAGTTCTCGTTTTAGACAACGTCCGAGGATTCGACGGAGAAACCAAAAAAGGCACACCCGAAGAACACTCGAAAACACCGCTTGTGCAAAACCTTGCGCCGCTAGCGGACTTGTTTGTTAACGATGCGTTCGCAGCAGCCCACAGAGCACACGTGTCAATGGTTGGCTTCACCGCGGTTTTGCCAAGCGCTGCAGGACGCATAATGGAGCGCGAACTGAAATCCCTCAGCAAAGCCCTTGACAAACCGGAGAAACCGTGTTTGTTCGTTATGGGTGGAGCAAAAGCAGACGATTCGCTTGAAATCTCCAAGTACGTGTTAAGCAACAACATAGCTGACATGGTTCTGGTTGGCGGTGTAACTTCACAGGTTTTCCTCGCTGCAAAAGGCTACAATCTCGGCGAAAAAAACATGGCTTTCATAGAAAAGAAAGGCCTCACCGAGCTTATTCCAGGCATAAAAGAGCTTATGCAAACGTATCCGAAGGGCATCGTAATTCCAGAAGACCTAGCGCTGGATATGAACGGAAAACGCAAAGAAATCACCGTGAACGAGTTACCAGCTGACTACTCAATATTTGATGTCGGCTCCAAAACAGTTGAAAACTACGGAAAACTCTGCAAGTCAGCAAAATCCATCGTTCTCAGCGGACCAATGGGTGTCTACGAAAACCCAGAATTCGCCGTGGGCACAAAAGGGATTTTCGAGGCAATCGCCGATTCTGAAGCCTTTTCGCTTGCTGGAGGAGGACACACAATATCAGCGCTGAACCAGTTTGGGTTATCCAGCAAAATCTCTTACATAAGCACTGCTGGCGGAGCATTAATCGAGTTCCTAATGGGCAAGAAACTTCCAGGCGTTGCAGACTTGGAAAACGCGGTTAAAACCAAAAAAATCTAAACCCAATATTTCCTTCTTTTCTTTTTGTTTTCATGTAATCGTGCTGACGCCTAGATGCAACGAGCAAACTGATGAGAATCACAAATAGTTATTTTTTGGTTATTTTAGGTTACTTCCAGTTGCTATGTCGTTTCTTGTGGTCGATAGCTGTTATGCTAGGAACAGACTATACCCCCCTTTATTTAAAGGCTAAAATTATAGTAGAATTGAAGTTTGACTGCTGCCTGCTGAGCTTCGATTGCTCTTTGCAGAAACAGGTCAAGTCATTGGTAAGATTGCTGTTAGAAGCTTATTTCTTATTATAATATTTTTTGGGAAGACGATGAACTGGGCTTAAACAGTTTTTACGTGAATGTTTGGTTTGCTATTCTTCTTGTTTTCGCAGGTAGGAGGCTGAAAGAGAGATTATGATTAAGATTAGGAATATTCCTCCAAATATGGACAGGGGCGTTCTGAAGGCGGGGTCTCCGATGAGGGTGTCGTTTGAAGGCATTGGAATGTAAAACGCAGCCAAGAAAATGACGTAGAAAACGGCGCCTATGCCTTGCGCCAAAAACACTAACAATTCTGCTTGCGCGCTTTTCATTTGACTATCCCGCCCATTGCATAAACCGTACGTCTATGCCTCAATATTATCCTTCTCTGTTGCCCATATAAGCTTAATTATTTAATTGGTTGCAAGTATAATATACAAATTGTTTTGCATAATATCAGAAGGAAGGGAAATGTCCACTATTAAACTAAATCGGACTATCAGAACAGGCTTATTCTTAACCGCTCTAGCTTGGTTTACATTTACCTTCTATGAGTTTACCAATGGAGTCCTTCACCACATTCACCCCGACCCTGATAATCCAGTCTGGACATACCTTGTGCTTCAAGAAACAGGCGGATGCGTTGGTCTAGGATTAAGAACAGCAGGCGGCCTAGTTGCCGTTATAGCTTCGCTGTTCTACCTCATAAATAGAGACCTCTCCAAACCAGAAGCCCTGATGGCACTGCGCATGATTGTAATCTTCGAAGCTTCATACTGGCTTTCTTTCCTTTTCTCCATTATTCCTAGTGAATTTACCCGCCTGACAGTGATGACTATTGAGAACAACATTCCCGTTACCGTGCAATCAATCGCACTGCCAATAGTATTGGTTATGCTATTTCTCAACTTGTCTCCAAAAAAAGCAGCGACTAGTGGAATAAAGTGGGGGCTGATTTCTGGCACAGTCTACATCCTTGTCATCTGGCTCAATAACGCATGTAACTGGATAGTTGAAGTGGTGCCTGTGCAAGGATCTGAGATGATGATGGCGAAAGGGATAGATTACTTAAGTCTCTATCCAGCGAACCTGTTCAGTTTCGTCTTAACAGTAGTCGGACTATTTTTGCTAACTCTGTACGCGGCGTACTTTTCCAAGAAGTCAATAGGAAAACCTGAATTTACCCAGATCAACTTAAGAACAGTAGGCTTCATCGTCACCGCTCTCGGATTGTATTTTGACATAATATACGTGATGTACATGTTCTTGGGACCCGTCGGAGGCTGGGGCATATGGTACGCATGGTTTACTGGCCACAACTTGGACTTGTGGCTTATGGCGCTTCCGTTCGCAGGTCTTCCATTACTTTTCCAAAAGAGAGTTCAGCCCTCCTAATCTGGGTACTTAAACGACTAGTTATCTTAAATCGAGGGACTGTTAGCTACGATTATGGACACCTAGATTATCCGTTCATATGATGTAATTTTAGGAAATCTAACACATATCATAAACTTGCTGTTGAACAGGCTTTTGGTTTACTTCAAGATGTGCAGGTGCTAACCGAGAATGCCCTGCACGGCAAATTAAAAATAAACCTACTTACCTCATAATTGCAGAGGAACCCAGCCTTGACTGATATTGTGCTTGTGTTTGAAGTTCATCAGCCGCACAGGTTGAAGCGGAATCTGTTTTGGGAAAACAAGGTCTTCAGGCGTTTGAAAAAAGAAGAGTTGTTTGATTACTATTTTGATAATGATGTGGACAGGGAGATTTTCAAGCGGGCGGCTAAGAAATGCTATTTTCCGTCGAACCAGATACTGCTCGGCTTGATTGATGAGTATAGGAAGGAGAAACGGCGGATTAAGGTTTCATTCAGCGTGTCAGGCGTTTTCTTGGAACAGTGTGAAATGTTCGAAAAAGACCTGTTGGAAACCTTTAAGCAGCTTGCGGAGACGGGGTGCGTTGAGTTTCTGAACCAGACTTATCATCATTCTATTGCCAGTCTTTACCCTGATAAAGACGAGTTTATTGAACAGGTGAAGATGCATCGGCGAACAGTGAAGAGCCTGCTTGGGTGTACACCCAAAGTTTTTGAGAACACCGAGTTGCTTTACAACAATACCATCGCTGGGATTGTGGATGATTTGGGTTATAAGGGGATTTTCATGGAGGGCGTGGAGAAGATACTTTGTGGAAAATCGCCTAACTATGTTTACACTCCGAAAGGCTGCAAGAAAATCAGGGTGCTGCTGCGTAACTACAAGTTGACAGACGACATCGGCTTCAGGTTTTCAGCTAGGTGGTGGAGCGAGTGGCCGCTGACAGCCAGTAAATACGTGAAGTGGTTAGCTGACACGCAGGGCGACTGCATCAACATTTTTCCAGATTACGAAACTTTCGGAGAACACCACTGGCCAGAAACAGGCATACACGGTTTCCTGAGGCATCTGCCCGAAGAAATCTTGAAGCGGGATTGCTTGAACATGGCTACGCCTTCAGAAGTTGTGGACAAGTATGCGTCAGCGGGTGAGATTGATGTTCCTGAAGCTGGCGGCACGGTTTCTTGGGCTGACCTTGAAAGGGACTCAAGCGGCTGGCTCGGTAACGCCCTGCAGTGGGCTTACTACACGAGTTTGCTAAGGCTGGAACCGCTTGTTAGAGAATCTGCAGATGAAGAGTTTCTCAGGCTTTGGCGTTATTTCCAAACAAGCGACCACCTCTACTACATGTTTGCTGCAGGCGGAGCACCAGGAGAAGTTCACGCGTATTTCAGTCCTTTCAAGTCGCCTATGGACGCTTTCGTGGCGGCTCAAACATTGCTGTTTGACTTTGAAAACAGAATTAGGCTTGCAACGTTAACGGCCAATGAACCCTTCCTGTTCTGTACGAAAGCAGGAAAAGAAAACTTCACGGGTGTGATGTCTTGGAGTCTAAAGGGTTTCGCGAAGGCACTTCAAACGGTTGACGTGAAAGCTTTGGAGTTTCATAATCGGCGAGGAG
>Ga0272442_10000635_pt1 | contig 55337 bp, 40 predicted proteins | sample SSMForm2O_FD_200262 | JGI IMG/M metagenome (GOLD analysis project Ga0272442, IMG submission 200262) | Marine sediment archaeal communities from Little Sippewissett salt marsh, Falmouth, MA, United States - SSM-Form-2O | ecosystem: Environmental > Aquatic > Marine > Wetlands > Sediment ... | reverse complement strand
ACAAAATGTATAATTCGCCTTTCGTTATGTTCTGCAAGCAGAACATAACCCCGGCACGCGACGACTTATCAAAAAGTCGTCGCGGTGTAAAAACTCGTCGTAAGTCGTTGGGAAATATGGAGTTAGAATTACAGACGGAATTAAAGCAATTGGTTGAAACAGGCTTCGAAGATTGCCGTTCGATATTAAATCAAAAATCGAGGCATGTTCGATATTAGAAGCGTAACAGTTCTGTGACATTAATGAAGCCTTTTTTAGAAATTATATATATGAAAGTTACGGCAAACTGGATGCAAGGAGAACAAGGGATGAGAAACGGGTTCCATATCGATGTCAAAAGGCTGTTTCAGGTATTGCTCGTCGTTGCGATAGTCTGCATTGTGAGTCTTGGCTGCAAGAAAAAGGACAAGGACGACCCCATACCGGTGATGCCCGAAGACGGCCCGTCGGCAGGCTTCATAGCTTCGCCCCTGACCGGGGAAGCGCCCCTTCAGGTGCAGTTCTACGACGCATCGACGGGCGAGGAAATCACCGACTGGTCGTGGGACTTCGACAACGACGGCACCCCGGACTCGACCAACCAGAGCCCGCTTCACACATACACCAACCCGGGGTGGTACACGGTCAGCCTGACCGTCACCAACGCAGAAGGCTCGGACACCTGCACCAAAGAACAATACATACTCGTCGCGGCAAGCATATGGTACGTGAATTGCGCGGTAACTGCCTTGGGTGACGGAACTTCTCTCTTTACCGCGTTCAAGACAATCCAGGAGGGCCTGACCGCGGCGTCCAGCGACCATCTCGTGCTCGTCTCAAACGGCACATACCAGGGCGCGGGCAACAAGGACCTCGATTTTGCCGGCAAGTCCGTCTACCTCAAATCCTCGGGCGGCTCGACATACTGCATAATCGACTGTGAGAGCAGCGGCCGGGGGGTTCACTTCTATACCAACGAGACCGAGGACGCGGTCGTGGACGGATTCACGATAACGAACGGCAGCATAGCCGACAAAGGCGGGGCGATTTTCTGCAACAACGGCGCATGCCCGACTATCGCCAACTGCAATATAACTTCGAACTCCACAACCTCAAACAACGACGGCGGCGGGATTGCGCTGCGCTATTCGAGCGATGCTACGGTGCGCAACTGCGTGATAACCGGGAATACAGGCTACGCGGGCGGGGGCGTTTCATGCGACGAGTCCGACGCCACATTCACCGACTGCAAGATAAATAGCAATACATCGACCTACTCCGGCGGCGGCGTTCACTGCGAAGATTCGAGCCCGACGTTCACCGATTGTGAAATCAAATCCAACACAAAATGTGGCATTCGCGGCGACACGTCGAGCCCCACGTTCACCAACTGCATTATCGAAGGGAACACGGGTGCCGCTGGAGGTGGAGGTAACTTCTCGTACGGCGGGGGGCCGCTCTTCGTTGGCTGCAAAATAAACGGTAATACCGCTACGAGCGGCGACGGAGGAGGAATCAGGCTTTTCGCAACCAAGAAGACCTTGTCACAGGCGTTCGTGAACTGCCTGATACAAAACAACTCGGCGACCAGCGACGGCGGCGGAATCGCCCTGGACGACCAGGCAAAGCCCATCCTTATTAATTGTGTCATAACCGGCAATACGGCCGGTGGCGATGGTGGAGGAGTCTGGTTGTCCTACAGATGCGACGCGCATTTCATCAATTGCGTAGTAGCCAACAATTCGTCCACCGGAAACGGCGGGGGACTCTGTCCGGTAACCGACACGGACATCGTCGTGGACAATTCCATTATCTGGGGAAATGCCGCGACCGGCCTGGGAAACCAGATATACGCCCTCTCAACCGGCATGCCATCGACCGCCACGCTCAACTACTGCAATTATGCCAACGGAACGGGCGACATACACGAGACGGCCGCCGTGATTGCGACCGCCTGCAAGTCTTTGGACCCGGCATTCACGGACGGAGTCTTTCACATTCACCCGTTTTCTACGTGTAAAAACTCTGGCAGCAACGCGCTCGTGCCCGGCGGAATAACGACCGACCTCGACGGAAACGACAGGATAGTCGACACCGTGGACATGGGCGCCTACGAACTCAAATAGTAAAGTATTCAACAGGGGTAAACGGAGGTTGCGGATATGAGACATGAAACAAGGCGAACCTTGCTGGCATTGGCGTGCATTATTGTTATCGCCGCGTGCGTGGGCTGTCAAAGCAAGAAATCAGACCCCCCTCTCCCGCCGGTTGCGGAGTTCGTGGCGAACCCGCGCTCGGGCGACTTCCCGCTCAACGTGCAGTTCACGAACACGTCCGGCGGTGAAATCACTTCCTACGCATGGGACATAGACGGCGACGGGGTCACGGACAGCACAAACAGGGATGTCAACGCCACCTACAATACTGCCGGAACTTATACCGTGACCCTTACCGTGACGGGAAAGGGCGGAACCGATATCGAGACGAAAGTGGACTACATAACAGTCACCACTCCCCTGCCGCCGGTCGCGGACTTCTCGGCGAGCCCCACGAGCGGCGACGCGTTCCTCGCGGTCAGTTTCACCGACCTGTCGCAAAACACCATTACCTCATGGTCGTGGAGCTTCGGAGACGGCGGGACAAGCACAAGCCAGAACCCGCAATACACGTACATGACTCCGGGCACATATTCCGTAAGCCTCACCGTAACGGGGCCCGGCGGCTCGGATTCAATCACGAAAAACAACTACATCACCGTAAACGTGCCGCCCCCGCCGGTTGCAGGCTTCTCTGCCAACCCGACGAGCGGAGACGCCTATCTTTCCGTTCAGTTCACGGACACCTCGACCGGCGCAATTACTTCGTGGTCCTGGACCTTCGGCGACGGCGGGACAAGCACAAGCGAAGACCCGCAGCACACATACCAGGTGCCGGGCACGTATTCGGTGACCCTTACGGTCTCCGGACCCGGCGGCTCGAACGCGCATACGAAGACCGACTACATAACAGTCACCCAGCCGCCGCCCCCGGTAGCAGACTTCACCTCCGACAAGACAATCGGCGAGCTGCCTCTTTACATCCAGTTCAGCGACCTCTCGACCGGCGCATCCATCACATCATGGTCTTGGGACCTCGACGGCGACGGCAGCCCGGACAGCACGACCCAGAACCCGTCGTGGACCTACGAAACGGGAGGGACCTACACAGTCAGTCTGACCGTGGATGGACTCTGGGGAGATGGTTCCGTTACGAAAACGGATTATATCACGATTGCGACCCCTCCGACGACAGGCTTCTCGGCTACGCCGCTTTCAGGCGAAACGCCGCTCGGAGTCCAGTTCACGGACGAATCCACCGGCGATGTCGCCTCCTGGTCGTGGAACTTCGGTGATGGCGGGACAAGCACCAGCCAGAACCCCCTGCATACCTACAATACCGTGGGATGGTATACCGTGACGCTGACTGTCACGGGCTATCCGAGCACCGATTCCTGCACGAAGGAAAAATACATACAGGTCTTCGACGATATCTGGTACGTTGACTGCGCAGTCATATCCTCGGGCGACGGAACGACGTGGCTGACCGCCTTCAAGACGATAAAGGAAGCTTTTTACGCAGGCGGGCATGACGACCTCGTACTCGTCGCACAAGGCACGTACACCGGAACGGGCAACAGGGACATGGATTTCAACGGCGACAGGCTCTTCCTTAAATCCGACTGCGGCCCGGCAAGCTGCATAATCGACCTCCAGTCCGCCGGGCGTGCGTTCCTTTTCGAGACCAGCGAGACCGAAGATTCGGTTGTGGACGGTTTCACGATTCAAAACGGATTTTCGGCAGACGGAGGGGGCGCGATATACGCAACCAGCGCCTCGCCGTCGATAATCAACTGCATTTTCAAGGACAATGCGACCTCGGGGTCGGGTGCCGATGGCGGAGCGATACTTGCGCGTTATTCGGACATGACAATCGCAAACTGCACTTTCACGGGAAATAGCGCGAGCGGCGACGGCGGGGCGATAATGTGTCTTTACTCAGGCATCGCGGAAATCTCGGGAACCACCTTCACCGGCAACTCCTGCGGCAGCGGCGGCGGCGTGATATACTGCGAAAGCGCCGACCCCGTTATAACTGACTGTATCATGGACGACAATACCGCCAGCAACGCAGGCGGAGCGCTTTATTGCCGAAATAGCGCAAATCCCGTAATGACGAACTGCAGTTTCTCGGGCAATACCGGCGGTGGCGGCGGCGGCGTGCTCTACGGAAGCGGCTCCAGCCCGCAATTCATAAACTGCACGGCGGATGACAATACCGCTAACTCGGGAGGCTTCGCCAAATTCTACCAGGGCGGCTCCCCGCAATTTATCGGATGCACCATCACGAACAACGAGGCGACAAACGGCAACGGCGGAGCGATTGTATTCTTCGCGCTCCAGAGCACGAGCACGCTTATCAAGGATTGCGTCATAATGAACAATACGGCGGCAGCAGACGCAGGTGCTATCTCCTGCGACGACCAGTCGAGGCCGACCATCACGAACACCCTTATCTCCGGCAATACCGCTGGTGATGAAGGCGGCGGAATATATTGTATGTTCAACGCCTACCCCACAGTCACGAACTGCACCATCGTCGGCAACCATGCCAACGACGGAGGAGGCGTGAACCTGCACCTGACCCCACAGGGAATGAACCTGAACAACTGCATTATCTGGGGCAACACGGCCACGAACGAAGGACACCAGCTCTGGGTGGGCTACAGCTCGGTAATCGTGCTGAACAACTGCGACTGCGCGGATAACGCGCTCGACGCGGACAATATCGAGCGAAACTCGACCGGCATATTGACCCAGAGCGGCTGCTTCAGCGACGACCCGCTATTCGCGACCGGGCTATACGGCGACTACTACCTGAGCCAGACGGCTTCCGGACAGGCGTCCGACAGCCCGTGCGTGAACTCGGGCACGGGCACGGCAGCGAGCTTAGGGCTGGACTTGAGTACGACGAGGACGGATAGCACGACGGACGCGGGAGTGGCTGACATGGGCTACCACTACGTACCGTAGAGGTCTTCTCAGGGAACTCTCGCATATCGGGCTATAGCAGCATGCTTGAACCCTTCAATGGGCTTCAATGGACACATTGATTCCTTTTGCGAAGTGCTGAGAATCCATCTTCTCATTCGCCTTGCTCTCAAAGCACTTTTATGTACAATCATATTGTCGGATGGGTAGCCTTGACATGTGGCAGTTATGGGTGTCTCCCGAATTCGAGGAGTCATTATTATGAGACGGTTTCTTATTATATTGCCTTGTCTTCTGATTGTTTCGGTTGCTTTCGCCCAAGAGATGAAACCAGAACCTTCTACGGGAGAGCCGCCTGAAGAGCAAAGGTTTGAATTCAAGTCAGGTTTACAAAAAGGACAGGAATTTACCAGTACGATTAGTTCAAAAATGGATATGGTTGAACATACCAAAGGATTGGAAGCTGATATAAAGTTAAATATTGAGGGCAAAGTCAAGAATCTTACAAAAAATGGTACTGCCTCGATAAAAGGACAAGCTAAAGGCAAGGTTTCTGTAAAGACGGCTCCTCATCCAGAGGAAAGTCAGAACCTTACAATTGAAAAAGAAAGTTTTTCTGCTGAAATAACAAATAAGTGGGGCTTTAAAACTTCAGAGGAACAGACTTTCTTTTGTCCAGGATTCGAACCTCTCGAAAATATACTTCCTGAGAAGTCTATTAAGGTAGGTGACGAGTGGAATGTAAACCTTACAAGGACATTCATGACATTTGTTTTTTCATTACAAATCGTCCGTTATCCCCTCGAAATGCTAACTGAAGAAGATAAAAACGCTGCTGCTCTTGAAGCTATACGCATGATTGAATCGATGAAAGGAATTACAACTTTAACTTTCACCGAGATAAAGGACAACCTGGCTATTATCAAAGGCAAAGTGAAAGAAGTTGAGATAGAGAATGATGCTCCCATGGGAATCAAGGAGGGAAAAGTCCTTATTCATTTCGATGTAAAGACTGGAATAATGACCCTTTTTGAGAGTAATCTGAGTATTATCAGTCCTAATGAAAAAGGTAAAATGGACATAGTATTCAGGCAAGAGATAAAACTCAAGGAACCGCGCAAGGAACCGGAATATACCGACGAGGAGATCAAAGACATCTGCGGGAAATCGGATATTGTTGCCGCAGTCGAGGTTGTAGTATTGGAAAAAAGAGAGGCATTCAGCTATTATGTCGTTAAGGTTCTCTCAGAACTCAAAGGCTCAACCGGCAGGGAACATTTCGATGTTATGGCCGCAAAAGAAATGGAACTCGAAACGGGCGAAAAATACATCATCTTTCTCGTAAAAACCGAAAAATCAGGCCGTAAGATGTTTAAACTTACAGACCAAAAGAATGGCCTTCTCACGTATGAAGAGAAACTTCTGAAGCGGATCTCCAAGATCAACAAATAAGAAACAATACCTACTTGCTTATTTAATCCAGTATAATCGCGGTTTGCGCGTCGAATATTTTTATGAGAATAAGGGCGCTGATTAAGATGCGGGGGCGGTTGACAAAGGGCGAAATTTCTGCAACAATCCGGTAGCAAGATGCGTCTGTATATACTGACGTGCTTTCCCGGAGGAGAATATGCTGAAAAAAGAACGCGGCGTCACGCTCATCGAGCTTCTCGTCGCCATTGCGCTCATGGTAGTACTTACAAGCTCCATCTCATTCATATTCGTCACGGCAAGGAACGTTTTCAGCCAGTCCGAGGCGACGATACAGGTCTACCAGAACGCGCGAAACGCCTTCGACATCATCGAGAAGGACCTATCAATCGCGGTCAAGACGCACGACATGGATTTCTTCATGGACGACGTCGCCACGCCGAACGGGCATTTCGACGCAGGCGAGGAGTTCCACGGGCTCAACCCGGAAGACCCCAAGAGCGACACGAAATCGGACTACGCCTATTCCATGACAATCTACGGGCGCGAATACCCCGACCCGAAGTTCCCCGGCCGCCAGCCGCACAAGAGCGACATGATATACTTCAAGAGCCTCACCACCATAGGCGGTAAAACGCGAAGCGCCCTTATTCTTTACAAGATAGACATCTCCAAGCCCACCAAACCCATCCTGAAAAAATACGTCCTCTACAGGGGCGAAGGCGGCACCGCCGGGCTCACGCAGGACCCGCCCGACGGTTCGGGCCAGGACCTCTGCCTCTACGTCACTGACATGAAAATCGAGTACTATTTCGACAACGTCCTCGACTCCAAGGCACCGGGATACTTCGATGTGCAGCCGAACCAGGAAAAGGTTTTCGCATACCTCGGCACGGGCAGCCAGGGCAAAACCGACGCGAGCGGCGTTTTCTCGACCCCTTCCTTCGACGACACGTTCGCAGACAACTTCGGCCAGCTCTCCGCGAGGGACAGGATTTTCCTCTACGGCGCACCCACCCCCTGGACGAACAACGACAGCACCGACTATATAATCGATACAATCTCCACGACCGGCGAACTGTCATTTTCGAACCTGGGAAAAGCGGTCCCCTTGAGCATCGGCGGGATAAGCTTCCGGGCGGGATACCTGCCCCCGGCGCTGAAATTCACCCTGAAGATAATGGACACGAAGGGAATGCAGGTGCGAACGATATCGCGCGTTGTAAGACTGCAATCCCATTAATCCGAATTTTCCCATTTTATTCCGGAACAAGCCCTGCAAGCCGTCGTCTATTATTACGGAATACATTTGCAATATGATTCCCGCAGGATGGTTAATCTTGAAATTCGGCAGCATTGCGGGTATAATTTTATCTGTAACAAAACGGTTTCAGGAGTATCCTTGGAACACATGACCACAACGGCCGTAAGGTACGCGGACACGGACCAGATGGGATACGTGCATCACGCGAAGTATTTCGAGTACTTCGAGATGGGTCGAACGGAATATATGCGAGCCCGCGGGCGCTCGTACGCACAGGTGGAGAAATCGGGCCATTTCCTCGTGATTGTCGAATCGGGCGCGACCTATGTCAAGCCCGCCAGGTACGACATGGAAATCGGAATAAAGACGCGCATAAGAGACATGTCGCACGCGCAGGTCACTTTCGAGTACTCGGTTTTCAACGACGGAGAGCTTCTCTGCGAAGGGTGGACAAGGCTCGCGTGCACGAACAGGAGCGGCAAGCCCTGCAGACTACCACAGGACCTCAAGGAGATATTGAAAGGGGAAGCAAAATGAAAATTTTACTCCTCACGCTGACGGCCCTGGGCATGTTTATGTCTTACGCCCCTGCGGCTTACTGCGGCGTGGACGCCCATACGTGGAACTCGGCCCGGAGAAAGTTCTTCAAGGAATTCGACGACATCGAGAATCTGCCGAAACTTATCGATGAGATGGCGGACCTCAACGACAAGCGAGCCGCGGAGCTTCTCTGCAAAAAGACGCTTTTCCACGACAGGTTCGATATTCGCCTCAAAACGTTCGACGCCCTGGCCGCGACCACCGACCCCGAAGCGGTCGAATTCCTCGCCGAGCAGGTGCGACGCGACGACAAGAACAGGCTGATATACGTGCGGCTTCTGAACTACCTGTCCGGAGACGGCGTGACGGAAGCAATCAAACGCGCGATCGGCGACAAGCGGTGGGCAGTGGCAAGCGCGGCGCTCGAAGCGGCACGCAGGCACGCCAGCGAGAAACTTGTCGAAACACTGAAGAAGGAGCTAAACAATTCCAACCCCCGGCTCGCATACGAAGCGGGGCTCGCCCTGAAGGCGTGCGGCCGTGAAATATCTGAAAAATACACATCCGAAGACGAGGGCGTGCTTCCGTCTAAAATTTTCTCGAAGAAATGTCTCGTGCTTTTCGACATATCAGACGACATGGCGACATCAATGGCGCTGCCCGAACACGCCATGAGAGAACTGCTCGCGGGACTGAAATCGACTCAAAAAGCGGTCGACTTCGAAAAAACCATTTCAAAGCTCTCAGACGCGTCGGACGGGGAACTTTATGAAAAATACTGCGTGATAACCAGGCAATTCTACGGCGCGAATATGGTTGCCAGGGCGCTGGCCACGCTCGACAAGGGCTCCGAGGCGAACGTAATCGTCTACTCGATAGGCGCGGCATTCTGGAAGAGGAAGTTCGGAAAATTCTCTTCGAGAGATATCTCAAGCCTGCGCAAGGACCTCGTCGGCTATATGACGCGGCCGGCCCGCGACTTTTTCGACGCGCTGAGAAAAGCGATGAGCGCGGAAAACGTGGATACGATTCATATCGTCACCTGCGGGCTTCCCGAGGGGTCGAGGGTCGAGGACACCGACTACATACTCTCGTGGCTGAAAGAGAAGAACTACAAACGCTCGATAAGGATAAACACCTCGGTCGTGCTTTCCAACTATGCGGACGGCAACCCGTCCGACCAGCTTAAACTCGCCTACGAAAAGGGAAAAGAACCCATCCTCGCGTTCTACAAGAAAATCGCCGAGCAGAACGGCGGCAAGTTCCGCGCGATTACCGACTTCGGCAGGCTTCCTCTGCCGCTTTCCGGAGCTACCGCGAAAAAAGAGCCCGAAAAGAACGCCGGAAAAACACCCGCCATCGAAAAGAAACCGGCAAAAAAAGAACCGGAGAAAGAACCGAAAAAAGAGCCGGTGAAAAACCCCGAGCCCGAGAAAAAAGAACCGGAGAAAAAGCCCAAATGGCCCAAGAAAGACGACGGCTGGCTCCCGGGCGGCAAATAAACAACTAACCAAAAGGCGTACAGGTTGGAAATCCCCGATATACTCGCTATTTACGGCAGCCCTCGAAAGGGCGGGAATACGGACGCGCTGCTCGACGCCTTCGTCTTCGCTGCCCGGGAAGAGGGCGCCAATATTCAAAACGTCTGCGCGAGAGAACTCGACATCACGTACTGCGTAGAGTGCCGCAACTGCGAGAAACTCGGCCGCTGCGTCGTCGAAGACGATATGCAGAAGATATTCCCGCTTCTCGAATCGTCGCCTGCAATCGCGCTGGCTTCGCCGATTTTCTTCTATACGGTAACGGCTTGCGTCAAGCCGCTTATCGACAGGTCGCAGGCGCTCTGGGCAAAAAAATATGTCTTGAAGAATCCCGCCCCTTCGAACGTTGATGGTATTGACAGGATGGGCTACTTCCTGTCATGCGGCGCCACGAAGGGGAAAAACCTCTTCGAGGGCGCGGAGTTGACGATGAAATACTTCTTCGATGCGATTAGCGTCAGGCAAGCCGAGTCGCTGACGTATAGGAGAATCGAGAACAGGGGCGACATCGAAAATCACGAAAGCGCGCTTGCAGACGCAGCGGAACTCGGCAGGCTGGCCGCCAGGAGAGCGACCGGCAAAGATTAAAAAAATGGAGAAAAACATGGACAAGTGGAAATGCACGGTCTGCGGATACGTTTACGACCCCGAGGCGGGCGCACCGGACGACGGAGTAAAGCCGGGCACGCAATTCGAGGCTATTCCGAACGACTGGGTCTGCCCGATTTGCGGGGCGGCAAAAGACCAGTTCGAGAAAATCTGACATCCTGAAATGCTTCACCGACTGACAGCCATTATCATTCTTATAGCCACGGCGGCGGCCTGCATCGCTTTCGACGTTTATACGGGCCTGTCCCCGGGACAGCTCGAACTGCGCCTGCGAACTGAGGCGCGACGCCTCGTGACCCAAAAGGTGGATTTCGATTCGGTGAGCTTCTCGTTCCGCGAAGGCCTGACCGTCAGCAACCTGAAGGTGGGGCCAAAGGACAGGCCAATCCTCGCCGTCGACAAGGCTGTCGTAAAAATCGACCTCCGGAAACAACAAATCGACTTAATATCAATCGAGAATCCCAAAATCTTTCTCTCCCTCGATGCGAACGGCGGCACCAACTTCGACAACCTCTTCGCGAGCGGCGGCAGCGGGAGCACGGACGCCTCCGTGAAACTGCCCGAAATCAAGCTCGAAGGCGGCAGGACAAGGCTTGAAGCTCAGCTCAACGAAAGTGAGAAGATTGAAACGGTTTTCTTCGGAATAGAGGCCTCTCTGAAACCGGAGTCCGAACCCGGGAAAATGCGCGCAGCCTTTATCATGCACAACAAGGAAATCGGCCGCGTATCCGCGGGAGGCACGGTATCGTCAGACCTGTCCTTTGCCAGTCTGAAAGCCGGCGCTCGCGACGTCGCGATTTCCTCGATAAAGGCCCTTTTGCCGGACAGCGCCAAAACGATATTCGACGACCTCGGCCTCGCCGGGAACGTCGACATCTCCGCCCGCTTCAGACTCGAAGACGGTAACGCCGATTTCGAGGCCGAAATCGAAAATCTCGGCTGCAAAATGAAGTACTGCGACTTCCCCACCCTTGTCGAAAACATAAGGGGAACAATCAGGCTGGACCGGGACGGACTGCATATGAACGGTCTCGTCGCGATGACGCACGGCAACCCGCTAACGCTCGATGGCGCCGTGGTCTTTGGCAGCTTCTCGCCGGAAGTAAGGCTCAGAATTCTGGCGGACGACCTCAAAGCCTCCGAAGAGCTTCTCCGCGCCCTGCCGGAATACGAGAGGGAAATCATCGCGGACTTCGCGCCGCAGGGCCAGGCGGACATAACCATAGACATCCTGAAGCCCGCAGGGATACTCGAAGCCTCCGTCAACGTGAGGGTGGATGCGGACGGAAAGGCCTCGATAGCCTATAGCGAGTTCCCTTACCGTCTTGAAAATCTCAAGGGAACGCTGCTCGTTACGCCGGAACAAGTAGAGATAAGAAACATTACCAGCGTGCTCGACGGCCAGGTAGTCTCGGGCAGCGGGCTCGTCAAGCCGGTAGGGGACGGAGTCGAGGCGGACATCAGGATTCGCGGCACGAAGGTCCGCGTCGACGCGAAGCTGCGCGAGGCGCTCACGGAAGAGGAGCGCGAAACGTGGGACGTATTCAACCCCTCGGGGACTGCATCCCTGAGCGTTGAAATCACATCGAACGGGGACGCGGAAGAAGTCGACGTCGATGTCAAGGCACTCTTCAACGGGTTCGCGGAAGTGAAACCGGTCCCGTTCCCGCTGCGAATCACCCGCGTAAAAGGCATGCTCCACGTCCCGCCCGCAGGCGGGATAAACATCTCCGGCATCGAAGGCACGGCATCGGGCGGCATCATAAAAGTCGAAGATACGACAATCCCCGAGGGAGACAAAAGCGAAGCTACAATCCGAGCCGGGTTCTCGCAGGTGCAGATGGGACCAGGAGTGGCGGACGCCCTGGCATCCGCGCTCGAAGAAAACCTCGACGAGTTCGAGATAGCGGGCCTCGCAGAGGGAGAGTTCAGCCTCCATAGGCCGGAGGGCTCGGAAAATTTCGAGCTTGCAGGCAGGGTCTTGCTGGACAAAGGCGAGCTGATGCATGGCAGTTTCCCGTTGAAAGCTGAAAATATCAAGGGCCTCCTTATTATCAAACCCGACGGATACTATATCAGAAACATGCTTGGCACCGTCGCGGACGGCTCTCTCGAAGCGTGGGGAGAAATCCTCGACCCGCCCGGCAAGGAAAAGAAAATACGCATGCGGTTCGAGGGATTCGGGCTTCTCGCCGATGAAAAACTGCGAAATGCCCTGCCTGCTGAGCTTAAAGCCACCTGGGACGATTTCCATCCCTACGGCAGGATGGATGCCGCGGTCTGGCTCGATGGCAAACTGCCTTTCGAAAACATTAGCAAGATACTCAAGCTAAACCTCATCGACATAAGCGGCAAATACGTCGAATTTCCTTACTCCGTCACGGGTATCAGCGGAAAGGCGAGAGCGGACATCGATACGGGAAACATCGAGCTGAGAAACCTGCGCACCGGTGATGGCAAATTCAAGCTTTCGGGCTCGGTGGCGAGAAAAGAGCAGCATACTATTACGGACGTCACTATCCAAGCCAAAAGCATAGAGCTCGACAACAGGCTGCGCGAGGCAATGCCCGATGAAATCAAGACCCTCTGGAAAGATATCGAACTCGGCGGCTCGAGTTCCGGGACGGTCAAACTGCACGTCTACGAGCCGGATAACTCGGAATCCGCCATATACTACGACATCCTCCTTCGACCCGAAGACATGCATCTCGAAGCCGGGTTCCCAATCGAAAAAATCAAGGGCAAAGTAACGCTGAAGGGGCACGTGGCCCCGAACGGTGACCACGAGCTCAAGAAAGGCCTCATCCAGGCGTCAAACTTCACCGTGAACGGCCTGCCCGTGACGTGGGCGTCACTTCCACTGAAGCTCGCGAAAGACTCGCTGACTATCGACCAAATAACCGGCAAGATGGCCAATGGCACGCTATCCGGCATGGTCAAGGTCATATTCGACAAAAACTCCACCTATGCAGGTTCCTTCGAGCTAAACGATGCGTCCGTCCGGCTCGCGGCAATCGAGCTTTTCGGCGACAAGATGGAAAAAACTACCGGCCGCGCCTCGGGATGGATAAGGTTCCAGGGCGAAGGCGCGAACGACAACCTGCTCAGGGGAAAAGGCGAATTTTCACTGACCAAGTCCAATCTATGGGAAGTGCCTTTCTTCTCCGCAATCGTCAACCAACTCTCGATTGGAACGTTGCCGAAAGTGGATTTCAGCGAATCGTCCGGCCATTTTAACATAAGGGGCGACCATCTCAGGTTCGATAAGGTCTACTTCCATTCATCAGTTATGAACCTCGACGGAACGGGAGAACTCTATTTCGACGGCAAGATAGATTTTATTTTCAGGATGAGCCTCATAAGCAAGCTGATACCCATTCCCGGAATCCAGGAAATCCTCTCAAGACTCGAGGGCGAGATTAACGCAATCCGGGCGCAGGGCACGGCCAGGAAAGTAAACGTCACGCTTGCTCCCAAAGAAGCGCTCAAGGCGATTAAGTGGCTCGACGAATCAAAGGAAAAATAATCCTCCCCGGCATTTTTATCTAAGCTTTCAGACCGCTCATACCGATACAAGATATGGAAGAAACTATACTCGGAGTCCGTTTTGACTGTTCTTGATATTGTAATTTTCGCGGTCATAGCCGCGTGCGCGATATACGGCGCGCGCCAGGGCCTTATCAGGGAGCTTTCGCATATCGTGGCTTTCGCTCTCGGTCTTTTCCTGGCCGTCAAGCTGCACTCGACGGCTGCTCGCCTTCTCTTTTACAAACTCCCTCCGAATACCGCGCTTCTGGCCGCTTTCCTCGGGCTGCTTCTTCTCGTCCTCGCGGCAGTCTATCTCGCGTTCAGCTATGTCAAGTCCACAGCGGACAAGTTCAAACTCGGCCCCGCCGACCACGTCGCGGGCGCACTTATCGGGGCGATACAGGGCGCGCTCGTCTGCGCGCTTATCATATTCTCCCTGATGAACTTCTCCTCCGCCCTCCCCTCTTCCTACCTGAAACGCTCCCGCGTGGCTGCCTTTCTTCTTGACCGCTCGGAATCAATCTCCGGCGTAATCCCGGAAAGCTACGTCTCGAAATTCATGTCGATCTTCGGCAGCAAGCGCAGTCCGGAAGGCGATTCTGCCGGAGCGGACGCACAGACGAGGCTGCGTGAAATCCCGCGCTTTCTGCCGGGAAGCCCCGAGACGACGCCTATCCCCCCTGCGAGCGAGATGCCCGTATCGAGCATAGACCCCGCATCGTAGCGGCTGCCTGCTATTTACAAATATCTTGAACCCCGTCTAAATTGCCTTATAATGTCTGGATTGCATACGGTCGAAGGTGGACTTTGAGAGGCAAATTTATAGTAATCGAAGGGCCCGACGGCTCCGGAAAATCGACGCAGGTCAAGCTGCTCCTCGAATATCTCGAGAATAAAGGGCTTCCCGTCTTTGCCTTGCGCGAGCCGGGCGGCACGGCAATCGGCGAGAAGATAAGGCGAATCTTGCGCGACCCGGCGCTCTCCGAGATGACGGTAAGGACGGAGATGTTCCTATATATGGCGAGCCGGGCGCAGATTGTCGAACAAATTATAATCCCCGAACTCGAAAATGGCAAAATCGTCATTGCGGACAGGTTTCTCCTCTCGACGGTCGTCTACCAGGGAGCGGCAGGTGGTCTCGGCGCAAAGACGGTCCTTGAAATCGGTGAAATCGCGACCGGCGGCCTGAAACCCGACCTGACTATTATCGTGGACCTCAGTGAAAAAAAATGGATTTCCAGAAAAGGACTCCAGCGCGACGGGGCGCAAATGAACATATTCGACGAACCGCCCGACCGCGAAGAGCTTAAAGGCATCGAGTTTCACAAAAAAGTCCGAAAAGCTTATGCGGATTTCGCGGCCGGCGACAGGGCTTTCGCCCTGATAGATGGAGATGGTGACCCGCTCGAAGTGCACGGGCGGATAGTGAAAGTGGTCGAAAATGCCATTCGGTGAAATACTCGCACAATCGGAAGCGCTACAACAGTTGAGCCGGGCAGTCGAAACGGGCAGGCTCTCACATGCCTACCTTTTCGAAGGCCCCGACGGCGTGGGCAAATCGATGACCGCGCTCGCTCTCGCAAGGATGCTGCTCTGCCCGGAAAAAGGCGCCTGCGACGTCTGCGACACGTGCGCGAGAATTCTCGAAGGCAGGCATACTTCAATCAAGACCTACTCCCCTCTCAAGGGCAAGCGCAACATCGGGGTCGATGTCATCCGCGACGACTTGATTCCGTTCTTCACTCTGAAAAACGCCGAGGGCGATTATAAGATTACGATAGTCAACCCCGTCGATGCACTCAGCGAGGATGCCGCCAATATGCTCCTGAAAACGCTCGAAGAGCCGATTAAGTGGTCGCTGCTCGTCCTCCTTACGGTCTCTTCGAAGGGGCTTCTCCCCACCATAGTATCCAGATGCCACCGAGTGCGTTTCAACAGGATTCCAAGCCGCCTCATCGCAGACAAGCTGATTGAAAAGATGGAAATATCGCCGGAGCACGCTGCTACAATCGCCCGGCTATCGGACGGCTCGCTCGGCCGGGCAATCGAGCTTGCCGGCAGGGATTTTCTCGGATGGCGGGTAAAAATACTCGACTCATTCGCCGGTCTGCTCCGGGGTGATTCGGATCCCCACGACGCAGCCGGGCAGTTCCTCGAAATAGCCGGTAAGTCGACAAAAGAACTCCAGGAAAAGCGCGTCGAGCTAAAGCGCATTCTCGACATGCTTCTAACTTACATGCGCGACCTGCTTATCACCGGAGAAAGGCTCGGCGAGCCGCTTCTGAACGACGACAGGGCGACGATTGTCCAGGAGTCGGAGATGATCGACAATGAAGAGATTTTCAGAATTCTTGACAGGATATTCGAAGCGAAGAACGATATAGAAAAAAACGTAAACCTGCAGCTCGCTATCGAGGAATTGTGCATCGATACTCGCGAGATTGCCGGAGCCGGGAGTATTTAAAATGATTGAAGCCACAGTCAGGTACGGTTATATGATGAACATCGCCACCCTTCCCAGCGAAGTTGTGGTAAGGCGCGGGGACAGGGTCATCGTGCGGACAGACAGAGGCACCGAGCTCGGCGATGTCATCACGGTTTTCGAGCAGGTCGAATCATCGGAGGAAGAAAATTCCGTGCCGGAAAGCGCCAACGAAACCGCCACGCCCACCGCAAAGGAAGACGTTCCGCCGACCGACGACCGCGTAAAAGAACCGGTCGAAAGCCGTCAGGAACCTCAGGCGGACAGAAAGCCATCTTTCGGCCCGCGGGTCCTCCGGCGAGCCACGAAGGAAGATGTGGCTGCAATGCAGGAAATCAGCGCCAAGACCGAGCCCGCCCAGTTCAAGTTCTGCCAGCAGAAGATACGCGAACTCGAGGTCCCCATGCGACTCGCGGCAGTCGAGCACCTCTTCGGCGGCGAAAAAATCATCTTCTACTTTCTCGCCGAAAGCAGGGTCGATTTCCGCGCGCTCGTCAGGGAGCTTGCGAGGGAATACCGCACCAGAATCGAGATGAAGCAGATTGGCGCGCGCGACGAGGCCAAGCTCCTCGGCGACTACGAGCACTGCGGCCGCGAGCTTTGCTGCCGCGGCTTCATAAGAGCGCTCGAGCCCGTCACGATAAAAATGGCCAAAAGCCAGAAAGCCACGCTTGACCCCGCCAAGATTTCGGGCGCATGCGGCAGGCTCATGTGCTGCCTCCGGTTCGAGAACCCGACTTACCAGCTTTTGAAAAAACAGCTCCCCCGCAAAGGCAGGAAAGTAACCACCCCGAAAGGCGAAGGCGAGGTAATCAACTACGACATCATCGCCCAGACGGTTTACGTCGAAGAGTCTAACGGTGAAAAAGCCACTTACAAAGTCGAGGAGCTTTCCTGGAAACAAAAGGAAGGCGGGAAAAACGAGAAACCCGAAAACCGCGACGAGAAACCGGTTGAAAAACCGCCCGAAGGCGAAAAAAAGGACGCCCCCCGGCCGCGCAGCAACGAGCAACCGCGCAGGCGCGACGACAGGAACCGCCCGCGTAGAGGCGACAGGGACAGGAGAAACGAGGGCGGAAACCGCCGGTCAAACCGGGACAACCAGCAGAAACCAAAAGAAGGTGGCTCAAGTGTCTGACGCCTATTACGTGACGACGCCGATTTATTACGTGAACGCCGACCTCCACATCGGCGGGGCCTATACCACGGTCGCGGCAGACGCGCTCGCCCGATACAACCGCCTCAAGGGCAGGAAGACCCTCTTCCTGACAGGCAGCGACGAGCACGGCCAGAAAATCGAGCAGGTCGCCGCCGAACGGGGTATCACGCCGCGCGAGCTCGCAGACCAGGTCGTGGGCCGCTTCAAGGACCTCTGGTCCTTCCTCGAAATGACGAACGACGACTTCATCCGCACCACCGACTCGCGCCACGAAAAAACCGTCCAGGCCTTCTTCAAACTCCTCATGGACAAGGGCGACATATACAAGGGCGTCTATTCCGGCCTTTATTGCGTGCCCTGCGAGCGATACCTCAAGGAATCCGAGCTCGAAGACGGCGCCTGCCCCGTATGCAAACGCCCGCCGACGACGCTCGACGAGGAAAACTACTTCTTCCGCATGTCCGCATACCAGGACGCAATTCTTGCCTACTACGAACAAAACCCCGATTTCGTCGAGCCCTCAAGCAGGCGAAACGAGGTCCTGAGCCGCATAAAAATGGGCCTCGAAGACGTCTCGGTCAGCCGCTCGACCTTCACCTGGGGCGTGCCAATGCCGGGCGACCCCGAACATATTGTCTGGGTCTGGTTCGACGCCCTTATTAATTACATCTCCGCACTCGGCTGGCCGGACGACAAGGAAAAATTCGACACCTTCTGGCCCGAGGCGGTCCACCTCGTCGGCAAGGACATTATCTGGTTCCATTGCGTTATCTGGCCCTGCATGCTGATTGCCGCGGGCATCGCGCCGCCGAAAAAGATTTTCGCCCACGGATGGTGGACAATCGAGGGCAAAAAAATCTCCAAGTCCACCGGCGCCGTCGTCTATCCCCGCGAAGTCGTCGAGAAATACGGGCTCGACCAGTTCCGCTACTTCATGCTGCGGGAAATCCCCTTCGGTTTGGACGGCGACTTCAGCTACTCCGCGCTCGTCACCCGCATTAACTCCGACCTGGCCAACGACCTCGGCAACCTGCTTTCGCGTTCATTGGCAATGGTCTCGAAATTCTTCGATGGAAAAGCGCCCGAACCGTCCGGCGAAGTCGGCGCGGAAATCCGTGAAATGTCCCGCGCCCTTTTCGGCAAAATCGACGCCCACCTCGAACATCTTGCGTTTAGCCGCGCCCTCGAAGACATCTGGGAGCTCGTCCGCCGATGCAACAAGTTCGTCGAGGACGAAAAGCCCTGGGCGCTCAAGAAAGAGGGCGAGGACGAGAAGCTTGCAGGCGTTCTATACGCCCTGCTCGAATCGCTGCGCATAATCTCCTGGGCAATTCACGCCTTCATGCCCAAAAGCGCCGCCGCCATGCGCGAGCAGCTCGGCGTACCCGGCGAGTCCGGCATTCTCTCGGAACTCATGGCATGGGGCCTTCTTAAACCCGGCACCGAGACTGCACGCGGCGAATCGCTCTTCCCCAAAATAGAAGAATAAGACATCTTGTTTAACCATAGGGAGGATATGATGGCTGTTTACGAGTTCGAGGGCAAGCGCCCGAAAATCGCCTCAAGCACCTTCGTCAACGAGACTGCCGCCGTCATTGGCGATGTCGAAATAGGCGAGAACTGCTATATCGCGCCCAACTGCGTCATCCGCGGCGACTGGGGCAAAATCACAATAGGCGAGCAATGCTCGGTCCAGGACGGCTGCGTAATCCACGCCCGGCCGGATGGGCAGACCATAGTCGGGAGCCGCGTCTCCGTCGGGCACGCCTGCGTTCTCCACAACTGCACGATAAAGGACTTCGCGCTCGTCGGCATGAACGCGGTGGTCAGCGACTACGCCGTCGTGGGCGAGAAAGCGGTAGTGGGCGAGGGATGCATCGTGAGGCAAAGACAGGAAATCCCGCCGGAATCCATAGCAGTCGGCGTGCCCGCGAAAGTCATCGGCAAGCTGACCCCGGAACAGATGAAGGAATACGACAGCTACAAAACGCTCTACGCCAACCTCGCAGAGCGCAACTACAAGGGCCTGAAACGAATAGATACGTAAGTATTATTTTGTCGATATAACCAGTTTAATGGGCGATTTTTTCTATTTCAGGCCGACGGCTGTAAATTCCGTATAAAGGCCAGAGGCTTTTTGTATGTAAACTGTATTGCCTTTAACAAACATTCGTTCGTAGTCATCACCAACAATACTCATCGTCTTGTAAGAGTAATTATTATAATCGTACATCTTCATCTTATCCTGCTCCAACGTCATGATTGATGACTTGCCCGGTATGAAACCAATTCCCTTTATCGCATATTCAGCCATCTCCGCAATAAAGACCATGTCTTCGAGCTCGTTCATGCTTGAAACAAAAGCATCGCCACCTCTTGTGATAACAAAATCGCCCGTCGGTGCAACCCATACATTTCCGCTCATTCTGTGGTCTCCGTGATACGGAGAATCACCTTCGGAAATGAGCGACCCATCTGGATTAATAATGTATTTCTCTATATCCGACGGGCTGACATCCGTATCAGCGGCGTATACCTGCTGCTGGTCCGGGTGAAGGTCGATATAAGAGCGCTGTCGTATGCCTGCCGAACCGATTTCCTCGCCAGTAGTCCCGTTATAAGTCTTTATGTCTGTATGCTGGCCGGAACCACAAGAGATGACAACCACTCCGCTATCTGTGGCTACAATATCAAAGGGATCAATATTTATGGCAAATACATTAGTCTTTGTAAAGGTGCCCACATTAACCACCGCGAATTTCCCAGTGCCATCGCCGTGATAAGAACTGTGCCCGCTTACCAGCAGTGATACGTAAAGTTTCTCGCCGTTGGGAGTTATGCACATCGATTCCATTTCTCCCTCAACGCTGACAGTTCTTTCGACGCTGCCTGTGCCAAGATTGATTTCCACGACCTGCTCCTGCGCCGGAATAGTCATAAAACAATAATTTCTCACCGGGTCAACCACGACTGCGCCCGTAAATCCTCTGACCGATGCCGAACTGAGACTGGCCGCCTCATAGTAACTCGTCCCTATCTCCGCCGTCACCGTATCAGAAGAAACCAGGCCAAGCGAATCACGCACCTCAAGCCGAATGAACTTCAATCCGTTCGTATCGTAAGTATGCTGGGCCGTCTGGTTATGAGACCAGATGGTTTCAAACACTCCGTCGTTATCGAAATCCCATCGGTAAAGCAAGCTGCTGCTACTCTCTTGCTCGTCGCTGCTCCCCGCGGCCGAAAACGTTATGTTCGTGCTAACCGTAAGGTTGTTCGTCGGAGTGTAGCCTGCGACAGCAACGGGAAGCGTGTTCGTGTGTCCGCCAGTAATCGGCAGGTTGAAATGTTCGATTACCGTCTTGCCATCAACGGGCGTCAGGGCGACGAAGACCTTCCCGCCCATTACCCCTGCCTTCCAGCCGGTCGAACTGATATCCACCGAGGTTATTCTTATGAAACTGGCCATGTTATAAAATTGAACCTTGCTTCCCTCAATCGACAGTAACACGTTCTGAGGCTCGTAGAAGCACGCATCGGAAAAAGAACTCGTGTTGTCGATACTGTGTATGTATCTCATGTCCGTGGCGCGTGCCGGAGTGGATGTAAAAACGTCGGCGCCCCTGGTTACAACATAATCCTTAGTCGGACTAACCCATACGTTGCCACTCATCCTGTGGTCGCCGTGGTAAGGAGAATCGCCCTCTGCAGTAAGTGTCCCGTCCGGATGGATTAAGAATTTTTCGATATCAGACGGCGATAGCCCGTTGTTGGCGGAATACACCTGCACCTGGTCTGAATGAAGGTCGAACATGCTCCCCATACGAATGCCCGCCGAACCGAGCACCTCGCCGGTAACGGCGTTATACGATTTTATGGATGTCCACTGTCCCGAGCCGGAACCCACCACCACTATTCCCGAATCGGTCGCCACAAGGTCGTAAGGCTCGATATCGGTATCGAAACCTCCCGTCTTGGTGAAGTTTTCAAGCTCGACGATTGCAACCGCACCGCTGCCATCTTCCGTATACGAATGGACTTCCGGCAGCGAGATATAGAGGGTCGTACCGTCTGGAGTCATGACCAGATGCCTCGGTCCTATAGTATGAGTCACGGTTTTGTCCACCAGCCCCGTCGTCGCGTTGAGCCGCACCGTTTTGTTGCCATCCTGGTCAGTAGCGTAGATGCAGTAACGCTCTGCATCGAACACCATGCCGTCCGCCTCGAACGGCAACTCGAAAGGCGTTCCCGGACCCGAGGACGTTACTGTTATATACCCGTTCTTCGTTTCGGTATCGGCGCCATCCGGCCCCGTAACCGTGAGGCTTACATCGTAAGTGCCTTCATTCATGTATGCGTGGGAAGGATTGCTGTCCGTGGAAGTTCCTCCGTCGCCAAAGCTCCAGTACCATGAGGTGATTCCAGAGGTCGATTGCGACTGGTCTGTAAACGAAGCGTTAAGCGGGGCCTGTCCAGTTCTCGGTGAAGCCGTAAAACCCGCTTCTATAGTTCCTGCGCTCAGGTTCACCGTGAACGTCCGTGACGCCGCGGTCGACAACGCATACTGGTCATCCACCGCGACAATCCTGAAAATGTGGCCGCCTTCGGACAACGTTCCTGAAGTTGCCGAAGTATTTGCAGTCCACGTTTCAGGCGGGTCATGGTCGAAGGAATAGTAGTAGCCCGTTACCGCACCATCCATGTCTGAACCCGTCCAACCAAAAGTTACCTGGTTCGAGGTCACTGTCGCGCCCTGCGCAGGCCCGTTAGTTATCTCCACCGTCGGCGCAAGGTTCACGAGCGTGTTGTCCACGCTGAATGTCCCCGTCTCTCCGGCCGTTCCTGCGTGGAAGTCTGTCGGCGTTATTCTCACCCTCACGGTATTCACCACATCGGAAGGAGCCACTCCGTCGAAAAGCGAATTCCACAGGTACATATGCGACATCCCCGAGCTTGATGATGAAAGCCCGCTCGTCCCGTCTCCTGCCGGCCCCATCGTCGCCCCATACCAATTGGAACCGTCTGTCGAGTACTCCACCACTATGTCGCATTCATCATTCTCTGCATCGGACAGGAAGTAGTTTATCTGGATATTGCCCGATAACGTGCCAGCTGGCGTCGAGGCCGCCGCTGTCGGAGACTGATTATAAGCCGTATTGTTGACCGTGAATGCAGCGCTGCCCCCCTTGGTGCCGACAGGGCTTCCAGCATCCAAAGGCTGTATCTTCAAGATAACGCTCTCATCGCCCGATATGGCAATATTGTCTGACAGTGAATCCCATATTAGCGTATGTGTTATTCCCGGGTACCAGTCCGTGGCAAGCCCGAGAGCTGCGGCAGGGTCTACAAGCGTTGCAGTATTATAACTCTGGCCGTTGTCAGTTGAATACTGCACGGCTATGTCCGTAAGTTCCATCTCACGGTCGATAAGCTGGATGGTTATAGTGATTTCGCCCTGCGCGGGACTTGATGGTGTCTGCACAATCGCTCTGGGCGACTGCATACTGGGGAGACTCATTCCCTCCAACTCAAAGCACCCGCATACAATAACAAGGCAGGCAAAACCTGCTACCAGCCAAACGTGTTTTGATAAGTTATTCAAGACATGCGCTCCTTTGTATTAGAAAATCCTATGATTTTTACCCCGGTGCACTCTGCATATGATGTCTTTATTTCTGATCTATTTTTTATATTACCATAATAATCTATCCTGCGCAAGTTTGTTTTTTCGAATAAAGCAGGAAAATTTTCCCACCTCAATTCATTTCTGCCTCAGTAATATCATTGTAGAAAGAAATGAATTCATCCTTAATTATTAAGCATTCCCATTTTTTATCAAAATCCAACAGCAAATTCCATATTAGAAGATCATGGCAGTTATTAGCACGAATATTAGCGGTTTTATCACTAACAACCTTCATTTACGTAAATTATCGATGCCCTAAATCCCGCTTCAACAAGACCTTACGCAAATCACGGAAGTTTTTACACTTTTTTACGCTTTTTCCTGTTTTTTTCTTGACTTCGTTGTTAAACACTATATAATAAGTGATTAATATTGTTTCGGGTGTTTTATGTCCTGAACGCCCTAATGCTCTTTGTGAATGCGGAACCGTATTGCACAGGTAATAGAAAATGTTTTTTGTTAAAGCACAGCACACCACCCCTGTCCAATACATCCCACGCTTAAATTTACCGGAAGACCTTTACAAATCTGTAAAAACTCGTCGTAAGTCCTTTACTGGTAAGGAGTTAGTTTTACAGACAGGCATCGGGGAGCAGAATAAGGCAAAGTGGTATAGTTTAGCCTTTCGTTATGTTTGGCAAGCAAACATAACCCCGGCATTTGGTGATTTGATAATAAATCGTCGCGGTGTAAAACCAAATTTACACTCCCCTGCCCCGGCTCAGAGCCTTTCATGGCGTAAGTCCTTATGCAATAGGGAGTTACGGAAAGCACATGATGATGGTACGGCTTTTGCAATATCGAGTTGCGGAGAGAGTATATGAGAATAGTCGAAATCATGGCTGCAGGAATAATCGGCGCGCTTTTGCTGATGGTGGGCTATGAGCTTGGTAAGAAGCGAGCGCCGGAAGCGTCCGTCAAGCAAATCGACGAAGCTGCGCTCGAAGCACGGCTCGCCTCGATGGTCGAAGCAAAGGTGACGCAAAGGGAGCATGAGACTGTCGAGGAGGTGATTTCGCGAATCGAGCGACTTATCAAGGAAGAGTCGCAACCAGTCGCGGTGCCGGAGATTCCAAGTGAGCCGGACGGGCAGACGACGAAGGTTGCGCTTCTGGAGAAGGAGCTCGATGACTTGATGGCAAACATGAAAGAGACGCAGGAAAAGGAAAAATCGAGCCCGGATACGGGCGTTTCGAGTGATATAAGTAAAAGCAGGCGCGAGCCTTTCGACCCTTCGACGCTGAGAGAGTTCGAGGAGGCGCGAAGGAGGATGATGGAGGAAAGGCGGCGCGAAGAGGAAAAGGAAGAAAAAAGGTGACCGGGAAGCGAGCGGTGCTTGCAGACACGAGCCGCCGCGGGGCTGTGAGGATGGAATTGGGAATGGAAAGGCGCCAGATTCTTCTCGATTTGTCTCATGGTGACAGTCGCGCGGCGGCCCGGTCGCCTTTAACAAACAATTTACGCAACCCCTTGCAGGCAAGGAAGTTGCGTCGATATTTGATAATTTGACGGCGGATTAAGAGACCGCAAGCCCGGCGAATGCGCATTACAATAATAGGGCGCATTTGTAATGGCGGGAAGCTCTTCCATGCGTATTATCGGTATAGAAGCGGGACGAACCGATAAGCATGGGGAGGCCGCCATGAAGCACGCGAAACGCAGGCGAAGATGGACGGGAATCGCCTTTTCGATTCTCGTTGCGGCAGTCGGGCTCGGGCTGGTCTGGGCAATTCACCGAGGGCTCGAGGCGAAGAAACGATGCTCGCACTTCCGGAAGGAAATGCTGGTCGAGGAAGCGTTGAAATGGGAAAGGCATTCGCTCCTCGGGCAGGCAGTTATTACCGAGTACGAGTTGACGGGCGCGCATACGCTGGAGACGAACAGATGCGCCGCGAAGATTGCGCAGCTCCGGTCGCCCGAGGCGGTCAAGCCGCTCAGGAGGCTTATCGACCTGAGGTGGGAGTACCGCGAACTGGCGTACGAGCTCATCGGGCTGGCCGGCGACCTCGACGATGCGGCTTACCTGGCGCGGGTTTTCGGGGAGAACCCGTCGGAGCGCGACGAATGCGTCAGGCGGTTCGTGCAGATTGCGGCGCGTCACGGTTCGGAGCTCGAAGGCAACAGCGACATAACCGCGTTTCTGGCGAAGGCATTGCAGGACAAGCGCTGGCAGGAACAGGCGCTCAGGGCGATTGCGAAGTACCCGAACGGTGGATTCGCCGCTCATATCGAAGACCTGATTGAGAGGCGCCGCCTGTATTTCAGGTCCGAGGCGATACTTGCGTACCTGGAGTTTGACGCGCCCTATTCGGAGCTGATAACCGGGGCGCTCTTCGATACCGCTTCGGGCAAGGAGCGCCACGAGGCCGCCGTCAATGCGGCGAGAAAAGGGTCGGAACAGGCGGTGCGCTGGCTGGCGCTCGTTCTGACCGACCCGACCACGACGTATCGCCAAAAGGCGAATGCGGGCAAGTACCTGTCGGAACTTGAGGCCAGATACGGGCTCACGGCCTGCGAGGCCGAGTATGAAATCGACCGCGTCAAAGCGAGAGTCAGGGCAGTCGAGACGGCAGGCAGGCTCTCGGGCAAAGCCAAGCTGGCATTTCTCGAAAGGGCTTTGAACGACCCTTTAATCGACGTTAGGCTCGCCGCTGTCAGGGCGCTCGGACTCGAATACAGTCCGGAAGCCGCGCAATTGCTAATCGGCCTGCTGACCGAAGAAACGACCCCACCCGAGGACAATCCCGACGATTGGAAAGAAGCATCAATCTGCGTTGCCGCGGCATCACTCGGCAACATGGGCGCACAGGAAGCAGTGCCAATCCTGGCCAGACTGCTTTGGTACGCGCAGCCCGTAAAGGGCGTCGTCCACGAGGCCCTCACGCGAATAACAATGGGAGAACTCGGCGGCGACCCGGCCGCGTATATGAACTGGTTCGATGAAGTTGTAAAACAGAGCGAGAAGTTCGACAGCAGGACGGTTGAAAGCAGTCGCTGATTCGAGACGATGTTACGTCCCGCCGGCACGTATGGCGCGGGGGTGCAAGGTGTACTCCCCGCCATACAATTTTCTCTAAGGAACCGATTTAGTGCCCTGGATTGTAAACGAACTCAGCGTCGACTGGTCAGTTCCGTCTGAGTTAAATTGCGCTTTCACGTGGATATAGCGGTGCCCGTTGTAGTTTCCCGCTGCGGCGTTTGTGTCAACTTGCGCGATAGTCCGCCACGTCGAATCGACCCATGTCACATCCGCGTCATTTCCCGTGTTGCTCCATCCGACCTTGAAAAGGACGGACGACGTGCCGGGCTCTGACTTCACGCACTCTGCGTTCCAGAAGTCCCAGACATGGCTCGCGCCCGCGTCGAACGCATAGTCGACGCCCGTATGGTCGACGACCAGTATCTCCGGTGAATCGGGCCAGAATCGTTGAGCGGGAATTGCGTCAGTTACCTGGTAATAATTATCTGCTTCGGGTTTCCAATCAACAGAATTAGTATCTCTAAAGGCATAAATCCAAGGTTTCACCAAGCTCGAAGAATCGAAATTGCCAGGAGAATCTATTGCTCCATTCCAAGTCTCAATCCAGCCGGCTCCTGTATTGTAATACGTCCAGAAGTGATTGTCGCTCTTGCGGCGTCTGATGCGAAAAGTAATTGAAGTTTGCTCTCCTATATTATCTGTCCAGTCTACTATTGTCCATGCTCCATTTACTGCTTTGTGGGTATCAATGTTGAATTTCGGAGTACCTATCTTGCGTGCAAAATATCGAATTCTCACAAAATTATCTGTATCTATACCTAGTATAAGCCCGAGGACGCAACCATAACTCAGGTCTCCGCCAAGCGGATATGTATTGCTCCAGTGCACTGCAATATCTGCATCTTCATATTCAATCTGGCGTTCTATAAAATCCGTTCCACCTGTCCCACTCTGAGCAACCATAACTCCGCCATTCTCAATATAATCACCGACAGTTTTCAGCCAGCGGGTATCTATTATACTTCCAAACTCATCGCCATCGGGCGCGAGTTTGGCAGAGCTTCCGTCCACAATTACCTTCTGGTTGTTGTCGTCGAGGGCAGGCGAGATATCGAACTCGCTTGCCATGTATTCGTTGCTCGAGCTGTCGCTGAAGGTGACCGGTCCCAGTGCCGGCTGGTCGGGGCCATCGGAGTTGAACTGCGCCTTGAGGAAGACGTACCTGTGTCCGTCAAGCGCCCCGGCCGCAGTTTGAGCGTCAAGCTCCGCAGGGGTTAGCCAGTTTCCTGAGTTAATCCACGTCGCGCTTGCGCGGGTCGGGGAATCGCTCCAGCCAGCCTTAAACTTAATGGTGGAAGTTCCCGTCAGGAAGACCATCGGGGAACACCCCGTCAGCATCCACGTTCCTCCGGTTCCCGCGTCGAGACAGTACTCCGGCGTACCGGCGCTGCTGTCGATAATGTCGCATTCCGGCGAATCAGGCCAGAACCGCTCTTCATTTCCAGAAATCTGAGTGTAATAATCCAAATCGGGGGTAAATGTCCATGAACTAGTCGAATCAGATACATAAACACCGGCCACAGATTGAAATTCATCTGCAACAGTAAAATCATTTATTGTACCTGACCATACTTGTACCCAATTGGCTGGAGTAGTCATTGGGTTTGATGTTGCATAGTAAAAAGTGTAGGTGTTTGTAGCGGCTACACGTTTCATCCTGAACCATATATCAGACTGGTTTCCTAAAGATATGGTGCTCCCTCGTTGGGTTGACGATCCTCCAGTCACACTAAATGCCGCAATATACTGGTTTCCGGTGGTCCATTTGGTCCTGTATATCATAGATATGTATTCGTTAAATTCTTTGAACATAACCATCCAGACGTCGGCAATACCATTTCCCGTTTGAGCTTCTGTATCACTCCAGTAAAAAACCACGTCGAAATCCAGGTATGAAACATTATTCCTTCTCGCTCCCATCCAATACGGACTATTACCTGCATCAGCCCATGTTAGTTTCCCACTGGCTTCAGAATAACTACAGCTTCCTTTGGAGGGCCATGCGCCGAGTATTTCATCGCCTCCTATCTCAGACCAGTCAGAAATTATTGATCCAAACACATCCCCTTCCGGGGCGAGTTTGATGCAGTTGCCGTCCACAATCAGCTTGACGTTGCCATCGTCGGGCCCGAAGTCGCAGCCCTGCCAGTCTCGCACCATGTCATCCGGTGTGCCGCCGCCAACATTGATATACCCCGTCTTTGTTTCCGTGTCCTCGCCGTCCGGGCCGGTCACGGTCAGCGATACGGTGAAAACCCCTTCGCCGGCGTACTCGTGCGACGGGCTCTGCGTACTGCTAACAGCCATGTCGCCGAATGACCACGACCAGGAAGTTATCCCGTTCGTCGAAGTCGAAAGGTCGGTGAAATTTACGGTAAGCGGCGCAGCGCCGGAAGTCGGACTCGCAGAAAAAGCCGCCGTTATAGTTCCCGCAAGCTCGACCGTAAACGTCCGGCTTTCCACATCCGAAAGCTCGTACTGGTCGTCAACCGCAACAATCCTGAAAGTATGGCTGCCTTCGGAAAGAACGCCGGATGCCACCGAAGTATCAGTTGTCCAGACATTGGGCGGGTCCTGGTCGAACGAATAATAGTAGCCCGTCACGGTCCCGTCCGTGTCATTGCCCGTCCATTCGTATGTAACCTGCGTAGTCGATACGGTCGAGCTGTCGGCAGGGCCGCTTGTTATCGTAACGGTCGGAGGCGAGTTTAGAACGCTGTTGTCCACGGAAAACGAATTCGTATCACCGGAAGTGCCTGAATGAAAACTGTCATTCGGAGTGATTCGTATCCTGATGGTGCTTGCCAATGTCGAAAGGCCCACGCCATCTGCAATCGAGTCCCAGAGATACATATGCGCAGTTCCGGAGAGTGAAGAGGAAAGGCCCGTGAGCCCATCTCCTGCAGAACCCATTGTCGCAGCCTGATAGCTTGTCCCGCCGTTCGTCGAGTAAAGAACGCTTATCGAACAAGGATTGCTTTCGGCGTCCGATATAAAGTAGTTTATCGGGATATTGCCCGACATCGTGCCTGCGGGCGTTGAGAGTGTCGCTGTCGGAACTTCGTTGTAAGCAGTATTGTTGACCGTGAAAGCTCCCGTATAGCCTTCGGTCCCAGACGGGTTGCTTGCATCCGACGGCGTTATTTTTAGAAGAACCGTTTCGTTGCCCGACAGGGCAATCGCATCTGCGACCGAATCCCACGTCACGGTATGTGTCTGTCCGGGACACCATGCAGTTGCGAGGTTAAGCGCTTCGGCAGGGGTTGTAAGCGTCGCAGTCGCGAAACTCTGCCCGTTATCCGTGGAGTATTCGATTGTCACGTCCGCGTCTTCGAGTTCCCTGTCAATAAGGCTGAGAATTATTGCGACATCGCCTTCTGCCGGACTTGTTGGCGTCTGGACGACGGCTTTAGGCGACGGGATGTAAGGCAGGCTCATTCCTTTTATCTGCCCGCATCCGGAAAGGCCCGAAGCTACAGCAAGTAGAAAAATTATCGGTAAGATATATATAATCCCGCTCCGTAACATGATTACCTCCACATCGCATTCCTGCACAAATAATAACTTCTATTCGAGCATATGTCAAGCGGGAGGTAAAACACGGGGAAATACGACAGTTGGATTTAACACAAACAATCAATATTACCCATTTTAATCTGAGCACAGGAATAGAGGGAAAATTACTTGACTACTCGCGGTGTGAGAATTAGACTGTCTTCTCTGCCTTTTTGGGCATAGACGGGTTCTCGATGCGGAACCGGGACAGGCGTGCCGGCCCGCTTGTTATATCCTTGAACGGCGTTTCATTCGCGGAGGATACGCTTCCAATGAGCCTTGAAGATGTCGTAAAAAAACACAATGCTTTCTACTGCATGGAGTGCGGGGTCTGCACGGGCGGCTGCCCGGTGGCCCGGCTCGTGCCCGACTTTTCCCCGAGACGAATCGTGGAGGAGGTGCTGCTCGAAGGCGAGCAGGATGTCCTTGGCGACAGCTCCGTATGGCTCTGCACGAGCTGCGGGACGTGCAGCGAGCGATGTCCGCAGAACGTAACGATTACGGACTTCATAACGGAGTTGAAAAACTATCTCGTGCACAACGGCCGGGTGCATCCCGGAGTGGCTGCGCAGGCGGGGCCGATTTTCCAGGACGGGCGCATATACGCCATCGAGGATTTCGACAACAAGAAACGCGAGAAGATGGGCCTTCCCCACGTAAAGCCGAAGACGGGCGAGGCGGCGAAGATATTCAATCTTACCGGACTGGACAAGATAGTAGGCAACGGCAAAAAGTAAAATCATTTACCAAGGAACCTAAACAGGCAAACAGGAGAGAGACTTGGAAGGCTCAGTTCTGATAATCGGCGGCGGAATAGCGGGCATGCAGTCCGCGCTCGACCTGGCCGATATGGGAGTGCAGGTCAATCTGGTGGAGAAGAGCCCCGTCATCGGCGGACGCATGGCGCAGCTCGACAAGACGTTCCCTACCAACGACTGCGCGATGTGAATACTCGGGCCCAAGCTCATGGATGTCGGTCGGCATCCGAATATAAAGCTTCTGACCTGCAGCCGCGTAGTGGGTTTCGACCCGAAGAACGGCGGGTTCGAGGCGAGGATTCGCAAGGAAACGCGCTATATCGACGAGGAAAAATGCACGGGCTGCGGCGACTGCATGCAGAAATGCCCGGTCAGGGTTTCCTCTGATTTCGAGATGGCGCTCGGGGAGCGGCCCGCGGCCTACAAACCCTACCTTCAGGGATTCCCGAACGTCTACCTTATCGACAAGCGCAAGGACGGAAGCTCTCCCTGCAAAGTCACCTGCCCCGCCAACGTCAACGCGCACGCATACGTCGCGCTAACAAGGCAGAAACGCTACAAGGAAGCGCTCGCGATAGTTCGCGAAAAGACGCCGCTTGCCGGGAGCGTCGGCCGGGTCTGCCCGCACCCCTGCGAGTACGAGTGCCTGCGCGGGCAGGTAGACGAGCCGATATCGATATGCTTTATCAAGAGATTCCTGGCCGACTGGGAAATAAATAGCGGCGAGAAGCCGGAGCTTCCCGAGAAGCAGGAAGCGAAATCAGAAAAAGTTGCAATCGTGGGCTCCGGCCCGGCAGGACTCACCTGCGGATTCGACCTCGCGCTCAAAGGCTACGGCGTCACGATATTCGAGGCGCTCCCGGTGGCAGGCGGAATGCTGGCCGTGGGCATCCCGGAACACAGGCTGCCAAAAAAGATACTCAACCACGAGATTGACATTATAAAAAGCACCGGCGTCGAGATTCGCACGAACGCCCTAATAGGCGAAGATATCACGTTCGACGACCTGCGCAAACAGGGATACAGCGCGATATTCCTTGGAGTTGGCGCGCATACCAACCTGACGCTTAGAATCGACGGCGAAGACTCCGAAGGCGTGCTGCCGGGCGTCACTTTCCTGCGCAACGCCGCGCTGGGCGAGGATACGGGAATCGGTAAAAAAGCTGTCGTCATAGGCGGCGGGAACGTCGCCATCGATGCGGCGCGGACCGCAATCCGGCTGGGCGCAGAAACGACCATACTATACCGCAGGACGCGCGCCGAGATGCCGGCTTACGAAGATGAAATCGAAGACGCGCTCGAAGAGAACGTCGGCTTCGAATACCTCGTCGCCCCGAAACGCGTCGTTACGGGCGACAACGGCAGAGTCAAAGGAATCGAGTGCTACCGCATGGAACTCGGCGAGCCCGACGAATCCGGGAGGCGAAGGCCGGTCAAGCTGGAAGGCAGCGAGTTTGTCATCGACTGCGACACGATAATCCCGGCGATAGGCCAAGCGCCGAGCACGAAAATTTTCAAGAAGATGGGGCTCAACGTCACCGAACTATCGACGTTCAAGGCAGACCCGGAAACTCTTCAGACGCAGATTGAAGATATCTTCGCCGCCGGCGATGCGGTCTCGGGGCCTGCAAGCGTCATCGAGGCATGCCAGGGCGGGCACGTCGCGTCCGAGTCAATCGACAGGTTCCTGCGCGGAACCGACATGAAGGCCGACCGAGAGTACGACATGAAAGCTACCGAATTCGTGCCCATCGGAATAAAAAAAGCAAAACGGGCGAAAATGCCGAAATTGCCGGTCGAGAAGCGCGAAAACAACTTCGACGAAGTAAACCTCGGTTTCTCCGAGGAACAGGCGGTCAAGGAAGCGGACAGATGTCTCAACTGCGGCATCTGCTGCGAATGCATGATATGCGAGAAGGCGTGCCAGGCCGACGCGATAAACCACTCACTGACCGACGAGATAATAGACCTGAACGCAGACGCGGTGATTGTGGCGACCGGGTTCGAGCAGTTCGACGCGGCGAAACTGCCGCAATACGGCTACGGCAAAATCAAGAATGTCATAACGGGCCTCGAGATGGAACGCCTCCTTTCGGCAGGTGGACCGACCGGCGGGCACCTCGTCAGGCTCGACAACCACGAAGAAGTCCATAAAGTTGCCTTCCTGCAATGCGTGGGCTCGCGCGACGTACGCAACAGCCGGTTCTGCTCGAGCGTATGCTGCATGCACTCGACCAAGCAGGCAATAATCGCCAACGAGCACGACAAGGGTCTGGAATCCTTCATTTTCTATACCGATTTCAGGGCCGTCGGAAAGGGATTCCAGAAATACCAGCAGAGGGCGATAAACGACTCCAATACGACTTATATCCGCACTAGGGTAGCGGAAATTTCCGAGGATTCGGACGGCAGCCCGGTCGTCTGGTACGAGGACACCGCCTCCCGCTCGGTGACGAGCATGAAGGTGGACCTCGTCGTTCTGGCGATGAGTCTCGTTCCGAGTCCAGGCTCGTTCGACCTCGCGAAGACGCTTGGAATCGACATAGACGACTGCGGCTTCTTCGAGACGGACAAGATGGTTCAGGTCAAGACCACGAGGCCCGGCGTTTTCGCCTGCGGGTACTGCCAGGGCCCGCTGGACGTGCCCGAGTCCGTGATGCAGGCTTCGGCTGCTTCGGCTGCCGCGGCGGAGTACCTTTCGGAAAAAGTAACGGCTTAAAGCTTCAGGCGAGGAGTTTTTGAATTGGCTCAGGAAGAACCGAGAATAGGCGTACTTATCTGCAAGTGCGGTTCCAACATCCAGGGGACGCTGGACTGCGAGGCTCTCGCCGAATGGGCCATGAGCCTTCCAAACGTTGTCGTCACAGACAGCTTCCTTTACTCGTGCTCCGCGGACGGGCTTGAGAAGCTAAAGCACCTGATAAAAGAGCACAACCTAAACAGGATTGTCGTCTCTTCGTGCACTCCGCGTACTCACGAGCCGTTGTTCCGCTCGACATGCGCGGAAGCAGGTCTCAATCCCTTCCTCTACGAACAAGTCAATATCCGCGAGCACTGCTCATGGTGCCACAAGGAAGAACCGGAAAACGCAACGCAACGAGCGAAAGAACAGATTGCAATGGGCGTTGCGCGCGCGGCGCTTCTCGAGCCGCAGATAGAGCCGGAGGTCGACGTAGAGCCGGCCGCACTCGTCATCGGCGGCGGCGTCGCCGGAATGAGCGCGGCACTCAGGCTCGCCAATATGGGGTATCCCGTCACCCTCGTCGAGCGTGAAAGCGAACTCGGCGGTCTCTCCAAAAAACTTTACAAGCTTTACCCGAGCTTCGAGGATGCCGGAAAATTCGTCGGCGATATCGTCTCCAAAGTCACAAGTCACGAGAAAATAACCGTCTTCGCGTCGGCTGAAATCATCAAGCTGAAAGGCTACATCGGCAACTACGTCGCCACGATAGCCCACGACGAAGAAGAAAATGAGATTAAAGTCGGAGTCGTCATAGTTGCGATAGGCGCACGGGCGCTCGAGCCCGAAGGGCTATACGGCTACGACGGCAAAAAAATCATAACCCAGCTTGAATTCGAAGACATCCTCAAATCCGGCAAGCTCGAAGGCAAGAAAGTCGTAATGATTCAGTGCGCGGGCTGCAGGAACGAAGAGCGCGTCTACTGCTCACGCGTCTGCTGCATGACGGCGATAAAGAACGCCACGCTCGCGAGCAATGAGGGCGCCGCGGTCCACGTGCTCTACCGAGACCTCATGGCCTACGGCGAGGATTACGAAGACCTGCTGCGCGACTCGAAGAAACTCGGCGTCAGGTACATGAACTATTCGCCCGACAATCCTCCGAAAGTAACAGGCGATATAGTCAAGACCTTCCACAATCTCATGGGACGCGAGCTTGAGCTGCCCTACGATTACGTTGTCTTGTCCACGCCGCTCGTTTCGCACGCGGATGCGCAGCAACTCGCAACTGAGCTCAAGGTGCCGGTAGACGAATACGGATTCTTCCTCGAAGCGCACGTGAAGCTCAAACCAGTCGATTTTGCCACGGACGGAATCTATCTCTGCGGAAGCGCCCACTGGCCCAAGGACATCCCGGAGAGCATTTCCCAGGCCTACGCCGCCGCATCAAGGGCGGTGATACCAATGGCAAAAGGCCGGATAAAAGTGGAGCCCATTACTTCCTGCGTCGACGAGGACAAGTGCATCGGCTGCGGGTTATGCGTTTCGAACTGCGCATACAGCGCGATTGAGATGGTCGATGATATCGCCCGCACCATCGAGGCTTCCTGCAAGGGCTGCGGGCTATGCGCCGCGTCGTGCCCCCAGCAGGCGATAACCATGCGCCATTACACGGACAATCAGCTCAAAGCTCAAATCGAGGTCCTGAGCAAATAGCACCGATGTGTACAACCGATTCGCCGTGGAAACTGCCCGGCTTATCCATCGCCGTGGAACTTGTGTCAGCCCAAGCGTCATGCTATACTACTTTCCGTATAGCCAGGCATTACTTCAGGTAATACCGAGGTAGAGAAGATGAAACTTGAAGAAATGACGCGCGAGGAGCTGATAAAAGAGCTGACTCAAGCTCGAAACAACTCTAATGCTTCCAATGCATCCTTCGATGAACTGGTTGATTCGGCCCCCGATGCTTTTGCACTATTTGATTCCGGATTCTATCTCCTTGCGCTAAACAGGGCCGGCTTGAAAATGCTCGGCGATATCACGGAAAAAAAGGATGCCATAGGGAAACATATCAGCGATATATACGAGCCGGCAAAAGACTCCGAAAGATTAGCGGCATATATTAAAGTCCTTGAAACGGGCCGACCTTATACGCTTGAAGAAACTCTGCTGGATATAGGTCCGAAAAACATGAGCATTTCAGTCAAGGCTTTCAAAGTTGGTCCTAACCTCGGGCTAATCGTTTCCGATATAACTCGAAGGAAACATTTCGAGGAAAAACTAAGGGAATCGGAACTTAAATTCAGGGCTTTTATCGACAATTCCAGTTACGGCTATTTCGAGATAGACCTCAATGGCAATATCACTTTCGCGAATAAAAGCGTTCTAAAATTCATGCACTACTCGCTGGAAGAAATCCAGAAAATGAATTTTAAAGAGATAGTTATCAAAGAAGATGCTCAAAGAGCTGCCAACAACCTGGAAAAAGTCATCTCTCAAACAAATATAGGACCAAGGAACTACCAGCTTAACGCGAAAGACGGCAGCATCGTTCATGTCGAGGTTAATACTATTCCCATCATCAGAAAAGAAAGGCCAATCGGCTTCCAAGGCACCGTCATTGATTTGACGAACCGGAAAAAAGCCGAACAGGCGCTTGCGGAGAGCGAGAAAAAATACCGCCTTCTTGTAGAGAAAACAACCGATATCCCCTACAACATGGACCAACATGGCATCATAAACTATGTTGGCCCACAGGTGAAGCGTTACGGGATTGAGCCGGAAAACGTCCTCGGCAGCGGTTTCTGGGAATACATTTTGCAGAAAGACAGGGATAAACTTATCGATGATATCAAGTTGTCGCTTGCAAGCGGAGAGGAATTCCCTTCGGAATTCAGGCTCAAGGACATAAACGGGCAAATTCACTGGATTGAGGAACGCGGCCGCGTCAACAGGAGCGAAACCGGGGAGATAACGGGAATATCGGGAATATTGCGCGATATCACGGAGCGCAAGAAAGCGGAAGAAGCGCTGAGGGAATCCGAGGCAAAGTGGCGCTCACTTGTGGAGAATGCTCCCAACATTATTATGATTATCAATAGCGAAGGCACAATCGAGTTTATCAATCGAACCTTGCCCGGGCTCGATAGTTCTGACATCGTAGGCGCCAATCAATATGACTATATAGAGCCCGCTTACCACGAAATGGTGAAAAAAATTACAAACAGGGTCTTTGAAACCGGAGAACCCGGAAAATACCAGATTCAAGGCACCGGCCCCGACGAAACTATCTCGTGGTACGAAACAAACGTAAGTCCCATTATGAGCGAAGGGCGGGTTGCCGCAGTCACTTTGATTATTTCAGATATTACTGAAAGAAAGTATGCGGAAGAAGCGCTCGCCAAGAACGAAAAAGCGTATCGGCTGCTCGCCGAGAACGTAAGCGACGTCATATGGACAATGGACATGAATTTCAATCTGACTTATATCAGTCCATCCGTCCTGCGACAGCGAGGCTATACCGTCGAAGAAGCCTTAAAATACGGCATCAGCGAGATGCTCACTTCATCATCGGTCAAGCATGCCCAGGATATCTTCACCGAAGAAATGGCGGTTGAGAAATCAGACAAATCAAAGGAGCGCTGGTCAAGAACTATCTCGTTCGACATCGTCTGCAAAGATGGCTCGATAATATGCGGAGAAACCCAGGCCAGCTTCATACGCGACAAAGACGGCAAGCCTATGGGAATTCTCGGCGTTACCAGGGACATCACGGAAAGAAAGGCCGCGGAACAGGCGCTCAGGGAGAGCGAAGAAAAATTTCGCAACCTCTCCGATGAGATTGCGGATGGCGTTGCGGTTGTTATAGATGGTAAAAACTATTGGCTCAACAGCGCCTTTTGCCAGATATTCGGCTATACAAAAGAAGAACTGATAGGCAAGGATTCTGATTCTCTTATCGCTCCCGAAGAAATGCCGCGTCTTCGAAACTACCTCGGCAATCGAATGAAAGGATTTTACGCCCCCTCTTATTACGAGACGATGGCCATATGCAGCGACGGAAGGCGCATAAATATCAGCGTTGCAGTAAAAGAAATCCTTTTCGAAAACAAGCGTGCGATGCAAATCGTAGTCAGGGACATAACGGAGCAGAAAGCATTTGCTAAACGGCTCGCCGAGGCCCACGAGGAAGAAAGGCGAATATTGTCCGAGAAGCTCCACGACGACCTCGGCCAGTTTCTCACGGTCGCCAAGATTAGAATCGACAAACTCCGTGATGCCCGCCTTTCCGATATGGCGCTGCTGACAAGAGACCTGTCGGAAATAAGCAGCCTCCTGACTGATATCCTCCAAAAAACCCGCGACCTTTCTCATAGCCTGCGCCCTCCCCTCTTGAACCAGCTCGGTCTCGTACCGACCCTGAGAGCCCTTGCCAACCAGTTCCAGTCGAATACGGGCATGAATATTTCTATCGAAACCAATGAACTTCACTCCGCCATACCGGCAGAAATTGAAATGCTCACTTTCAGAGTGATACAGGAAAGTCTTACCAACGCGGCACGGTACGCCGATGCACCCGAAGTAAGCGTGTCGGTCTCTATAATCAACGGCTCGGTTGATATTGAAGTGAAAGACAACGGCATAGGATTCGACGTGGAAAAGGCGAAACGCAGGACGGACTGCATAGGCATTAGAAGCATCGAATCGCGCGTGACAGACTCGGGCGGGGTTTTCCTCCTCGAGTCGGAAACTTCGAAAGGCACAAGACTGAAGGCTTCGATACCTTTGAATCAATAGCGGGACAAATGATAATGGGCAAGATGCAAGACAACAAAAATGAAAAGCCCGAGAGGCTGTCAGACAAAATACACGTACCGTCGAGCAGGCTCATGGTGCTGCTGCCAATCCTGGGGATTGCGAGCATGGGCGCACTCGTGGCGGTTATTATTCTCGGAATAATGATGCTTGAAACTCTAACAAACAGAGCTGAAATTGCTCCGAACCTGACACCCGAATTCAAAGAAGAACTTGATAAAATATCGGGAAAAACAGATATTCTGGAAAAGAAGCTGGATTCTCTCGATAAACAGGTTAAACGGGTGACAAGACTGGCAAACGAGCTTTATCTCGAAAAGCCAACAACTGAAGAGGAAAAAGAAAAGGCAAGACTGGCGGTCATGCCGCCTTCTGAATTGATTCTTCACGGCTTGAAGGAACTGGTTGAAAAAAAGGGCCAGCCCGCCGCCTATTTCGAATCGATAATCGAGCATTACCCCGATTCGCCTGAAACTGCGATGGCTCTCTATCAACTTGGCGTACTGAAAGTCAGAAACGCGGACTACGATGCGGCAATCGCGCTTCTGGAACGCTATCTTGACGAGCACGGGCTCGACTCCAAATCCGACGCTGCGAAAGCAAGCTTCTTTCTCGGGCTCGCTTTTCACAGCACCGGCATGGATAAAAGAGCGGCCGAACTCTATGAAAGCGCGGCTGAGAGCCTGCCGCAAGAGGATATCCTGAGAGCGACAAGCCTTTCCAATCTCGGAGAAGTACATATCAATCTCGGCAACACCGAGGCTGCCAAAGAAACTTTCACAAAATTGATAGGAGATTTCGAGCGCGACGAGCGCGCATCGAACATGGTTAAAAGAGCAAAAAAATTCCTGAAGAAGCCTGTCAACAAATAGGCGAGAAATAAATCCGGCGCTTTGAACGGTAAAAATGGAACATAAAAAATTTAAAATTCAGGGAATCGACTGCCCCGACTGCGCACTGAAAGTCGAAAAGGCCGTAAGCAAGCTCGAAGGCGTGCAAAAAGCCAGCTTCCTTCTCGGCTCTGGCGAGCTTTCGGTTCGTAGCTCCGATGATGTCGCCCCCGATATTATCGAGACGGCAGTCAGGCGGCTCGGATACGACATCTCGGAGCTTTCCGGCGAAGGACAACTTCGAACAAGCGTAGTCAGCATCCCGGAAATGGATTGCCCGAACGAGTTCAACCCCATAGAGAAAAAGCTCAAGCAGCTCGACGGCCTGATCGAAGCCGAGCCAGATTACGTAGCTCGCAGGCTCCGGGTACTCCACAATCCTCTCAAAATCCACGAAGAAGATATTACCAAAACGATAGCCCTGGCGGGCTTCGAATCGTCTATCGTCGAATGGAGAAAAGCCCTCCCGCCTTCTCCGGTCAGAAGACGCAAGCTTCTTCTCACGATATTTTCAGGCTCATTCTTCGTATTGGGACTCATATTCTGGGCGCTGAATATTCCACAAACTTACTCGACCATACTCTATCTGGCCGCGATGGTTTCGGGTGGCGCATATATCGCGCGGGGCGCATTCTATTCCGTGCGCAATCTCTCCCTCGACATGAATTTCCTCATGACAATTGCGGTAATCGGGGCCGCGATAATCGGCGAATTGACGGAAGGCGCGGCCACCGTCTTCCTTTTCTCGCTCGCGCTCATGCTTGAATCATATTCCCTCGACAGGGCAAGGGATGCAATTCGCTCGCTTATGGACCTGGCGCCGGCAAAAGCCATTCTCAAGACTCCCGAAGGTGAAAAAACCGTGCCCGTCGAGGAGGTGAAAACCGGCGAAACGGTCATAGTCCGCCCCGGAGACAAGATTCCAGTGGACGGAGTCGTCGCCGCCGGGACATCCGAAGTCGACCAGTCGGCGATTACCGGCGAATCGGCGCCCGCATTCAAGGAGCCGGGCGCGCAGGTCTTCGCAGGCACTCTCAATCGCCAGGGAGTTCTCGAAGTCACCGCATCACGCGAAGTAAACGACAGCACGCTTTCGAGAATAATCGCCCTCGTCGAAGAAGCACAGGCCAAGAAAGCCGGGTCACACCAGTTCATAGACAAATTCGCATCGGTCTATACTCCCATTGTCATTGTCCTCGCGGCCTGCACGTGGCTTCTGCCCTGGCTCGTGCTCGAGCTGGACGCACAAGAATGGCTTTATCGCGCCCTCGTACTCCTGGTTATTTCATGTCCCTGCGCACTCGTGATTTCAACGCCCGTTACCATGGTCTGCGGGCTCGGGCAGGCGGCGAGAAGCGGCGTTCTCATAAAAGGAGGCATCTACCTCGAAAGAATGGCGAAGCTCGATACCGTAATTTTTGACAAGACGGGCACCCTGACGACTGGCCGTCCCAAAGTTTCCGAAGTGCTGCCTGCGGGCGGAAATTCGCCGGAACTCGTGCTGCAAATGGCGGCATCCGTCGACGCACGCTCCGAACACCATCTCGGGCGTGCCATCGTCGCGGAGGCGGTGCGAAGGGGCGTCGATTTCGCCCCAGTCGAAGATTTCGAGGCAAAGCCCGGACTCGGCGCAACGGGTTTCGCAGCCGAGAAAAAGTGGATTGTCGGAAAGCGCCGGTTCTTTGAAAGCCTCGGCGTGAATATAGACGAAGGCGTCGAGCTGCTTGATAGGATCGAATCGAAAGGCGCAACGGGCGTGCTCGTCGGGTCAGAAGATGGCCTGGCAGGCGTCGTGGCGATTTCCGATACAGTGCGGCCGGGCGCGCGACTCGCGCTGGACAGGCTCCGCTCATACGGCATAGACGAATTTGTCATCCTGACCGGTGACAACGAAGGAGCGGCGAAGCTTGTAGCCTCTGAGCTCGGCATTTCGGAATACCGCGCCAACCTGCTGCCCGAAGACAAGGTTTCCGCAGTCGAGGAAAAGGCGGCGGCGGGCAAGACGACGGCCATGGTTGGCGACGGCGTAAACGATGCGCCCGCGCTGGCTGCATCGAGCCTGGGAATAGCAATGGGAACGGCGGGGAGCGATACCGCGCTTGAAACCGCGGACATCGCGCTCATGGCGGACGACCTGACCAAGCTCACTTACGCGGTCCGGCTGGGCAGAAAATCAAGCGCCATCATCCGTCAGAACATCATGCTCGCAATCACGCTGAAACTCGCCTTTCTTGTTCTCGCAGTGGCGGGACTTGCGAACCTCTGGATGGCGGTCGTCGCGGACATGGGCGCCTCCCTTGCGGTAATTTTCAACGGCATGCGGGTGCTGCTTCTGAAGCATCTTCCGCCCGGAAACGTCTCTCAATCGGAACGCCATAAAAACGGAACGTGATATGAACAGCACAAAAACCATGCTAATGTTTCTCGGTCTTATAAGCGGTATGGTTTTCGTCTACAGCCTCGACGTGCTGACGGCGACCATACCCGCGGAACTCGAACATCATTTCAAGTCGTACCGGATACTCCGATACGACATAACGGCCGAGATAGACAACCTGACCGTGCTCGAGAAAGGCGGCAGGAAAGTACCCGTGCGATACAAGTACGGCGAGGATATGGAGCTCAACTGCTACTACTTTCATACGAAGCATACCGGCAGACGAGTGGTTATGATGGAGCTTATAAGCAAGAAAATAAGGCCCGAATCGATAGAAGTGGCGGGCAAGGACGAGACTGCCAGGCTGGGTCCGGGTTTCGCGAGGCGAGTTCCGCCGCCCGGATACATTTTCCTTAATTTCGAACAAATCGGTCTGATTCCCGGCCAGAGGCGCGCATCCACCATACGCGACATGATTGTATCCACCTACCACGTCCGCAGCCTGAAAAAAGGACAGACCTTCACGAAAGATGTCTGGGAGGGCGAGATGGACATGGGCCCGTTTGTCACGACATACAAATGGCGCTTCAACAACCTCAAATTCGACGAGAAAAAGGACCAGGTCGCGGATATAAGCGGCGGCGGCGAATTTTACGCCGAGCTGCCCGACGGGGTAAAAGGAAAAAAACTCGGTTCCTATACTTATTCATATACCATCGGCGTGGGAGTCAGAAACAAGCACGAGGGTTATATCAGAAATGCCGAGGGTTCGTTCGACATCGCCTCTCAGTACGCGGAAATGGGAACAAGCTACCGCGAGAAATTCGTCCAGAAAATCAAGGCCATCGAATCGGTTCCTCGAAACTCCATGGATAAATTCCGCGACGAGATGGAAAACCTTAAGAATGTCATGGCCAAGGAAACTCTCGGCGATACGCAGGCGTTTCACGACGGCCTCGTAATGCACCTCAGGACCCACCCCGAATCTCCAATCTGGGAGAACCTGCTGGCGCTCTTAAACGGGCTGCGCGAAAAATGCGGCGAAGAACCCGTCTCCAGGAAAGACATCCTGAAAGAAGAAGAAAATGATTCTGATTAGCGCCGGTCGTTCAATCACCGGTGCAGGAGCAGCACTTGCATGGCGCTTCCACCGCCAGCGGCGTTTCCCGTGCAGGGCCTTTCTCTTTAGCTGAAAATTCACGCCTGAGAAGAACGAACCCGGCGGTTCCGACTACGCCAATCGAGACGATAAATCCCCATAGCAGATTCGGGTTCGCCGCCATTACCGCGCTTTCCATTGCAAGCCCGCCGATAAAGGGGCCGAGCGCCCAGCCGGTCGAGCGCGCAAGACCGTATACACCCATATAGCGCCCGACGTTCGCCGAAGGCGCCATGTTGGCCACAAGCGTCTGCGAAGTCGGGGACATAAACATTTCGCCCATGGTTATAACGAGCACGCAAAACATGAGCGAATACATCCCTCCTGCGAAGCCCACGAGGAAATACCCGGTCACGAAAAACATTGTGGCCGCAGCCATCGTCAGCGATAGATTCCAACGCTTGATAAGCCGCGCCACCGGCATTTGGAGTACGACGACAAGCAAACCGTTGAGCGTATATAGAAATCCGATTCTGGCTTTCGAGATGCCGATAACCGTCTTGGAAAAAACGGCAAACGTCGATACGAGCTGCGCCATCACGATGAACATGAGGATACTCATCGCACAAAACGCCATGAACCGCCTGTCCTTCGCCGTGGATGCAAGGTCCTTTATCGAAAACTTCTGCCCCTCCTGCCGCGTATGAGTCTCAGGAATGACGAGAAGCATGAAAATGAACGTCGTGGCAAAGCAGATAGTCGTCGCGTAAAAAAGCGACGAATACTCGAGAACGGCGGCGAGAACGCCTCCAAGGGCAGGCCCGAGCGCCCAGCCGGCGTTGGCGCCGATTCTCATAAGCGAAAATCCCTCGATACGCTTGTCCGCAGGCATGACATCCGCCACGAACGCATTGGCAGCCGGCATGTAGATAGCGCCGAGGACGTAGTTCAGGACGATTGCGCCTCCTATATAGATGTAGTCGGCCTCAATGCCGACGAGATAACCGAGGAGGGAAAAGGTCACGATACGCGAGCCAAGCGCGGCAAGCATCACCTTGCGTCTGCCCAGCAAGTCGGAAAGCTCGCCCCCCAACATGAGCGCGCCGGAGCGGGTCATCGAGGCTATCAGGAAAATAGTGCCGACAATCGCCATGGAGACGCCGCGCTGCTCGTTGAGGTAAATGCTGAGGAAAGGCAGGACTATGGAGAATCCTATCACGTTGATGAGCTGTCCGAAAAAGAGAAACCAGAGCGCCTTCGGATAGCTCCTGTAGATTCCGCTTATTTTCTTGAATACGTTGCCCGACAAAAAAATACCCCATTCAATCAACAAAGGTTTCTACGCACCGGCCTGCGCTTCGTTAGCGAATAAAAAAACCCGAGGGACAAGCCCCCGGGTCTTGCAGTCAATCGAGTGGCTTACGGATTATAAGTCCACATAGCTTCCCAGACATCCTCTTTAAAACCGCATCCGAATTCAGTAATATCCGGGTCAGTTTCAATATCGGTATTATTGACAATCATGTTATAGAATTCTGTCGCGGAATCGCAGTTCTCAATACCCATTCCAACAGCTTGCGCCGATGAGAAAACGCCCGTACTCGGGTCGCCATCAAAATTTAAAAGCTGGCGGTGCTGCGAATCATCGTCATTGTACCACGTAACCAATACTGTATCGAGCTTTACCAGTGTACCAGCCTCTCTGCCCAAATATACTTGCTCGGAATGCCCTGCACATGCCTCGGCCCATGCCGAGTTCCAAGTCAACGGGTCAACAGCATTTGTCTGTCTGTCGGCATTAATAAGCTCAAGCACTTTCTGCGCCGCGAGAGCATTATCGATGGTAAACGTCGCGCTTTTCACGGAACTGACGTTCCCTGCAAGGTCGTATGCAACCGCCTTGATCTTCAATGTTCCGCCCGACCACGTCACCGGAACCCCATCGCCCGTACCAGTCAGGGCGCTGCCGGACGTCCGGGGGTCTTCCGGAGTCGAGCCGTCTTCTGTCGTCGTATATTTAATCGTCAAGTCCGGCGCCGCATCGTGCGCATCGGTTGCAGTAATCGTAATCGGGTTCACATCTGAGGGGTCGCCGTAGGAACCTCCGTTCGGGCTGATAACAACCGTCGGCGGATGAATATCTTCCTTGAAGAAATAAGTCGCCGTCTTGAAGGGATCTTCCAACTCCGTGGTGCCAAAAACCGCATCCTCAAGGAATGCAAAGTGTTTGATTACAAAAGTCCCGTCCGCGTAGCTTGCGTCAATACTAATCGGTGTCGCCGCATCATATACGCTCGAGGCAAAGGTCGGGTCTGCCGGACTGCCGCCTGATGTATAATAAATGATTGCGCCTGCCTTGTTGGCGGAAAGTGCTACCGACATGGGCAAAGCCGTATTCTCATACAATCCCCCTCCCGGAGAAGCGTACGAGGCAAGAGCCGGAGGCACCTTGTCCTTGCTTTTGCTGTTGGAACACCCTGCTCCGACAATCAGTATCAGTGCCGCAACTGATACAAGGATTGTCCATCTGTTCATATTCCTACCCCCCATTATAAGTAAAACCGGACCGTTTCATTTCCTATTATAACATAGACGCAATTTTCCCGAAGAAACTCACAACTTTTTTATAATAAACCGATAATAAAAAAGTGTCAATTTAAAAGAGAATAATGTGCGAATGTGACGGCACATTATGCACTTGATACTATATTATGAGCTTTTTCAAGAATATCACGGAGATTCTTAAAGGCTAACCGCTTCAAAGCTTCCTCAGACGCAAACCATCCATGTTCCGAATGCTCGCCGGAGAGCTTCACCTCGCGGGATTCGACGCGCGCCAGGTAATAAAGTACTTCCTTATGAATTTTGTTTTCATCGCGGGTATACCAGTATTCTGTCGTTTTCTCGAATCCCTGCTGCTCTTCATAGTCCGTGATACCCGTCTCTTCTGCAAGCTCTCGCCGGGCTGCCTCTTCCTGGTTTTCTCCGGGGTCGATTTTGCCTTTGGGGAAACCCCAGTAACCGTCATCCGAGCTGCGAATAAGAAGGTAGAGCGGAGTCTTATTTTCCATAAAATAAACCACGAACCCGCTCGAGCGCTCTTCCATTCTCATCCCTTTCCATACAAGTGTTTCCCGTTCCATTCTATTGCCCCGCCGCCGGGCTTGAAAGTCAAAATATTCGCTTTGTCCCATTTTCTCTTGAGGATTTGAAGAACAGTTATAGAATGAATGGACATGAGGAGAAGTAAAAACATGAAGAATCTATATTTTCACTTTCTCGTTATCGTTCTTTCATTCACGTTAGTGAGCTGCGCTTCGTCGGCAAAAAAAGACAAGGAAAAAATAACCCCGACTATCGCGCAAGTTGAACTGTCAAACGGCAATACTCTTACCGCCGAACTGCTAAGCGTGCATGGGAAAAAGGCCCATCTCAAACACAAGCTGCTCGGCAATCTGAGCTTCAAGTGGAAAGAAATCTCGGCAATCTCCACCGACCGCGATGTAAAGGTCAAGCTCGAAGACGGAGATAGGCTGACGGGAAAAATCGAGCAAGCCGGCAAAGGTAATTTCAAGCTTACGGGGGAAAAAGCACAAACGAAGGAATTGCCGCTTTCAAAGGTAGTTTCCGTAAACGAACCGCCCAGCGACATAACATGGAAGGGCGAAGCCCTCCTGACTTATACGCGCACGGCCGGAAATAAGCGAACGGCAGACGCGGGTTTTTTCCTTCGGGGCGTCAGGGAAACTGAAAAAGATGCAATCTCCCTCAAGGCTTCATACGATTACGGGACTACGGATGACGAGCTTTCAAAACGTTCCTCGAAAGGTTTGCTGAAATACAGTTACAAGCTGTCGAAGAAATTTTATAACTACGTCAGCAACGGCGCGGCAATGGACTACTTCGCGGGCCTCGAACTAAGGACCGAACTCGGGGCAGGCGCAGGTTACAAGATACTCGATATGTCTGTTTTCGAACTCAAGGGAGAGCTTGGATTCTCTCACTCCAACGAGGATTATCGCGAACCTATCCCGCCAGAACTTGACCGCGACGTCAACTATGGAGCAACCCGCTCCGCCATTGAAAGCGAACTCAACTTGAACAAGGTGTTTGTATTCTACCAGCTCATCGAGTTTGTAACGCCGTTCGATGACTCGGCGCTCTGGCGGTTTCACTCCGAGTCTATGCTGGGCATAAACGTCAGCAACAGTTTGTCGCTAAAGGCAGGTTACGTGCTCGACCATGACCGGCGTGCCGCCAAAGACATTAAAAAAACCGACGGGAAAACCCTCGTCGGCATAGGATTCAAGTTTTGATAAGTTCCATGATTTTGTTTTATATGCTACATGATTTCAGGAGGCTGAAATGGGTGCACCGTGGCTTAATCTCGGCGAGATATTCAGGGTAAACGCGCAAAAGTATCCCGGGCATGTGGCTTTCTTCGACTCGGAGCGGACTTACACTTTCCCTGAAAGCAACCGTCGCGTGAACCAACTGGCAAACGCGCTTGTAGACATGGGCCTGAAAAAAGGCGACAAGGTCTCCTGCCTTCTCGAAAACTGCATAGAGATTTGCGAGCTCTATCTCGCCTGCGCCAAGACCGGCATTATCATAAATCCCATCAACTTCCGCCTTATCGGCGAAGAGGTTCGCTATATCTCCGACAACGCCGATGCGAAAGCCTTTTTCGTCCACCATGAATTCGTTCCCGTAATCGAGCCGGTTCGGGACCAGCTCCCCAAGATAAAAAACTACGTCTGCGTAGGCGGCGAGGCCGAGGGTTTCGACGAGTACGAATCGCTTCTCAAGAAAAATTCCGACAAAGAGCCTGAAAGCAACGTCGCGCCGGAAGATACCTGGATACTGCTCTATACCTCGGGCACTACCGGCAAGCCCAAGGGCGTCGTCCGCTCTCACGAATCATATGTCGCCTTCTACCTGATAAACGGGGTAGATTTCGGCTTCACCGAACGTGACGTATGCCTGAATGTAATGCCATTCTGCCACGTCAACTCAACCTTTTTCTCCTTCACATTCACCTACGTCGGCGGCTCGATTTACATCCACCCGGCGCGAGGCTTCGACCCGGCGGACCTCCTATCCGTCATAGAAAAAACGAAGTCAACCTTCATCTCGCTTATCCCGACGCACTACAACCTGATTCTCAACGTCCCTGAAAAAGAGGCGAAAAAGTATGACGTATCCTCGATAAAAAAACTGCTCTGCTCCAGCGCGCCCGGCCCGAAGGAACTCAAGCAGGGAATCATGGAATTCTTCAAGGGCGTCGAGCTCTACGAGGGATACGGCTCCACAGAGGCTGGAATCGTCACCGTCCTGAAACCGCACGAGCAGTTTACCAAACTCGGTTCAATCGGGAAGGAGTCCTGCGGCACGGATGTAGTGAAAATTCTCGACGACAACGGGAATCCCGTCAAAGTCGGCGAGGTCGGCGAACTCTACTCGCGCGGCCCGATGCTCTTCGACAAGTACTACAAGCTCCCAGAAAAGACCTCCTCGTCCTTCCGCGGGGGGTGGTTCACGGCGCGCGACATGGCACGCAGGGACGAGGAAGGCTACTTCTATATAGTCGACCGCAAGGACAACATGATAATCACGGGCGGCGAGCACGTCTACCCGACCGAGGTCGAGGCCGCAATCTCCGCCCACCCGGACGTCTTCGACGTGGCGGTAATCGGCATACCCGACCCCAAATGGGGCGAGTCCGTTAAGGCAATTGTCATCCCCAAGGAGGGAAATGAGATATCGGAGCGGGAAATCATCGACTTCTGCCGGGACAAAATCTCGGCCTACAAGAAGCCGAAATCAGTCGTCTTCATAAAAGCCGACGAAATGCCCAGAACCGCCACGGGGAAAATTCTGCACCGAAAACTGCGCGAACTCTACGCCTGATATGGGAAAGGCCAGACAAGTGAAAAACAAAGTGCATGTAAACGCCCTGCTCTGCAAGGGCTGCAATATCTGCATAGATTTCTGTCCGAAAAAAGTCTTCGAAGCATCGTCGGAAGTCGGCGAACGCGGCTATTTCGTCCCGATTGTCTCGAGACCGGAAGACTGCAGCGGCTGCATGCTCTGCGAGCATCTCTGCCCCGAACTCGCCCTGACGGTGATAATCCGCAAGGCGCCCGGCAAGGCGAAGAAAACGTCCTGAGCATCCTGAGGAGAAACCTGACTTGACGGGACAATCACCCGCGCAACCGCGGTCGCGCACAATCGCCGAGCGAGTAAAAAGATACATCTTCATTAAAAGAGATGCTCCTTTCTACGCCCGCTACACGCTCCACCACCATCTCATCGCGGGAATTCTCGAAGGGCTCTGCGTCGGCATTATCGGCCTTAATACCTACGTCGCCAAGCGCTCGCTCCTCGCCACCGACAACCAGATATCCGCCCTCACTTCCTGGCCCATGGTCGTCTTCGTTCTCGCTTCCGTCTGGTCGCACTACATGAACGACCGCAACAACTCGCGTTTCATCCTGCTCGCCGGCGCGCTCGGCAGGCTCTCGCTCGTCGTCTTTTTCTTCATCGAAAGCTCGCTCCCCCTGCTGGCAATGATAGTCCTTTACAACTTGATGCACTCCGTCTTCATGCCTGCCCAGAGCCGCATCTTCCAGGCCAACTATTCCAACGAGACGAGAGGCCGCATGTTTTCCAGCGTCCAGGCACGCACAATGCTTATGACCGCGCTCGTCGCATTCGGCGCGGGCCGGCTGCTGGACATCAATCCGAATTCCTACAAGTGGCTCTTTCCTCTCGCCGGAATCTTCGGCTTCTGGGCCTACTACCGCTACACCCTCATAGGCATACGCGGCGGCGGCGCGCCCCAGGAGCCTGCAAAAAAAGCCTTCCCCTTCGCGAACTTCTTCTCCATCCTGAAAAAAGACAAGCTCTTCTTCTGGTACGAAACTTTCTTCTTCATCTACGGCCTCGGCTTCATGGTGACTCTCCCGCTTATTTACTTCCTCTTCGACGAAGAGCTCAACATGAACTACCGCGACTTCTCCTCCTCCTATATGGTCGTCCCTCAGCTTATCATGCTCGTCATGCTCCCCTTCTTCGGCAGGATGCTCGACAGACTCAATCCCATCCGCACCTGCGCAATCGCATTCGCCTTCCTCGCCTTCTGGCCTTTCGTCCTGGGGCTCACGACTGAAATCTGGCAAGCCTACGCCGCCTTCGTCTTCTACGGAATCGGCATGGCCGCCGTGCAGGTCACATGGACTCTCGGCGCACTCCACTTCGCGCCCGCGCGCGAGGCCCAGAAGTATCACTCCATCCACGTCACTCTCGTCGGCCTCCGCGCCTGCTTCGCGCCCTGGCTCGCGGTCAAGCTGCTCATGCCCGGTATCGGGATTCGTCCCACTTTTTTCCTCGGCGCCGGCTTCTTCGCCGTCTCCGCCGTGCTCATGTACCTGCTCTACATCCGCACCTCGAAAGCCCCGCGCGCCTGAAAAACAAGCTTTTTGCGCCTGAAAAAAATTTCAATTTGTTTTCATGCGTTCTTCCTTCCCCTATTGACTTCATAACGGGGGTGTGCATAATAACTCCGGTTGGGAATGTCCGCAATCGTTGAGACACCACGAAGTTTTCGTGCGGAGCTCCGGTTTGAGACTTCCTCTTTGGTTTTTTTTGTCTTTGTTTTGAGTAAGGGTTGGATGGTGAACATTTACGTAGGAAATATGTCGTTTGACTTGACCGAAGAAGATCTTCGCGAAGCATTCGGCAAGCATGGCGAAGTCTCATCGGTTAGAATCATCACGGACCGCGAAACAGGCCGTCCGAGAGGATTCGGGTTCGTCGAAATGGCTAACGACGACGAAGCCAAGCAGGCGATGGAAGCGATCAACGGCACCGAGCTCGCAGGCCGCGAGCTGACTGTCAACGAAGCACGTCCGAAGCGCTACTCCGGTGGCGGCGGCGGCGGTGGCGGCCGTGGCGGCGGCGGCGGTGGAAGAGACCGTCGCGACAGGTGGTAATAGACCCCACCATCCGATAATTACAGACAGGTAACTGAATTCCCCTTTTACCCGACGCTGTAACTCTGCCCGGACGATGCGCGCCCAAGGCTCAAATCCAAGGGACATGCTCTATGAGCAACGTGAGTGAAGCTATTAATCGGTTCGAGGGCGAGTTCAACTGCGCTCAGTCCATTCTCCTCACCTATGGCCTGCAATACGGTCTCGATGAGGAGACTGCGCGCAGGATTACCGCCGTCTTCGGCGGCGGTATCGCAGGCACGGGCGGCATCTGCGGCGCCGTGTCCGGTGCGCTAATGGCGATAAGCCTGAAATGCTGCTCCGAATCAGCCGGTCTGTCGGAAGGAAAACAAAAAGCCTACGAAAAGACCCGGCAGTTCATGGACGAGTTCAACAGGAAACACAACTCCATTCTCTGCCGGGAACTCATAGGCTACGACATCGGCACGCCCGAGGGCCGCGAAAAGGCAGTCGAACTCCAACTCTTCGCCAACCGCTGCCCATCCTTCGTCCAGTCCGCTGCAGAAATCTTCGAAAAGGTGATGGGGGATAGAATTTAATCAGGACTTAGATTTTTATCTTCTTTTTCTTCGCGTTTGCCCACTTCGTAGACGAGGCCATCCTGGTATCTGAGCTTTGCGCCGCATTTTTTACAGAACCCCCTGCCCATAACATCCGGCTCGTGAACAACCTCGTTTTCGCAGTTCGGGCACATGTAAGTAAGCGGCTCATGGAAAGTTACTATGAAATATGCAGTAATCGCTCCCACTAAGCCCCAAAAAATGCCGAATGGATAGACTGTCTTAAAGCTCGGATTCCAGCCGATAGCCAATAGGAAAAGAAACCCGAAAGCCGCACCCACAAGCTCTCCGCCCACCCAGAGCCCTGGGCCAACCCACGCAAGGTTTGTGTCCAGACCTTTCATTCGCAGCTTCTTCGACAGAATGCTGTAAAGACCGATAATTATCAGAATCTCCAGCACTGTTGCCTCTTTCTAGAAAACCAACCTGAATCATCTAACTATGGAAAACAGGATTAAAAGAGCCAGGAGCACTCCGAAAAACTCCAACACTATCGTTATTATGAACGCTGCCAGGGCCCTGAAAAAAGTGAGCTTGTAATATGCCAATAGAACTATCATAAGCAGCAGTATGTCCATAACCAGGCCAGCCAGCAGCGGTAGAAACAACCCCGTAACCAGGCTTGCAATTGTCAGAATAATCATGAAGCCGACTGCCATGAAAAACCTGTTCCTGCCATTCTGGCTGTCCACAATTTTAATGGCAAGCCAAAGGCAGAAGGAAACTATCGGAATCACTATCACGACGGAAAAAACCAACAGTCCGAAACTCAGCCCGAGAAGAAAACCGGAAAAGGTCTCCATGCTCTCTCCCATGTTCTCAAGAGTTTCTTCCTTTTCCGTTACCTCCGCTTCTCCCTGGGTCGGAGGTTCATTCAATGCCCCGTAGTTGTCATCTATCTCGACATCTGCGACATCGTCGCGGGCGACCGTCACGATGCCGGTATGCCCGACCTGAATCTCGATCTCCTTGTCGTTCTGACTCAGGATTCTACCTTTTAGCGTATTGCCGTTCTTCAGATGAACAGTATCCGCTAGCAATGGCAGAGAGATGAATAGGATTGCCGCAGCAACAATGATTTGCAGGTTTTTTCTCATGCTTCTATATCCGTAAGTATGCTTCATCACTTCTCTTTCAGCTCTTCCCCCGAAAGTGCACCGCGTTCACGAAGATAATCTCTTATAGGTTCAGTCAACTCAAAATCAAATGCTGTTTTACCTGCATTATTAATCGCATTGATATATGCTCCAGCATCCAGCAGAAGCTTGGCGATTTCCTTTTTAGATGCATAAAATAAGGGAGTATATTCGTTATCGTCTTTGGAATCGAGATAAGCACCTCTATCGACAAGAAATTCGACTACTTTTGCATGGTTCATATAGACTGCCCAGTGAAGCATTGACTTGCCATCAATGTCTTTTGCGTCTACATCAATGTTGCCTTTGTCGATTGCTTCAATTATCTCTTTCTCTTTATGTAATTTTATTGAAAGGAATATGTTGCATTCATATTCCGGGCTCGCTTTTGCACCGTACTTGCGAAGCAATTCCGCTTTCTTATGGTGACACGATTCAATCGCATAATCCAGCGGAGTATGTCCGCTTTTCGTCAATCCATTGATTAGAGCGCCGTTCTTCAAATACAACTCCGCCAGTTGAACGACATGGATTTCATGCAGCGGCGTGATTCCCTGTTCATCGGCTGCATTGATATCAGCTCCATTTTTAATAAGAAGCTCAGCCAGTACGTATAATAAGTCGTCTGTGTCCTTTTCTCTGTACCTCGTATCGCCAATATAATGAAGCGGAGTCAGTTCATAATCGTTTCTCGCATTAACGTCTGCGCCCTTTGATATCATCATCTCTAACAATTCGATATTTCCCGAAGCCATTGCATGATGAAACAACGAATTATCGTCATCATCCTTTGAATTTACATCCATCCCGTTGTCTAATAATTGCCTGAGTTCACCAACATTCCCGGATTCAATGGCTTTGATACACTTCTGCATATTCCGGTAATAGGAAATATCCTGTTTGACTACAGGCTTGCCTTCTTTCATCCCCCCGCAAGAAGCCAGGAGCAGTATCAGGATGATTGTTATGAATTTTCTCATGCCTTTATTGGATATCCTCATTTAATCGTAATAATGCCAAGCCCTGCCTGTAAATCGCCATTTTCCATCCGTCTTTTCAAGCTCGTATTCCGTGCCGTTCATAAGCCTGCAGCCGCCGGAATCGCTACCGTCATACAGATATGCCCTGGTCTCGAAACAGTTGATTGTGATTTCCGGCTTTTCCCTGCCTTCCCAGTAACCTGCGTCATAACCTTTCATCTCAAAATGTATCTTTTCATCAAAATCATTTCCTACAACATACTTAATATAAAAGAGCTTGAGGATTTCTTCCCTGTCATCCTTAGTCGAGTAGGCATGAAAAACACGAAATCCGGCGTAAAGAAAAACCACTACTATAAACCCGACCAGAACAGGCCTTCTCTTTATTAACTTCTTTATCCATACAGCTATCCCACTCATACTAAACAAAATATACCCCATGTGCGGCTAAAAGCAAGCAGTATCTAACCACAGATACACACAGATAGGCACAGATAAAGGCAAAATAGCTATGAGGTAAAACAAAAAAGAAGATTTTTCCTTTTCATTCCCACCCAATAACTTGTTTCCCGGTTTTTCTTTCTTTATTATTGTCCCTCTGCGTTCTCTCCTCTTCCTCTGTATTCAACCACTAATTTTATTGTTTTTTTCGTTTTCCTCTGTGCCCTTCGTGGTAAAAAATCATTTTGTTAACGTTATTTTGTTAGTAACGGTAAGCCTTTCACGCCTGATGTGCCATATGAGGCTTGCGCCATCTCTTTTTTCGCACCCCATATTAAACTAACACCTACGCCGTCTAATTCGGAAGACTTTGACAGCCTGCGAACCAGACATAGAAGGGGCTGTGCCCCCGGCACACTCAGGTGACAAATTTTGTCACAAAAGTGGCATACCACAAACATGCTCCAAAACGAAGTTTTTTTTGCGTCGTAAGTTGTTGGCTCCTTTAGAGTTATGAAGAATTGAGTTTTCGGCATGTGTGTTTCATCACATTTGGGTGTATTCTTTCACCTCGATGTATAGAGACACGCATCATGTTTCGCGTGTCGATAGTGTAACAGCCGTAAGGCGGGAGGACCTTTAAATGGTAGGTGAAAGAACAATGACATGCTGGAGCCCTTATTTCATAAGGGAAGCATCTTTGCCGCGTGTTTTCGCTTCGCGAAAAACAAGCTCCCCAAATACGACGAGTCTCTTTCAAGAACTCGTCGTGTATAGAAGCGCGTGATTTCGAAAGGGGTTTTTTAACCGCAGAGCACGCGTTATTCGAAGAAAACGCGTATTTGTGAGTCACTTGCACGCGAAGCGTGAAGTGATGGCAAAGATGAATACCTTTTAAAGAAAGGAGGTAAAGACAATGGAAGGCATATGAATACTGGCAAACGCAACTGGTTGTCATTGCGAGGAGCAGGCAAAGCCTGCGACGCGGCAATCCCTGTTTTTCAACATGCAATCATTAGCATGTTGCATGTTTCAAAACCGGGCCTGCCATTCTTCACGCCGCTGGCGTGAGAATTCGCAATGCCATTGGCTACTGGCTATTTGGCAGAAACGTAAGGATGGGAGGTGGATAATGGTATATCATGGAACTAATGTTGCTGAGAGACGGCGCAATATCACGAAGATGCTTGTCAAAGGTTTCACTCCAGGTGAAATCGCCAAAGGCATCGGGGCATCCCGGGAGACGGTCTATAACGATGTGAGGTATATCCGGAGCGGGCAGAACGAAGACCTTGCAGAGTATGGCAGAAAGCAGATGCTTGCGCAGGTGATGTTGAATGCACGGGAGCGGGTCAAAGAACTCTGGAGCGTGGTCGAGAAGTCGGAGTCACCGTATGTGAAGCTGCTTGCGCTGCGGGAGCTGCGCATCCACGACCAACAAACGTTGAATCACATTTTTTTGTTCACGCAGATTGGTGAGGATAAAAATATCGAAGGCAATAACGAGGAGAAAATTGATGCGGAAAACGTGAGCCAGTCCTGCCAGCGGGTGCAACCCGCCCCGGCATGTGACGATTTAGTAACAAATCGTCAGGGGGGCAATGACAAGGAAGAAGAAGAGGTGCGAGACCTTTCGAAATCTGTAAATTCATGTCGTAAGTCGTTGGGAACAAAGGAGTTGAATTTACAAACGGAGAACCCGGAAAGAAAAGACAAAATGTATAATTCGCCTTTCGTTATGTTCT